>Ga0207683_10001827_pt1 | contig 18812 bp, 17 predicted proteins | sample KBSM73metaG_FD_184333 | JGI IMG/M metagenome (GOLD analysis project Ga0207683, IMG submission 184333) | Miscanthus rhizosphere microbial communities from Kellogg Biological Station, Michigan, USA - KBS M7-3 metaG (SPAdes) (version 2) | ecosystem: Host-associated > Plants > Roots > Rhizosphere >... | reverse complement strand
CGGGGCATCGGGCCGCTTCCGGCCGACATCATGGGGCCGCTTCCGGGCGGCATCATCGGGCCGGTTCCCGAGGGCGGCATCGGACCGCCGCCGGGGCGCGGCGGCTTCCCCCCGGTGTCTAGCCGGGGCATCGGGCCGGTATCGGGACGGCCGGCGAACCGAGGCGTCGGCCCCGGGCCCGAGCGCGGCATGGGGCCTGTGCCCAGGCGCGGCATGGGGCCAGAGTCGGCCCGCGGCATCGGCCCCGTACCGGGACCCATCCCGTTGCGCGGCGGCCCCTGACCAGCCCGCGGCAACGGGCCCGTATCCGGACGGGGCATCGGGCCGGTGCCCAAGCGCGGCATAGGGCCCGAGTCGGCCCGGGGCATCGGGCCCGAGTCCGCCCGGGGCATGGGACCCGTACCCGCACGCGGCATCGGTCCCGTGCCCGGACCGATCCCGTTGCGCGGCGGCGGGCCCTGACCAGCCCGCGGCAACGGGCCCGTGTCGGCCCGGGGCATCGGTCCAGGGCCGGGCTGAGTCATCGAACCGGTTCTGAGCTGAGGTATCGGGCCGGAATTCCGGTCGCCCGGGCGGGGTGGGGCGGGTAGCGCGGCCCGCGGACGGGCCGGCTCCGTCATACCCGGCCGGATGCCCCGCGGGCCGGATCCATGACGGTCCGGATAGTCCTCTGCGTACGGCGAGGCGGCCCTGCGGTCCCGCGGTCCGTACGGGTAGGAGGACAACTCGTCCTGGGGTATATCGCCGTGTCCCCGCGGCGCGCCCTCGAACCGGGGCGGCCCGTCGTACCCAGGCTCATAGAGCGGCTGCCGGGCGGGCCCGGACGGCGCCGAGCGCACCCGATCCGCGGACACGTAGGGACGAGCCCGCAGCCCGGCCGAGCCATCGTCACCGTACGGCGGCGCTCCCAGCGGCATGAAACCGAGGTCGCGGTAGTCGTCCGCGGGCGGTCCGACGTAGGACGGAGCGGGGCCCAGGGCGGGCAGCGGGCCGGAGGCCGGCGACCAGCCCGGCGCCGGAAGCGCGGCCCACGAGTCCGCGGCAGCCTGACCGCCCAGGCCGGCCGGCAGCACCTGGACCGTACCGCCGATGCCGCCGCCCAGCCGAGCCTGTGCCAGGCCCATGGCCGCGGCGTGCAGCGACGACGATCCGGCGGCCCTGGCCCGGTCGGCGCTGGGGGACGCCGGCAGGCTCTCCTTCGGCCGCAGTGAGATAGCCAGGAACCTGACCGCGAGGCCGAGGGCGGTCACGGCGATGGCGAACCCGTAGCTCCAGTCGACGTACGGCTTGGCCGTCCGGCCGCCGAGCAGCCCGTGCAGGACCCCGAACACGAACGCGACGTAGGAGGCGTAGTGAATGGCCCGCCAGCGCCAGGCTTTTCCGTGTTCGGTGAACCGCTTGCGCACGATGCTCGTTACCACGAGCAGGACGATGAGATCGGAGGCGATCGTACCGAGCCCGATGTAGAAGGTCCGGTACGGCGAGAGAAAGGGGACGACCGCGTCGATGACGTGCGACCGCTGGGCCAGGATCTCGGTGACGATGTGAATGACCAGGAACGCCAGCGTGCCGAAGGAGAAGGCACGGTGCACGGCCTGCGCCATCACCCGGTGTCCGGGCGTCATGACGATGCGGTCCGTGGCCAGCAGGCCCAGCAGCACCGAACCTGTCAGGCCGACGAGCGCGAGCACCCCGGCGTAGTACAGCATGAAACGCTGCGTAGCCGCGTCAATCTCACGGCCGGCCTTGGTCAGGACCAGCACGGCTACCAGGACGGCGATGGCGGTGATCAAGGTGGCCATGATCTTCCGCATGTGGTCGCCAGTCGCTCCCTGTGCCCCCGAATGCACACCCTGACGACCGCGTGAACGGCCGACGGTCGTTGGCACGCGTAACCTCCTCAGGATCGTGATACACGAGAGAAGACCAATTGCGACGCCTAGAACGCTGGCTGTTATCCCTAGTCCGGTACTCTGCGGCCTAGCGACTATATCAGCGTCAATAACACTTCGGCGGCTAAATGGTCTCTGCACGATTTCGGGCGGATGAGACGAGCGCGAATTTGACCTGGATGGGCCTGACCGCGGACACGCGACGCCAGAGACCTGCCGCCGCCGTACGGCTGGCAGCTCGTTCCGGGGTCCGCGTCGCCGCGGGGCACATCATCCGGGATCGGAGCGTCCTTGGGGTAAGCAGGACTGTTGCGATCTCCCAGCACGTCCCTCCTTCGCGCTTCCCCGGCTCCACCACTGTTATACCGCCCGTGAACGCGGCAGATCTGCCAAACCGGCAAGGTCCCTGCTTACGGAACTCTTCCGGCTGTACACCCCGAGGGTCAGATAAGCGTCTATACCCAGTCGTCGCACTGGGCCAGGAAAATTAGACATTCGCCCCTATATGGGTAGTAACGACGCGGCGTGAACCTGCCTGTACCGGCTCGCGAGAGACGGCGCCAGCTCTCGGCTACGCGTTAAGAAAACTGACAGAAGGTGCGGATGCGGTTTGGCCGCCGCACGTGCGAACCACGACGATTTCACGGTGTCGTGGTCACGGTGGGGCACTCCGCGGCGTCCCCCGGGCAGGCCTCGCCCGGCATTACCCGGCCGCCGCCACGGGCAGGTACTCGACGGTCACCGGCAGATGATCGGAGGCGGCCCGGGTCTGCTCGGTGTCGTGCACGCGGTGCGCGCGCATGGCGGGCACGAGCGGCCCGGTCACCCGGACGGCGTCGATGCGCCGCCGGATCCCGCGCTGGCCGTAGGAGTCGGCCGGGTGATGCCCGGTCGTGGGCTGCCAGCCGGCGCCGGTGACCGCGGCGACGTCGTGCAGGCCGCCGGCCCAGAGCACGTCTCCGGGTCGCCGGTCGGCCCGGTGCCGGCGGCGGCCCTGCTCGTCATAGTCCCACTGACACTGGTAGATGAGGTCGGCGAACCATTCGACGTCCGCATAGGGATCGGCGGGCTCGTACAACGTCCAGGCCTGGCCGTCCGGGATCCGGTCCGCGCACTCGGTATTCCAGTCGGCGCCCACCAGCACGGGCGGCTCGCCGACGGGCCTGGTGACCGCGGCCACCAGGCGCTCGTTCTGATCCGCCCGCAGGCCCCGGCTGAACGGGGTGGCGTGGAAGGAACCGTGCCTGATCCTGGTGCCGCCCACGTCCAGTGTGACCAGGGCCAGGCCATGCCAGAAGTCCCGGCCGCCGTAGCAGCGCAGCGAGCCGGGCACCGGCTCGATCCCCTCCCGCCACATCAGCCCGACGTGGTAGCCGTGCCCGCCGAACGCGACGGCGGCTTCAGAACCAGAGGGACCCGAGGAACCGGAGGAACCGGAGGGACCAGCCGCGCCGGGTACCTCACACCGCATGCCCACATCGTCCGCGAGCGTGCGAAGCCGCCCGGCGGCCGTGGCCGCGTCCGGCGCCAGGATCTCCTGGACGGCGAGCACGTCGGCGTCGAGGGTGCGGATCACCCCGGCGATCGTCTCGTAGTGCTGCCGGGCTCCGGCCGTCTCGGCGCCGAACAGGTCGAGCAGGTTGTAGGTGGTGAACCGCACGGTCATGACAGCGTCACGTCCCGGGTGGGAAGGCATATCCGGCCGGCGCAGAACGCCACCCGGACGCCGAACCCAGCCCGGTCACCGTAGCGGGCGCGACCCAAGCTCGGCCGCCACCAGCTCGGCGATCTGCGCGGTGTTCAGCGCCGCGCCCTTGCGCAGGTTGTCGCCGCAGACGAACAGCTCGATGGTCCTGGGGTCATCGAGCGACTGACGCACCCGGCCCACCCAGGACGGGTCGGTGCCGACCACGTCGACCGGGGTCGGGAACTCGCCGGTTTCCGGGTCGTCGGCCACCACCACGCCCGGCGCCATCCGCAGCACCTCCCAGGCCTGCTCGCGGCTGACCGGCCGGGAGAAGGTGGCGTGCACCGCTACCGAGTGGGTGGTGACGACGGGTACCCGGACGCAGGTCGCGGCGACCTTCAGGCTGGGCAGGCCGAGGATCTTGCGCGACTCGTTGCGGATCTTCAGCTCCTCGGACGACCAGCCGTCCGCCTTGAGCGAGCCCGCCCAGGGGACCACGTTCATCGCCAGCGGCGCGGGGAACGGGCCGAGGTCGCCGACCGCCGAGCGCACGTCGCCGGCCCGCTGGCCGAGCGACCGGGTGCCCGACACCTTGTCGAGCTGCGCGTAGAGCGTGTCGATGCCGGCCTGGCCCGCGCCGGAGGCCGCCTGGTAGGAGGCCACCACCATCTCCTCGAGGCCGAACGCCCGGTCCAGCGCCCCCACCGCCACGATCATCGACAGCGTGGTGCAGTTCGGGTTCGCGACGATCCCCTTGGGCCGGCGACCCAGGTCGTCCGGGTTGACCTCCGGCACCACCAGCGGCACATCCGGGTCCATCCGGAAGGCACCGGAGTTGTCCACCGCCACCGCGCCGCGGGCCGCGGCGACCGGCGCCCACTGCGCCGAGATCTCGTCGGGCACGTCGAACATGGCCACGTCGATGCCGTCGAAGGCGTCCACGGAGAGGGCCACCACCTCGGTTTCCCGCCCCCGGACCATCAGCTTCCGCCCGGCCGAACGGGGCGAGGCGATCAGCCTGATCTCTCCCCAGACGTCCTCCCGGGTGGACAGCAGGTCCAGCATCACCGTGCCGACGGCGCCGGTGGCGCCGACCACGGCCAGCGCGGGCCGAGACGGGCTCACCGGCCTGTCCCGCCGTAGACGACGGCCTCGACCTGGTCGGAGTCGAGCTCGAACGCCTTGTGCGTCGCGGTCACCGCATGATCCACGTCGTCCTGGTCCACCACCACCGAGATCCTGATCTCCGAGGTGGAGATCATCTCGATGTTCACCCCGGCGTCGGCCAGCGCCTTGAAGAACGTGGCGCTCACCCCGGGGTGGGACCGCATGCCCGCCCCGATCAGGGACACCTTGCCGATGCGGTCGTCGTACTGCAGCGACTCGAAGCCCATGGACTGCTGCAGCGCCTGCAGCGTGGTCATCGCGCGCTGGCCGTCGTCACGGGGCAAGGTGAACGAGATGTCGGTCCGCCCGGTCGCCACCGCCGAGACGTTCTGCACGATCATGTCGATGTTGATGCCGGATTCAGCGATGGCCGTGAAGATCCGCGCCGCCTCGCCGACCCGGTCCGGCACGCCCACGACGGTGATCTTCGCTTCGCTCCGGTCGTGCGCGACTCCGGAGATGATGGCCTGCTCCACCTTGGTTACCTCCGACTTGTCGTTCGCATGCCCGCGGACCCAGGTTCCTGGCCGGGTGGTAAAGGACGACCGCACGTGGATGGGGACGCCGTAGCGGCGCGCGTATTCCACGCAGCGCAGCATCAGGACCTTCGCGCCGCAGGCCGCCATCTCGAGCATTTCCTCGTAGCTGATCTGCGGGATCCGCTGGGCGGTCCGGACGATCCTGGGGTCGGCGGTGAACACGCCGTCCACGTCGGTGTAGATCTCGCACGCGTCCGCGTTCAGGGCGGCGGCGAGCGCGACCGCGGTGGTGTCCGACGCGCCGCGGCCCATCGTGGTGACGTCCTTGGTCGTCTGCGACACGCCCTGGAACCCGGCCACGATGGGGATCGCGCCGTCGGCCAGCGCTTCGGCGATCCGGCTCGGCCTGATGTCGATGATGCGCGCCCGGCCGTGCGTGGCGTCGGTGATCACGCCGGCCTGGGACCCGGTGAAGGAGCGTGCCTCCAGGCCCAGGGTGCCGATCGCCATGGCCAGCAGCGCCATCGAGATCCGCTCGCCGGCGGTCAGCAGCATGTCGAGCTCGCGCCCCGGCGGCAGCGGGGTGACCTGGCGGGCCAGGTCCATGAGCTCGTCGGTGGAGTCGCCCATCGCGGACACGACCACCACCACCCGGTCGCCGGCCTTGCGGCTGGCCACGATCCGCTGCGCCACCCGTTTGATGCCATCCGCGTCAGCGACCGATGAACCACCGTACTTCTGCACGACGAGCGCCACGGCCGCGCCGCACCTCCCCGGGTCGTGGATGGACAGTTGATTTTAGCCGAACGAGCCGGGTTGACCCGCGGTCGTCACGGGCTGGTGCTCTCCTCGGCGACGTCCAGGCTGGCGTGCGCGACCACGGCGTGCAGCGCGCGCAGTGCGGCCCCGCCGTGGGTACCCCAGTGGTTGAAATAGGAGTACTGCCACCACCACAGCGCCTCGAGCGACCGGCCGGCCTGGTAGTGCTTGAGGCCGTGGATAAGGTCGGCGACCACGGCCGCGATGTCGTCCGAGATCCGGAACGGCAGGCACGAGGTGTCCTTGTACGGGTCGAACACCTCGGCGTACTCGTCGACCGCGGACAGCCGCCCGGCCAGGCCGGTGCGCAGCGCGTCGAGGTCCGGGTCGTCGCCCACCTCCGGCTCCCAGTTACCCGGCAGGATCACGTCGCTGCTGGCGCCGAGCTGCGCTCCGGCCAGCAGGATCTGGGATACCTCGAGCAGCAGCAGCGGGACGGTCTCGTCACCGCCGCTCTGAGCTAGCGCCTCCACGCCGTCGATGAAGTTCTTCACGTTCACCGCGACCTGGTCCGCTAGGGGCCGCCACTCACCACCGTCATCTGGCACCCGAGCCGGTGGTTCAGACATCAAGCAGTCTCCGTCCCTCGAAGGCGCGCCCCAGCGTCACCTCATCGGCGTACTCCAGGTCGCCCCCGACCGGCAGTCCGCTCGCGGGCCTGGTCACCCGCAAGCCCATTGGCTTTACCAGCCTAGCGAGAAAGGCCGCCGTAGCCTCGCCTTCGAGGTTGGGATCGGTGGCGAGTATCAGCTCTGTCACCGTTCCGTCAGTAAGCCGCGCCATCAGCTCCCTGATCCGCAGCTCTTCCGGGCCGATCCCGTCGATCGGGCTGATCGCTCCGCCGAGCACGTGATAGCGGCCGCGGAACTCGCGGATCTTCTCCACCGCCGCGACGTCCTTGGGCTCTTCCACGACGCAGATCACCGACTGGTCGCGCCGCGGGTCCAGGCAGATCCGGCACTCGTCGGCTTCGGCCACGTTGCCGCACGTCCGGCAGAACCGCACCCGCTCGGTCACCTCGATCAGCGCGTCGGCGAGCCGCCTGACCTCGGCGTGATCGGTGGCCAGCAGGTGAAACGCGATCCGCTGGGCGCCCTTGGGACCGACGCCCGGCAGCCGCCCCAGCTCGTCGATGAGGTTCTGGATGACGCCTTCGTACACGCCAGGTCCCTAGGTTTCCGGTTTGTCCTCGTCGGCAGGATCCTGGCGGTGCGGGATCTGCGGGCTCTCCGGGGTCTGCGGGCCGGGGCCGCCGAGACCGAGGCTGGACAGGTCGAGGCCGCCGGGCAGGTCGAGGCCGCCGCCACCGGGCATACCCGGCATGCCGCCGCCCTGCATGGCCGCGGCAAACGGCCCCATCTGCTGCTGCTGCAGGTCCTCGGCCGCCCGGTAGGCGTCACGGACCGCGGCGAGCACGAGGTCGGCGATGGTCCGCGCCGTCTCCTCCGCGTCGTCGGTGTCCACCGCGGCCGGCTGGATGCTGAGATCCAGCAGCTCGCCCTGGCCGTTGACGGTGGCCTTGACCAGGCCGCCGCCCGCCGTGCCGGTCACCTCGGCGTCCGCCAGCGCCTGCTGGGCATTCATGAGCTGTTCCTGCATCTGCTGCGCCGCGGCGAACAGCTGCTGCATATCCATCTGGGGTTCCACATCGCCCTCCTACGCAGAGCCTACGACCACCCCAGCGCGGTTAAGCCGCTCCGGCGCGCTGGGCTCAGCCTTCGAATTCGCCGATCACCTGACCGCCCAGCTCGCGCTGGATGAGGTCCATGCCGGTCAGCTCGGCGTTCCGGACCGCCCGGTCGTCCGGTGACGGCTCGTCCTCGTGGCTGCCGCCGGGCGGCATGTCGTCCGGCTCGTCGTAGGGTCCGGCGAACTCCGGTCCGGCGAACTCCGGCTCCGCAGATTCCGGCCCCGCGAATTCCGGCGGAGCGGCCTCCGACGGCGCGGGGGCGGGATCCCGCCGGACCGCGGGCGGGCGGGCCGCCGCCGGCGCTGCGGTTCCCGGCCGCCCGGTCTGGGCGGCGACATCGCCGGCGGCCACGCCCCTGATCGTCACGTTCAGGCCGAAGTCGCTGCTCAGCACGCGCTTGAGCACGGCGTCGTGGCCGCTCACGCTGAAGCCCTTCACGTCCCCTTCCCGGGGGAACCGCAGGGTGAGGACGCCGTCCTCGAGGGAGAGCACGCTCGCGTGGCTGAGCAGCATCCACGCCACCCGGCGTTCCTGCTTGACCGCCTCCAGGATCGCGTCCCAGCTCTGCCTCAGCGTGTCGGCCGCGGGCACCCGGACGGGCGCGGGCGCGGGCCGGGCGGCCTGCGGAGCAGGTTCGGGCGGGTCGGGCGCGGGCCGGGCGGGGGGGCGGGCGGCCTGGGCTGGTTCCGCCCGATCGGGCGCCGGGCGGGCGGGAGACGCGGGGGCGGGCTCCGTGCGCGGAAGGCTCGGCACCCGGGACCGTTCGGCATCATCGGCGGGACTGGAGTGCGGCGGCCGGGGGGGTGACTGCGGAACCGTCGACGGCGTCCCCTTTTCCAGCCGTTCCAGCCGGGCGAGCAGGGATTTCTCGTCCGTGGCGGCGGCCGGCAGCAGCACCTGGGCGCACGTCAGCTCGAGCAGCAGCCGGGGCGAGGTGGCGCCGCGCATCTGGTCCAGGCCGGTGCTGACGATCTCGGCGGCACGAGCCAGCCCGGCCTGGCCGAACCTGTCCGCCTGCCGGGCCATCAGCTCGGCCCGGTCCGGCGGCAGGTCGAGCAGCCCGCTGGCGGCCGCGTCGGGCACCGCGGCCAGCACGATCAGGTCGCGGAGCCGGTCGAGCAGGTCGGCCGCGAACCGGCGCGGCTCGTGGCCGCCCTCGATAACCCGGTTCACCACGCGGAACACCGCCGCGCCGTCGGCGGCCGCGAACGCGTCCGCGATCTCGTCCAGCAGGCTGGCGTCGGTGAAGCCGAGCAGCGCCACCGCGCGCTCGTAGCTGAGGCCGGACTCGTCGCTGCCCGCCAGCAGCTGATCCAGGATGGACAGCGAATCCCGGACCGACCCGGCGCCGGCCCGCACCACCAGCGGCAGCACCGACTCCTCCACCGCCACGCCCTCCTTGCCCAGGATGTCCTGCATCAGCTCGCGCAGCACGGACGGCGGGACCAGGCGGAACGGGTAGTGGTGGGTGCGCGACCTGATGGTCGGGAGGACCTTCTCCGGCTCGGTGGTGGCGAAGATGAACTTCAGGTGCGGCGGCGGCTCCTCGACCAGCTTCAGCAGCGCGTTGAAGCCCTGCTGGGTGACCATGTGCGCCTCGTCGATGATGTAGATCTTGAAGCGCCCGGACACCGGCGTATAGAAGGCCCGCTCGCGCAGTTCCCTGGCGTCGTCCACGCCGCCGTGCGAGGCCGCGTCGATCTCGATCACGTCGATGCTGCCCGGCCCGGAGGGCGCGAGCGCGACACAGGAGTCGCAGACCCCGCAGGGTTCGGGGGTGGGACCCTTGACGCAGTTCAGCGAGCGGGCCAGGATCCTCGCGCTGGACGTCTTGCCGCACCCGCGCGGGCCGCTGAACAGGTAAGCGTGGTTGATCCGCCCGGTGCGCAACGCCTGGGTGAGCGGGCCGGTGACGTGATCCTGCCCCTTGACCTCGGCAAACGTCGCCGGACGGTACTTGCGGTACAGAGCCAGGTTTGCCGGGGTCGCTCCCTCGTCTTCCGACGCGGCTGCTGCCATCAGCTCATCCTCACCGGTAATCGGGGACCCCCCGCACACCCGTCAGAGCCCGCGTACCCTTGCTGCCTTCCGGCCCTGGGGGGGTTGGCGGGATAAACGCCGTGCGGGGGGTCATCGGCCAGTGTAGTCAGCCCGCGGACCAGATGTTCCGCAACCCGGTTACCGGCGGATTCGGGTAAGCTTCCCGGCGGAGGATTCGCCTAGTGGCCTAGGGCGCACGCTTGGAAAGCGTGTTGGGTGCAAGCCCTCGCGAGTTCGAATCTCGCATCCTCCGCCACGCTGATCAGGCATGATGTCCCGCCCGGGCCGCATTGGCCATCTGCCGGTCTCTCAGCGGTCCCAGTTCCGGGTTTCATACGAGGTCAATCGTCCCCTTCGTACCGGCGGACCCGTAGTCCCGGCTTTCGCAGCGTGCTCACGCTGCTTGCGGCGTACCGCCTGGTCTTCGCCTCGCGACCGCTCCAGGATGGCCCCCGGGAGGCCACGGCGTTAGGCTTTTGATGCATCCTGAGCGGGAAAGGCACCGGATGATCACAGGACCGGGAGATGAGATGGCGGCAGCAGGCCCTGGCGACATAAGGGCGTCGCACGCCGATCGGGAGCGGGTGATCGATACCGTCAAGGCCGCGTTCGCGCGTGGCCAGCTGACGGCGGGCGAGCTGGATGCACGGGTGGGCCAGGCACTCACCGCGCGAACCTATGCCGAACTGGCCGCGGTCACCCTCAGCATCCCCGCGAGGTCGGACCTAGCCCGCCCGGCGAAGCCTGTCCCCGCGCAGCCGCGGCGGCCGCGGAACAGGCTAGTCAACCGGGGCGTCTGCGTGATCACGGCCACCACGCTTGCGGCCGGGGTCTGGGTGGGCATTGTCGCTGGCGCTGCGGCGGCGGTAATCGTGGCGATGTTCATGCTGAACCTCGCGGCCCTGGCCACACGCCCGTGACCTCGCTCCGGCCCACGTTCCCGAAAACCGTACTCAGGTCACACCGGTACCATCAGCATCACGTTCCGGATGCGCCGGGCCAGATGGAACGCCATGAAATCCCGAATCCAGTGCGTTCAAACGCAGTGGAACCGGGGTTCCAGTAGGTCAGCGCGGCGCGCGGCGGCCGAACAGCCGGCGCGGCCGGCGCGGCCGACCGGCGTGGCGACCGACCGGGCGGCGGGCGCCGCGGTGCGGGTTCAGCCAGCCCGTGGCGTGCCGGACGGCGGACAGCACATTCGCCTGGAAGGCCAAGCCAGGCCGGGTGCTGTTGATGAGCGGTGAGTATTGTGCCTGAATCTGGGCAGCCTTAATTCCGTCGCTGACCATGATTTGCCCTCCCAGTGCTCGGCCGCAGCCAGGCCTCGACCCCCAAGCGGATCACTTCCCCACGCGATGTCCGCCCTTACATCTACGAGACGCGATGCCTCGAAAGGTGGTTTACTCTGTATTCAGTTGATTACGAAGAGTAATTTACATGTGGCTCTAGTGCCTAAGATCGGCTGGCCGGGGGCATACTCCCAGGTCAAAGCGGCGATTTATCGATCGCCAAAGCGGCGGCAACCCCAGACTAGCCGTGCGCGATGGTCCTAATCGATCCCGATCCGACCGTCAAATTCCGATATCGGCAGCCAGGTAATGTGCAGGCCTTTGCCCCGTTTCGCCGCCCGCATATCGTTCTTATAACGCCCGCCCGTGGTAACTGTGCGTGGCCGGGCCGGAAGACAGCTGCGTTCATTACCGGCCAATCGGGCGCCATTAGCGCTGCGGCGCTAGGGCTTCCTGGACGCCGTCGCGGCGTGCGGTGGCCGGGGCTTGCCGTGGTGAGCCTTGCGCGCCGCGGCCGCCCGCGCGGACGTCCGGGCCGTCGTGGCCGCGGCGGCGTCGGCCTGCTTCGCCGCCTGCTCCAGCGGCCGCGTCATCCAGCTGAGCATCGGCCCGAGGGCCGCGCGCCAGACGCTGGCCTGATGACCGCCGCCCGGCACCACTATGAGCGGCACGTACACCATCCGGGTCTGCAGCACCTGCCTGAAGTCCTGCGCGGCGAGGACATCCTCCGTGTCCTCGGCGCCGGCCGCCAGCCAGAAGGCGGGGAGCTCGTCGTTGACCGGCACCCGGGTGGCGTAGTTGCGCGGCGTGTTAATGAGCCGCAGGCCGGGATGGCCGAGGAAGACGTTGACGGTGAGCGGCCGGCCGCCGGGCTTGTTGCCGGCCGGCACCTGGCTCCGGATCGGGGCGAAGTACCCCGACAGCACGCCCACCGCCCCGTATCCCTTCGGGACCTGCAGCCCGATATTGGCGGCGCAATAACCGCCCTCCGAGTACCCGGCCACCCCCCAGGCCCGGCCCGGCGGCTGGACGCGTGCGATCCGGGCTATCGCGTCCGGCACATCCCGCGCGACGAAGGTCATGTCCTGGATGCCGCCCGGGTTGTTGAGGCACTGGAGCCCGTACCGGGGCGAGCCATCGGTGTCGGGCATCACCAGCACCGCGGCGTCGTCGGGGTGGGTGCCCAGCAGGCTGAGGAAGGTGGGGATCACCCCCATGACGTCGACCCAGGCCCGCGGGCCACCCGGTGAGCCGTGCAGCAGCTCGATGACCGGGAACTTGTAGTGCCGGAAGGATTTCTGGAAGTATTGCGGCGGCAGGTAGACGAGCACATCGCGGGTCAGGTGAGTGCGCGCGCCGGTGACCGAGGTCTGGAACAGGTAACCGACCTGGGCGTCTTCGGCCTGGCTGGTGACCCGGCCGATGTTCTTGTCGAATTGCTTGTTGGTGCCCTTGCCGCCGGCCGCGTACTTGGGAAGATTGCCCGCGCCCTGGCTGGTCAGATCGTTGATCATCCCGCCCCAGGTCTGGTAGTAGTCGTAGTACCTATTGACGGCGGCGACTCCGAAGACCATGGCGGGCAGGAAGGCCAGGCACGCGGCCAGCACCCGGAATACGAGCTGCCTGGCCAGGGCCACCCAGACGAGCAATCCCCCGAAGACCACCATCAGCAGCAGGAAGAAACCGGCCCCCTGCGGTTCAAACACTCGGTTCTCCTCGCCGCGTCTGGCGGCAGGATGGTCCGCTCACCGAGGGCAGGCCGCACCTCCGCACAACACATGATCACAACACCGAACGACCGAGGCGTGACGTTAAGTTCCCCCAGTGGGGCCGCGACCGTGCGCACGGGGGCACTGGCTGAGCGGTGGAGGTGGGATTTGAACCCACGGAGGGGTTGCCCCCTCACACGCTTTCGAGGCGTGCGCCCTCGGCCACTAGGCGACTCCACCGCAGGCGAGCTTACCCGAATCCGCGCCTGCGCGAGGGATGACCTAACCCGGCATCCGCCCGTCGCGCCGCGAAGAAGTCACGCAGCAGGTCACCGCACTCGGCGGCGAGGACGCCGCCGATGACTTCCGGGCGGTGGTTGAGGCGGGTGTCGCGCAGCACGTCCCAGAGCGACCCCACCGCGCCGCCCTTGGGATCCTCGGCACCGTAGACCACCCGGGCCAGCCTGGCCACCGTCACCGCGCCCGCGCACATGGTGCACGGCTCGAGCGTGACGACCAGCGTCAGCCCGGTCAGCCGCCAGCTGCCGACGGCCGCCGCGGCCTGCCTGATCGCCAGCATCTCGGCGTGCGCGGTCGGATCACGGTCGATCTCCCGGCGGTTGCGCGCCCGCGCGACGACCGTGCCCCCCTCGTCGAGGATGACGGCGCCGACCGGGACGTCCTCAGCGTGCCGGGTCTCCGGCCCGGCGGTCACTTCCCCGGCGGCCGGGTCCCCCACTGCCGCCGCCTCCGCGAGCGCGAGCCGCATGGCCGGCTCGAAGGAACGCGTATACCCGGTCACGGGCCGAGCGCTAGATCGAGCGCGCGCTCGACCGCGTCGCCGAACCTGAGCCGATCGGCGATGTGGGCCACCGCGTCCTCCGGATAGAGGTCGAGGTCGGCCGAGATCGCGCCGAGTTCCATCTCGTCCAGGCCGAGGTCCGCGAAGATGGACATATCCCCGGCCGGGAGCACCTGGTCGAGTTCCTCGTCGTCCGCGGATACCGGAATGTCCAGGGCCTGGAGCACCTGGCGAGCCAGCGGATAGTCCACCGCCGCGGTGAGGTCGGAGAGGAACATCGACACGTCATCGCCGAGGACCCGGACCGCCACGAAGAAGAAGTCGTCGACGCCGGCGAAGCCGATGGTGCCGCCCATGCTCGGCTGCCTGCGCAGGGCCTGGACGAAGTCTTCGAGGTCAGCGGTTACCGCCGACGGCAGGGCGTCGGCCTCCCACTGGTCCTCTTCCCGGTAGACGATGACCGCGAAGTCCGTCTCACCCACGTCTGCCACCGTCATCTCACCAGCATGCTCCGCACGGAGGGAATGTTGTCAGATGGCCGGCCGTCTCGAAGGCAAAATCGCCGATCACGGCCACGGGGCGCCGGTTCCGGGCTCGATGCCGGCGCAGTCGGCCTACCCGGTCACGCACTGTTTTCGCCGATCGGGCATACTGGGTGGGGCACGGGGGCATACTCATGCCGACATGGCGGCTTCACCGCGTAAGCCGTTAGCGGTAAATTGGTGCAGGCTAATATAGCTCCTCTGGCAGGTAGGCAGTCTGGGCGCCTTGGGAGGCGACGTTGAATGCAAAATCCATCGCCGGATGGCTCGCGCTCGCCCTGGTCATCTGGTGGGTGATCGAAGCCCCCACGAGCGCTGCGCATGTGGTCCATAACATAGGAACCTTCCTGTCCTCGGCGGCAAGCGGGATCACGCAGTTCTTCGCGTCGATTTAGGGCCGGCGCCGGGATGAGGCTGGTTCCGAACACCGACACGGTGCCTGCCTCGGTAAACAGGTACCTGCTTCCGCACGAGCGCCAGGTCATCACCGTCCACCAGCACCCCGCCATCCTGATCAAGCCCATTTTCTGGGTCCTCATCGGGCTGGCTCTCGCCGGCTGGCTGAGTAGCTCCATCGCGCAGGGCAACAGCATCGTCCTCGTCGTTGTCTGGATTCTGTGGGGAGTCCTGCTCCTGAACCTGGCGGTGAAGGTCTGGGAGTGGGCGGTAACCTACTTCGTCGTCACCTCCCAGCGGTTCGTGCTCGCGACGGGCGTCATCACCCGCAAGGTGAACATGATGCCGCTCGCCAAGGTGACGGACATGACCTTCCAGCGGTCCCCGATGGGCCGCCTCCTCGGCTTCGGCGAGTTCATCCTGGAGTCCGCCGGGCAAGACCAGGCGCTCACCAACGTCGATTACCTTCCTTATCCAGAGCAGCTCTACCTCGAGGTGTGCGGGCTGATCTTCAAGGACAAGGACGAGAGCCCCGACTAGGGCGTGCCGGCTCAGGTAGTCAGCAGTACGACCCCGGCCGCGGCCAGCAGCAGGCCTGCCCGCTGGAGCCAGCGCATCCGCTCGCCGAGTACCCACCGCGCCAGCAGCACCGTCATGCCCGGGTACAACGATGTGATCACGACGGCGAGCCCGAACAGGCCGGCCCGGGTGGCGAGCACGTAGCAGACGTTGGCGGCCGCGTCGACCGCCCCGGAGACCAGCGCGATCACGCCCGTCCCGCCGCCGTCCCGCCGCCACGGGCGGGTCTTCGTGGCCACCGCGATGCCCACGGCGACCAGGGTTCCCGCCGTGCGCGAGATCGCCACCGGCCAGAGCACGCCAGACTGCCCGGCGTTCTTGAGGCACAGGAAGAACAGGCCGAACCCCGCGCCCGCGGCGGCCCCGTAGGCCAGTCCGCGCAGCCGGGCGGCGCCGGCATCCGGGCCGTCCCGGTGACCCTGACGGCCCCGGCGGGCGGCCGGCATGCTGACACCGGCGATGGCGACCAGGCAGATCAGCCCGCCGGCCAGCATCCGGACGGTGAGGCGCTCGCCGCCCGCGATCGCGATGCCGACCGGCAGTACCGTGGAGACCAATGCGGCGACTGGGGCCACGACGCTGATCGGCGCAGCGGCGAAGCCGGCATAGAAGGCGATCAGGCCGGCCGTACCGCAGATGCCGGATACGGCCGCCCAGCCGACCGCGTCCCATCCCATCGAGGTGGGCGAGCCCAGGCCGTGTCCCAGCAGGGCGCCCAGCCCGGGCGCCGCGCCGAGCAGCGCCACCACGAGCACGACCGCCGCTCCGGCCGGGACGGTCGTGGCCAGCACGGCGAACACGTTCGCTCGCCGCGAGGCCACTCCGCCGAGAAAATCGGCGGTGCCGTAGAGCACGGCGGCGGCCAGGGCCAGGATGGTCACCACGGTCAGCGTCCCCCGGGGAATGAACGACGTCGGTCAGAATATTGATCTGTATAGTTCATTATACCGACCGAACGGGCGGCGTTCGACGAGTGCCGGACAGCGCGAGCAGCCCCAGAGGGGGAAGGCATGGCGGAGGTGCCCGATATCACGGCTGCGGTCGCGCGGACCCTGCAGGCGCTGCGCGCGGACCGTGGCTGGTCGCTGGACCAGCTGGCCGCGCGCTCCGGCGTGAGCAAGGGCGTGCTCGTCGCGCTGGAACAGGGACGCTCCAACCCCAACCTGGCCACCCTGGCCCGCATCGGCGACGCCTTCGGCGTCCCGGTGACCCTCCTCGTCGATCTGGGCGGCGAGCCCGCCGTGCAGATCAGCAGCCCGGACGCCTCGCGGGTGCTCTGGCGCGGTCCCTCCGGCGGCACCGGGACGATCATCGGCGCCACCGACCCGCCGTGGGCGGTCGAGCTCTGGCGCTGGGAGGTGATGCCGGGCGAGACGTTCGGCGGTGACGCGCACGCGCCGGCCACCCGGGAGATGGTCTGGGTCGAGTCGGGCACGCTGACGCTCATTGTGGCGGGTGAGCGCCACGAGGTCCGCGCGGGCCAGTGCGCCCGGTTCCCGGCCAGCCGCCCGCACCGGTACGAGAACGCGGGCGATCAGCCCGCCCGGCTGACCATGATCGTGGTCATCCCGCCGACCCAGGGATAACGGCCGGGGATAACAACGTGGCGGGTTTGACCGGGTGGGCGTGGCCGGTGAGCCAGTCACGGGCGGCGTAGGCCGACCCCCGGGCGCCGGCCATGTCCAGCTCAGGCACCAGGGAGATCTCTGCGACCCTGGCCTGTTCCTCGCGCAGGACGGTGTGCGCCCGCACCTCGGCGAAGAACCAGTCGCGGAAGTGCGACGCGGCCTCGACCACGCCGCCGCCGAGGAAATATGCGTCGGGATCGAGGAAGTTCGCCGCCATGGTGAACAGCCGCCCGAGCGCCATCGCTTGCTGCCGGAAGATCGCCAGCGCCATCTCGTCGCCGTCTTCGCCGTACCTGCGGACCTGCTTAGCCGCCACGCCGATCGGCACCTCGCCGAGGGGGTGGCCCTCGTACCTGGTGAGCCAGTATGGCAGCAGGTTGTTCTGGATGCCGGTGAGCGAGGCCACGCTCTCCGCGTCGCCGGACTGGCCGCAGTTGCACGCGGGCATCGGCTGACCGTCGCCGACCAGCCCGTCGAGCGGGATCGGCACGTGGCCGAGTTCCCCGGCCATCCCGGCCGCGCCCTTGACGACCCGCCCGGTCTGGATAATGCCGCCGCCGAGCCCGGTGCCGACGATCGCGGACACCGAGCTGCGCTGCCCGGACTCCGCCCGGAACCGGATGTTGTGCGCGTACAGCGCGGCCGCGTTCCCGTCGTTGTTGTAGATGACCGGAAGTCCGAGCCGTTCGGCCAGGGCACCGCGGATGTCGAAGCCGCGCCAGCCGACATGGCCGAAGTTGGTCGCGCCCTTGGACGAGATGACGCCGTCCGCGCTCGCCGGGCCCGGCGTGTCCAGACCCACCGCCCGGACCGCCGTGATCGGCACGCCGGTGAGCCCGAGCACCTGCTCCACGGAAAGGACCAGGGCGTGGATAGCCTTGTCCGGCCCCTCCCTGACCTCGCTGGGCACCTCCGCCATCCGGTCGAGGAGGAACCGGCCGCTGGAGTCGAGGATGGTCCCGTTGTTAGTGGTCCCGCCGTTATCCAGGCCAATGACAACCCAGTCGACTGACATGCGCCCTCCTAGTCCGGCCGCTGAGCCCCGCTCAGTCTAGGGAAATGCACTAGCAAAGAGCAATATCGTCCGATGGGGCACACAGCGCGGCCGGACGACTGCGGTCGTCCGGGTCGGTGCAGGCTGGACCAGCCGCTCTTCCCTGGACGGAATTCGCACGGTGCTCCTACCCCTAGATGCGCCACTGCCGTGCTAGGGGTGGTAATGAGAGCGGTTCCATATCGCGACGACTCCCCCTAGAACCGCGACTACGACAACGAACAGGACGATCTTGGGCCAGCTTTCCAGATAGGGCCCCGGCCTCGTCCGGATGGCACCGGCACCCAGCACCAGGTGCTTCAGAGTGATCATCTCTGACACCTCCGCCGCGCTCCGTCCTCGGCCGCTCGGCGTCTTCAGCCGCGCTTGCCCCGAAACGCGAAAGCCCCGGAGGAAGAGCCTCCGGGGCGCGGAAAGAATGAGTCTCCCTGCCAGCCCAGACAGCTCAGCCTCCGTGACCAGATGCTGGAGCACCCGGTCACTTTGCGCGAATTATGACTCCCCGCGTCACTGCTGTCAAAGCACGCTGAGACGGCGTAGGCCCGGACTACCTGCGGACGCGGAACCGAAGGACGGTGACGGCTCCCGACCGTGTGCTCTCGAGCGGTTCCAGGTCGATCCGGGCGAGGCCCGGGGACGAGAAAAAGCGAGTGCCGTCGCCGAGCAGTACCGGCAGGACGTACACCAGGATCTCGTCCACGAGCCCCCGCCGCAGGCACTGACCGGCCACGTCAGCACCGAGGATTTCGAGGTTCTTGCCGCCCGCCGCGCGCAGCGCGGTGGCGACGGCTTCCCCGATATCACCGCTGAGGAACGTGACCCCCGGGTCCGGCGGGTCCGGTGGTTCGTGGGTGAGGACGAACTCAGCTCCCCCGTCGTAGGCAGGGGTCACCTCACTCCGATTGGCGGCCATGCGCTTACCGACCTCGTAGGTTCGCCGGCCGATGAGCATGGCGCCGGTGGCCGCCATGATCTCCGGGAACTCCTCCTCAATCGGTGCTATGAAGTCGAAGATCCAGTCCATCGCGTCGCCGGGACC
>Ga0207683_10001826_pt1 | contig 18819 bp, 15 predicted proteins | sample KBSM73metaG_FD_184333 | JGI IMG/M metagenome (GOLD analysis project Ga0207683, IMG submission 184333) | Miscanthus rhizosphere microbial communities from Kellogg Biological Station, Michigan, USA - KBS M7-3 metaG (SPAdes) (version 2) | ecosystem: Host-associated > Plants > Roots > Rhizosphere >... | reverse complement strand
CTTCATGGTCTGGAGGTTCTGTTCGAACTCGAACGACGTCAGTGCGCCGCCACACGCCCTAAGCCTGCAGGGATTTGCGCCCATCGCCCACCGCCTATCGCCCATCGCCTTTGGCCCTGAGCCCGTCAGGTAAACTGACGATCTCGTGTCCCTGCTGTTTCTGCTCGCATACACCTGCTCGGGGCTTGCCGGTCTCATATACGAAGTCAGCTGGACCCGCCTCCTCACCCTTTACATCGGCCACTCCACTGCGGCTGCCAGCGCGGTCGTCGCGGCATTCCTCGGTGGGCTCGCTGTCGGTGCTGCGTTCGGGGGCGTCGTGGCTTCACGACTCTTGCCGCGACAGAACCTGCAGGCTTACATCGGTCTCGAGCTGTTCGTCGCCTTGTTCGCCCTGTTGCTTCCGTTCGAGCTCCGCGCGCTGACGCCGCTCCTGCGAGGGGCGTACGCCGATGCCGCGCCTGGCCTGCTCTTCCCGGCCGTTCGCCTCGTGTCGTGCCTCGCCATGGTGTTCGTTCCTGCGGTCGCACTCGGGGCCACCTTCCCGGTGGCGGTGCGCTGGTTCACACACCGCACGGCAAACGCCGCACGTGTCAGCGGTGCGCTGTACGCGATGAACACCGTGGGTGCTGCGATCGGCTCGCTGCTGGCCGGCTTCACGCTGATCCCTGCCGTCGGCATCTCCGGAACGACGCGAGTTGGGATGTTCGCCAGCGTCCTCGCAGCTGCGCTCGTTGCGATCGTTGTCTTCCGGACGCGCGACGAAGAGACGGCCCGGTCGACGCCGGCCGCGACATCGGCAGCCAGGAAGCCCGGAGCCAGGGCCGCGCAAAACAAGCTGGAAGCGGCCGCGACGAAGGCGCAGCCGTGGCTGGCTATCGCCGTTCTCGGCCTGTCAGGATTCTCTGCACTCGTTCACGAGATAGCCTGGACCCGAATCCTGGCGCTCGTGCTGGGACCGACCACCTACGCGTTTGCCGCAACGCTTGCGGCGGTCGTCGCCGGCGTCGCCATCGGTTCGGGCGCCGGTACCTGGCTGGTCGGCCGGATTCGCGCGACCGCGCACGCCGGCTGGCTGGCGCTCGTGCTTGCCGCGGCAGCCGTGACGGTCGTCGCGACTTCGGCTCTCGCAGGCGGTTACGTCCCGCGGATCGTGGCCCATGCAATCGCGGACGCTCCCGACTCGTTCAGCGCGCTGCTCCAGCGCGGGATGCTGCTGACCGCGCTGCTCATCCTGCCGACGTCGATCTGCCTGGGCGCCGCCTTTCCGCTTGCGCTTTCACTCGCGGGCGACCCGGCACACTCGCCGGCCAGGCGGTTCGGCCTCGTCTACGCAGTGAACACGGTTGGATCAGTTACTGGAACCCTGGCTGCGGGCTTCGTGCTGATCCCATGGCTCGGCCTGCCGACGACGCTCGCGGCCGCGGCGTTCGTTCTCGTGATCGCATCGATCGCCACGATTGTCGTCGCTGACGTGAGCCCCTCCAGCCGCAACGGCGGGTACGCCGCCTGTGCCGTCGCAGTGGTCGCGATCGTCGTCGCGCCCTCGTGGGACCGCGAGTTGCTGGCCAGCGGCGTCTACCTGTATGCGCCGTTCGTTCCGAAGAACCTCGACCTCGAGACGCAGCTCAAGGCCGGAACGCTTCTCTATTACCGGGATGGAGCACCGGCCACCGTATCGGTGAAGCGGCTCACAGGGACGACCACGCTCGCGGTCGACGGCAAGACCGATGCGTCCAACCGCAGCGACATGCTGACGCAGAAGCTCGTCGCGCACCTGCCGCTGCTCCTGCACCCGCATCCCCGCGACGTCGCCATCGTCGGCCTGGGGAGCGGTGTCACGGTCGGCGCGGCGCTCAGCCATCCCATCGAGCGGGCCGATGTCGTGGAGATCTCACCCGAGGTGGTGCAGGCGTCGCGCTTCTTCGACGCCGAGAACCACGCCGCGCTCGCCGATCCGCGGACGCGCCTGATCGTGGGCGACGGACGGTCGCACGTCCTGCTTTCACGCCGGCAGTACGACGTGATCATCTCCGAGCCGTCGAACCCGTGGATTGCGGGCGTTGCCTCGCTGTTCACGCGCGAATTCTTCGAGGGCGCCAGGGCGCGGCTGGCCCCCGGTGGCCTCATCTGCCAGTGGGCACACACCTACACGATCAGCGAACGCGACCTCCGCGCGATTGTGGCCACCTTCACGTCGGTCTTTCCGAACGCCACCGCGTGGATGGTGAACGACAACGACCTGCTGATGGTCGGCACGGTCGACAGCCAACTGCCACCGTTCGCCAACATCGAGGCGAACTGGTCGCGCGGCACTGCCGCGTCGAACCTCGCCGAGGTGGGCGCGACCGAGCCGTTCGACGTGCTGTCGTTGTTCGCGGGCGGTCCGGCCGAGATGCGTGCGTACGCGACAGCGGCTGGCAGCGCCGACATCCTGGACGACGACCGCATGCGACTCGAGTTCTCGGCGCCCCGCGAACTGCACAACGCGAGTGCGGGCGCCAACGACGCATCGCTCGCATCGATCGCAAGAGCCGAGAACGCGCCCGAGTTCATCCGCACGCGACGCGACCATGCCACAGCGGCACAGTGGCGCGGTCGTGCCGACATGATGGCGAAGTCCGACGCGTACTCCATCGCTTACGACGACTACGTCCGTGCGCTGAAGATCGACCCGCTCGACGAGGCGTCGCTGAAAAGCTTCGTGCGCACCGCAATCCTGACGAACCGCGCGCAGGATGCGCTCTCGTGGGTCAAGGCGCTGACAATGGACAAGACCGGCGTGCAGGCGCAGATTGCCGTATCGAAACTGCTGGCGGCTTCATCGCTGAAAGGCGAAGCTGTCGAGACCGCCGCGAAGGCGTGCGACGAGCGGCCGCTGGTGCCCGCCGCGTGCGAACAACTGGCGGCCCTCCACGCCGATGCTGGCGACAGCGCGCACCTCGACCTGGTTGTCGGAACACTCGAGACCGCTGCGCCGGAAGCGGCGTCGACCCTGTATTACACCGCAGTGTCAGCGTTCCTTCGCGGTGACGCGCACGCCGCACTGGACCTTGCCGGGAAGGCCATAGCGGCCGATGCCACCTACGCCGCAGCCTACGACATGGCGGGTGCAGCCCACACGAAACTCGGACAGGTTGACCTCGCGGCGAAGGCCTTTCAGACGTCGCTTCGATTTGATCCTCACGACAGCACCGCGTATGCGAACCTCGGTCTCCTCGCGCTTGCCGCCGGCGACAAGGCTGCCGCTCGCAACTACTTCGCGGAGGCGCTGTGGCTCACGCCAGAGGATCGGACGGCCCGCGACGGACTGGCGCGCGCACGCTGATGCAGCCAGGGCGGGTCTGACCAGCCTCCGCCAAGGCTTCGGCGGAGGACCCGCCGCCACGTACATGATTAAACGGGTGCCGCGCACGACGCGGCCGAGGCTACCGATCCGTGGCGGAATCGTCCATGACGATGCGCATGACGAAGCGGACCGGCTTGCCGTCCTTCGTGGCCGGGTTGAATCGCCAGGCCTTGGCTGCGGACGTCCACCACGAATTACGGAAACTGGGCCGGTTCATCACGAACTTCGCGGAATCGACGGTGCCTACGGCGTTCACGTGCAGCTCGAGCACCTGGAGCATTTCGGGTGGTGTGTTCGGACTGGGCTTCGGCGGGAGGTACGCCAGCGGAACGGGGTCCACGACACCGGCGTCGCCGGTGCGATACTCGCGTGCCGCCGCTTCGGCCTGCTCCGCGATGGCCGCACGCGACACTTCCGCCAGGCTCCTGGCAATCTGGCGAATTTCTTCGGCCTGCGGCGACGGCTCGGCCCCCAGCAGTTCGACGACGCGATCGAACGCGACACCGGCAGCGGCGTACTCCTGGTGCTGAAACAGTTCGCGAGCTCGCAGCATCTCTGCGTCGGCAGTGGCGGCGTCCGGGGTGGTCCGCCTTCGTGGCGCCTGTCTCGATGTCGAGGGCGGAGTCTGGGTCTCAGGTTGGGTCGCCGCCGTCGCGTTCTCTTCGGGTGGTGCCGGCTCGCTGGTGCCGGTCACGCGCTCCAGCAGAACTCGTGGCGAAGGCCGCCCGAGCACGTACCATGCCCCCGAGCCGAAGACCACGGCGAGGGCGATGACGGCCAGACCGACGACTTGAAAGCGGTTTTCCGAACCCGGCTCCCTGGGGGCGGCCTTCTTCTTCTTTTTCGCGGGTGGCGGCACTGCCGGCCTGGGCTCCTGCGCTGCGCTGTAGATCCGCTCTTCGCGGGCGCGCGCCTCTTCGGTCAGCGCCGCCGCCCCAATCTGCTCGAGCGCCCTGAAATAGAGCTGGCTCAATTTCGCACGGCGGTTGGGCCGCTCCCACTTCAACAACTCGTCGGCAAACGAATCCAGCGTCGGCGTCGGTTCAGCCGTAGCCGCCTGCATGGCGAACAGCCGCAGCGGGGCCGGTTGTTCCTTTCCGCTCAGGAGTTGCTGCAGGATCTGTGCGGCGCCCGGCATCGCCGGCATCGCATGGTCAGGGTGAGCGGACAGGGTGAGTGTCCCGTTCTCCTCGAGCGTGACCGCCCGAAGATCCGGAATCCGGCTCTGGGCATTCGGAATGTCAGACCGTACCTGCGCCACCAGTTGTGCAGCCAGGGCCACGCCGTCGTGCCATTCGTATGACACGTCCTTGGTCAGGAGCATTGACAGCGGGACGGAGGGTTGCGACATGGTAGAGACAGTCTACGGCGCGACGGGCGATTGACGCCACTGCGCGCTCGCTGATCGCCGATCTGCGGTCATGTCTGTTGCAATTCCGTAACCTGGAGTGCAGGGAGCGGACACGCCTGTCGATGAAAATGAACAGGACCGGGCCGGGCGGATCGTTCGCGCTCCGCCGGCCCCTGCCCGACTTCTTGACGCCCGCGGGTGGGCGCTCCCGGGTCCGGACTGTTACGCTGCCTGGATCTGCAGGCTCACCTTCACCTCGTCGCCCACCAGGAAGCCACCAGTTTCGAGAGCGGCGTTCCAGGTCAGACCGAAGTCCTTCCTGTCGATCGTCGTCTCGGCCTCGAAGGCGAGCTTCTCGTTGCCCCATGGGTCCTTCGCCAGACCAAGATGCGTCACCGGCAGGACGACGCGCTTCGTGATGCCCCGGATGGTGAGGTCACCCTCGACGTCGTAGAGGTCGCCTCGCATTGGCGTGATCTTCGTGCTCGTGAAGGTCAGCGTCGGGAACGTGGTGGCGGCGAAGAAGTCGTCCGAGCGCAGGTGCTCGTCGCGCTTCGGCTCCGCCGTGTCGATGCTCGCGGCCTGGATCGTGAAGTCGACCTTCGAGTGCGACGGGTCTGCCTGGTCGAACTCGATTGTGCCGGCGTAGTCGGTGAAACGGCCGCGCACCTTCGTGATGAGATGACGCACCTGGAAGTCGACCTCCGAATGCGCCTTGTCGACCTGGAACGTGCGAACTGCGGTAGCTAATGCTTTGGCCATGACGGTTCTCCTTAGATGAATTGCTGATTGCTAATTGCTAATTGCTAAATTCCTGATCCCTGATCCCTGATCCCTGATCCCTGATCCCTACGCGAGGTCGAAAAGAAGCACCTCGGCCCCTTCTCCGTTCGTGAAAGTGATCGTTTCGTCGCTCACCGACGCGGCGTCGCCCTCGCTCAGCACGCGGCCGTTCACGACGACCGAGCCGCGCGCGACATGCACCCACGCCGAGCGGCGGGGCTTGAGGTCGAAGGTGCGCGCCGCGTCTCCGTCGAGGCGCGTCACCCACAGATCCGCATCCTGTTGAAGCGCGACGCTGCCCTCGCGGCCGTCCCTGGACGCCAGCAGCACGAAGCCGGCGGCCGCCTTCGCGGAGTCGAAGCGGTACTGGCCGTACGACGGCGTGAGACCGCGCTTTCCCGGGACGATCCAGATCTGGAGGAAGTGCGCCGGGTCGGTCGCCGACGGGTTGTATTCGCTGTGCACGACGCCGGAGCCCGCGCGCATGTGCTGAATCTCTCCGGGCCGGATCACCGAGCCGTTCCCGAGGCTGTCGCGATGCTCGAGCGCACCATCGAGCACGTACGACAGGATTTCCATGTCGCTGTGCGGGTGCGCACCGAAACCCGCACCCGGCAGCACGCGGTCGTCGTTGATCACGCGGAGCGTGCGATGCCCCATGTTCGCGGGGTCGAAGTACTCGCCAAACGAGAAGCTGTGGCGGCTGTCGAGCCACTCCCAGTTCGTCCTGCCCCGCTCCTCCGCGCGCCTGATGCTGACCATGACGTTCCTCCCTGCCGCCCCAAGCCCGTTTCGCTTCGCGGCTGATGCCAGCCATAGAGGCAACGAACCGGCCATCTTGAAGATCCCCGTAAACCATTGATTTAAATAGCCTCACAATTGACGGCTGGGCATGATGCCTAATTTGATTCGCTCATTTTGATAGCAATAAACATCAAAACGAGCGAGACTCTCAGGATGCGCGCAACGGATCTCGACCTTCGTGAAATGCTCGAGTTCGACCCCAAAGGCGGCGTCATCCGCTTTGCGGGCGAGCGGGCGGTGCTCTTCAACACCGTGGCGCTGGGGCTGCTGCGGCGGGAACTGGTCGAGACCCTCGGCCTGGTCACGGCCCGCGGGATCCTCACGCGGTTCGGGTACGCACATGGCTGGCGGACGGCCGAGTCGTTGCGGCACCAGTTCGAGTGGGACTCGGAACACGAGTGGCAACTGGCCGGCGGGCGAGTGCACCAGCTGCAGGGGTTCCTCATCTACGAGCCGGTCCCCCGCGCGCCCGGCGAGACGCCGAAAGCGTTCGCACAGTCGATCTGGCGCGAATCGTACGAGGCGCAGGAACACCTCGCCCATCTCGGACCGTCAACCGAGCCGGCGTGCTGGACGCTTGCGGGCTTCGCGAGCGGCTATCTCAGTTGCGTCGCGGGCCGACGCATCCTGTGCTTCGAGGAGAAGTGCGTCGCGCAGGGCGATGCGCACTGCCTGATGATTGGCCGCCCGGACGACGAGTGGCAGAACTGCCCGGCGTCGGATCGCCGCTTCTTCGATCGCATGTGCGTCGACGAAGCGCTGAAGGACGTGACGGAGCGGCTGAAGTCGACCGAGCAGCGCCTTGCCGCGCGCAAGCGGCAACTCGCGCGGGTCAAGGTCGAAGAGCGCGCCACCGGGATCATCGCGCAGAGCGAGCGTATGCAGCGCGTGCTCGACGAGGCGCGACGCGTCGCTCGCGTCGATTCGACAGTGCTCATCACCGGCGAGAGCGGCGTCGGCAAGGAGGCGGTCGCGCGATTCATTCACGAGGAGTCGACAAGGGCGACCCGCCCGTTTGTCGCCATCAACTGCGCGGCGGTGCCCGAGGCGCTCATCGAGAGCGAGCTGTTCGGGCATGTCCGCGGATCGTTCACCGGCGCAACGCAGGACCGTATCGGCCTGTTCGAGTCGGCCAACGGCGGCACGCTCCTGCTCGACGAGGTGGGCGACCTGCCGCTGCCGATGCAGGTGAAGCTGCTGCGCGTCCTGCAGGAGCGCGAGTTCCGGCGCGTGGGCGAGAACCGGACGCGGCACGTCGACGTGCGCGTCCTGGCGGCGACCCATCGAGATCTGCCGGGCGAAGTATCAGCCGAACGCTTCCGGCAGGACCTGTACTACCGGCTTCGCGTGATCGAGCTTCGGATTCCGCCGCTGCGAGAGCGCCGCGAAGACATCCTGCCGATCGCGCGGCAGGTGCTCGCGGAAACAGCCGCACGCATGAAGCTGCCGGTGACCGGTTTCACGCCGGCGGCCGCCGATCAGCTGCTGCGCTGGGGATGGCCCGGCAACGTTCGCGAACTCCAGAACGTCGTCGAGCGCGCCCTCGTGCTCGCGCAGGGCGTGCGCATCCAGGTGGAGGATCTCCCCGACGAGGTGCGTCACGCGGGGCCGGGTGTCGGGGCGCCCGGCGTGGCGTCGAACGCGCGGGCACTGGCCGACGTGGAGCGGGAGCACATCCTGAGCGTGCTTGAATCCGTCGGGGGAAACCGCACGAAGGCTTCGTCGATTCTCGGGATCGGGCCGGCGACGCTGTTCAGGAAGTTGAAGGAGTACCGGCTACCGGCCTGATGGAGGCCTAATGTGACACGTACTCAATTCTTAATTTGCGTTCTCAATTCCCGTGAATGCCACCTGGCCGCCGACGATCGTGTAGAGGATCTTCGCCGACGGAATCTCCTGCTCAGGAATCGTCAGGATGTCTTTCGAGAAGACGGTCACGTCCGCGAGCTTGCCAGGCTTGAGCGATCCCTTGATGTTCTCGTCGAACTCCGCGAACGCCACGTTGATCGTGTACGAGCGGAGGGCCTCCATCCGCGACATCCGCTGATCGGCAAAGAACACGCTGCCGTCCTGCAGGCGCCGTGATACCGAGGCGTAGAAGGATGGGATCGGATCGATATCCTCGACAGGTGCGTCGGTGCCGTTGGCGATGACCGCTCCGGTCTTCATCAGCTTCTGCCAGACGTAGGCTTCCTCCTGCGCGCGCTTCAGGCCAATGCGCGCCGGCACCCATGGGCCGTCAGACGTCGCGTGAATCCCCTGCATCGCGGCGATCACTCCGAGCCGACCAAACCGCGGAATGTCCGCAGGATCGATGTTCTGCGCGTGCTCGATCCGCCACCGCAGCGCCTTGCCGTCCTTGCGCAGCCTCGTGAAGGTTTCCTCGTAGATGTTCAACACCTCGCGGTTCGCGCGGTCGCCGATGGCGTGGACCGCCACCTGATAGTCGTACTTCGCCGCGAGCGCCGACGTCTCGCGCACGTCGCCGGGGGTGTCGGTGTTCATGCCGCTCGTGGAGGGCAGATCGGCGTATGGTGCGAGCATCCAGGCACCGCGCGAGCCGAGCGCGCCGTCGATCGCCCGCTTCACCGCACGCACGGTGAACCGCTTGTCGCCGTAGTTGACGACGCGATACTTGGGCATGTCCACTTCGAGCCGGTCGGGTGTTTCGCGAAGCATCATCCAGACGCGAACCGGCAGCTTTCTGTCGTCGACCACTCTCTTCATTACTTCAATAGTGAGCGGAGGCGAGCCGGCATCGGTCACCGTCGTCAGGCCCTTCGAGAGCGCCTCGCGGGACGCAAGTTCGATCGAGATGCGCAGATCGGCTTCGACTTCGGCTGGTGTGCGGCCCGCTCTCGAACTGGAAAGCGCATCGCCAATCAGCCGCTGCGCCATCTCGTTGAAGAGGCCCGTGGCGTTGCCAGCCTTGTCGCGCAGAATGGCGCCACCAGGGGGATCGGGCGTGGTGCGGGAGACCTTCGCCAGTTCCATCGCCTTCGCGTTCGCAAAGCCGGCGTGACCGCTTGCGTGAGTCAGCCAGACCGGATTGTTCGGCGAGACCCTGCTGAGCGCTTCGTGCACCGGGAAGCCGTCGACGTTGGGCGACGGCGCGCTCGACCACTTCTCCTGGTGCCAGCCGCGTCCGAGAATCCACTCGCCGGGACGTGCTTTCGACGCGGCGTCTCCGACCATACGGACGATGTCATCCCAGCTGCCTGCGCCGGCGAGCTTCAGGTTTCGAGCGGCGTCGCCAACGCCCGTGAAATGCGCGTGGCCCTCCATCAACCCCGGAGTGGCCAGCGCGCCCTTCAGGTCGATCACCTTCGTGCCCGGGCCGACAAACCGCCGGATCTCGTCGCTCGTCCCGAGCGCCCTAATCGTGTCGCCGTTCACGGCCATGGCCTGGACTTCAGGCTGCTGCTCATCCACTGTCACGATGCGACCGTTGGTCAGGACGAGATCGGCGGGCCGGACTGGCTGCCCCTGTGCCGCGACAGCGCGCGTGGAAAGAGTCAGCTTCGTTGAGTGGGAGAGCAACCATACGCCCGCGGCGAGCGCGCACGCCGTTGCCAGAAACCGCAGCACGTTCTTCATGGAAAAACCTCGTTGCCTGAGACCGCGTCTAAGCCTACACGCGGCCGACGCCGGTCGACACGCCGGCGCCGCCTGGCTTCACCCCGACGACTTCCGAAGCGCCCGGGACCGTGCGCAGGTGAATCGGCCGCATGACGGTGAGACCAGCCTCACGCTGCCAGCCGGCGATCTCGTCAACCGACCACGTTCCGGACTGGCTGGTGAGCGCAAAGTAGAGATCGAGCAGCGCCCCGACCTGGCCTGACTCGCCTGGCGTTGAGGGACGAATCAGCTCGAGAACGACCAGGTGGCCGCCCGGCTTGAGGCTTCGCGCGATGCGCGTGATGAACGCGCGGTTCGTCGCTTCGTCGAAATGATGCACCAGCTGCGAGACGTACACGAAGTCCCACTTGTCCTCTCCCAGGTCCTCGACCAGCGCGTCACCCGGGCGATGGATTACCCGATCACCCATGTGCTCCTTCGCCAGGATCGGTGCGGCGTGTCGAACGGCGCTCGGGAGATCGAGGACGACGGCGCTCAGCGCCGGATACTTCCGGCACATCGCCACCGAGATGAACCCGTGCGAGCCGCCGATGTCGAGCATCGCGGTGGCGCCCTTCGGCATCGGTGATCGCCGGACGATTTCAGGCGCCGCCAGCCCCGACAGGGCGCGCATCGCCCGCTGATACGCTCCCCACCTCTCGTCGTCTCCGGGGCCGTGCAACTCCTGGGCACGGCCGGTGCGCACGAACTCCTCCACGCCTTCCACCATGGACCACTCGAAGAACTCGAACAGGACCTTGTCGCGAATTGAATGCGGAGAGTCGGCGCGCAGCCACTTGCGCGACACCGGCGTCACCGAATACAGGCCGCGCTGAAATCTGAGGTAACCGGAGGCCACGAGCGCATTCAGCAGCCTGGGAGCGGACAGCGGCGCCATCCCGCATTGCGACGCGAGCTGGTCCGCCGACATCGCGGCTTCCCCGAGCGCGTCGAACACACCGAGCTTTGTCGCGACCATGATGGCGCGGGCCCGCAGGAAGCTCATATGCGTGTCGACGAGCGTCACCGGCGCCACGCCGAGTGCGAGCGCGATGCGCTCCAGTGTCGATTCCGCAGAAACCGTCAGCTTCATGAGAGCTACTTCTCCGACTCCAGCGCCTTCCTCGCCGAGGCCATGGCGAGCCGCCCGGCGCGGTCCGGAACCGGGTAGTGAAGGTCCATGGCCCGCAGCGTGTCCACAATCACCTCCGCGACGATCCGCCGCATGTAGTCCTTGTCGTCAGCGGGAACGGCGTACCACGGGGCCCAGGGCCGTGAGGTCTCGCGCAGGGCGGCATCGTAGGCGGCGAGGTACTTACCGAAGTTCCGCCGCTCCTGCACATCGTGCGGCTGGAATTTCCAGTTCGCCTCCGGATCGTCGATGCGATCGAGAAGCCGCCTGCGCTGTTCGCCCTTCGAGACGTTCAGGAAGAATTTCAGGATGGTCGTCCCATTGCGGGCGAGGTGTTTCTCGAAGTCGCGAATCGACTCGTACCGCTCGTTCCACAGTTTGCCGGCCGCGGGCGCTTCGGGCAGCCGCTGGGCATCGAGAATGTCCGGGTGGACCTTCACGACGAGCACTTCCTCGTAGTGGCTGCGGTTGAAAATACCGATTCGGCCACGCTCGGGCAGGTGGTGACACACCCGCCACAGAAAGTCGTGATCCAGATCGTCCTCGCTGGGCTTTTTGAAGCTGTGAACCTCGCAGCCCGCGGGATTGATGCCGCTCATCACCGCCTTGATCGTGCCGTCCTTGCCCGCGGCGTCGAGCGCCTGGAAGACCACCAGCAGGGCGCGGCGGTCATTCGCCAGGAGGCGGGACTGCAGCTTGCGCATTGCCTGGATCGCGTCGGCGAGCGCCTGTTCGTTTGCGCGGGCGGCCTTCTTTGAATGCGGCGGGCCGGTCGGAGCTCGGCGGACGCGAAACGTCCCGTCGAACGGCACGAGATACCGACTGCGAGCGTAGACGAAGCGGGCTGCCATCGCTCGCACGGTATCACGGCTGAACGGCGTCGGCGATGCAGGTCCTCGCCTGCTCTATCACGTACGTGTATGTGACGAAGGCGATCGTCCGAGGCGGGTAACGATCTCGAATTCGGCTTTGGCGACCGGCTGAATGGAAAGGCGGCTGCCTTTCTTCGTCACCACCATGCTCTCGAGACCTTTCGTCGACTTCAATGTCTCGAGCGAAACAATGGATGGAAATGCTTCGACGAAGCCGACGTCGACGGTGTACCAGGTCGGCGCGTCTTTCTTGCTCGACTCGTCGTAGTACTTGTGGCCCTTCTTGAACGCAAAGGGATCGGGATGGGCTTCACGAACGATTTCCGCCAGGCCGGTCACTCCGGACGGATCGGCATTCGACGCGTAGAAAAGCACGCCGTCGCCCACCTTCATCTCGCGGATGAAGTTGCGCGCCTGGTAGTTGCGGACGCCTTCCCATCCGGTCTTGCCATCGCGGGCGAGCTGCTCGATCGTGTAGGCCGCCGGTTCGCACTTCATCAACCAATATCGTCGCGCCATCGCATCAGGATACAGGGACAGAACTCGGAATTGAGAATTGAGAATTGAGAAGTCAGATTGGCAATTCGCGATTCGCGATTGGCAATCAGCAATTGGCAATTAGCAATTGACGGCCGCTTTCCCTAGGCCCTGGTGAAGCCCGAGCACGACAGTGTTCCCGTCACTCGGATGCCGGTGTCGTCAACGGCGTCGATCGAGAACTGCCGGCTCTTCCCGTGCATCGAGATACTGGCCCAACCGGAACCGCGTCTGTCGGCGGTGGGACCGGCCGGTATCGTGTTGACGCGATGCACCTGTCCGCCTGATGTTACGTAGAGCGTGAACATCTCACCGCCCTGTTTCAACTGCCACAAGGTGAAGTTCACGTCCTGCCCGGAATCGCGCCGTCTCACGCTCCACATCTGGCCAGGCATCTGTTGGATGCTGACGTCCGGAGCGTAGTTGCACTCGCCCGATCCCACAGCGGCGAACGGCGCGCCGCCGACCTCGAGGTTTATCCCGACGTAGATCGACCCCGGTGGCCGGAGCGGGACGTGGGCTGAAGTGCCGGCAACCAGGACGGCAACGACCGCCGCAGTCGCGAGCGTCGAGTCCCTGCGTGCTCTGCTCATGAGTTCCTCGCGCAGATCGTACCTGCTCCCGGCACGACGCACGGTTCTGCTCGCACCTGAAATCGGTGCGTTCGTCACGACGATGTGATGAGCGGCGCCCGATGTCAGTCCGATGCTGACGCGCGAGGGGCTCCCATAAGCAGACGGTTCTTCGGCGTGATCGAGCCGGGAATTGTCGAGGTCCGGACCTGGTAGCCGCGCGCTTCGAGCCTGGCCGCTCGCGTGACGTCAATGGCCAGCGGCGCGTCGAGCCAGCCGGTGAAGACGCCGGCGTCGCACGACTCGACGTCGTGACAGCAGGGCAGCACTGCAACCCTCGCGCGGGCGTCTGCCGCCAGGCGCAGGACGGCGTCGGTCAGCGCGCCGCAGGCGTGACTCGACACGACGATGTCGGTCTCCTCGAGGGGAACAGCGCCGAGATCGCCCTCGGTGAAACGCACGCGGCCCGTCAATCGAGGCCACGTCTCGACCAGCGTGCGGTGCAACGTCGCGGCAGAGACTGGAATGACCCGATCGACGACGACCGCCTCAGGCGAGGAGTCGTCGAGCAGCAGCATCGCCTGTGCGAGCAGGCCGTGCCCGCCTGCCAGATCGATCAGGCGGCCGCCCCTGAAGTGCCTGCGCACGCGCCGCGCAACTTCCCAGGCTTCGTACAGTTCCTTGCGCGGCAGGCACTCGGCGCGACAGACAGCGCGCGCCAGCCGATCGAACAACGAGTCTCCGGCGAACCGACCGAGGTCATAGGCCGTCAGCTTTGAACGCGACGCGGGGTCGAACGACTGCGTCCTGTCGCCGCGATCGAACGCCGGGTCACCGCTCCGGTCCTTGCTCAAAGCAGCTTCAGCGCCTTCACGCCATTGGCCACGATCTGGACACCGATGCACAGCAGCAGGAATGCCGACAGCCGCAGGAACACGTTGATGGCCGACTCGCCCAGCACCCGCTCGAGGCGCTCCGACCACGCATATGACAGGTAAATCGTCCCGGCGATGAACGCTGCCGCAAGCAGCGACGCGATCAGCACTGGCACGACAGCGCCCGACGCATTCGCGCCCAGCGTGACAGCCACCGACAGGGATCCTGGCCCGACGGTCAGCGGCAGCGTCAGCGGATAGAACGACTGCTGAAGCCAGTCGCGATGCGTGCTCTCGACGGCGCGTTCGGCGCTGGCCGCGCCCGGCGGCCGTGACAACAGCGACCAGCCGGTAGCCGTCAGCACGAGCCCGCCCGCAACCTGCACGACCGGCAGCGATATCCCGAAGAACGCGAGGATGTAACTGCCGATCAGCATCGAGACCACGAGCAGCACGAATCCGTTCACAGCGATCCGCCGCGCCAGTGTGGCTCGAGTCTCCGCGCTTGCGCCGCGGGTGAGGCTCAGGAAAATCGGGGCAGTACCAACCGGATTGACGATCGGAAAGAGCGCCGCAACCTCGAGCAGCCCGATCTGGAGGACGCGGGCAAACAAAGACTCCACGGGGAAGTGAGAATAGAGAACTTAGAACTGGAAGTTGGAATTGACGAACGTAGGGGCGGGTCTTCAGACCCGCCCTCGACGTCGGGTCTGAAGACCCGACGCTACGCCTATTTGCAACCGAGCTCTTACTTCTAAATTCTAAATTCTGAGTTCTTACTTCTTAAGAGCCGGGTGCTCGTATCCGACTGTCAGGATGTCGGCCGAAGGACGGAAGCTCAGGTAGTCGACGTGATCCGGGATGTTCGCCCAGCCGTGCGGAACGCCCGCCGGAATGATGACGATGTCCCCGACCTTGACGTCACGCTTCACGACGTCCGAACCACCCATCTGCCCGCTGCACGACGGCCCGTTCAGCGTCGTCGTCACCTCCGAATCGGGAGCGGAGGTCCGGCCGTTGATGATGCGGCCGCCGGTCACCATCGTGCCGGCGCCCGAGACGATGTAGTAGCCCTCGGTCTGCTTGTCGTGGGCGATGCCGGACGAACCGCTCGGAGTGCCGCTGGTGTCGCCGCAGGCCTGGGTGTTGGCTGCCGGAGTCGCCGGCGCCCCGCCGCGCGCAGCGCCGCCGGCGGCTGCCGCCGCGGGTGCGCCCGTCTTGCCGCGATGGATGATGCCGACCGAGAAATGCTGGTCGCCGATGTCCAGGACCTTGATGGTGCGATCCACACCCGGCGTCGCGTTCACCTTGTCGACGTCTTCCTTCGTAATGTAGGTGGCCGCAGTCGGTTTCCTGCTCTGCGCAATGCCGATGGCCGGGCTCACGACCAGCGCGATGCCCACAATTCTCAGAATGGCTTTATTCATGTTCGACTCCTCCTCGGAGATCAGGATTGGACTTCAGGCCGCCAGCCGTCTGGCGACAGCCGCGCCGGTTACTCTAGCGCGACGCGGCTGAAATTGGGGCGGAGAAGTTGGGCGGTGGGACTCAGGCCGCCGGGTCCGACCCCTCGGCGTCGCCCTGGCCGGACATCTCGCGTTTGAGCCACGCACGGGCATGGGTCCAGTCTGCTTCCACCGTCCGGAGCGACACGCCAAGGTGCGTGGCCACTTCCGGAGCCGACAACCCGGAGAAGAATCGTAGCGACACGACCTGCGCAGCCCTGGGGTCGACGCTTTCGAGACGTGTGAGCGCCGCTTCGAGTGTCAGGAGATCCTCGACGGCCACCGCGCCGGTCGTCGCTGCCTTGACCAGCTCGTCGAGCTGCATGACCGCCGCGCCACCGCCTCGTTTCTGCCGCTTCTGGTGGCGGCCGTGGTCGACCAGCAGCCGGCGCATGGCCTGGGCCGCGAGCGCGAGCCCGTGGGTCCGGCCCTGCCACTCGCTGCCGTGCTGGTTCTCGAGTCTCAGCCAGGCTTCGTTGACCAGCGCGGTCGGCTGAAGGGTGTGGTTCTTTCGCTCGCGACCGAGGTAGCGGCGGGCAACCTTGCGCAATTCGGAATAAATCAGCGGAAAGATGTCCTCAGGGGGGCCTTTCGTCGACATTCCCGCCAAAGCTACCACAACCCATCCATCGAGCGGAGTGCACCGACGGCGTTCCTTTGCGGGTTTCTCATCTCTCCGTCGCGTTAGAGGGATGAAATGGCAATTCGACCCACCCTGGCATCGTCTGAATCCGCGCGGCTCGCCACGGCGATGCTTTGCGCCGCGACCGTAACCGGGCAGTTCGTGGCGGGCAAGGCGCTGAGGGACACCCTCTTCCTGAGCTCGCTCGATGTCACGTCGCTGCCGGCGATGTTGATTGCGACCTCGGCCGTCTCGCTTCTCCTGGTCACCTTGAACGGGCGGGTTGCTCGCTGGCTTCAGCCGGGAACGCTGGTGCCGGCCCTCTTCCTGTTCAGCAGCCTGCTCTTCGTCGTTGAGTGGGCACTGCGCCCCGCCGCCCCGACAGCGTCGGCAATTCTCCTCTACCTGCACGTCTCCGCCGCCGGTCCCCTGCTCGCCTCGGGTTTCTGGCTGATCGCCAGCGAACGATTCGACCCGCACACGGCGAAGCGACGCTTCGGACAGATGGCGGGTGCGGGGACGCTCGGTGGCCTGGTCAGCGCGGTCCTCGCCGAACGCGCAGCTGCATGGTTCGGCGCGCCGGCCATCCTCCCGCTGCTGGCGCTGCTCCAGGCTGTCAGCGCGGTGCTGGTGCGTCGCCTGGCGGAAGGGTCACCAACCCCAGGTGTTCAGGAAACGATGGCAGCGGCGGCCCAGAGCCCCCGCTCGGGTCTGCGGGTCATTGCCGAAGCACCGTATCTTCGCCACCTGGCCACCCTGGTGCTGCTTGGCACTACTGGTGCGGCGCTGGTCGATTACCTCTTCAAGGCACAGGCGGTTGATACCTTCGGTCGCGGCGATCAACTGCTCCGCTTCTTTGCACTGTATTACGCAGGAACCAGCATCATCACGTTCGTCCTGCAGGCCTCGTCCACGCACGCCGTGCTCGAACGGTGCGGTCTTGGCGCCACTGCCAGCACGCCGTCGCTGGCGCTGCTGCTCGGGAGCATCGGGGGGCTGTTCGCGCCGGGGTTTGGAAGCCTGGTCGTGGCGCGCGGCGGCGAGTCGATCCTGCGCAGCTCGCTGTTCCGTGCGGGCTATGAGCTCTTTTACACGCCGATCCCCTCCGCCGAGAAGCGTGCGGCGAAGTCTTTGATCGATGTCGCGTTCGATCGGCTCGGTGATGCCGCTGGCGGCGCGCTCGTCCGCGCCGCACTGCTGCTCGTGCCGGCCATCCATGCGCCTGCCATCCTGTCGTTGGCAGCGCTCTGCTCGATTGGCGCCATCTGGGCGGCGAGTCGTCTCAACCGCGGTTACGTCGGGAGCCTGCAGAACAGCCTCGCCTCCCAGTCCGGCCAGTCATCGTCGGCGAATCAGCCGGGCGCCAGGACGACACGGTCGCTGATGAAGACGTTGCTTCGGCGTGAAGCCATCGGTTCGACCGATGTGCTGCTCGGTCCGGCGGCGCATGTCACGCTCGATCAGGTCACGCGCGACGTCATCGAGCTCCGCTCGCGCGACCGCGCCCGCATCGTCCGCCTCCTGGCACGCGACGAAGGGCTGTCGCCCGCGCTCGTGCCGCACGTGATTCCGCTGCTGGCCTGGGACAAGGTGGCCGAACACGCGACCTTTGCGCTGCAGAAGGTGGTCGAAGAGCATGTGGGCCAGTTCGTCGACGCCCTTCTCGATCCCAACCAGGACTTCGCGGTGCGGCGCCGGCTGGCGCGGGTCTTCTCGGTCTGCGTCTCGCAGCGCGCGGCTGACGGGCTGATGTTGACGCTCGAAGATCTTCGCTTCGCGGTCAGGCGCGAAGCCGGCCGCTCGCTGCTGGCGATCCTCGACCGCAACCCCCTGGTGACACTGGATCGCGAACGCATGCTCGCGCTCGTGCTCAAGGAAGTCACGGTCGGACGTCCGGTCTGGGAGGGGCGCCGGCTGCTCGACGCCGCATCGAGCGGTTCGACGCTCGACACCTTCGTTCGCGACCGCGCCGGAGAGAGCCTCGCGCACGTCTTCACGCTGCTCTCGCTCGTGTTTCCGCGCGATCCGATTCAGCTCGCGTTCCGCGGTCTCCAGACCGACGATGCGCACCTGCGGGGAACCGCGCTCGAGTATCTGGACAGTGTCCTTCCCACGCCGGTCCGCCAGAGGCTGTGGCCATTCCTCGAACAGCGGCCGGCCCCCAAGTCCTCGAAGAACCGCGAGGAGACGATTGCCGCGCTGCTGCGTTCGAACCGGTCGATCGAACTGAATCTCGAAGAGCTGCGTCGGCGCACGGCAACGTCCGTCGGCGCAACGAGCTGGTAATCAGGAGCTCATATGGCGAGGATGCTCGCACCGCAATGCCGCACCGCCCCGTTCGACGATCCGCACTGCACCAACGGCCGCCTGCCGGCATCGTTGCTCACCGATCAGGTTCGCAGGCTCGCGATCTGCGCCGCTGTGGGTGCCGGACTGTGGTCGTACGGGATCGTGATGGAAGGTCTCGTCCGCCCGCTCACCCTGGGCACGGCTCTGCAGATCAGAAACGTGGCGATCGACGCTGCATCGATCGTGCTGTCCCTCGGGATGCTGGCGTATCTCAGGTTCGCGCGGCATTCGTCGCAGGCCAAAACCGACGCGGCGCTGGTCTACTTCGTCCTCAACGCCGCCGCCGTGGCGCTTCTCAACGACTGGAAGCACGCGCCGGTTCTGGCGGTGTCCGGCCTGCTCTCCTGGAACACCGTAGTAATCCTCGTAGCGGCAATGATCATCCCGGCGTCACCGACGCGAATCCTCATCGCGGCGCTGGTCTCTGCATCCATGGACCCTCTTTCGGTG
>Ga0207683_10001825_pt1 | contig 18827 bp, 22 predicted proteins | sample KBSM73metaG_FD_184333 | JGI IMG/M metagenome (GOLD analysis project Ga0207683, IMG submission 184333) | Miscanthus rhizosphere microbial communities from Kellogg Biological Station, Michigan, USA - KBS M7-3 metaG (SPAdes) (version 2) | ecosystem: Host-associated > Plants > Roots > Rhizosphere >... | reverse complement strand
GCCGCCGTCGACGGCGGCGCGGATATCGTCGAGCTCGGCTTCCCGTTTTCGGACCCGCTCGCCGACGGGCCGGTGATCAGGCGGGCCGGTGAGCGGGCCCTCGCCGAAGGGATGCGAACCGGCGCCTGCCTCGAATGTCTCGCGACGGTACGCAGGCGGGTCGACGTGCCGCTGATCCCGATGACCTATGCGTCGCTGCTCGAGGCCTACGGCTACGAGCGCTTCGCGAGAGCTGCGGGGGCCGCTGGCGCGACCAGCCTGATCGTTGCCGACCTGCCCGTCGACACACAGCCCAAGCTTCGCCGCGTCCAGCTCGTCGCACCCACGTCGACGGACGAGCGGATCGCGCTCGCGGCCGAGCGAACCGACGGCTGGCTCTACCTCGTGACTGTGGCCGGCACGACCGGCCCGCGGGCGGACCTCTCCCCCGCGCTCGAGACGCTCGTCGAACGAGCCCGCGCCGCGACCGGCCTTCCCCTATACGCCGGTTTCGGCATCTCGACGCCCAAGCACGCGGCCGCGGCGGCCGAGCTCGCCGACGGCGTCGTCGTCGGATCACGCGCGGTCGAGATCGCGGCCGACGGACCGGCGGCGCTTCGCCGTTACGTCACGTCGCTGCGCGAGGCGGTCGACGCCGCCTCCCCGGTCAGCTCCTAGCCACTTCGAGCACCGCGGAGCCATGGATCCGCCCGGCGCGCATGTCCTCGAGCGCCTCGTTCGCGCGCTCGAGCGGGAACGCCTCGACCACCGCCCGGACAGGCACCTGCGGCGCGAGCGCGAGAAACTCCTCGCCGTCACGCCGCGTCAGGTTGGCGACCGAGCGCAGCACCCGCTCTTCCCAAAGGAGCTCGTACGGGAACGCTGGGATGTCCGTCATGTGGATGCCGGCGCAGACGACGCTGCCGCCCTTCGCAAGTGCGCCTAGCGCCAGCGGCACGAGCTCGCCGACGGGCGCGAAGATGATCGCGGCGTCGAGCTCCTCGGGCGGGCTCTGGTCCGAGCCGCCCGCCCAAACCGCGCCGAGCTCACGCGCGAACGCCTGTCCCTCCTCGTCGCCCGGACGCGTGAAGGCGAAGACGCGTCGCCCTTCGTGGCGAGCGACCTGGGCGATGATGTGCGCCGAGGCGCCGAAGCCGTAGAGGCCGAGCCGCTCGGCGTCGCCGGTGAGCCGAAGCGAGCGGTAGCCGATCAGGCCGGCACAGAGAAGGGGAGCCGCTTCGAGGCCGGAATAGCCCTCGGGTAATGCCAAGCAGAAGCGCTCATCGACGACGGTGTACTCGGCGTAGCCGCCGTCGAGGTCGTAGCCGGTGAAACGCGCGTTGTCACAAAGGTTCTCTCGCCCGTTGCGGCAGTACCGGCACTCTCCGTCCGTCCAGCCGAGCCACGGGATCCCGACGCGCCGGTCCTCTCCCACGACCGTCCCGACGATCTGGTGCCCGAGCACGAGCGGCAGCTTGGGACGCGGAAGCTCGCCGTCCAAGATGTGGAGGTCGGTCCGGCAGACGCCGCAGGTCTCCACCCGGACGAGCAGCTGGCCCGGGCCGGGAATGGGATCGGGCAGTCCGGCCTGCCGGAGAGGGGAGCCGGGCCGGTCTAGCACCATTGCCCGCATGCCTCTATCGTGCCGGTGGATGCGCGCCCTCGCTGCCATGGTCGCGATCGCGCTCGTCGGGGCACCTGCGGCGGCCGCCGACATTCTCGGGACTGCACAGGTACGTACGGCGGACGGCAAGCTGCTCGCGGCCGCCGGGAACGGCTCATTTACCTACCCAAGCGACGGCTCGGTGCTCTCGATCGGCAAGGTCGTCGCCACGGAGACGCGGGTCGAGCTCGACGACGTCTCGATGCTCGGCGGGCGCGTCCACGCCGACCGCGTCACGATCAGACACGGACGCCGCGCGGCGATTTCCGGTCTCGTCGTCCAGGGCCTGCTGCGAGACGCGAGCGCGAATGCGCTCTTCCAGCTCGACACCGGCAGCTACCTGGTCGTCAGCCAGAAGGCCGTAATCGGCAAGAAGACCGGTTACGTCGGGCTGCGGCTGAGCGTCGCGACGGATTATCCGGGGGTCCCGAGCGGCGCCCAGATACTCGTCGGCCTCCGGGAACGCGGCAACGTAAGCACCAACCAACTCGCAAGCAGCGTCGTCACCGCGGCCGGGCCGTGGGCCTCGCTCGGGTTCGGTGCGGCGCCCTCGATCGCGGGACTGCCGGTCGTCACCGAGCCCTTGCTCGCCGGCGCCCTGCCGGCAGCGAATGGGATCGGGGGCCGCGCGGTCGCGATCGCCGCCCAGTATCTCGGCGTTCCATATCGCTGGGGCGGCGCAAGCCCGCTGACCGGTTTCGATTGCTCTGGGCTGACGATGTTCGTGTACCGCCAGCTCGGCGTGCCGCTCAGTCACTACACGGGCGCGCAATTCCAGGAGGGGAAGCCGGTGCCGCCCGAAGCGCTCCAGCCCGGCGACCTCCTCTTCTTCGACGCGGGCGCCTTCGGCGTGCCCGGGCACGAAGGCATGTACATCGGCGGCGGCCTCTTCATACAGGCGCCGCACACCGGCGACGTGGTCAGAATCTCGAGCCTCAACGACTACGCGCGCCGCTTCGTCGGCGCGGTGCGGCCCTACGCCTAGGCGTCCGCTTGCGACGCCGTCTGGAGGCCGTGCCGGCTTTGCCGGTGCGGCCGGCTAAACCCGGTTCAAACTTAGCGCCCGCGGCGCTGTTTCTGCATTTTCTGCATGGCGCGCCGCTGCTGGCGGTTCTGTGGCTCGGGAAGCGCGCCTTCCTGGCCGGCCGCCTCGAGGTAGGCGCGCCGTTCGGACGCGCTCAGGCGCGAGAGCGCCGCTTGCGCCCGCTGCGGATCGTTCGCAACCCCGGCTCGCTCCAGTTTCTCGAGTGCGCTCGCGGCCTCGGGGTTCTGCTTGGCCAGCGCCGCCCGCGAGGCCTTCATCATCATGCCCCGAACGCCCGGAATCTTCGCAATCCCCTGCATGACCGGCCGGGCATACCTGCCGCCCTTGAACCGGCCCAGCAGGGTGAAGAAGGCGAGCATGAAGACGAGCGCGCCGAGGATGTAGAGCGGAATGAAGTAGAGCCACACGGCGGCGGCATCGTAGCGCGACCGCTTCTGTAGAGGTCAGCGCGGCTTCCAGTCCCGGAACGCCGCGAGCAGTGCCGCCTCGGCCTCGGGACCGACGTCGGCCGGCGTCAGAGAGCCAGTCAGCTCGATCGTCTGACGCATCTGCCGAACGTACTCGCGGCAGCCCCTACAACCATCGATGTGGTGCTCGAAGCTCGCGCGCTCGCCTTGGGGTAGCGCTCCCTCGAGATAGTCCGTGACCAGCTCGACGAGCTCCTGGCAACTCAGCTGTTCGATGGTTGCGCTCACTGTGCCTCCATGAGGTAGTCCTCCAGCGCCTGCCTGACCTTCGAGCGCGCGCGGTGGAGGAGTACTCGTTGATTTGTCTCACTCACCCCAAGAGCGTTACGCGTCTCCTCCGAACTCCAGCCCTCGACGTCGCGGAGGCTGATCACGGCCCGCTGTGCCGGCGGCAGGTCCTCGATCGCGCGTTCGACGACCCCACGCGTCTCGGCGGCGAGCAGGCGTTCCTCGGGCCAGGGCTCCGGCTTCGACGCCCAGTGGCCCGGCCAGCGCTCGTGATCGGGAGGCAGGAACCTGTCGGCGTCGACCGCGGCCTCGGGCACCGCGCCGGGCCGCTCGAGCGCCGAGAACGGGACCGTCCGCCCCTCACGCTGTCCGCGCGTCTTCGCGATATTCGTCAGGATCCGGAAGATCCAGGTCTTCAGCGACGAGCGGCCCTCGAAGCGGTCGATCCCGTTGAGGACGCCGATCCACGTCTCCTGGACGACGTCCTCGGCCACCGACCGAGTGGCGACGTAGATCAGGGCGACGCGCAGCAGCGAAGCGTTGTACATCCGCATCAGCTCCGCGAAGACCCTCTCGTCGCGCGCCCGGAGCGCAGCGATCACGGCGGCGTCGTCCATCCGGCGACTGTATCGCCGGGGCGTTAGAACGCTTGTAACACCGTGCGCCGCCGTGCGACTGTGCCCCGAGGAAGCGAGGAGGATCAATGAAAAGCGAGCACTACGACCTGGTCGTGATCGGCTCGGGCTCCGCAGCCCGGGATGCCGGCAAGAAGGCCGTGAAGGACTACGGCGCAAGGGTCGCCCTGATCGAGCGCGAGCGCTGGGGCGGCAGCTGCCCCAACGTCGCCTGCACGCCGACGAAGGCCTACCTGGTCGCCGCCGGCCTGGCGCACGACATCAACACGCTGGCCAGCCACCGGGGCATCGAGGTCGGCCCTGCGAGGACGAACCTGGCGAAGGTCGAAGCCTGGAAGGACACGCTGAAGAAGCCAGAGCCGAAGTGGCTCGAGGAGCTCCAGGCCGCAGGCTTCGACACGTATGACGGCACGGCGAGCTTCTCCGACCCGCGCACCGTCCAGGCCGGCAACGCCGAGCTCACCGCCGACAAGATCCTGATCGCCACCGGCTCACGGACCTCCGTCCCGCCGATCGAGGGGATCGACGACGTCGAGTGGGTCGACCACGTCACGGCGCTCGAGCTCACAGAGCTGCCGGAGAAGCTACTGATCTGCGGCGCCGGCGCGGTGGGCCTGGAATTCGCCCAGGCGTTCTCGCGCTTCGGCTCGAAAGTGACGATCGTCGATGCGCTCGACGAGATCGCGCCGCACACCGATCACCATGCGGCAATGGAGCTTCGCGAGGCCCTCGTGGCCGAGGGGATTCCGATCATCCTGGGCAGCTACGTCACCGAGGTGGCGCCGCGGAACGGGGCCTACGTCGCAATGATCGAACCGCGCGAGGTCGGGATGAACCAGGAGGTCGAGTTCGATCGGCTCCTGCTCGCCTCCGGCCGCCGCCCGAACGTGGAGGAGCTGAACCTCGAAGCCGCCGGCGTCGAGACCCACAAGCTCGGCATCGTCGTGGACGACCGCATGCGCACGAACGTCCCCGGAATCTGGGCTGCCGGTGACGTCAACGGACAGGCGCTGTTCACGCCGGTCGCCCAGTACGAGGCACGGATCGCGGTCGAGGACATGTACCACCCCGGCGAAGGGCCGACAGCCGACTACTCGGTTGTCCCGATGGCGATTTTCACCGACCCCGAGCTCGCCGGCGTCGGGCTGACGCAGACGGCCGCCGAGGAGCAGGGCTTCGAGGCCGAGACGGTCTTCCACGAGCTCAAGAAGGTGCGCAGGGCCTCATACATCGACGCCAAGCACGGTCTCTACAAGATCGTGTTCGACCGTCCGAGCCGCCGCGTCCTCGGACTGCACGTCGTCGCGCCCGTCGCGAGCGAGGTCGTCCAGGGGCTCTCCGTCGCGGTGCGCCTCGGCGTCACCGTGGACGAGCTAGCCAACGGCCACCATGTCTTCCCGACCTTCGGCGAGGGCATAAAGGCAGCCGCCGAGCAGGCCCACGTGACCATCCCGGCGTAGTTTCGTGCCCGGACCGCGCCGCAGGCGGTCGCGGCCAGCCCTCACTAGCCCGAATGCGCTACGGTTTCCGCGCCACAGATCATCAAGAGCGAGTACCGGTAGTGCGATCACGCCTCCGCTGCACGTTCGTGAAGGAGCAGGGAGGTGGAATACATGGCAACCGGAACCGTGAAGTGGTTCAACGATTCGAAGGGCTACGGCTTCATCTCGCAGGCCGACGGCGGCGACGACGTCTTCGTTCACTTCAGCGCGATCGCCGGTGAGGGCTTCAAGAGCTTGACCGAAGGCGCGAAGGTCGAGTACGAGGTCGAGGAAGGCCCGAAGGGTCCTCAGGCACGCAACGTCAGCGTCGTCGGTTAGTCCCAAGTTTCGCGCGCGGGTGAGTTTTCACCCGCGCGCATTCATCTCGAGAAAGGAGGTGCGCTATCTCCGAGAAGGAGCAGAAGATCGAAGTGGACGGCGAAGTTGTCGAGTCCTACAAGAGCGGCATGTACCGCATTGCGCTCGACAACGGCCACGAGGCCCTCGGCTACACCGCCGGGAAGATGCGCCGGTACCGGATCAAGATCCTGATCGGCGACCGGATCAAGCTCGAGCTGTCGCCGTACGACCTGACCCGCGGGCGGATCGTCTACCGCTACCGCGACTCGGACGGAAACGTCGCCCAGCCGCCCGTCTAGGCGGAATGGACCTCTAGGAAGCCGAGCAGCCGCCGCCAGGCGTCGTCCGATGCTGCGGCGAAGTCGTCGTGCCGACGGTCGAAGAAGCTGTGCGGCGCACCTTGATAGATGACGAGCTCGTGCTCGACGCCGGCGTCGGTCAGTGCCCGATCGAAGGCCTCGTTCACGGCGGGGGTGATGTTCCGGTCGTCGCCAGCCTGAAGGGCGAGGATCGGCGCTTCGATTTCCGCCGCCCGGCGGGTCGGTCCTGGAAGGCCGTCGTCGCGGTCGCCGGGGTTCCCGTAGAAGCCGACCGCGCCGGCGAGCCCGTGTCCTGAGGCGGCGGCCAGCCACGAGTTGCGGCCGCCGAAACAGAAGCCGACGGTGAAGATCGCCCGGGTACGAGGGCGAAGGTGCTGAACGGCCGCTCCGATGTCGGCCTGGATGCCTTCCTGGGTCGTCTCGGCGACGTGTGGCGGGTAGTCGAAGTCGCCGCCGCGCTTCGCCGAGCCGGCCGTCCGGCCGAAGTAATCGATCGCGACCGCGTCGTAGCCTCGCTCGGCGAAGCGCATGGCGAGCTCTTCGTAGAAGCGGTAGAGCCCGCGGACGTCCGGGAGGATGACGACGCCCACCCCGTTCCGGTCGTCGGGCGTGGCCTCGAAGGCGGCGTAGCGGGTACCGTCCTCGGCGGCGAGCTCGAGGTCGTCATGCGCGACCGCGGCGCCCGAGATCCGCGCCACCGGGGGCAACGAGTCGAGCTCGAAGCACACGGATCAGCCCGTCGGCGGCTTCACGTTCTGCCACGTGACGGCGAACGAGCCTCCGTCGGGGCCGACGGCTCCGGGAATTGCGTTCGCGCCCGCGCGAGAATCGCTGTCCGGGAGATCGCCGTGAAGCTCGATCGCCGTCTCCGACCAGGCCGGATCGGAGATGCGGCCCCGGTGGCCCTTGACCCCGGCTGTCGCGTGCGAGAACGCCACCGTGCCGAAGTTCGTCAGCGGCAGCGTCGTGCAGAAGCCCGTGTTGTCGCAGCCGCTCGGTGCCTCCGTCACCCACTCGGCGGAGCCCAGGTCGGGCCGCCCCATGCGGAGTCTCTTCGTGACCAGCTTGCCGGTGGTGACGTCCTTGATCCGGATCAGCACGATCTTCTTGCTCACCGAGACCGTGGCCGAGAAGGTGTCCCCGGGCCGGACCGACATCCTCAGCATCACCGGTGGCTTCGGATAGAGCTCGTACCAGGCGGTGTAGGACGGTGTGCCGCCTGAACAGTTCGCGAGCGTGCCCGTCTGCTCGACCGCGAAGGATCTCTCCGAGAAGCCGCCGAGACCGACCCAGAACGCGGAGAAAGTCGGCGAGAGGTCGGCACAGGTCGCGGCCGGCTGCACCCACTTGCCGGTGACGCTGGTGAACGGCTTCCGGTGCGTGACCGCGTAGCCGGCCCAGTTCGAGCTCGTCTCGGTGTCCGACCCAACCTTGAGCGCGTGCTGGATTCCGAACGAGGTGTCGGACCTAGTGGGACCTGCTGAGCCCGCCAACAGCGCAGCCGTGCAGGCGAGGACGAACAGAACGCTCTTCACGCTCGCCGAGTCTACGCCCAGCTGTGAGGGCTTTCGTCAAATCAGGCTAAGAATCAACCTCCGGTCGCCGAGAAGTGCTGGTAGTCGGGCGACCCGCTCCAGCGTCCGCCCCACTTCCAGCCGACCACGGCAAAGGCGCGCACGAGCAAGCCGCCTCGAACCGCCATCCCGGGGCGGACGCGGCTGCGGTCAAGGTAGTTGCGCCCGGCGCGGGGGTGGACGCGGCCGCTCTCGAGGTAGGGGTTCTCGACCGGATTGACGTCGATCGCCTCACCGTACGCGTGCACCGACCAGCGCGGTGGTCCGGGACCGATCACGTAGCGGCAGTTGAACGCGGCCGTGTTGTCTGCCTCGAGTGACCGCTCGTCCCTGCCTCCGTAGAAGTCGATCGGCCGCAACCGCCTGATCGGAAAGCGCGCCTCATAGAGCCTCGAGAACACGTGGACGAGGTCGGAAACGGCATCCTCGTTCGCAACGAGCGCGCCGTTGTGCGCACGACCGTCGAAGCCCCAATAGGTCAGCCTCACGCGCCGCAGCCGCGCCGGCGACACAGGGCAACCCGGATGCCACGAGTGCGGCAACTGCGTCGCGGTCACGCGCGAGACGCTGTGACTGAACGGCGGCGCACTGCTAGACAGAGCCGCGAAGATCGCGAGCACGAGCGCCCTCATCGCGCCAGCGAGCGTACTCTCCAGGCGGGATGCGCTGGGGAATCACACTCTCGGCCCTGGTGCTGCTCTGCTCTGTCGCGGCGAGCGGCAGCAGCGGCGCCCGTGGCGCCAACTGCCCTGCGACGCTCGCGAACCAGCTCGCCTCGACCGGCTCGGCGACCCAGCTGATCACGGTGGTGGCGCAGAGAGCGCGCTCGACCCTTGGCTCGCTCCGGCTCTGGCGGCGACGCGGCGACTGCTGGGTCGCGGTCGACGGCGCCTGGACGGCTCACCTCGGCCGAAACGGCGTCTCCGAGAGCAAGCGCGAGGGAGACAAGACGACGCCTGCGGGCGAGTTCGGGATCCAGCCGGTGATGTACGGGATCGGCGCAAATCCGGGCGTGCGCTACCGCTACCACCGGATCGTCTGCGGCGACTGGTGGGTCGAGGACGTTCGTTCGCCGTTCTACAACCGCTTCCACCACGTCCGCTGCGGCACGAAGCCACCGTTTCGAATCACCAGCGAGGACATGTCCCGCTCGCCGATCTCCTACCGCTACCTCGCGGTGATCGACTACAACGCGCACCCGATCGTTCCGGGGCGAGGCTCCGGAATCTTCCTGCACATCAGCGCGAGTGGCGGGCCGACACTCGGTTGCGTCAGCCTGACGAGGGCGCAACTCGTCACCGTCCTGCTCTGGCTCGACCCCACAGCGTCGCCGGAGATCGTGATCGGGACGGCCGGGACGATCCGCAACTACTGACTCACGCTTCAAAGACTGAAGCCGAAGTCGCGGCCGAGCAGCTCATAGAGGCGGCGGTTCGGCTCGGCGAAGTACTCCGCGAGCCGGCGGCGGGTATCGGGCTGCATCTCGCCGTAGCTCTGCTCGTAGACGCGCGGGTACGACTCGAGGTCGTGGCCAGGCGCACCCAGGAACTCGAGCACGCGAGCGAACGTCTGTCCCGGCTCGGCGGCCAGCTCGTCGCTGGCGAGCACGAGTAGCTGCTCACGTGGGAAGACGGCGAGCCAGCGCTCGAGTTGCTCCGCGTAGCGGCCCCGTGCCAGATACGTGTAGTCCCACCAGGTATGGCTGAAGTAGTCGGGTTCGCGCGAGAGGCGCTCCTCCTCTCCTCGCGTCCGTTCGGGCTCCGCCTCGATCGCCTGTTCGAAGGTCAGCGGCTCTCGGCCGAGCGCGACCTCGTGGTGGTAGTGGGACAGGGCCCGGTCGACCGGATCCCGCAGGAGCACAATCAGCCTGGCCTCCGGCACCGTCGCCTTGACCCGGCTCGGCGCGAGTGGGTGGAAGAGGTAACCCGGACTCGCCTCGCCGACGACACGATCGCCGGGCCGAAGCGGAAAATGACCCCGGTACCACCGGGCGCCGCGCCGGTAATGGCGGTCGAAGTAGCTGACCTCCTTCCAGGCCGGACCTGTGAGCCCGGGGTGCCAGCGCAGGTACGCGTAGAGCGCAGTCGTGCCGGCCTTCTGCGCCCCGAGGATCAGGAAGTCAGGCAGCGGTCGCGCGAACGAGGTCGCGCGACCGTACGTCCACACGGCATTGCGCAGCACGGCCCGCGCAGGCCGCGGGATGCGGGGAATCAGCTCTGCGGGGAGCCGTCGAGCCCTCAGGCGTAACCCAGTTCGCGCAAGAGCGGGCCCGCCTCGCGCTCGACGTCTTCAATCTGCTCCGGCGTCAGATCCCGCCGCCAACGGCCGATCGAGCGGCTGTGCACTTCGCGGAGCGCGTCGGCGAGCGGCCCCGCCTCCGTCTCGAGCCGTCCCGCGATCCGCTCTGCGGCCGCCGCCGGGTCGGCTGCGATCTCCTCGTAGCGGATCTCGAGCGTGTGTTCGGGCGCCGCGCGCGCGGCCGTGAGGTACCGCCTCCACGCCCAGGCGGCCCGCGTCGCCTCGCGGGCATGCGTGAACTCGTCACGCCGTTCCGGTTCGACCCAGGGGCGGACGTGCGCGCCGTACGGCTGGCCTGTGTCGTCATGACCTTCCCGCTCGCGAAGCCACCCCCGTTCGAGCAATGAACAGACCACGTCGCGCCCGTCGCGCGTGATGTGCAGCACCGTAGCCTCCGGATACGCACGCACCGCGGCGCCGACGACGAAGCTCAGCTCCGGGGTTTGCTCGACCGGTCTCAGGTCGCGCACGAAGCCGAGCCGGCGGACGCGTTCGAGCGTCGAGCGCAGCTCGGCCGCGGCCTCGGCCTCCGGGAGCGAGGCCCAGCGGCGAATGTTCGACTTCACCGGCCGAACCTCCCCGAGGTCGACGAAACCCGGCTGAGAGCCGAGGGCCCCGGCGAGGAAGGTGGTTCCGGAACGAGGCGACCCGACGACGAAGACAATGCGTTCCGTCGCGAGCACAGGGTCGCCCCCGCGTTCCCGAAAGCCTCGCTGGGCCACCCGTGCCACGGTCCGCCCGTAGAGCCCCGCCTGCCGAAGGGCGTGTCGCGCCGACATTCCCCGGAAGACTACAAACGGCCCCATCACTCGTTCGAGCGACGCCGCCGGTGAAGGGTCCACCCGTTGCAGCCGATTCCTTGTCCGGCGTGGCTGCGGCGTCGATCCCTCAACGCACCTGGGCGTTGCAACGCTCACTCACGCTCCTGCGTGTCTTCCTCGTTGCCAGCGCCGCGATCCTGCTCGCCGGCGCCGTCATCCTCTCCGGCGTCCTCAGCTCACGACTGAAGGGGCAGGTAATCGACGACGCGCGCTCCAGCCTGACGCAGTACGTCGACGGCGTCCTACGCCCGAAGCTCGTGCAACACGACACGGTCGCAGTCCACCCTCAGCTCTCGCGGCAGCTCGTCGACGAGCTTCGCCGCCGGCCCGAGATCGTGACCGTGAAGGTCTGGCGCTCCAACGGCGTGCTCGCGTGGACCAATCGCGCGCGGCGCCGCATCGGCCACCGCTTCGAGATCGACGGGAGCCTTGGGACTGCGCTTCGCAAGAACGAGTCCGTCGCGGAGATCGAGGTGCCGGACCGCGAGGAGAACGCGGTCGAGCGGAACCTCGGCTTCGGTCGCCTGCTCGAGGTCTACGCCCCGATCGAGGACTCGAGCAATCGACGAGCGATCGGCGCCTACGAGATCTACGCCGACCCAAAGCGGAGCGAGCACCTGATTACGGCGAACAAGCACGCGATCTGGGTTGCGGTCACGCTCGTCTTCCTCGCGCTCTACGTTGCGCTCGCCCTACTGGTGCGAACCGCGTCGCGCATGTTGCGCCGCCAAGCCACGTCGCTCGCCGCACGGACGGCTGAGCTCAGCGAGGCCTACGCGGTGCTCGAGCAGGACGCGCTCGAGGCCGTCGAGACGCTGAACGCAACCGTGGATGCGCGCGATCCCTATACGGCCGGTCACTCACAGCGCGTCCAGGAGATCGCCCTCTCGGTGGCGCGCGAGCTCGGAATCGTGGGCCGGGAGCTCGACGCGATCGGCCACGCCGGACTGTTCCACGACATCGGCAAGCTCGGCGTGCCGGACGCGATCCTGACCAAGCCGGCGAAGCTGACCGCCCAGGAGTACGAGCTGATGAAGCACCACCCCGCCGACGGCGCCAAGATCGTCGCCAAGTTCGGGAGGCTGCGCGACGCGGTGCCCCTGATTCGGCACCATCACGAGCGGTGGGACGGACAGGGCTATCCGGACCGCCTGGCGGCCGACACGATTCCGCTCGGCGCCGCGATCGTCGGACTCGCGGACGCCTGGGACGCGATGACCACCGACCGCCCGTACCACCGCGCTCTCGACGCAAGCGAGGCCGAAGCGGAGCTCCTGCGACATCGGGGAACGCAGTTCGCGCCGATGGTCGTTGACGCGTTCTTCCGGGTCTTCGAACGATCCGGAGCAGCGGACCGCGACGCCGTGCGCAGCAGTGAATCGCTCCGCGTGGTGACCCGAACCGCCTAAGCGAAATCCCCCAGCAGGGCGATTCGAGGACGTGGGAGATAGCGAATGCTGAAGGTGCGGCGACAACGGGGTTCGGAGGAGGGAAGTTCGATCAGCGGCGACAGGATGACCGGTAGCGCTCATCGGCGGCGCTTGACGCGTTTCCTCGGACGCGCAAGGCGCCGGCCGCGCGACCCTGCAGGAGTCGGCGCCCTCGTCGGCGTCACCGAGCTCGTCCGGGCGGAGAGCGATCTCCCGACCGTCCTCTCGCTGATCGCGCGGACCGTTGCGGAGGTGGTCGGCTTCGGGACTGTGGTCCTCAATCTCTATCGCCGGGAATGGGATGACTTCTGCGTCACGACCGTTCACGGCGACAAGGAAGTCCAGCGCGCGTTGCTGGGCAGCACCTACAGCCGAGAGAGCTGGGCGCAATTGCTCGACGACCGCTTCCTTCGACACGGCGTGTTCTTCATCAAGCACGGCGAGTTCGACTGGGAAAGCGACACGGGCAAGCGCTACGTCCCCGTCCGCGAGGTCAACGACCACGCGGACGCGTGGAACCCGGACGACGAAGTGTTCGTGCCGCTCTACGGCCCTGGCGACCAGCTGCTGGGAATCCTCTCGCTCGGCGACCCGGCCTCCGGCCTGCGGCCGAGCGAAGAAGAGTTGGGCCTACTCGTTGGTCTCGCCCACTACGCCGCGCAGGCGCTTGCGGCCGCGCAGGCGGCGATCATGCGCGAACGGTACCGGGTGGCGCTCGAGGAACTGATGCACGTTTCCTCCGGGCTCACCCAAACGCTCTCGACGGATTCGATCATGCACTCGGTCTGCAACGGGATCGCGAACGCACTCGGCTTTCAGAAGGTGTGCGTCGATCTCCTCGCCGGCGACGGGCAGACGCTCGTCACCCGCGCCGCGTCCGGCTGGGCCGCCACCGATCGCCTGTTGACCGAGACCCTCTCCCTCACGGAGATCGCGTCGCTCTTCGACTCCGAGTTCGAGGTGGCCGGTTGCTTCCTCGTTCCGGACGCGATTGCACGAGAACGCGTGGCGGCGAGCCAGGTCATCTACGAGTCCAAGCTGAACGGGCGCGGCCCGCACGCGTGGAACCACCACTGGCTGGTGATTCCGTTGCACGGGCCGAACGAGGAGATCATCGGCGTCATCTGGGTCGACGAGCCCGAGGACCGGCTGTTGCCGGGCCACGAACACCTGCAGGCGCTCAGGATCTTCGCGAACCAGGCGGCGAGCGCACTGACCCTCGCGACGCAGTTCGAGCAGATGCGGTACCTCGCCGACCACGATCCCCTGACGCAGTTGCCGAACCGGCGCGCCTTCATGCGCGAGCTCGAGCGTGGGGTTGCGGAGGCGCTGGAGACGCATGCGCCGCTCGCCCTGGTTGTGCTCGACCTCGATGGGCTGAAGGAGCTGAACGACCGGCACGGCCACGCCGCCGGCGACGACTGCCTCGTCCGGATCGGCCGGCTCCTGCGTACCGAGCTCCGGCCGCACGACCGGGCGTTCCGGATCGGCGGCGACGAGTTCGCGGTCCTGCTCCCGGCAACGAACGCCCGGGGCGCGGAGGAGGTCACGGCGCGGCTGGTCGAGTGGCTCGAGCGAAGCAGTCGTTCTTCGGTCCTGCGACCGCAGGCAAGCTTCGGCGTCGCAGCGACCGTAGACGGGCTGGAGACGCAGGAGAGCCTCCTCCGCGCCGCCGACGAAGCGATGTACCGGTCGAAGAACCGCCGGAAGCTCTCGCGCTCTGGGGATTAGGAGACTGGCTCTTGCTCTCGCTCCGGCCTACGCTCGCGGGGCGCAGCCGGAGACTTCGTCCACGGTGTGGGCTCGCCGGTCAGGATCGGCCAGAGCTTCGCAAACGCCTGCCTGCTCGCCATCGTCGCGACAGCGCCTAGCGCACCGGTCAGCAGCAGCCAGGCTCGTTGCTTACGCCGCTCCGCAACGGGGTCGCGGGTCGCAGCCTTCCAGAGCTGCTCGAGGTCGTCGGCGAGTGCGTGCAGTTGCTCGGCCACGAGCTCTCGTCGGTTTGGCATCTCGTACCTCCTCGTTTTGCGCCAGCGAGCTTATGCGCTGGACGCCTCAGCTGCCGGCTGCATGCCGCCGCAGCCAGGCGGCGAAAGCCTCTGCCTGCTCTGCGTGCGTTCCGCTCGGCGAAGGCGGGGCCGCCGGCCTTGATGGGCGCTTGGAACCGCCGGGGAGTGACAGCGCCAGGACGAGTGCCGTCACTGCCGCTGCGACGACGGCCAGGGCTGCCAAGACCCAGCGGCCGGGGCGGGCCACGGCAGGTGAACGTCCCCAGCTCGAACGCACACGGCGCATCGGCTTCGTCGGCACCAGGGACCGGTCGACCGCGGTCGCGGCCGTCGGCGTCGCGCCGAGCTCGGCCGCAAACGTCTCGGCCGACTCCGGGCGGTACTCGGGAGCGCGTGCGAGCGCCCGCATCACCGCATCCTCGAGCCGTGCGGGGACCGCGGGCGCGAGCTCGCGGACGCCGGTGATCGAACCCTCCGTTTGCTTGACAAAGAGCTCGGCCAGACTGCCCGCCTCGTAGGGGGGCCGGCCGGTGAGCAGCTCGTAGAGCACGGCGCCGAGCGCGTAGATGTCAGCGGTCCCGTTCACCTGCTCGCCCGCGGCCTGCTCCGGTGCCAGGTACCCGGCGGTGCCGAGCACGGTCCCGGTCTGGGTGAGCTGTGTCCCGTCGAGCGAACGAGCGATCCCGAAATCGGCGATCTTCAGCGTTCCGTCGGGCGTGACCAGCAGGTTCTGCGGCTTGATGTCGCGATGAACGAGCCCCGCCTCGTGCGCGGTCTCGAGACCCGCGCATGCTTGCAAGGCGAGCGCGACCGCCTCCGCCGGCGCCAGCCGACGGCGGCGGCGCAACAGGTCGCCGACTGTCTCGCCTTCGACGTACTCCATGACGATGAACGGCACTCCGTTCTCGGCGCCGGCGTCGTAGACGGCGACGATGTTGGGATGCGAGAGCCGCGCGGCAAGCCGCGCCTCGCGCAGGAAGCGCTGCTTGTATTCCCCGTCGGCGGCGAGATTCTCGGCGAGCCGTTTGATCGCGACCGGCCGGTCGAGCTCGGTGTCCTGGGCGAGCTCGACCGTCGCCATGCCTCCTCCGCCGAGCAACCGCACGCGGCGGTAGCGCTCCGTCGACCTCTGTGGCGTGCTCACTTGCAGCTCTTCCCACGCTGGTCGAAGGCGTGCTCTTGTTCGTCGATCTGGTGCCTGCCGTCCGCCTCGCCCGGGTCTTTCTTGTGTTTGTCACCCGAGCGCTTCTCCTGCTCGAGCGCCTGCCTGCGCTTGGCGATCTGGGGGCACGTCACGGTCACCGGCCCCGCCGGCGGCGGAGGCGCGGGCGTGCACACGATCGAGGAAGCAAGGTGCGACGACGTCGTCCGCGCAGAGGCGGCCAGGGAGCTGGGGATTGCGCCCGAGGCGATCGCTCCGGCGACCTGCCGTCGAAGCGCCCGCGCCTTGGTCGCCGCTCCACATGAATCTCCGCGCTGAAGGGCCAACGCCACGGCGTGGCTCGCGCTCGCGAGGCGGTTCGCGGTCGCGCCCCGGATCGACTGCTTCGTCGTCCCGCCGCAGGCCACGAGCAGCAGGCAGGCAGAGACGAGGGCTGCGATGCGAAAACGACCCATTGGAGTGGAACGAATAGCGAACGCTTCGGGTTTCCGCGCCGCCGGCGGAAGAACGTTCAGGTGGGCTGAACGGCGCCGACCCGCCCCGGCCTTACGCACGGGCGCGTGCAATCAGCGCGCGGGCGAGGCGACGCTCTGCCGCCGAGAGCGCGCTCTTCGCGGAGACGGGCCCGACGATCGTGAGCGTGAGCTCCGTCCGGCTGCGCCCGACCAGAACGAGATCGGTGAGAACGCGCACGGTTGTGCCCTGGGAACTGACGCTGATCACGCCGCGAAAGAGCGCGGCATAGGTCGCGAGCTGCGGGAACGGGAGCTTCCTGAACGAGACGACCTTCGCGTTCGAGCCGAGCCCCTTTCCGATCGTGTGACGTAAGCAGGTGACCGCTCCGGGAGCTAGCACCGAGCGCCTCCAGTCGAGCGCGACCATGCGCTTCGTCTTCAGCACGCTCGACTGGCTGTCGAACGCGAAGCCGGCGTTCTGAAAAGTCGTGCGGGCGGCGCCCGTGAGCACGAGGTCGGAGACCTTGGGGTGATAGTTGGCGCACCTTGGGCCAGAGGAGAGATCGGGCTTCGTCGGGCCGCCTGTCCAGCCGCTCGCGCCGAGGTCGGCGCGACGGATGACGACCGCCCGTGCGGCTGCCTGGTCGGCCGGGTTGAACTTGATCTGTTCCTTCCCGTCGCCGGCCGGAACCACCCCCGCCGTCGCCAGCGCAACCGCCCCCACCATGACGACGATCCCAATCGATCGAGTCGCTTGCACCCTCCCCCTTCCTGCCGACGAGCACAGTTATGCCCGAAGCGGCGCCGAGACGCCAGGCCGGTCTTAACCGTTTGTCTAGGCGAATCTAGACCCCGCGCTTTTGTGCGCCTCCTAAGCTCTGCTGAGAACTCCTTTCACGTCTAAACCGACCGAAGCCGAAGCTACACTGGCGCGGCCGTTTGTACGCCGCTCAGTGATCGACCGAAGACCGGGGGAACACAAGTGAACACGCCAATCGTTGAAAGTCGGCGGACAATTCTCGCTTGCATCGCACTGGCCGGCGCAGTCGCCATTGCATTGCTATCGCTCGCCTCTGTGGCGCGCGGCGGAGACGCCAAGGCGCAGGGTGCGAAGACAGATGCTCTCTATCCGCACTCGATCAAGCTGACGGACGGCAAGACCGCACACTGGGCCGTTCTGATGAGGAGGACGGTCGTGCGCGCGAAGCCGGGCCTTGCGTCGAGGGTGATTACGACCCTGCCGACAGGAACGACGGACGGCACCCAAAACGACGTGCTTGTGCTCTCGCGGATCGACCTCAGTCCTACTTCCAGCTGGTACTGGGTACGTCTGCCGATCCTGCCCAACAACACGACCGGCTTCGTGCGGAAGCGCGACCTGAGCCCGCTCTTTACGGTCCACACGCACCTCTTCATCAACCGGGGGGCTTTGACCGCGACGCTGCAGCGCTACGGAAAGGTCGTCTTCAAGACCCGCGTCGGCGTCGGCAAGAGCTATTGGCCGACCCCGAGGGGCGAGTTCTACGTCCGCGACAAGCTGACCAACTTCAACAACCCGTTCTACGGGCCGCTCGCCTTCGGTATCAGCGCCCGTTCGGCAGTGTTGACCGACTGGCCCGGCGGTGGCTACGTCGGAATCCACGGCACGAACGAGCCTCAGCTGATCCCGGGGTATATCTCGCACGGCTGCATCCGCATGCGCAACGCCTCGATCCTGGCGCTGTCGCGGTTGATGCCAGTGGGCACGCCCGTCTCGATCCGCTGAGCGACCGACAAACGAGCTCGACGACCCTCCGGGGCCGCCTTGTCGCTACTTTCCGCGGGATCGAGTGAACTGAACCGTCTGCAGTGCCGCCTGCCTGGCGCTCGCACGGCGGACACGCTCGCTTACGCTGGTGACGACCGGCCGCGCTGCGTCGAGGCTCGAGGCAAGGAAGCTGCTTGGGACGCGAGAGGTCTGGACGAACCGGTAGCCGGCGTCGTGGAAGGAGACGCTGCGCGTCAGGGGGCGCCAGTCGCCGCCGTCGGCATGCGCTTGCGTGACGTTCGAGAACCGGTACTGGTAGGAGTTGCATGCCCGGACGCCGCCGTTCCAGCTTTCGGCCATCGCCTGCGGATACCAGGAACCGTGGCTCCGGGGGAGGTGGATCGCCGGGCTAACGGCCTTGCCGTCGAGCCAGACGCGCCACCAGGCTTTCCGTTGTGCCATCTCGAGGACCTTGAAGGTGTGCTTCTCGCCCGCCTTGACGGCCGAGTCGAGCTCGACGTAGCGAGGGTCTGAGCCCGGAACTGTGACCTCGTAGTAGATCCGGTTCAACCGGTCGGAGGGAAAGGCGCTGAAACCAACCTGAAGCCATTCCGCGCTGCCGTTCGGACCGAGGTTGACGCCGCCGACGCCGATCCAGGCTCCGACGTGCCCGGCCGAGACGGCGGGCGTCTGGAGCGGAACGAGCGTCGCCCCGACGCCGTGCGCCTTGCTGTCGCTCTGCAAGCCCGCATACGAGTAATCACGGGCGCCGCACGCATTCGACCTCGAGCTCCGCCCGTCGGCCACCGAGGCCGCGAGCAGAGAGAGGCCCAGAACTGCCAAAACGGAGAGCGTGCGTCGAGCCAACGAGACCTCCGGACCACGGAGAGGGCGTGATTGCCTTCTCCTCGGAAATCGGTCGGAGGCCGGGCGCCGTTATCCCTCGACTCAGGGACGGGGCGGAGATCCTGTCCTTTCGGCCTGCCTGGCTATCCGGCTGACATCAGGCATCGCGCGCGACGTACTCTGAGTCGCGATGGGGATGTTCTTCCACTCCGCCGAAACACCGCCGGAGCGCCCCGCCGACCCGGCGGTGCGGCGCGCGAATCTGCGCCGAATCGGCAGGCTCTTCGGCCCTTACAAGCTGCGGCTC
>Ga0207683_10001824_pt1 | contig 18845 bp, 12 predicted proteins | sample KBSM73metaG_FD_184333 | JGI IMG/M metagenome (GOLD analysis project Ga0207683, IMG submission 184333) | Miscanthus rhizosphere microbial communities from Kellogg Biological Station, Michigan, USA - KBS M7-3 metaG (SPAdes) (version 2) | ecosystem: Host-associated > Plants > Roots > Rhizosphere >... | reverse complement strand
GGGTACGCCGCGGCCCTCTACGAAACGCATCGCGATTTCGTAGGCGGCCGCCGGATCGCCTGCCGACGCCGCGTTGCGCAGCCGTGCTCCTCCAATGGCTGCTGGCAATCCATCGGCGGCCGGCGGTTGTGCGGTCTGCGCCGGCTGTCGATTCGACCGGGAATCGACGGGCGCGCGTGCAATCGAGCCGGTGACATCGCTTTTTGGCGTGGGTGCGGTGCCGAGGAGGGACGGACTCAACATCGGCAGATTTAATGCCGACGAAAGCTGCTCCGCCGAATTCAAATTCAATGACGGGGGCGCGGTTGCAACTGACGGAGGCAAGTTCGCCGGAGCCAAACTTGGCAGGGGCGGAGGTGCCAGTAGTGACGCGGTGATATCGGTCTCGGCTGGTGTTGTCGGCGATGTCGGCTGACTTTCGGCGAGAGCAGCGGACGTCTCGAGTTCAGCGGTGTCCGCGGCCATCTCGCTGTTTGCCGCGTCCATTTCGGAGGCAGTCGCAAGCTTGGCTTCGCGCGTATCAAAAATTCCGAAATCGAAGATGTTACTCGCGAATTGGATTGACCCGACGATGATCGCGACGACGCTCGCCGCCAGGAACAACGTTTTGACACGTGTCTCTACTTTGGTCCGCAGCGATCCCTGTTCACCGCCCTTTACCTTGAGAGGTTCGGAACGCTGCCGGCCGTTCGGATCCTGGCCTGCGGCTTGCGCGGCCCGTCGGGCTGCAGCGATGAAATTCGATTTTCCGCCCGCTGTGGCCATATTTGGCCGGACGCCGCCGAGCGCCGCTTCAGAGGCAGCGATACGCATGCCTGGAGATTGGGCAAATCCCGGACGACCCGAGCCAGGCTCGAGCGGCACATCGACGGGCAAATCGGAATTGGACGGCGCGGAGGCCGGCGGCCGCAACCCTGAATTGGGAAAGTCCACGGACAAGGGCGATGCGGGCTGGGGTGCTTTCACCGGGACCGATATTGCCAATAGTGAACTCGGCAGTGGGCGAGGAGCTATCTCGGGAGCAACGGTGATGTCTTGCGTGGCGGCTTTGTCGGGAAATTGCGTGAGCTCGAGGACATCGGGCTCGCAAATTGCCGTGCCCGGCCGATTGTCACGAATGTCGCCTTCGATCACGGTCAGACGGTCGGCGACCCGATCAAGCGTACCATTTACGGCTTCAAGCGCACCATGAGTGCGGGCGATATCCTGCCTCAGCAGATCAAAATCTGGCGCGCTTTCTGCCCGAAGGCCCGCAGTCTCCTTGTTGGCGCGGATGTCTTCGATATGAACCAGCAGATCGGTGAGTCCGCGTTCGACCGCATCCAGATGGCTGAGGCGAGAGTCGGTCGCATCGAGGCGTTCGAACAGTCTGACGATCCGGTCCTCGAGGAGGCCAACTGCGATCTGATCGCCACGCGACGGTTGAAGTTGCTCGATCTTTTCAGACAGGGACTGCATCAGAATTTCAAGGCGGTGCGGCATGTCGCCGTTCTGGGCACGGTCGGCCAGGGCTCGGCTGAGTGCATCGATGCGCAGCTCGAGCCTGTTGAGCGCATCGCCGCCGCCGCCGATCGCAAGATGGTCGATCTTGTCGGCAAGCGCCTGCACCTGGGCATAGAGCCCACTCATCGCTTCATTGGAAGCAACATGCGCTGCCATTTCGCGCAGTGCGCCGATGGAGTTCTCGAGTCGCTGCATCGTCGCCGGGTCTCTCTGGGCTACAATGAGATCGATCTTGTGGCCGAGCGCGTCGATGGCGTCGGTGTAACCCACCAGATTTTCCGCCGGCGTCAGCGCATGCAACGCGTCGCGCACTTCAGCGAGCCCGTACTCGATGCCAGCCAAAGCGTTACCGTCCACGCCGGCCTGACGCCCGTCCGCCAGGCGCTGGGTGAGCCTCTGAATTTGTATCTCGATCGTCTCGATGGCGCGACGAGGCATCGCCTCAGCGAGCGTGTGGCTGATCTCGCGAAGCTCTACGTGTAGTGCCGCGATTGCCTCTTCTACGCCGGGCCGTCGCAATGTTTCGATCTGATCGGTAATTCGCCGCAGTTGACCCTCTAAGCCCGAAAGGTCCGGTGCTGGCGCCGGCGCTGCACTACCGTTGAGCGAGCGGTGGCGCGCGGCAATTTCGGCGATCGCACTGACGAGGCCGGGCGGATAGATATTGTCTACTGCATGCGGTGTTGATGGACGTGCGATTTTTGCGGCGAATTGGTCGAACCGCTGCTCCATGCGCGCGAACAGTTCGGCGAATTGGTCGGGTTCTTCGCGGTCCCGCTTCGGCGCGTAAGGCGCGGACCCGCTGCGTGTCACTTGGTCGATGCGGCGGGTAAGATCGTCGAGCCTTTGGTGCACGCCGGTAAGATGATCGGCGGTTCCTTCGTCACTGCTGCGCGGAAACGAAGGCACCCTGATGCCTTGCGTCGCGGCCTGCTGCAGGATGATCGCGTTGAGCCAGTCACTCAGCGGCATCCCCGCACGGCGCGCCGCTTCCTGCGCGGTCTGTTGCGCGTGCTGTCGAATTCCTTTGACGTTCCACGGAAAGCCAAATTTCATGCTCACACCCACGTCCGAGGTGGAGACGAGTCGGATCGACTCTCGTGGAACCGGCGCGCGTTAACGGCGGGTGGATACGGGGCTCGGTTCTTCGTCCACACCCAACTTTTTGCCGGTCACGGTAAACAACCCGTTAACGTTTTGCGGTTTTGGCGCCCCCCGGTTCCCCGCCCCCTGATGGGTCGCGGCCAAGGCGGTCTTACGACAGTAATATTTTCTGGGCAGAACACCTGAGTGCCACCGCTCCCGGAGACTGCAAGCCTAAGGTTCACGCGAGTCGGGCAGGTAATATGTAGGGGTGACATGAAAAACGAATACCGCACTCATACCTACGGCGGTATCGACCGGGCCGGCGAGAGCCGCAAGCGGGGTCCGGAGTCACTCGCCACGGGCAATATTACCATCGGCGAGCTTGCGCGCGAATCGGGCGTGACCTTGCGGGCACTGCGATTTTACCAGAGCAAGGGTTTGCTCGCCCCCCACCGTAACGGCAGCGCCCGTGTCTTTAGTCACGCTGACCGCGACCGGCTGGCCCTCATTCTGCAAGGTAAGCGGCTCGGGTTCACCCTGACTGAAATCCGCGAGATGCTCACCGCACGTGCACGTGGTTGCACCAACGCCCTGCCGATCAGCCGCCGGAAATGCGTGGAGCAAATCAATATGCTGGAGCGTCAGCGGCGCGACATCGAAACGGCGCTGGCTGAATTGCGGCAGATTTATACCGAAATGTTCACCAGTTCCGATGCTCCCCCGCGGATCAGAGCGGCCGGGTCCCGGAAGGGCTGACCGGCACCGCCGCTCCTCCCGTTTCCACTGCATTTAACGGAGGTGTAAACCGGGTACGTCATAGTGCGTACCAGCGGGGCTTTCGCCGGTGCCGTGTGAGCGAAGTGAAACCGGTAGCTTTATATCCTGTTAACATCTTGCGGCGCGCTGCCGGGGAGCTGGTTCATGCCAATCTATAAGGCCCCTGTAGATGACGCGTTGTTCTTGCTCAACGACGTCTTCCATCTCGATCACTATGGCAATCTGCCTGGGTTTTCCGACGCCTCGCCTGATGTCGTGGAAGCAGTGCTGCGCGAAGCGGCCAAGTTCAGCGAGGAAGTGCTGACCCCGCTCAACCGTGTGGGCGACAAGGAAGGCTGCAAGCGCGCTCCTGACGGGAGCGTGGCCACCCCGAAGGGATTCAAGGACGCCTACAACAAGATCGTTGAGGGCGGCTGGACTGGTATTTCGGTGCCGAGCGAATTCGGCGGCCAGGGCCTCCCGGCGACACTGACCGAAATCGTCAACGAATTCTTTTGTTCCGCCAACATGGCCTTCGCCATGTATCCGGGCCTTACCCAAGGCGCCATCGCCGCTTTGTTGGTGCACGCCTCCGCCGAGCTAAAGACAAAGTATCTGCCGAAGATGGTTGAAGGCGTCTGGACCGGCACGATGAATCTCACCGAGCCGCACTGCGGCACCGATCTCGGACTGTTGCGATCGAAAGCGGTGAAGCAGCCCGACGGAAGCTACAAGATATCGGGCACCAAGATTTTCATCTCCGCTGGCGAGCACGATCTTTCCGAAAACATCATCCATCTCGTGCTTGCGCGGATCGAGGGTGCGCCCGCCGGGACGAAGGGCATCTCATTGTTCGTGGTACCGAAAATTCTGGTGAAGGACGATGGCTCGCTCGGGAGCCGCAATGCGGTCAGCTGCGGTTCGATCGAGGAAAAGATGGGCATACACGGCAACTCGACCTGCGTCATGAACTACGATGGTGCCATTGGTTGGCTGATCGGTGAAGAAAACCGGGGCCTCAATGCGATGTTCACGATGATGAACGAGGCTCGGCTTGGCGTCGGTGTGCAGGGTCTCGCCCTATCTGAAGTAGCCTATCAGAATGCGGCTGCCTATGCGAAGGAACGACTGCAAGGCCGCTCCATATCCGGCGTCAAATTTCCAGACAAAGCTGCCGATCCGATCATTGTGCATCCGGACGTGCGGCGCGCTTTGATGAGTATTCGCGCCTTCAACGAAGCAGGCCGCGCACTAGTCATGTGGACGGCGCTCAAAAGCGATGTCGCTCACCGTTCCGATGACGAAAAAGAACGCCAGAGCGCGGACGATCACATGGGATTGCTGACGCCGGTCATCAAAGGCGTGCTGACTGACGGCGGTTTCGCCAACGCGGTGATGGCGCAACAAATTTTCGGCGGGCACGGCTACATCGCCGAACACGGCATGGAACAATTCGTGCGGGATGCACGCATTGCTCAGATTTATGAGGGCGCCAATGGCATCCAGGCGCTCGATCTGGTCGGGCGCAAACTTGGCAAGGACGGCGGCCGCGCCATCATGGCTTTCTTCAACGAGGTGCAGACGTATCTCAAGGAGCGCGCCAACAGCGACGATATGAACGTCTATCTCAAGCCGCTCGGACAATCGCTGGCGCACCTGCAGGAGGCGTCGATGTGGTTCATGCAGAATGCCATGGCCAAACCCGACAATGCCGGCGCCGGCTCCTACGACTACATGCATCTCTTTGGCCTGGTCGCGCTTGGCTACATGTGGTGCAGGATCGCGGAAGCCGTCCTTGTAAAGAAGGGAAATGCCTCGGCACAGCGCATGACCGCCAAACTTGTAACCGCCCGCTTCTTCATGGAGCGTATGTTGCCGGAGACCGCGACACGACTCGCGCGCATTCAGGCGGGCGCCGCTTCGACCATGGAATTGCCGGCCGACGCGTTCTAGACCTTCGTTCTTATCGCGGACTATTGAGCAACGGACCCTGGCGGGGCCGTGCTTCCGTTCATGCTCAAAAGCTATGGCACGCTTTTCGGTTTAAGAAATTTTGAAAACGCCGCCGCGGAACTCGGTCGACGAATCGTTTGCAAGATTTCCCGACGGTTCGGATCGCCGTGTGTTAAATTAATTCAGACAAATAGGTGCCCGGGTACCTTGCTCAAATTGACGCCTAAGTCAGCTGCGAATTCGGATCGGCATTCAATCCTCGTCGTCGATGACAACGAGGACAACCGATACACGCTGCAGACACTTCTGGAAGCCGATGGTTACCAGAATATAGCGAGCGCCTCCGGCGGCAACGAGGCGATAAGCCTGATCGAGAATGAAAAATTCAGTCTCGTTCTGCTCGATATGATGATGCCGGATTTGAACGGCGACGAAGTATTGAGATTGATCAGGAGCAGGGCGGACACGCGAGATATTCCCGTGGTCATGATCAGCGCCGATACGGACACGGACAAAATTTCAAAATGCATTGAGCTCGGCGCAGACGATTATCTGCCAAAACCATTCAATCCGACGATCCTGCGCGCGCGCATCGGGTCCGCCCTGCGGCGCAATTCCTTACGCACAATGGAAGCCGACTATCTATCCAGGGTCGAGAAGCAAAAGGGCAACTCCGAAGCCCTGTTGCGAAACATTCTTCCTGCTGAAATTGCATTTCGGCTTCGAAACGGCGAAAGCAATATTGCCGATCACTACGACGATGCCACCGTTCTCTTCGCCGACATCGTCGGGTTCGGCAAGATTACTGCGCGGATGAAAGCCTTCGAAATTATCGAATGCCTCAATCATCTCTTCAGCGAATTTGACCGCCTGGCAGAAGCCTGCGGCGTCGAGAAGATCAAGACGAGCGGCGACAACTACATGGCTGTCGCAGGTATTCCCCGGCTAAGCGTGAACCATGCGCAAACGGCGACCAGGCTTGCTCTCGATATGATCGAGGCGGCGAAACAGTTGCATCTGCGCTTGCCGGAGCCGTTTTCGATTCGGGTGGGGCTGCATTCCGGTCCCGTCATGGCGGGGGTCATCGGCACTCGCAAGTTCTCGTATGATGTGTGGGGAGACGCCGTCAACATCGCGGCCAGATTGGAGGCCGCGAGCCAGCCCAACCGTGTGCTGATCTCTGCATCGACGGCCAGTGCAGTTGGCAACGATTTTGTTCTCGACGGTCCGCAAAAAATTCCCACCAAGGAAGATCGGGTGGTGGAAGCCTTCTTTGTCAGCCGCCGCGCCTGAACAGGTGCGGCAACGTCGTGACGTGCGCACGATGTCCAGATGGTTCAACGGGGGGACACGGCAATGTCTCTATTGCGGTTCCGGTTGGTCAGAGTTGGAGCTTTGACGATTGCGACGGCTGCGTGTGCATTCGGTGGTTATGGCCTCGGCCCGCTGCATGGCCAGACAAGCGACGATGTCCATGTGGCTGAAAGCCTGTCAACATTGTTGCAGGCAGCCCGAACGGTCGTGTCGCGGCATCAGGCCGAGATCAACAATCCGGAAGTAGGCGACAAGGGTTTCACCGGTGCGAAGGTGCTGGCCGAAGCTGTGAGCGCTTACAAGACCACAACGGGCGTCGATCCATCCGCTATCGATCCTTCAACGCGTCAGGGTCGCTTGTTGCGCGCACAAATGGATTCAATCGTTGAAGTGGTCGATGCCAATCAGCAAACGATCAACAAAAAGGGTCTTGGGTTTAAGGCCTTTATTCCCGCGACGTTCGGTCGGCTGGTCAACGAGGCCTTCAGCAGACGTGCAGGTCAGGAAGCGGAGGTCAAGGTTACCGCGCCTTCCGATCGTATCCGCAATCTCAAGGCTCGCGCGGATCCGTGGGAACTGAAAGTCATAACGGAAAAATTCCTGCTGACGAGCTGGCCCAAGGGCAAGGACTTCTCGGCCATGGCCGAAAGCAAGGGCCGGCAGGCATTCCGCATGGCCGTTCCGGAATATTACGCAGCCTCCTGCCTTTCGTGCCACGGCGGTCCGAAGGGCGACATCGACGTGACCGGCTATCCGAAAGAAGGAGGAAGCGAGGGCGACCTCGGCGGAGTCATTAGCATCAGCCTCTATCGTTGAGCGTCCGTGATGACGACGATGCTTCGGCGGCTAAGTATCAAGACCCGGGTACTGCTCGTTAGTGCGATTCTGATTGCCATCCTGGCAGCAATGACTTTCTATACGACGGCAAGGCTGACCGCCAATTCGCGCGCGGTCGCAGAGACCGCCGAACTGGCCGGGCTCAGTCAGCTGGCCAACCAGACCCGCACCGCCTTCGGCGAATACCGTTATTGGCTCACCGATCTGGCAGTGAGCCTTTTGCGCCTGTCGGAATTGAACGCCAACGCAGCCAAGGAGCGGCTTTCGTTCAAACTTGATGAACTGGCGCGCAGCCGGCCCGAAATCGCCGCGACCATCAAGCAGGATGTGGAGGAATTCGAAAGCGACGCCACGCGAGCCGTTGCGGAGTACACCGCCGACCAGCGCGTGATTGGCAACACGTTTCTCGCGTCCGCCCGCCAGCATAGCATTGCGATCGACGCCCGGCTCACGAGCTTCGTTGAGAACCTCAATCGCGAGGCCGCGGCGGCGCGCAGCCGGCTGCAAGCCGACGTCGCTCGTACAAGAATTATTGCCGCCATCGCGGTGGCCATTGCGATTCTCCTGGGTCTGGCGGCAACGCTGGTGGTGTTGCGCTCGATCTCGGAGCCCCTCGACGACGTGGTTGTAGCGATGGCCGGAATATCGGCCGGTGACCTTAATACCCCCATCCCTGCATCAGCCCCCGATGAAATCGGCGCGATGGCGCATACTCTCGAGCTGTTTCGCGGCAGCATTATCGAACGGACAAAATTGTCGGCGCATAGCGAGGAGCTGCGCCGCATGATCCAAACGGCTATCGAAACGATTTCCGACGGTTTCGTGCTGTTTGACCCCGATGACCGGCTCGTCCTGTGCAACAGCAGGTTCCGCGAGCTCTATCCCAAGCTCGCGGATGTTGCTCAGCCGGGAGCGCCATTTTCGAAGATTCTCGAGGTCGGCGTGGCGCGTGGCCTGATCGATACTGGAGGCCAACCTGACGACGTGTGGGTCGCAGAGCGTTTGCGGCGGCACAGCAAGCCCGAAGGCCTGGTCGAATACCACCATGGCGATATTTGGGTGCGTGTCAGCGAGCAACGCACCCCGGACGGAAGCACTGTCGTCGTCTACACGGATATTTCGGAGCTCAAGCAGCGTCAGGAAGAACTCGAAGAAGCCATGGAACAGGCTGAAGCCGCGAACCGGGCGAAGTCGGCCTTCCTCGCCAACATGAGCCACGAGCTGCGGACTCCGCTCAATGCCATTATCGGCTTGACCGAGATGATGGTGACCAATGTCGCGCGCTTCGGCACCGACAAGGCCCTGGATCCGTTGCGCCGCGTTCATCGGGCCGGCAGGCATTTGCTCGAACTTATCAATCAGGTCCTCGACCTGTCGAAGATCGAGGCGGGCAAACTGGAGCTTAATCTGGAATCGGTGAATATCCCGCGCTTGCTCGACGAGGTGGCAGGAACAGCGCGTTCCCTCGCTGAGCAGAACAAGAACAATCTCACAGTCGAATGTCCGGACGATATCGCTCCACTGAATGTCGATGCGCTGCGCCTGCGGCAAGTTCTGCTCAATCTTCTCAGCAATGCCTGCAAATTCACTAAGAACGGCGACATCTCGTTGCGCGTGGTGCCGGCATCCGCAGATGGACGGGCCTGGATGGATTTCATCGTGGCCGACACCGGCATCGGAATGACAACGGACCAGTTGGACAAACTGTTTGAGGAATTCACGCAAGTCGATCAATCGACTGCGCGCCGCTACGGTGGAACCGGCTTGGGATTGGCGATTACGCGCCGCCTGTGCCGCATGATGGACGGCGAAGTGACGGTCAGGAGCGAGGCCGGAAAAGGTTCAACATTCGTCGTCCGTTTGCCGGCAGGTACAGGGGCGGCGCCTGATGCAACGGCGCCCGACGCAACAGACGCCGACAGCCGGCCTGAGACGATTGGCGATTGCGTGCTCGTGATCGATGACGATGTGACAGCGCGCGAGCTTATTGCCAATCATTTACGTGAGGAGGGCTTCTCTGTTGTCACCGCCAGCAGCGGGCGCGACGGACTTCGACGCGCCGAGGAGCTGCATCCGATCGCCATCACGCTTGATGTCCTCATGCCGGATCTGGATGGCTGGACGGTCCTCGCGGCGTTGCGGGGCAACCCGGAGCTCGCCGACATTCCGGTTATTATGGCAACGATTACCGATCAGCAGCGAAAGGGAATGACGCTTGGCGCTGCGGGCTATCTGACCAAGCCGATCGACCGCGACCGGCTGATCGCGCTCCTGCGACCGTTTCAGGCGCGCGTGCGACGAACACGCGTCCTCATGGTCGAAGACGATCCTGCTCAACGGATATCGATCCGATCCGTCCTGGAGCCGCAGCAATGGCTTGTGACCGAAGCTGACAACGGCCGGGTCGCCCTGAGCCGGCTGACGGAGGAAATTCCAGACATTATTTTGATCGACCTGATGATGCCGGAGATGGACGGATTCCAGCTGATAACGGCCTTACGTGAGCGGCCGGACTGGCGTCGCATCCCCGTGATCGTGATCACGGCGCTCGACCTGACGGCGGCAGACCGCAAGCGACTCAATTCCGGCGTTGAGGGCATCTTGCTGAAGAGTTCCTTCGAGCCTTCTCAACTTGTGCGGACTGTCCGTCAGGCAGTCGCCAATGCGCGCCGCAAGAATCAAGTGCCGGAGGTGGCTTCGTGACGAAAGTTCTGTACGTCGAGGACAACGACGACAATGTGTACATGCTCAAAATGCGTTTCGAACTGGCCGGCGGATTTGAATTTCTGTCGGCCGAAGACGGCGAAGTTGGTTGTGCGAAGGCCAGAGCTGAATTGCCCGACATCATTCTGATGGATCTGGATTTACCGGTGATTGATGGCTGGGAAGTAACTCGCCTGCTCAAGAACGGTGCGACGACGCAGCATATTCCGATCATTGCGCTTACCGCACATGCGATGGCGGGCTCGCGCGAGCAAGCCCTTGCGGCCGGTTGCGATGAGTTCGATACCAAACCCATTGATTTCGACCGGCTCATGCAAAAAATCGATCTCGTGCTTACTGGACGCGAGCGTGGCTGACGGAAGCGCCACGCTCCGATGCGATGCTGGATCAGGCTAGCGCGAGGCGGCGGCGCGACCGCTGCAACAGCCAGGTCATGATCGAGACATTCACCAGGTTCCACGCAAGACCGTTGAGGAACGCGATCCGGTAGGATCCGGTGAAATCAAAAATCAGGCCCGACATCCAGCCGCCCAGCGCCATACCGAGCAGGGTCGCCATGAGGACCAGGCCGAGGCGGGTGCCCGCTTCGCGGGGCGAGAAATATTCGCGCACAATGATGGCGTAACTCGGCACGATGCCGCCCTGAAATAAACCGAACAGCGCCGAGATCACGTAAAGAGAAATAAGCCCATCGAACCAGAGATAAAGGAACAGGGCGACACCTTGCAGTACTGAGCCGATCAACAGCGTCCGTACGCCGCCGATCCGGTCGGCAACAAAGCCGGAGGCGATGCGGCTGATAATGCCGAAGCCAAGCATCAGCGACAGCATCTCGGCGCCGCGAGCGACGCCATAACCCAGATCGCCGCAATAGGCGACGATATGCACCTGCGGCATCGACATCGCCACGCAGCAGCCGATGCCGGCAATGCATAGAAGTATTTGCAGTGTCAGTGGCGAGAACGGCGCCTCGGCCTGTCGGCGCGCAGCTGCGCCGGCAGTTTCACTGTGATGGTCCTCGATCCGTGCACGCATCGCGAACACCAGTGGCATTATGGTGATGAGGCAGAACAGTCCAATGCCGATATGCGTCGCGCGCCAGCCCGACGTTGAAATAAAATGCTGCACCACAGGTGGCCAGATTGTGCCTGCGGTGTAGTTGCCGACAGCAGCAAGCGCGACGGCAATGCCGCGTCGTTGCACGAACCAGTGTGAAATGTCGGACATCAGGGGCCCGAAACTGGCCGAACAGCCGATTCCGATGAGTCCATGCGCGAGTGCGACCAGCCACAGGTTTGGCGACCATCCAACCGCGAGAAACCCGGCCGTCAGCGCCAGTGTTCCAATGCCGAGCGGCAGAGCGATGCCGAACCGGTCCGCAAGACGCCCCATCAGCACGCCACCACCAGCAAAGCCAAACATGACCATGGTGAAGGGAAGCGAGGCGTCGGCGCGACTGACGCCGAAATCAGCCTGGATGGCGGGCAGCGCCACCATGTATGACCACATACCCACGCCACCAATGGTGGAGAGCAGCACGGCCACACCCAGGCGCAGCCACGCGGTCGGCGAATCAATCAGTGACGGCGCTTTGGCGCCGATTGGCGAAATCATAGTGCTGGTAAACCCGGGCTATATTCGTCCGCTCGTAGCACTCAGCCGCGGCCGCGACTACCCTTCATTCGAGGGAGCAATTTCATTGCGGGTTCGACTGGCGGTACGGGCGCAGTCGATCGGTCAATGCGGGATAATCTTGAACGAGCCGAAAAAGTCGTCCTTCATTCCAATCGCTTTACTACGCAGCTCGACGGGAAATTGGACGACCAATACATAGCCAGCAGTCTTATTACGCATTATCCGGAAAAAATGCTCCTGCTTGGGCTCACTGAGCGCGAACGACAGAATTTCCAAATCGCCCTTTTGCTCGTGTCGTACCTCTGACGCGACCGCGTCAGCCCGTCTTTTCATTGTTTCCAGGAAACTCTCAATTGGCGGCACCGGCTGCTGGACCGGCCTCTCCGAGGCAGAAAATCTCACTCCTTCGGGAGTGACGCCTGTCAGTACTTGCACCGCCAGCGCGGCTTCCGGGACTTCCCCCGTATGCGCAATCGCCCGATAGGGGATCGGAAATCGGATCGAGAACGAACCGTTTACAGGCGTGGCCTCACCTGGCGGAAAGTCATTCCCGCGCAAGGTGGTTTGGGCTTGCGCGGAAAAGGCGAGCGCAAACGCAAAAGCAATGATGGCTCCGAGCCGATAGGAAATCACCGGCAGCGCCTTTCTTTTGTGGCGGCAGCATGATGGAGCACCACGCCCGACGCCGCAATTGCCCCAGGCAGTCATTTACCACTCGCATCCGCCCGGACCGAGCCTTATCTTGTCGCCGGGTGGATTCGATCATGGACGCACTCAATCTTCCGCGCCCGGCCTGGATGAGCGAAGACCTTGTCCTCCTTGAAGAACAGGCGCGGCGCTTCATCGCCGATGAATTCGTCCCGCACCTCGATCGCTGGCACGAGGCGCATATCTACGATCGCGACGTCTGGACCAAGGCGGGTGAAGCAGGTCTGCTATGTGCGTCCATGCCGGAAGAATACGGTGGCGCCGGCGGGACCTTCGCGCATGAGGCGGTGATCAATCGCGAGTTTGCGCTGGCGGGTTTCGACACGTTCGGCGCGCCCCTGCATTCGGGGATCGTTGCGCCCTACATCCTGCACTACGGCACCGAAGATCAGAAGAAGCGTTGGCTGCCGAAGCTCGCCACCGGCGAGCTGGTCGGCGCAATTGCCATGACCGAGCCCGGCACGGGCTCCGATTTGCAAGGCGTGCGCGCTTCGGCGAAAAAATCCGGCAATGGTTATGTGCTCAACGGCTCCAAGACCTTCATCACCAATGGCCAGCACGCCAATCTGATCATCGTCGTCGCCAAGACTGACCCGAAAGCCGGCGCCAAGGGGACGTCTCTGTTTGCCGTCGAGGCTGACGATGCGCAAGGCTTCCGCCGCGGCCGCAAGCTGAAAAAGCTCGGCATGGATTCAGCCGACACCTCGGAATTGTTTTTCGAGGACGTGCAGCTGCCGGCGTCGAGCTTGCTCGGGACCGAGGAGGGGCAGGGCTTCTACCAGCTGATGAAGGAACTGCCGCAGGAGCGGTTGATCGTAGCCGTGCATGCGGTGGCGATGATGGAGCGGGCGCTTGCCCTCACGATCGACTATGTCAAGCAACGCAAGGCCTTCGGCCGGGCAATTATCGAGTTTCAGAACACGCAATTCGAGCTCGCCGAATGCAAGACCGAGACGACGATCGCCAAGGTTTTCCTCGATCATTGCATCGAGCGGCATGTCAAAGGCGAGCTCGACACAGTCACTGCTTCGATGGCGAAATACCGGCTTACCGACACGCAAGGCAAAATGATCGACCGCTGCCTGCAATTGTTCGGGGGGTATGGCTATATGGATGAATATCCGATCTCTCGGATGTATCGCGATGCACGCGTTTTGCGCATTTATGCGGGAACCAACGAGATCATGAAACTGCTGATTGCCAGGAGTTTGTAGTTTTTCTTCCCTCTCCCGCAGGGAGAGGGTGCCCAAGCCTGGCGAGAACGGGTGAGGGGTTACAACCTCTCGATAGGTTATAAGCCCCACCCGGTTCTTGCTCGCTTCGCTCGCAACTCACCACCCTCTCCCTATGGGAGAGGGAAGGAGAAGAGAGATGCCCGACGCATTCATCTACGATGCCATCCGTACCCCCCGCGGGCGCGGCAAGATCGACGGATCGCTGCATGAGGTGACCGCGCTCAATCTCGCCGGTCAGGCGCTGGCCGCCATAAAGGATCGCAACAAGCTCGATCCCGCGCTGGTCGACGACGTGGTGCTCGGTTGCGTTGATCCGGTCGGTGAAGCCGGGGGCGACATCGCGCGCGCCGCGGCACTCGTCGCAGGGTTTGGCGACGGCGTGCCCGGCGTGCAGATCAATCGCTTCTGTGCGTCCGGCCTCGATGCGGTGAACTTCGCCGCGGCGGAGATCATGTCCGGACAACACGAAATGACGATCGGAGGCGGGGCCGAATCGATGAGCCGCATCGGCATTGGCGCCTCAGGCGGTGCCTGGCCGGTCGACCCGTCGATCGCGGTTGCGACCTACTTCCTGCCGCAGGGTATTTCCGCCGATTTGATCGCGACGAAGTACGGCTTCACACGCGATGACGTCGATGCCTATGCAGTCGAAAGCCAGAAGCGGGCTGCCAAGTCCTGGGATGAAGGCCGTTTCAAGAAGTCCGTTGTTCCGGTGAGGGACATCAACGGACTGACGATTCTCGCGAAGGACGAACACATGCGGCCAAGCACGACTATGCAGACGCTTGCCGCCTTGCAGCCGTCTTTTGTGCAGATGGGTGAGATGGCTGGCTTCGACTCGGTTGCCGTCCAGCGCTATCCGGAAGTCGAGGTGGTCAATCACGTGCACACGCCCGGCAATTCCTCAGGCATCGTCGACGGCGCCGCAGCGGTGCTCATCGGCAGCAAGGCCGCCGGCAAGGCGGCGGGACTGAAACCGCGCGCGCGTATTCGCCAGTTCGCCAATATTGGCTCCGAACCGGCGATCATGCTGACCGGCCCAATTCCGGTGACCGAAAAGGTCCTGAAGAAAGCCAAGATGAGCAAGAAAGACATCGACCTGTGGGAGCTCAACGAAGCTTTTGCGTCGGTGGTTCTGCGCTACATGCAGGCGCTCAACATTTCTCACGACAAGATCAACGTGAATGGAGGCGCCATCGCCATGGGTCATCCGCTCGGCGCCACCGGCGCCATGATCCTCGGCACCGTGCTGGACGAACTGGAGCGACGCGACAAAGAGACCGCGCTTGTGACGCTTTGCATCGGTGTCGGCATGGGCACGGCCACCATCATCGAGCGTGTGTGAAAATGTCTGTCATCCTGAGATGCGAGCGAAGCGAGCCTCGAAGAATGGCGCAATAGAGGGGTAGAATGCCGAAGATCGATATCGACAAAATCCAGATCGACGTCTCCACCGGCTATCCGCCGCCGTTCAACAAGGCCGTCGAGGGCCGCGCGCGCAAGCGGCTCGGCCGCGCCGCCGGCCTCGATCATTTTGGCGTCAACATCTGTACGCTCAAGCCGGGCGCGGCGTCCTCGCAGCGCCACTGGCACGAAAAGGAAGACGAGCTTGTTTATGTGCTCGAAGGCGAAGTAGTGCTGTGCGAGGACGACGGCGAAACCGTACTCAAGCCCGGTGACGCGGCAGCCTGGAAGGCCGGCGTTCCGAATGGCCACTGCCTGATCAACCGCTCGGCGCGCGACGCCGTCTTCATCGAAGTTGGCACTCGCGCTGCGGCCGAGCGCGCCCACTATTCCGATATCGACATGATGGTCGAGCGTGGCGATAAGGGTGCGCGTTACACGAGGAAAAACGGTGAGCCGTTTTAGGGGGAACAGCGATGGCCAATTTCAAACTTGATGTTGATGCCGACGGCATTGCGCTGATCACCTGGGATATGGCCGAGCGCTCGATGAACGTCATCAACACGGGCGTCATCGAGGAGCTGGGCACGCTGGTTGATAAAGTTGCCGCGGATGCTGCTATCAAGGGCGCGATCGTGACTTCCGGCAAGGACGCCTTCTGCGGCGGTGCCGATCTCACGATGCTCGAGGGCATGGGCGCCGTGTTTGCCAATCTCGTCCGTACAAAGGGAGAGGAAGCGGCAGCCGCTTTCGTTTTCGAGGAAAGCCGCAAGCTGTCGCAGCTCTACCGGCGCCTCGAAACCTCCGGAAAGCCATGGGTCTGTGCCCTCAATGGCACTGCTATGGGTGGCGGTTTCGAGCTTGCTCTCGCCTGTCACTATCGCGTCGCCACCGACAACCCGAAGACGCGGCTTGGCCTGCCCGAGATCAAGATCGGTCTCTTCCCCGGCGCAGGAGGGACCCAGCGCGTGGCGCGCATGCTGGCGCCGGCGGATGCGCTGCAATTCCTGCTCAAGGGCGATCAGCTCAAGGTCGACCGGGCCAAGGCGATGAAGCTGATCGATGCGGTGGTGCCGCAGGCCGATCTGATCAAGGCGGCCAAGGATTGGATCAAGGCCGGCGGCAAGGCCAAGGCGCCGTGGGACACCGAGGGATTCCGTCTTCCGGGCGGGCCAGTCTATTCGAAGGCGGGCATGATGACATTCCCGGCCGCCAACGCGATTTATCGTCGCGAGACCTACGATAACTACCCGGCCGCGCGCGCCATCCTGCAGGTCGTCTACGAAGGTTTGCAGCTGCCGATGGACACCGCGCTGCGCGTTGAGTCGCGCTGGTTTGCTAAAATCCTGCGCTCGCCGGAAGCGGCCGCTATGATCCGCTCGCTGTTTGTGTCGATGCAGGATCTCAACAAGGGTGCGCGTCGTCCGCCGAACGAGCCGCCGACCAGCCTGAAGAAAATCGGCGTGGTTGGTGCGGGCTTCATGGGTGCCGGCATTGCGCAGGTCACCGCTGCAGTTGGCTTGCAGGTGGTGTTGATTGATCGCGATCAAGAGACCGCCGACAAGGGCAAGGCCGCCCTGCACAAGGCGCTCAGCGACCGTGTCATGAAGGGTCGCATGAAAGGCGCTGAGCGCGACGAATTGCTGGCACGCATTTCACCCAGCGCCGATTACGGCGCGTTGAAGGACTGCGATCTGGTGATCGAGGCCGTATTCGAGGATCGCAAGGTCAAGTCCGACGTCATTGCAAAAATCCAGGCGGTCATCGGCGACGCGGCGGTTTTTGCGTCCAATACCTCGACCCTGCCGATCACCTCACTTGCCTCCGAGTACAAGGAGCCGGCGCGGTTCATCGGTATTCACTTCTTCTCGCCGGTCGACCGTATGATGCTGGTCGAGATCATTCTCGGCAAGCAGACGGGCAACAAGGCGCTTGCTGCCGCGCTCGACTATGTTCGTGCCATCCGCAAGACGCCGATCGTGGTCAATGACTCGCGCGGCTTCTATACCTCGCGCGTGGTCGGCACCTACATTCGCGAAGGCCATCTGATGCTGACTGAAGGCGTGCCGGCGGCGATGATCGAGAATGTCGGCCGCATGGCAGGCATGCCGGTCGGGCCGCTGTCACTCAACGATGAGGTCGCGGTCGATCTCGCCTGGAAAATCCTCAAGGCCACCGAAGCCGATCTCGGGGCCAAGGCCATCGATCAACGGCAAAAGAAACTGCTGCAGGAAATGGTCGAAAAGCGCGGCCGTTTCGGCCGCAAGAATGGCAAGGGGTTCTATGACTATCCCGCGAACGGGCCAAAGAGACTGTGGCCCGATCTCATCGAACTCCAGCCGAAGAAGCTTCTAAATCCAGACGCAGTTGACATCGGCGAATTGAAGGTGCGCCTGCTCGGCATCCAGGCCCTGGAAACCGCGCGCTGTTTCGAGGAAAAGGTGCTCACCGACGTGCGCGAGGCCGATGTCGGCTCGATCCTCGGCTTCGGTTTTGCACCGTTCTCCGGCGGCACATTGTCATGGATCGACATGATGGGTACCAAGCGCTTCGTCGAACTCTGCCGCAAGCTGGAAAAGAAATACGGCGCACGCTTTGCGCCCAACAAGCTGCTGATTGATCTGGCCGCGAAAGGCGAGGGCTTCTATCAGCGCTTCGCCCCGGCGAAGAAGAAAGAAGCCGCCTGATCTCTCCGTTGATCCCCGCAAAAGCGGGGGTCCAGCGCTGGCTTTCCGCTTGCGCGGGAATAAGTGGAGTTTTTGACGCCTACACCACTACCGTCAGTTTCTTCGCCGCGCGCGTTACACCCGTATAGAGCCAGCGCTCGCGGCTGTCGGGAAACGCAAACGACTCATCGAACAGAACCACGTCGTCCCACTGCGAGCCTTGCGCCTTGTGTACGGTGAGCACATAGCCGTAGTCGAACTCGTCGTAGGGTTTGCGCCGCTGCCAATCGACCTGCTCGATCCCGCCGGAAAAACATTCCGGCCGCACTGACACTTTCACGCCGCGCGTTGCTGTTTCATCGTCGGGCAACAGCCGCATCGTCATGATGCCGGTCTTGGTGCCGCCCTTGCGTGCGCCGCGCTCCTTCACCGTCCACAGCCCGCCATTGAACAGTCCCTTCTTGCGGTTGTTGCGCAGGCAGACCAGCTTGTCGCCGGCCGACGGCATTTCGTCCTCGAAGCCGCGCCGCTCGCGCATGCGCGCATTGTAGGAACGGCGTGTCGCATTGCGTCCGACCAGGACCTGGTCGGCCTCGAGCACGCGATTGGGATCGAGATCGGCTTTCCGCAGGACTTCGGTACCGCCGTAGCGTCCGGGCTCGAGATATTCGCCTGCACGGATATCCATCGACAACCGCACGATCGGGTCGTCCTGGGCCTGCCGGTGCACCTCGGTGAGCATGGCATCCGGCTCGGCTTCGGTGAAAAATCCACCGCCCTGGATTGGCGGCAATTGCGCGGGATCGCCGAGCACCAATACCGGCACGCCAAACGACAGGAGGTCGCGGCCAAGCTCTGCATCGACCATTGAGCATTCGTCGATGATGATCAGCTCGGCCTTCGAGGCGGGTGCTTCGTCCCACAGATCGAAGCTCGGAAGTTCTTCACCGCTCTCGCGCGCGCGGTAGATCAGGCTGTGGATAGTGGAGGCACCGCGGCAGCCTTTGCCGCGCATGACGGACGC
>Ga0207683_10001823_pt1 | contig 18846 bp, 18 predicted proteins | sample KBSM73metaG_FD_184333 | JGI IMG/M metagenome (GOLD analysis project Ga0207683, IMG submission 184333) | Miscanthus rhizosphere microbial communities from Kellogg Biological Station, Michigan, USA - KBS M7-3 metaG (SPAdes) (version 2) | ecosystem: Host-associated > Plants > Roots > Rhizosphere >... | reverse complement strand
CCACGCGACCCCGAACGACGGCATGATCCCGGCCGCCAGCTCCTTCAGGTCGCGTTCGGTCAGTTCCGGGGCTGACGCGGACACCTGCGCATACCTCAGCCAGGGCGTGTCGCCCGCTGTCCAGCCCAGAAACACCGAACGCACGTCGCCCGCCTGGCGACGGCCCGGCCGGCGGATCAGGCGCACCCGCACGCCGAACTCCTCCGCCGACTGCACCAGCGCCGCCAGCGGGGCCGGCTGCGCGGCGTCGCGCCGGGCGCCGTCGGCCCGGTTAGCCCTTGCGCCAGACGACCCAGCCGACGTCCTGGTCGGAGGCGACGATCCGCCAGCCCGCCGGGGCGTCCGGCCAGCCCGCCTGGGCCGGCTGTCCGGCCGGCCACCCCGTCTCGACCACGGTCGTGCCGGCGGGCAGCGGCTGTCGGCCCGGCGTGAACTGCTTCAGCTCGGTCCAGGAGACCTCGAACGCCTGCGGCACCGTCAGCATCCAGCCCAGCGAGGGGGCGACGGTGACCTGGTCGCCTGGGCGCACCTTGCCGGCCTCCATCAGCGTGATCGCTTCCTGGGTGTTCGATCCGTGGGCTTGCGAGATGTGGCTGGTCATCTGGGCCACGGCCACCAGGCTTACCGCGGCCACGCAGACGCCGAACGCCGCGGACACGGCCGCGAACGCCCGGCCGGGGCGCAGCCTGCGCAGCACGAACGCGAAGCCGATCCACACCGCGAGCAGGACGAGCGTCACCGCGGTGGCCAGCGCCACGCTGGCGTTCGTCCAGTTCTGGGTGACCACGGCCGGCTCGGCGAAGTTGAACCCGGAGCCGAACCCGTGCGTCGGTACCGTCGTTCCGATGTAAACGGCCACCGTCACCGCGGCCAGCAGGAAAAGCCCGGTGCAGACGGCCGCGCAGACCACGATGTCCCGCATCCTGGCCCGGAGTAGCACCGCGGCGCCGACCAGGAAGAACACGACGATCATGCCGTCGAGGTAGCGCCCGGACGCCCAGGCCTGCGGCTGGTCGGAGGGCAGCGCGGCCGGGGCCATGCAGGCGATGAGCGTGGTTACCGCGACCGTGAGCGCGCCCATGATCCGCAGGTCGCTCCGTACGTCGCGGCGCACGATCACCAGCAGCGCGGCGACCAGGCCGATGCCCGCGATGCCCCAGCTGTCGAGCACCACCCGCCATAGCTGGCCGGCCGCCATCTCGAGCACGTGGATGATGCCGTTCACGCTGCCCAGCCGCTGTCGGATCTGGCCAGACAGGCTGCGGCTGCCCTCCGGGTAGACAAGCAGGCTGATGTGGTGGTTCAGCGCCCACCCGGCGGCCGCCACGACCACCGCGGTCAGCGCGGCCACGAGCACGCTGAGCCGGGCAGCGGCCTGCCGCCAGCCGATGAACACGCCCATCGCGGCCAGCCCGGCCACCATCACCAGGCCGCGCGAGTGGATCGCGTAGGCGTACGCGGCCAGGGCCGCCGAGCCGGCCGCGTTCGCGTACCGGACTCGCGCCGACGAGGCCGTGAGCCAGCTATGCGTGGTTAGCAGCCAGGCCAGCGTGATCACCACGAAGACCGCGTCGGTCATCGCGTACTCGCTGTAGAAGAACCCGGCTGGAACGAGCGCGGCCACGAACGCCACCCCGTATGCGGCCTGGCGGCCGAGTCCGAGTCTGCGGCAGGCCAGGTAGCCGAGCGGCAGCACCAGGGCGCTGATCAGGGCGTTGATCACCATCACGGCGTGGTAGACGGTCGAGGGATTGCTGCTGAACCAGTAGGCCGGCGTGATCAGGAGCGGATAGCCGCCCGGGTACAGCGTCGAGTAGGACAGGTCGGCGGCGGGCCCGCCCGCGAGCACCCGCGCCGCGACCAGGTACGCGGTCTCGTCCGGGTTGGCCAGCGGCATGACCTGGTGGCGGCTGAACCATACCCGCAGCCCCACCTGGACCAGCCAGCCGAGCGCCAGCAGGATCACCCAGCGCCGGCCCGCGGCCCGCGAACTCGCTGTCACCGCCCCCGCGGCGCCTCGCCGGGTGCGGGTCGCAACGGATGCAACAGGTACGCTGCCGCGCGCGTCCACCGCGGCTGCCCCGCCCGCGCCCCTTATCCCCAGCGTGACCAGCAGGCGTGCCAAGCCGCAGCCTCCCTGATGTCGAATGAACGGCCCGGTCTCCCCCCGGCCGTCGTGTTCCGCGCATGCCAGAAAGCGGCGTTGACGACGCGCGTGTGACCAGGGTGGTAGTTCAGTCTGAGAACAAGTTGTGTAACACTTGTGTCCGCGCCGAGAACTCGTCGGCGCGACTGCGGTCCCGGCGCGGTTCCAGCGCGCCCGTAGCGCGCGCCCGCGGCACCGGCCCGGGCCGGGTCGTACCGCCCAGGGTGTACCATCGGTCGCGTGTCACGGTGGTATCCGCGCTTTATCCTGGCTCCGGGCGGAGCCAGGCGCTAACGCGCGCGCTGATCACCGCCTGGAGCCAGCAAGGCGACAGACAGCCCTGAGTCACGAGGGGTGCGCTGGCTCCCGGGTCCGGGCAGCCGCCCGCCCGGGAGGAGACGCGCCCGATGACCCGCACCAGCGACACCCGGATCACCGGCTACGACCCGCTGCTTTCCCCGTCGGCCCTGCTCGACCAGCTGCCGCTGGGCGACGAGGCCGCGGCGATCGTCGAGCAGAGCCGCGCCGGGGTCCGCGCCGTGCTCGACGGCTCGGACGACCGTCTGCTGGTCATCGCCGGGCCCTGCTCGGTGCACGACCCAGCTGCCGCATTGGACTACGCCGGGCAGCTCATCGGTGCCCGCGAGCTCCACCGGGCCGACCTGCTGATCGTGATGCGGGTGTACTTCGAGAAGCCGCGCACGGTGACCGGCTGGAAGGGCCTGATCAACGACCCGGGCATGGACGGCGGCCACGACGTGCACCGCGGCCTGCACACCGCCCGCCGGCTGCTGCGTGACATCGTCGCCACCGGCCTGCCAGTGGGCTGCGAATGGCTCGACCCGATCACGCCGCAGTACATCGCCGACACGGTGACCTGGGGCGCGATCGGAGCGCGGACCACCGAAAGCCAGGTCCACCGCCAGCTCGCCTCCGGCCTGTCCATGCCGGTGGGGTTCAAGAACGGTACCGACGGCGACGTCCAGGTGGCGGTGGACGCGTGCCGGGCCTCGGCCGCCGGGCACACGTTCTTCGGCGTCACCCCCAACGGCGTCGCCGCGGTGGTGACCACGGCGGGCAACGCGGATACGCACGTGATCCTGCGCGGCGGCCGCTCCGGGCCGAACTACGGGGCCAGCCACACCGCCAAGGCCCTGGACCTGATCGCCGCGGCCGGGCTGCCGCGCCGCCTCATGGTCGACGCCAGCCACGGCAACAGCGGCAAGGACCACCGCCGCCAGCCGGTGGTCGCCGCCGCCATCGCCGAACAGGTGGCGGCCGGGGAGCGCGGCCTGACCGGGGTGATGCTGGAGAGCTTCCTGGTCGAGGGCAAGCAGGAACCGGGCCCCCCGGCGACCCTCACCTACGGGCAGAGCGTCACCGACGCGTGCATGGACTTCGGCACCACCGCCGCCGTGCTGGCCGAACTGGCCGGCGCGGTCAGGACCCGGCGGCGGGCAGCCGGGTGAGGGCCTCGTCGATGCGCTCCTGGGAAAGCTCGAAGTCCTCCATCTCGCCCGACAGGTAGCGCTCGTAGGCGGCCATGTCGAAGTGCCCGTGGCCGCACAGCGCGGTCAGGATCACCTTCTGCTCGCCGGATTCGGTGCAGCGCTTGGCCTCCTCGATCACGGAGGCGAGCGCGTGCGTCGGCTCCGGGGCCGGGATGATGCCCTCGGCCCGGGCGAAGGTGATCGCGGCCGCGAAGCACTCCCGCTGCTGCCTGGACTCCGCCTCGAAGAGGCCGAGCTCGTACATGTGCGACAGCAGCGGGGACATGCCGTGGTAGCGCAGGCCGCCGGCGTGCACCGGGTCCGGGATGAAGTCGTGCCCGAGGGTGTGCATCTTCAGCAGCGGGGTGAACCCGGCCGTGTCGCCGAAGTCGTAGGCGTACCTGCCGCGGGTGAACGACGGGCAGGCGGCCGGCTCGACCGCGCGGATCACCGGGTTGCACCGCCCGGCCAGCTTCTCCCGCAGGAACGGGAAGAACAGCCCGGCGAAGTTCGAGCCGCCGCCGGTGCAGCCGACGATGAGGTCGGGCGCCGATTCGCCGGCCGCGGCGAACTGCTTGAGCGCCTCCTCGCCGATCACGGTCTGGTGCATCAGCACGTGGTTGAGCACGCTGCCCAGCGCGTACCTGGTGTCGGCGCTGCCGCCGGCCGCCTCGACCGCCTCGCTGATCGCGATGCCCAGGCTGCCCGTCGAGTCCGGGTGGGCGGCGAGTATGTCCGCGCCCGCCTTGGTGGCCCGGGACGGGCTGGCGTGCACGGTGGCGCCCCAGGTCTCCATCATCGTGCGCCGGTACGGCTTCTGGTCGTAGGAGGCGCGGACCATCCAGATCTCGCAGTCGATGCCGTACTGCGCGCAGGCGAAGGACAGCGCGCTGCCCCACTGCCCGGCACCGGTCTCGGTGGTGAGCCGCTTGGTGCCCTCGGCCGCGTTGTAGTACGCCTGCGGGACGGCGGTGTTCGGCTTGTGCGACCCGGCCGGCGACACGCCCTCGTACTTGTAGTAGATCCGCGCCGGGGTGTTCAGCGCCTTCTCCAGCCGGTGCGCCCGGTACAGCGGGGTGGGCCGCCACAGCCGGTAGACGTCGCGCACCTCGTCCGGGATAGCGATGTAGGGGTCGGTGGCCACTTCCTGGCGGATCAGCTCCATCGGGAACAGCGGCGCCAGGTCCTCGGGCCCGACCGGCTGGCCCGTGCCCGGGTGCAGCGGCGGGGGCGGCGGCGCGGGCAGGTCCGGGATCATGTTGTACCACTGGCGGGGGATCTCGGACTCATCCAGTGTGATCTTGGTGCGCTCGGTCACGGCGGCCTCCTTGTTTCCCGAACCATACGCCTCAGGGCGTCTCTGTCGTCATCCGACCAGGGTCTTGACCGCGGCGGTCAGCTGGGCCATTGCCTTCTTCGCGTCGGCGAAGAACATGCTGGTCTTGGGGTCGAAGTACAGCTCGTTCTCCATGCCCGCGTAGCCGGTCCCCATCGAGCGCTTGACCACGATGATCGACTTGGCCTGGTCCACGTCCAGGATCGGCATGCCGGAGATGTCGTTGCCCGGGCGCCTGGCGGCCGGGTTGGTCACGTCGTTGGCCCCGATGACCAGGGCGACGTCGGCCCTGGCGAACTCCGGGTTGATCTCGTCCATCTCCTTGAGCTGCGGGTACGGCACGTTCGCCTCGGCCAGCAGCACGTTCATGTGACCCGGCATCCGGCCCGCGACCGGGTGGATGGCGTAGCTGACCTCGATGCCGCGGTCCTCCAGCATCGCGGCCAGCTCGGCCACGCCGTGCTGGGCCTGCGCCGCGGCCAGGCCGTAGCCCGGCACGATGATCACCTTGGACGCGTAGGCGAGCTGGATGGCCGCGTCGTCGGCCGCGATGGAGCGGACCTGGGCGTCCCCGGCCGCCTCGACGGCGATCGCGCTGTCCCCGGTGCCGAACCCGCCCAGGATGATGTTGGCCAGCGACCGGTTCATCGCGTCCGCCATGAGCTTGGTCAGGATGCTTCCGGACGCGCCCACCAGCGCTCCCGCTACGATCAGCGCCCAGTTCTGGATGACGAACCCGGCCATCGCCACCGCGGTGCCGGTGAACGCGTTCAACAGCGAGATGACCACCGGCATGTCCGCGCCGCCGATCGGCAGCACCATCATCACGCCGAACGCTAGCGAGGCCAGCACCACGATAAGCAGCGCGGGCAGGCTGGGCGTGCTGAACATGTACGCGGCCGTGCCGATGGCGACGACCGCCAGGCCCAGGTTGACCAGGCGGGCGCCCTTGAAGATGATCGGCTGGCCCGGGATCACTCCCTGCAGCTTGCCGGCCGCGATGATCGACCCGGAGAACGTCACCGAGCCGATGAGCACGTCGAGCACGGTGAACACCGAGGTGGTACCGAGCACGCCGGTGACGCGAGACTCGGCCTCGTAGTAGCCGTAGACCGCCACCAGCGCCGCGGCGCCGCCGCCGACCGCGTTGAACGCGGACACCAGCTGCGGCATCGCCGTCATCTGCACCGTACGGGCGGCCCACAGGCCGACCGCGGAGCCCAGCAGCGACCCGACGATTATCACGACCCAGCCGGTCGCGGTGACCGTGCCCGAGTGGATCAGCAGGATGAGCGTCGCGACGACCGCGATCACCATGCCGGCCTGCGCTACCTGGTTGCCGCGGCGCGCGGTGGCCGGGCTGTTCATCAGGTGCAGGCCCATCACGAACATGGCCGCCACCAGCACGTAGACGAGCTGGATGTAGCCGTTGAACCCGCTCATGACTCGGTCCTGCTCATCCTGTTCACCAGGCCCTTGAGCCCCTTGTGCCCGTTCGCCGCGGCCAGCTCCGGCTGCCCTTCTACCTGCCCCGGCGCCGGGGGCGACTTCCGGCGGAACATCTTCAGCATCCGCCCGGTCACCACGTACCCGCCGACCACGTTCGCGGCGGCGAAGACCGAGGCGATGAACGCGATGACGTACCCGACCGCGTTGTGCGCCGTCACCCCGATCAGCACGGCACCGACCAGCACGATGCCGTGAATGGCGTTGGTCGCCGACATCAGCGGCGTGTGCAGCGTGGCCGGGACCTTGCCGATGACCTCGATGCCGACGAGCAGGGCGAGGATGAAGATGGTCAGGTCAGTCAGCAGTGCCGTCGACACCGGCGCCTCCCTCTCGTTGCAGCAGGCCGGCCACGCCCTGGTGGACGACCCGGCCGTCGTGCGCGATCACCACGCCCGCCTGGATCTGGTCGCTGGTGTCGATGGCCAGCGCGCCGTCGGAGGTCAGGTGCAGCAGCAGCGCGGAGATGTTCCGCGAGTAGGCGTTCGAGGCCGCGGTCGGCACGGTGGCGGCCAGGTTCTCCGCACCCACGATCGTGACCCCGTTCCCGGTGACCGATGTCTCGCCGGGAACCGAGCCGGTCACGTTGCCGCCGAACGCGCTGGCGGCCATGTCCACGATGACCGATCCGGGCGCCATGGCCTTGACCGCGTCCTCGGTCACCAGCAGCGGCGGCTTGCGCCCGGGCACCTGCGCGGTCGTGATCACCACGTCCTGCCGGGCGATGTGGCCGGTCAGCTCCTCCTGCTGGGCCTGGCGCTCATCGGCGGTCAGCTCGCGGGCGTAGCCGCCCTCGCCGGCCGCGGAGCCGACCGAGGTGAGCTCGATGAAGGTGGCCCCGAGCGACGTCACCTCGTCCTTCGAGCTGGGCCTGACGTCGTAGCCGCTGACGACCGCGCCGAGCCGGCGGGCGGTGCCGATCGCCTGCAGGCCGGCCACGCCGGTGCCGAGCACCAGCACCTTGGCCGGCCGGGCCGTTCCGGCCGCGGTGATCAGCAGCGGGAAGAACCGGCCGAACTCCCCGGCCGCGACCAGCACGGCCTTATACCCGGCCACGTTGGACTGGGAGGTGAGCGCGTCCATCGGCTGCGCCCGGGACAGGGTACGCGGCAGCCCGTCCAGGCTGATCACGGTCACCCCGCGGGCGGCCAGCGCCGCGGCGAACTCCGGGTCGGCCAGCGGGGCCAGCATGCCGATGACCGCCTGGCCCGGCCTGAGCTCGTTCACCGCATCGGGCTGCGGCCGGGTCACGGTCAAGATCACGTCGGCGGTCCGGTAGATCTCGGCGGCGCTGACGATCGACGCGCCCGCGTCGGCGTAGGAGGCGTCGGTCAGCCAGGCGCCGTCTCCCGCCCCGCTCTCCACCAGCACGTCGATCCCGGCTGGCTGAAGCCTGGCGATCGCGTCTGGTACCAGGGCCACGCGGCGCTCGCCCGGCGAGGTCTCCTTGACGACTGCTGCCTTCATGCGCCTGCCCGTTTCCATTCCCCGCTTCTTCCGTATCCCTGCTTGCCGTTCTGGGCTTGCCGTTCTGGGCTTGCCGTTTGGGGTCTTCGCCGGATTCTGACCATATCCATCATGGCCCAGCTCCATCATGGCCAGGCCGGCGAGGGCTCTACGCCGCAGGCTACCCGCCTCCGCGGGCTATCTCCGTCAGGTCTCGGCGCGCAGCAGCTTGCTGATCCTGTCCCCGGCCGCGACCACGGCCGGGGCGTGCATCCGCCCGGGAGACCTGGTCAGGCGCTCGATCGGCCCGGATACCGAGACGGCGGCCAGGACCCGGCCGCCGGGCCCGCGGACCGGAGCGGACACCGACGCGACGCCCGGCTCGCGCTCGGCCGCGGTGGCGGCCCAGCCGCGCCTGCGCACCTGGGCGAGCGTGGTCGCGCTGAACTTGGCGCCGCGCAGGCCGCGGTGCATCCGGCCGCCTTCCTCCCAGGCGAGCAGGACCTGCGCGGCCGAGCCGGCCGTCATCGGCAGCGCGGCGCCGACCGGGACCGTGTCCCGCAGGCCGCTGGTCCGTTCGGCCGCGGCGACGCAGATCCTGGTGTCCGCGTGCGGCCGGTAGAGCTGGGCGCTCTCCCCGGTGGCGTCCCTGAGCTGGGTCAAGATGGGCTGGGCGATGGCCAGCAGCCGGTCTTCGCCGGCCGCGGCGGCCAGCTCGCCGATCCGCGGCCCGAGCACGAACCGGCCCTGCGCGTCCCGGGCCAGCATCCGGTGGGTCTCCAGAGCCACCGCGATCCGGTGCGCGGTGGGCCGGGCCAGGCCGGTCGCCTTGACCAGTTGCGCCAGCGAAGCCGGGCCGCTCTCCAGGGCGGACAGTACGGAAATCGTCTTGTCGAGAACGCCGACTCCGCTAGAGTTGTTCATGTACTGAATATTGCCGTCTCGGAATGCGAGACGCAAGCGGAAGGGAGAGAGCGTGATGGCCGGGAGTGCGCACCGTACGCTCGCCGAGAAAATCTGGGACGCCCACGTGGTGCGCAGCGCGGAGGGCGAGCCCGACCTGCTCTACATCGACCTTCACCTCCTGCACGAGGTCACCAGCCCGCAGGCGTTCGACGGACTGCGCGCGGCCAGCCGCAAGGTGCGCCGCCCCGACCTGACCATCGCCACCGAGGACCACAACGTGCCGACGACCGGGATCACGGGCCCCGGCGTCCCCTTGACCGGCCCGGACAGCCCGGTTACCGACCCGGTGTCGCGCACCCAGGTCGAGGCGCTGCGCAAGAACTGCGCCGAGTTCGGCGTGCGGCTGCACCCGATGGGCGACGCTGACCAGGGCATCGTGCACGTCATCGGCCCGCAGCTCGGGCTGACCCAGCCGGGCCTGACGATCGTCTGCGGCGACTCGCACACCTCGACCCACGGCGCGCTCGGCGCGCTGGCCTTCGGCATCGGCACCAGCGAGGTCGAGCACGTGCTGGCCACCCAGACGCTGCCGCAGGCCAGGCCCAAGACGATGGCGATCACCGTGGACGGCACGCTGCCCGAGGGGGTGACGGCCAAGGACCTGATCCTGGCCATCATCGCCAAGATCGGCACCGGCGGCGGCCAGGGCTACGTGCTGGAGTACCGCGGCTCCGCGATCCGGTCGCTGACCATGGCCGGGCGGCTGACCGTCTGCAACATGTCGATCGAGGCCGGCGCCCGGGCCGGCCTGGTGGCGCCGGACGACGTTACGTTCTCGTACCTGGAGGGCCGGCCGCACGCGCCGTCAGGGGCCGCGTGGGAGGCCGCGCTCGACTACTGGCGCACGCTGCCCACCGACGCCGACGCCGGCTTCGACCACGAGGTCGTCCTCGACGCCGCCACCCTGACGCCGTACGTGACCTGGGGCACCAACCCGGGCCAAGCGCTGCCGCTAGCATCCTCGGTGCCCGATCCCGGTTCCTTCGCCGACCCGGCCGCCCGGGCCGCTGCCGAGCGCGCGCTGACCTACATGGACCTCAAGCCGGGCACCGCGCTGCGCGACATCGCCGTGGACACGGTCTTCGTCGGCTCGTGCACCAACGGCCGGATCGAGGACCTGCGGGCGGCCGCCTCGGTGCTGCAGGGCCGGCAGGTGGCGCCGTCGGTCCGGATGCTGGTGGTCCCGGGATCGATGGCCGTAAGGGCTCAGGCCGAACGGGAGGGGCTCGACGCCATCTTCACGGCCTCGGGCGCCGACTGGCGGTCGGCGGGCTGCTCGATGTGCCTCGGCATGAACCCGGACAAGCTCAGCCCGGGGGAGCGCAGCGCCTCCACCTCCAACCGCAACTTCGAGGGGCGCCAGGGCAAGGGCGGGCGCACCCACCTGGTCTCGCCGGAGGTGGCCGCCGCCACCGCCGTGACCGGCCACCTGGCCGCACCTGCTGACCTGTAACTGGCCGACCTGTAGAGGAGCCATCAGCCATGGAACCGTTCGTCACGCACGCCGGCCGCGCGGTGCCGCTGCGCCGCAGCAACGTCGACACCGACCAGATCATCCCGGCCGAGTACCTCAAGCAGGTGAGCCGGACCGGCTTCGGCAAGGGCCTGTTCGCCGCCTGGCGCGAGGACCCCTCCTTCGTGCTCAACCAGCCGCAGTACGAGGGGGCGACGATCCTGGTCGCGGGCACCGACTTCGGCACCGGCTCGTCGCGCGAGCACGCGGTCTGGGCGCTGACCGACTACGGCTTCCGCGCCGTGATCGCGCCCAGGTTCGGCGACATCTTCCGCGGCAACTCCACCAAGGCCGGCCTGCTCCCGGTCGTGCTGCCCGAGGCCACCGTGGCCGCCCTGCAGGACGCGGTGGAGGCCGAACCCGCCACCGAGATCGTCGTGGACCTGGACCACCGCCTGGTGACCGCCGAGACGGCCGGGATCAGCGCGTCCTTCGAGATCGACGACTACACCCGCTGGCGGCTGATGGAGGGCCTGGACGACATCGGCCTGACCCTCCGCCACGTCGACGACATCACCGCCTTCGAGCACTCCCGCCCCAAATTCCTCCCCGTAACCGCCTGACCCACCCGCCGGGGCGTCCCACCCGAGGCGGCCCCGGTGGCCAACCACGGCGATGTGACTCTGCAGTGGTTCTGACCACGGCGATGTGACATTGCCGTGGTTCCGCGTGGCGCCCACACCTAGGCTCCGGTGAGCGCGGTCACGCTTCTGACCTCGGGCATGAGCGTACGGTAGCGCACAACCGGAATTTGGATACTTTGCGTATACCTGCTGGATGCTGAGGCGTGTGATATTCGCCGACACGCGGGCCAATGTGGCCGAGGTTATTGTGCAACGGCGTTTGATCGCCTACTTTCGGGCAGGTCAGAGGTCGCGATCTCGTTTCTGAGCCCACGCGACCTGTGGGGGAAGCGCAGGAGTGAACCATGAACAAGCGTGATCTGATCGACGCGATCTCGGGACGGCTGGGGGACAAGAAATCCGCCACCGAAGCCGTGAACGCGGTGCTCGAGACCATCCAGTCCGCCGTCGCGAGCGGCGACAAGGTGGCCATCACCGGGTTCGGCGTCTTCGAGAAGAGCGAGCGGCCCGCCCGCACGGCCCGCAACCCTGCCACCGGCGCGACCATCCAGGTGCCGAGTTCCTCGGTGCCCAAGTTCCGCGCTGGCGCGGACTTCAAGGCGCTCGTCAACGGTGAGAAGCCCAAGAAGTAACCCAAGGGCGCAGCAGCGCAACGGCCGCGGGCGGCATCCGGGAAGACCCTGGACGCCGCCCGCGGCCGTCTGCGCACCAGCGAGCGCGACAAGCCAGCGCGACAAGCGAACGCGACCAGCCAGCGCGACCAGCCGGCGCGACCAGCCGACGCGACAAGCGAACGCTAAGCGCAGCCCCGGCCGCTTGCGCAGCGCGGTCTGGATGATCCGGTCGACCAGTTGCGGCAGCGGCAGGCCGGAAGCCGCCCACATCATCGGGAAGCCGGAGGCCGGGGTCATGCCCGGCATCGTGTTGATCTCGTTGACCAGGACCTGCCCGGCCGGGGTGTAGAAGAAGTCGACCCGGGCCAGGCCCTCGCAGGAGATCGCGTCAAAGGCCGCGCAGGCCATCCGCCTGATCTCCGAGGCCGCCTCGACCGGCACCGGCGCCGGGATCCGCATGGTCGTCGCCGAGGCCAGGTACTTCGCTTGGAAGTCATAGAAATCAGAAGCAGGGTCCACCACGACCTGGCCGGGCACGCTCGCCTCGGGCGGCCCGCCGTCCAGGCCCTCCAGCACCGCGCACTCCACCTCGATCCCGTCCACCGCCGCCTCGACCAGCACCTTGGGGTCGTGCGCGCGGGCCGCCTCGATGGCGGGCTCCACGTCATCAAGGACGGAGACCCGGGTGATCCCGATGCTGGAGCCGCCGCGGGCGGGCTTGACGAACACCGGCCAGCCCAGCTCGGCGATCTCGTCCAGGATCCGCTTGCGCTCCGCCGCGGCCCGCCAGTCCCGGTCGCGCACCACCACGTACCGGCCGACCGGCAGGCCGCGCGCGGACATGAGCAGCTTCATGTACTCCTTGTCCATGCCGGCCGCGCTGGCGAACACGCCCGCGCCGGCGTACCGGGTGCCGGTCATCTCGAGCAGGCCCTGCAGCGTGCCGTCCTCGCCGTAGGTGCCGTGCAGCAGCGGCAGCACCACGTCCACCGAGCCGAGGTCCCGCGGGACCGAGCCCGGGCTCAGAACCTGCAACGCCGCACCAGAAGGACCGCCCCGCGACACGATCTCGCCGTCGCCCACCGCCACCGACTCGACCGACGGCACCGACCCGGAGGACAGCGCCAGCCGGGCCGGGTCCCCCGAGGTGAGCACCCAGCGCCCGTCCGTGGCGATGCCGATGGGCAGCACCTCGTACCGGTCGGGGTCGATGGCCGACAGGATCAGGCCCGCGCTCGCGCAGGACACGGCGTGCTCGGTGCTGCGGCCGCCGAACACCACGGCGACCCGGATCTTAGGCTGCCCCACGCGTCCTCCCGTCCCGGCCAAGGCCCAGAGCCCAGGGCCCGAAGCGAACCACCAGGCTACGGCCTGCCGAGCGACTCCAGGGCAACATACGCATCAGAAATCAGGTCCTCGGCGTCCTCCAGGCCGATGGAGAAGCGTACCGCCCCCGGGTCGATGCCCCCGGCCGCCAGCGCCCGGTCGTCCAGCTGCCGGTGCGTGGTGGAGGCCACGTGGCTGACCACGGTGTGCGTCCCGCCCAGCGACGTGGCGAGCTGGGAAAGCCGCAGCTTGTCGGCGAACGCCATGCCCGCGTCGCGCCCGCCGTGCGGCGTCACGGTCACGATCGCGCCGAAACGGACGCCCTCAGGCCCGGCGTCGAACAGGCGCCGCGCCACCTGGTGCCCGGAGTGCTCGGGCAGCCCGGGGTAGTCGATGCGGAGCACGGCCGGGTGCCGGGACAGCGCCGCGGCGAACACCGACGCCGTCGAGCAGGCCCGCCGCACCCGCAGCGGCAGCGTCTCCAGGCCCCGCCGCAGCAGGAACGCGTCGTCCGGGGCCAGCGACCCGCCGGTGTCCACACGCACCCCGCGGATGCTGCTGATCAGCTCGATCCGCCCGGTGACCACGCCGCCGGTGGTGTCGGAGTGGCCGCCGATGTACTTGGTGGCCGAGTGGATGACCAGGTCGGCGCCGTGCTCGAGCGGCCGGCAGATCACCGGTGGGGCCAGCGTCGAGTCCACCACCAGCAGGGCACCGGCATCGTGCGCGATCTCGGCCAGCTTGCGCAGGTCGGCCACTGCCGTGGTCGGGTTGGCGATCGTCTCGGCGTACACGATCCGGGTCGTCGGCCGCAGCGCCGCCCGCACCTGGTCCAGGTCGGTGATGTCGACGAAGTCGGTCTCCACGCCGAACCGGGACAAGACGTTGCGCAGGAAGGAAAACGTCCCGCCGTAGACCGCCGAGGACGCCACCACGTGCGCGCCGACCCGGGCGAAGGTCCAGAACACGCCGCTAATCGCGGCCATCCCCGAGGCGAACGCCTGCGCCGCGGGCCACCGCGGCAGGTTCACGCCCTCCAGCGCCGCCACCGCGCGGGCGAACGCGTCCACGGTGGGGTTGTCGATCCGGCTGTAGGTGTAGCCGGGCATCTCGTCGTTCAGCACGGCCCGGTACTCCTCGGCCGTGCCGAACGAGAACGACGCGGTCCGGAATACCGGCGTGCCGAGCGGTTGCTGCGAAGGCGTGGGCGGGGCCGGCAGGTGCACCGCGCGGGTGTTCTCGCCGGTCTGCTTGCGCACTATGTCCACGAAGTAAATCCGCCGATCTGAAAATTCTGAAATTCCTGAAAATCACGAGAGAAGCACGAGCATCAGGGTCCGTACCACTCCGGCTTGGCTGAGCGTGACGCTAGCATCGACGCGGCCTGCGTGACGGGCAGTCCGTCCCTCATCACGGCCTCGACGACCTCGGTGATCGGCATCTCCACCTGGTGCGCCCGGGCCAGCTCGAGCACGGGGCCGCTGGACGCCACCCCCTCCGCGGTCTGGTTCATCGCGGCCGACGCCGCAGCCACCGTCATGCCCCGCCCCAGGTACTCGCCGAAGGTCCGGTTCCTGGACAGCGGCGAGCTGCACGTGGCCACCAGGTCGCCCATCCCGGCCAGCCCGGCGAACGTCTGGTTCTGCGCGCCCAGCGCCGAACCCAGCCTGGCGATCTCGGCCAGCCCCCGGGTGATCAGCGTGGCCCGGGTGTTGTCGCCCAGGCCCATCGCCACCGCGATGCCCACCGCGATCGCGATCACGTTCTTCACCGCCCCGCCCAGCTCGCACCCTGTCACGTCGGTGTTCGTGTAGGGCCGGAAGTACGGCGTGTGGCACGCGCCCTGCAGGGCCAGCGCGCCTTCCGAAGCCACGCACGCCACCACGGACGCGGTGAACTCGCGCCGGACGATCTCGCCCGCCAGGTTCGGCCCGGCCACCACGGCGATGCGCTCCGCCGCCGGACCAGCCAGCTCAGGGCCGGTCACCTCGGCGATGACCTCGCTCATCCGCAGGCGGCTGCCGAGCTCGATCCCCTTCATGAGGCTGACCAGCAGCGCCCCGCGCGGCAGCAGCGGCACCCACTCCAGCAAGTTCGACCGCAGCGACTGCGCGGGCACGGCGAAGGCGACCAGGTCCGCGCCGTCCAGCGCCTCGGCCGGATCCGACGTCGCGTCCAGCGCCGCGGTCAGCGCGACCCCCGGCAGGTAGTCCGGGTTCTCGTGCAGCCCGGCGATCGCCTTGGCCAGCTGCGGCTTGCGGGCGTACAGCACGGTATCGGTCCCGGCGTCGCACAGCACCTGCGCGAACGTGGTACCCCAGGATCCGGCCCCCAGCACCGCAGCCTTCATGAGCCGCCGGAGGCGGCTTCGTCCCGCGAGCCCGCCTCCCCCGCAGCACCCCCGGGCGAAGCAGCCGCGGAACCGCCGCCCGTTCGGTCCAATGCGACCCGGCCGCCCGCCTCGAGATCCCACGGTGCGGCGGGCGGCGTCTCCTGCCTGATCTTGGCCAGCAGCGCGGTGATGTCGGCCATGATGTCGGCGGTCGCGGCCCGCAGCGTCGAGGCGCCGAGCCGCTGGCCGGCGTAGGCGGACAGGTCCACCGGCGGCCCGGCCGCCATCCGCACCGTCTTGCGCGGGAACAGGTGCGGCTTCTTGGTCCCGTAGGGCAGGATCTCCTGCGCGCCCCAGTGCGCGATCGGGATCACCGGCGCCCCGGTGGTCAGCGCCAGCCGGGCCGCCCCCGTCTTGCCCACCATCGGCCACAGGTCCGGGTCCCGGGACGCGGTGCCCTCCGGGTAGACGATCACGCAGGCGCCCGCGCGCAGCGCCTGCTCGGCCGCCTTGAGCACCAGGCCGGCGTCGCCGCGGCCGCGGTACACCGGCAGCTGCCCGACCTTGGTCAGCAGCGCCCCGATGAACTTCACCCCGAACACCGGAGACTTGATCATGAACACCGGGTACCGGTGCGCGTAGGAGTCGCTGAACACCGCGATCGTGCCCCAGTCGGCGTAGGACAGGTGGTTCGGGGCCAGGATGATGCCGCCGGTCTTCGGGATGTTCTCCTTACCTGACCACTGGTTCCTCATCAGGAGCCGGAGCAGCGGCTGCAGGATGATCCGCGTGAACAGCCGCCAGCCGGGGGAGTAGCGGTAGGACGTAGGCTGGCCAGCGCGTTCGCTCATGAGGTCAAGTCTCCTGGTTCAGGTGGTCCGGTGTCGAGGCAGGATCAATTGCATGACCGATAAGGCCTGGTCGGTGCTGATGCCCGTCAAGGTGCTCGCCGAGGCCAAGTCGCGCCTGGCCGGGCTGGCCGGCCTCACCGGTCCCCGCCGGGCCGAACTCGCCCTCGCCCTCGCCTCCGACACGGTGACGGCGGTGCTCGGGTCCGACGCGGTCGCCCGGGTGATCGTCATCACCGACGACCAGGCCGCCGCGGCCGCGCTGGGCGCGCTGGGCGCGCTGGTGGTGCCGGACGAGCCGCGCGCCGGGCTGAACGCGGCGCTGCGGCACGGCGCCGGGTTTGCCGCCGCCCGCTGGCCCGGCGACGGGACGGCCGCGCTGTCCGCCGACCTGCCCGCGCTGCGGCCCGAGCAGATCGGCCGGGCCCTGCGCGCCGCCGCGGCCTGGCCGACGGCCTTCGTCGCCGACGCGGCCGGCGACGGCACGACGCTGTACACCGCGGCGCCGGGGGCGGCGTTCCGGCCCGCGTTCGGCCTGGCCTCGCGCGCCCGGCACGCCGCGGGCGGCGCCGTCGAACTCGGCCTGGACGGCATCCCCGGGTTGCGCCGGGACGTGGACACGCCGTCCGACCTGCGCGGCGCGGCCGCGCTCGGGCTGGGCCCGCACAGCGCGCCGCTCGCTGCCGAACTGCTCAGATGTGCACCACGGGGCAGGTGAGCGTCCTGGTGATCCCGGGCACCGACTGGATATGAGCGGCGACAAGACGGCCGAGCTCGTCGACGTCGGCGGCCTGAGCGCGCACGATGACGTCGTAGGGGCCGGTGACGTCCTCCGCCTGGGTGACACCGCTGATCTTGCCGATGAGCGAGGCCACGTCGGCGGCTTTGCCGACTTCTGTCTGGACGAGGATGTAAGCCTCCACCATGAGGTCCTCCCAGGGCATGACGGGACGGGCGCCCCCTCGTGCCTCACGCTACCGTAGTGGTCCAGACCTGTGACACGTGTTGGGGGTGGGTTATCACTGGCCGAGAACCCGAGACGCTGGCGGAGGCCGGGGAGTTCGGCCTGATCGCGGCGTTGTCGGCGTGGTTTCCTCCGGGCCCGGCGACGCTGGTCGGCATCGGCGACGACGCGGCCGTGCTGGCCGTCCCTGACGGCCGGGTGGTGGCCACCACGGACTTCCTGATCGAGGGCAGGCACTTCCGCCGCGACTGGGCCAGCGCCGCGGACGTCGGGCACAAGGCCGCGGCGCGCAGCCTGGCCGACTGCGCGGCCATGGGCGCCGAGCCGTCCGCCTTGCTGGTGGCGCTGGCCGCGCCGCCGGACCTGCCGGTCAGCTGGGTCCGCGAGCTGGCCGAAGGGCTGGCCGCCGAGTGCGCCCGGGGCGGAGCGCACGTGATCGGCGGCGACACCGCCCGCGCCGACCAGGTGGTGCTCGCCGTGACCGGCCTCGGCGACCTGGCCGGGCGCAGCCCGGTGCTTCGCTCCGGGGCCGGGCCCGGCGACCTGGTCGCGGTGGCGGGCCCGCTCGGTCACGCCGCGGCCGGCCTGGCCCTGCTGGAGGAGGGCCTGGCCGGCGATCCCCTCGTGCACGAGCACCTGCGGCCCGCGCCGCCGTACGATGCCGGGCCGGAGGCGGCCGGCCTGGGCGCCACCGCGATGATCGACGTCAGCGACGGCCTGCTCGCCGACCTGGGTCATATCGCGGACGCCAGCGGCCTACGCGTCGACCTGGACTCCGCCGCGCTGCGCCCGGGTGACCGGCTGACCGCGGCGGCCCGCGCCGTAGCCGCTTCCCGCCGTCATTTGGCCCGAACGGGCCTGGTTACCCGCCCCGCCGACGACCTCGCGCTGGACTGGGTGCTGACCGGCGGCGAGGATCACTCACTGGTCGCCACGTTTCCCGCGGGCACGCGGCTGCCGCCGCGGTGGAAGGTCATAGGCAACGCGACCGGGGGTTCAAGGGACCATGGCGTCGTCGTCGACGGCCAGCCGCGGGCGGAACCCCCAGGCTGGGATCACTTCGCCTGACGCCGAACACCCCGTGATGGCTCGGGCCGCGATCGCGTCACGTGCAGGTGGTGACCCCGCCCACGTTCCACTGGCCGGCCTTGTTCCGAACGACGTCGACGCTGTCGTCACCGGATACGAACCTGGCACCATTGGCGCTGCGCTCAGTCAGCTTCCATCCCGTGGCCGACAGCCCGGGTTGGTGCTGGGCGAGCACCGACTGCAGCGCCTGCTGCGGTGTCTGGTAACCGCTCGTGCCTCCGCCGCCGTAATCCGCGACTCCGCACGTCTCGGTGGACTGCGTGCATCCGCTCAGGCCGACGGCAGCCAGGCAGGCGAGGACCACCGCGTTGATGCGTACGCGCATGCATCCATGCTGCGACAGCCCGGGCCGGATCCGGGTCTCCGGCCGGTTGCGAAACCAGAACGTCCCGGCAACTCCCTAACGGGCGATCTTGCCGGCCTTGATGCACGAGGTGCACACGTTCACGCGCTTGGGCGTACCGCCGACCGTGACGCGGCGGCGCTGGATGTTCGGGTTCCAGCGGCGGCGGGTACGGCGGTGCGAGAACGAGACGTTGTTGCCGAAGACCGGCCCCTTGCCGCATACGTCGCAGACGGCAGCCACAGTTCGCTCCATTTGACCTAGGGTTACGAGGGCCGTGTCCGCCGCTCGGGCGGATCAGGCAGCCGTCGAAGCCTACCCGATGGCCTCGCCGAGTGCGAAC
>Ga0207683_10001821_pt1 | contig 18851 bp, 18 predicted proteins | sample KBSM73metaG_FD_184333 | JGI IMG/M metagenome (GOLD analysis project Ga0207683, IMG submission 184333) | Miscanthus rhizosphere microbial communities from Kellogg Biological Station, Michigan, USA - KBS M7-3 metaG (SPAdes) (version 2) | ecosystem: Host-associated > Plants > Roots > Rhizosphere >... | reverse complement strand
GGGGTGGCCGCCGGGGAGCGCGATGAACGCCACGATCGCCGCGACGACGGCGACGCCCAGGACCGAGGCGATCACCCAGGTATTGGGGCGCCGCCGCATCCGCCTGGTCTGTACCGGCCCGGAATCGCCGGGCCCGGCCGGCCGCGGCCCGGACTGTGCTAGCCCGGATTGGGCCGGCCGGGGCTCGCTGGGCGAGGCGTAGATGGCCGGGGCGCCCCAGGACGGGGCCATGCCGGTGACCGTGGGCTGGTTCTGGGCCTGGCCGGCCTGGGTGGCCTGCCACTGCGCGCTCCTGGCGGCGATGGTCTGGTCGAGCACCTGGGTCAGCCGGCTGACGTCGCCCTCGGGGTTGGCCGCGCCCAGGCTGAGCGGCGGCTGCTGGGCCAGCATGGCCAGGCCGGGCGGCAGTTCCGCGGCCGTGGGCATCCGCGCGCCGTCGACGAGGACCGGGATGACGCGGATGCCGCGGGTCAGGGCCGACTCGATCTCCACGCGGACGAAGTCGTTCGGCCCGGCGGCCGCCGCCAGCCACTGGTGGCCGATGAGCGCGAGCAGCGCGTCGCAGGAGGTCACCGCGGCCGCGATCACCTCGGCGAAGTCGTTGCCGAGCTGAATCGAGTCGACGTCCTTGACCACCTGCGGTCGGCCGTAATGCCCGGCCAGCCGCTCGGCCAGCCAGCCGGCCTGGTTCGCCGTATCGGCACGCCGGTAGCTGATGAATACACGCCCCGCCACCCTGACACCCCCCGGGGCTAATGAAACGTCGCTGATGAAAGTGCTAGGTATCGTAACGACCCGGCGACCAGCGAGAAGGGGTTTTCCGTGAGGCGACCGCGGCGTAGGCCCGGCCGAGCAGGAAGAAGACCGCGCCGATGACGCCGACGAAGAAGCCGAGCGGCCAGTCGGTCTGGTACGAGATCGCGATGCCCGCCCACACCGTGACCAAGGCGATGCCCACCGACAGGGCCATCGCCCGGGCGGGCCTGGGCGTCAGCGACCTGGCCGCGGCGGCCGGGCCGATCATCAGGCTGAACATCAGCAGCGCGCCCACCACGGGCACGGTCATGCTGGTAGCCAGGGCCATGACCAGCAGGAACGCGAGCTCCATCCGGCGGGCGCGCACCCCGCGCGCCTCGGCCACCTCGGGCAGCGCCGAGGAGAACATCAGCGGCCGGAACATGACCACGATGGCGCCGACCGAGACCGCGCCGAGGATCAAGATGGGCAGCACCTGGTCGGCGCTGACGCCGAACACCTCGCCGAACAGCAGCGAGTACGCCTCCTGGGCGTAGCCGCTGCTCCAGCTCACGAACAGCGCGCCGATGCCGAGCATCAGCACGAACGTCAGCGCGGTGGCCACGTCGTTCCGGGCGCGGCGGCTGAGCCCGGCGATGCCCAGCGCCCCGGCCAGCGAGAACACGGCCAGGCCTGCGAACGGGTTGAGGCCGAGCAGGCTGGCCCCGGCCGCGCCGGCGAAGGCGCCGTTGGGGATGGCGTGCGCGGCGAACGTGGACCCGCGCAGCACGGCGAAGAACCCGGTCACCCCGGCGATCACCGCCACCGCGGTGGCCGCGATCCAGGTGTTGATCATCAAAGGGCCGAACATGCGTGCTCCGCGTCGGGGGCGGGCTCGGCGGCAGTCACCGGCCGGCGCAGGTACGTGACCAGGTAGCCGCCGACGACCAGCGTCACCACGAAGAAGCTGACCGGCCAGCCGCGCCCCGCGGGCGGCCAGTAGTAGCTGTCGTAGGCGAGCAGGATGCCGAGCCAGGTGGCCGCCACCCCGATGCCCGCCGCCACGGCCGCGGCCCGGACCGGGCCCTTGGTCACCCGCAGCGCGGTCGCGGCCGGCCCGATCAGCAGCGCGGTGCTCAGCACCGCGCCGATGACCACCGCGGACAGCGCGACCGAGACGGCCAGCGCCATCAGGAAGGCCGCGCCGACCGCGCGCACCGGCACGCCGCGGGCGGCGGCGAGGTCCGGGCTGAGCGAGCTGAGCAGCAGCACCCGGGCCAGCGCGATCACCGTGCCCAGCGCGAGCAGCGCGGACACGATCAGGGCGGGCACGGTGGACGGGGTGATGACGAAGATCGAGCCGAACAAGATCGTGAACGAGGCGCCGGTCGTGGTGCTGTACTGGGTGCCCAGGTACAGGAACAGCGCGGCCAGGCCGAGGGCGGCGCCGAGCACCACGCCGGTGGCCACGTCCCGGCCGCGGCGGCGCTGGATGCCGATCATCTCCATGAACGCGGCCGCGCCCGCGCCGAACGCCAGGTAGCCCCAGAACTGGTTCAGGCCCACCAGGAAGGCGCCAGAGCCCCCGGTGGTGGCGATGTCGGCCAGCGAGTGACCGGCGAACGACTGGCCGCGGGTCACCGTGAACACGCCGGTCACGGCCGAGGTGATGGCGACGACGGTCCCGACGGCCAGCGCGATGTGCACCGGCCCGCTGCCGAAGAAGCCGGGCTCGATAATGTGCCGCAGGATGTTCACGATGTCACCGAATGACGCCGAGATCCTCGGCGGCGGCTTCGGCGGCGTCGATGCCCTCCGGCGCGGCCACCACCAGGACCCGGCCGTGCACCCTGATCACGTCGACGTGCTGGCCGTACAGCCCGGACAGGACCTCGGGCTGGACCACCTCGTCGGCGGTGCCCACCGCCACCCGGCCCGCGGCCACGTAGACGATCCGGTCCATCACCGGCATCAGCGGGTTCATGTCGTGCGCCGAGAGCAGCACCGCGATCCCCTCGGCCCGGGCCAGCCGGGCCAGCACCGAGACGATCCCCTGCTCGCTGGAGATGTCCAGGTTGGCCAGCGGCTCGTCGAGCAGCAGCAGCCGCGGCCGGCCGATCAGCGCGTGCGCGATCATGACCCGCTGCTGCTCGCCGCCGGACAGCTCCCCCACCCGCGCGTCGGCGTACCGCCGCGCGCCCACCGCGGTCAGCATGTCGTCGACCAGCTCGCGGCGGGCCCGGGACGGCAGCCGGATGCCGAACTTGTGCCCGTCCAGGCCGAGCGAGACCACGTCCCTGACTCGCAGCGGCGTGTCCGGCTCGATGCCCAGCTTCTGCGGCACGTACCCGATCGAGGCGTCCCGCGGCGGACGCGGCGCGCCGTCGATGAGCACCGCGCCGCGGGTTACCGGCTGAAGGCCGAGGATGATGCGCAGGAGCGTGGTCTTGCCCGCTCCGTTCGGGCCGATAAGACCGGTGAACTCACCGGGGTGCACGGTCAGTGAGACGTCCCGCAAGACCTCCCGGCCGCCCAGGCTGACCCCGACCCCTTCCAGCCGGAGCAGGTCGGCGCTCACAGGTGCTCGCTCGAGACGCCGCTGGTCACGGCCTTCTGCAGGGCGCGGACCTCGGCCAGCATCCACGACTGGTAGTGGTAGCCGGGCTCGGGCATGGTCTCGTAGACGCCGACCACCGGGATGTGGTTCTCGCGGGCCAGGGAGATGAAGGATTCGGTCAGCGAGTCCGTCACCTGCTGATTGTAGACAAACGCCTTGACCTTGTGCTCGGTGAACAGGCTCCGCTCGATCGCGACGTCCTGCGCCGACGGGTCGGTGCCGTTCATCACGTCGGCCTGGAAGGCCCAGGGCGTCTTGTTGTCGGCGCCGAGGGCCTGGAGCAGGTAGTCGGCGACGGGTTCGGTGGTGGCCACCGGCGCGCCGGGATGGTGCTGCTTGAAGGTCCCGATCGCGTTGATCCAGGCGCTTAGCGAGTTCGTGAAGGTCTTGGCGTTGGCCTGGAAGTAGGCGGCGTGGCTGGGCTGGATCGCGGCGAGGTTCGCGGCGATCGCGTCGGCGACCTTGGGCATCGTGGCGGGGTCGTACCACAGGTGGGGGTTCGGCGTGCTGTCCGGCAGGCCGAGCAGCTTCTGCACCACGATGACGCGGCGGCCGGAGTCGGGGACGGCCTTCTCGATCGTGTCCATGAACGTGTCGTAGCCCAGGCCGTTCTGCACCACGAGCCGGGCCGCGTTGACCAGGCGGCCGGTCGACGCGCTCGCCTCGAACGTGTGCGGGTCCGTGTTCGGGTTGCTCATGATGGCGCTGGCCTGCACGTACTTCCCGCCGACCTGCGCGATCACGTCCGCGTACTCGTTCTCCGCGCCGACCGCGATGATCTTGCCGTCCGCGCCGGGCTGGCCCGCCGCGGATGAGGACGTGCAGCCGGCCGCCAGCAGGGCCGCGCCGGCCAGGGCGGCCCACGCCAGGATGGCGCTGGGCAGCGTCGCGCGTCTCCTCCGGCGGTTCGGCATGGCAGGTTTCTCCCAGGTGTGCAGGTGTGCAGGCGTCAGCGGTCGTTCGGGGTAGCGCTCACAGTAATGATAATGATTCTCACTTTTGTTTGCAACGCGGTTGGGCGGGCTGCGGGGCTGCGGGGGTTGCAGGCCGCGGAGTTGCAGGCTGCGGGGCTGCGGGGTTGCAGGCTGCGGGGTTGCAGGCTGCGGGGCTGCGGGTTGCAGGCTGCGGGGCGGAGCGTGGTGCGGCCGACGGGCGCTTGAGCGGCTGGGCTGCTCACAGCGCCCCCGGGTAACTCACGGATCACACGCGTCTCGCCGTGATGGGGGCCGGCTTACCGGCAACGATGATTGCGGATATCTGCACCCATCATCGGGGGTGCAGATATCCGCAATCCTTGATGCCGCTGCGCGGGTCACAACAGCAGTAACACCAGGCCGCCGGAACAGGCGGCGGGCGGCTAGCTGGGGGCCAGGCTGAGGGTGCTGGTGAGCGGGTAGCAGGTGTGCTTGCCCTGGCAGTTGTAGAGGGGCGGACGGTTGGCCGGATAAATCCTGGTGATCCTGGTGAAGTAGCGGACGCCGGGGTGGCCGGGGAGGGGTTCGGGGCGCCACAGGGTGATCAGCGCCTGGTAGGAGACGAGCTTGCCGTCCGCGCAGTCCGGTCTGCAGGTGTTGACCTTTTCGGTGCCGGTGCCGAAGGCCTGGTTGTTCGCCCAGCTGACCCAGTGCAGGGCGGTCAGGGCGTCGTTCGCGTCGGCGCAGGTCAGGACCAAGCTCGACGGGCGGTTCTGCTGCTGGCCGGAGCAGCCGACCACGACCGTGCTCCCCGCCTGGTTTTCGGCCAGCGACGCTGACACGGTGGTCCCGATATGGGCTGGCGCGCAGCCCGCCAGGAAGCCCAGGGCGAGCAGGATGACGGTGAAGGCGGCGGCATGCCGGCTGGGTGAAGGATGCATGGTCCCTCCTCGCAACGCCCATCACAATGTACGACGCGGCAGGGGCGGGGATGGTTGGAGAGAACGCGGCGGGGGTGGGATGGTTGGGGACGGCGGGGCGGGGGCGCGGATCGGGGAAGGTTTCGGGGGTTGCGCGCGTTGGGCGGAGCGGGGGTGAAGGTTGTACCGTGCGACTGTGACGATGCCGCAGCCTGAGGAGCCCGTTCGGGCCAGGACCCGGGCGCGCGGGACCCGGCAGGCGCAGGCCCTGGCGGCCGCGCTGGAGAGCCTGCCGGGCTTCTGCAGTGCCCAGGAGATCCACGCGGAGCTGCGGCGCAGGGGCGAGCACGTCGGGCTGGCGACCGTGTACCGGCACCTGCAGGCGCTGAGCGAGGGCGGCAGCGTCGACGCGATCCGCGACGCCAGCGGCGAAATCCTCTACCGGCAGTGCGAGACCAGCGTCCACCATCACCACCTGACCTGCCGCAACTGCGGGCGCAGCGTGGAGGTCGAGGGCCGGGCCGTGGAGCAGTGGGCAGAAAAGGTCGCCGCCGAGGCGGGCTTCACCGACGTCGGCCATACCGTGGAGCTCTTCGGCCTCTGCCCTCAGTGCGCAGCGGGTCCGCTTTCATGATCATGGGTAGTTTCGACCGGATAGCGACCGAAACTACCCATGATCATGGTTTCGCGGCGCGGAGGTGGGGGGGGGGGCCGCGGGGGTTGGGTTAGCGCTTGGGTTTGGGGGGTTGGGCCGCGGCTAGCTCGGCTTTGCGGTCGGAGGCGTACATGTGCACGTACTCCTGGCCGGAGAGCTCCTTGATGGCGGCCATCACCTGCTCGGCGATGAGCTGGCGGGCCTTGCCGGGCGGGGCGCTCGTGACCGACGCGGCGAACTCCAGGGGCGCGCCGATCCGCAGCTCGATGCGGCCGGGGCGCGGCACCACGTGGCCGGGGGGCAGCACCCGGCGGGTGCCGTGGATGCCCACCGGGATGACCGGCAGGCCGGATTTGAGCGCGAGCCAGCCGACGCCGGGGCGGCCCCGGTACAGCCGCCCGTCCGGCGACCGGGTGCCCTCGGGGTAGATGCCGAACAGGTTCCCTTCCCGCAGCAGCGCCAGCGCGGCCTCGAGGGTGTCCTGGGCGGCCCGCGGGCCGTCGCGGTCCATCTGCAGCTGGTTCGTGGCCTTCAGGTACCAGGCCCAGAGCCGCGCGGCGGGGCCGGAGGCGGTGAAGTACTCGGATTTGGCCGAGAACGTCACCGGGCGGTCCATCATCAGCGGCAGGAAGATCGAGTCGACCACGGACTGGTGGTTGGCGGCCAGGATGGCGCCGCCGGACGCCGGCACGTGCTCGGCGCCGGTCACCTTCGGCCGCCAGATGGTGTGCAAGAACGGCCCGGCGAGAACGCGGGACATCTGATACTGCACGGATCACCGTCTGCTAACCGTGGGGCGCGTGGGGGCCGTATCACCATAGCGTGCCTGGTCCGGGGGGTACGCGGCGGCGGCGAGGATCGCGATGGCGAGCGGCAGCGCGAACGGCAGCACGGCGGCGGCCACGATCACGCCGGAGTCGTTGGCGAGCCAGCCGAGCACCGGCATCAGCCACAACACGCCCAGCACCGGGCGCAGCAGCGGTTCGGCCGCGAAGGCCGCGGGCATGGTCGTCAGCCGGAACCAGGCGGGCCGCCAGAGCATCAGCCCGGTCACGATGGCCACGATCGGGATCAGCGGGCTGAACGCGTTGACCGACAGCGAGCCGAGGTTGGAGTTGATCTTGCGCAGCAGCAGGCCGCCGGAGCGGCCGTGCAGGGTGTTGCCCGCGAACACGCCGATGTCGGAGTGGCCGGTGGCCGGCACCAGGTAGCTGATCAGCGCGAACACGGCGAACAGGGCGAGCCCGCTGACCGCGACGAGCAGGATCCGGCGCCAGTTCAGCCTGGTACCGGCGACCACCATGCCCAGCAGCAGGAAGCAGGGCACCATGGCGATGGTGCCGCCCACCTTGCCGCCGAACCCGGGCCAGCCCGACGCGAACACGGTGAAGGTCGCGACCGCCGCGACGGCCAGGACCGCGGGCCGCCGCGACGGCTGGCCGCCGCCGGAGGCGGCCCTGCTCGCCTGGCCGCCTCCGGCGGCGGGGCGAGCAGGCCTGCGCAGCAGGACCAGCGCCAGCCACGCCGCGCCGAACAGCCCGGACAGGCCGTAGATGCCGAGCGCCTCGTTGCCGATCCCGTAGAACCGGCCGGCCTCCAGCACCGACAGGCCGAACGGGGTCTCCAGCTGCAGCCCCGACCCCGTCATCACGTCGACCCCCAGCACGGCCACGGTGAACAGGCAGATCACGCCCAACGGCGCGAGCGGACCGCGGTGGCGGCAACCGAGCAGCGCGGCCCCCGCGATGACCAGGGCCAGCGCCACCGAGACGCCGTACAGCCAGGCGGCCGGGTGCGCGGTCGTCGACCACGGCACCAGGTTGGCCAGGAAGGTGCCCACGGGCACCGCGGCGGCGAACACCCCCGCCACCCGCCACCCGCGGGCCCGGCGCCGGCGCTGCTCCGGCGCCGCGCCCCAGGACGCCAGGCCGATCGCGGCCAGCACGGCGGCGTCGGCCAGCGAGTAGGCCCAGAAGAACTCGTCGTGCGTGTCCCGCCACACCTGCTCGGCGGTGTCCCGGCCGGTCAGCGCCTGGACCGTGGCGGCGAGCGAGCCCCGGTCGCCGCGGGTGACGTGCGCGCCGACGGTCTGCGGCGGCACCGTAGCTCCCAGCCAGCCGAGCACGGTCGGGGTCAGGTCGGTGAGCACGATCAGGCCCGGCTGCCGGGTGGAGACCGCGTTGAGCAGGCCGGAGGAGTAGCCCGGGCCGTCGGCCAGGGCGAGTTGCAGGTGCGGCGGCTTGGACGGCGCGCCCGGCGCGGTGACCAGGAGCGTGGTGTCCGCGGGAAGCGCCGCCGCGATGGTGGCGAGCTGGGCGTCGGCGGTGGCGAGCTGCCGGGCCCGTTCGGTATATCCGAGCGTGCCGAGGTCGACCACGGTCAGCGGGCAGCGGGCCAGTACCGCCGCCGTGACCTGGCCCGGGCCGGGCAGGTAGGAGGCGACGTGGCCGGCCCGGTCGGCCAGGGCCAGCGCGGCGCCGGGGCCGGCGGCGGTGGCGCACCCGGGGGTCTGCCCGGACAGCAGGCCCCAGTCGGGGTTGTTGTGGAAGCGGTGGTTGTAGGTCTCCAGGGCGGGCAGGCCGGGGACGCTGGCGCCGGCGCCGGCGGGCCGGACGGCGGGGAAGGCGCCGCAGGCGGCGTTGGTGTGGTCGGACTGGGCCCGGGCGCCCGCGTTCAGCGTGAGCCAGCCGTCGGCCGGGCAGGTCAGCGGGAGCACCGCGTAGTCGACGAGGTTGCCCACCGAGCCCTGGCCGGCCAGCCGCCACAGCTCCGGGGTCTTGGTGGCGGAGACGTCGCTCCAGCGCAGCCCGGACAGGCCGACCACGACCACGTGCTGCGCTTTGGGGGTCTCGGCGGCCCGGGCCGGGGCAGCCAGGGCCAGGACCGCGAGCAGGCAGGCGAGCAGGGCCGACCAGATCACCGCGGGCCTCGTGCTCACCGGTTCACCGTATCCGGCTATTTATTCCGAACGGGCCGGGTACACGTCAACGTGACCGCTCTCACCGGCCACGATGTCGCCGATGAGCGCGGCGGGCAGCCCTTGCGCCCGCAGCGTGTCCAGCAGGGCGGGCGCCGCCGCGGGCGGCGCGGCCAGGAGCAGCCCGCCGGAGGTCTGCGCGTCGTGCAGGAGCACGGCGACCTCGGCCGGAACCGCCGGGTCGACGGCGGCGAAGCCGCGCATCCGCTCGGTGTTGGCCCGGGTCCCGCCGGAGATGAAGCCGGCCCGGGCGAGTTCGGCGGCCCCGGGCAGCAAGGGGACCGAGGCGGCGTTAATGCGGGCCGCGGCCTGGCTCGCCGCCAGCATCCGGTGCAAGTGCCCGAGCAGGCCGAACCCGGTCACGTCGGTGGCGGCGATGACGCCGGCCTGCAGCGCGGCCTGGCTCGCGCCCGCGTTGAGCAGGGTCATCGAGGCGACGGCGGCGGTGATGACGTCCTCGGGCGCCTGGCCGTGCTTCAGCGCGGTGGCGACCACGCCGGTGCCGATGGCCTTGGTCAAGATGAGCTGGTCGCCTGGGGTGGCGCGGTCGATGGTCATCAGCCGCGCCGGGTCGGCCAGGCCGGTCACGGCCAGGCCGTACTTGGGCACCGGGTCGTCGATGGTGTGCCCGCCCGCGACGAAACAGCCGGCCTGCGCGGCCACCTCGGCGCCGCCACGCAGCACCTGGCCGAGGATGGCCAGGTCCAGGCCTTCACCGGGCCAGGCGGCCAGGTTGACCGCGAACAGCGGCCGACCGCCCATGGCATAGACGTCGGACAGCGCGTTCGCGGCCGCGATCCGGCCCCAGTCGGCCGGGTCGTCGACGATCGGGGTGAAGAAGTCCGTGGTCAGCACCAGCGCGCGCTCGTCGTCGAGGCGGAGCACCGCCGCGTCGTCGCCCTCGGCCGCGCCGACGAGCAGGTCGCCGGCGGCCGGGCCCATGGCGGGGGCGCCCTGCAGGCCGGCGAACAGCTGCTCCAGCTTGGCCAGCGGCAGCTTGCAGGCGCAGCCCGCGCCGGGCGACAGCGAGGTCAGCCGGGGCGCGTGGGTTGGTTCGGCCGTCACGGTGGCCACTGTAGCCGGGGCCGGCTACCAGATGGCCGTGGCTATGTGCCGGTCCCACGGGATCGGCGTGTACCTGTCCCCGCGCAGGATGCCCGCGGTCCACCCCTTGCGCGCGCCGCTGACGACCAGGACGCTCCCGCTGGCGTCGGAGTACATCACCTGCTCGTACAGGTAGCCGGCCAGGACGTTCAGGTCGTTGACGACCGTCACCCGGCCGGTGGCCACCGAGATCTTCAGCAGCCGGTCCCTGACCTTGAGGGGAGCGCTATTGGTGGCGTCCTCCTCGACGATCACGACGGTCCGGCCGTCCGGGGTGATGATCGCCCCGCGCCACATCACCATGGTCAGCCGGTCCTCGGGCGGCGGGCTCGCGACCGGCCTGCTGGTGGCGAGCAGGTCCGAGCCGGGCAGGGTCACGTCGAGGAGCCGGACCGTACTGTGTGACGGCCACCCGGCGCGGTTAGGCCCGACGAACGCGAGGTGCTTCCCGTCGCCGGTCCAGGACAGCGCGTCGACGTTGGTGCCGACGAAGCCGAGCCCGCCGCCGCTTGGGTGGCACGAGGCGCAGGTCTTGAAGCTCCAGGCCCGCTCGGTCCCGGTGGCCAGGTCGAACACGATCAGGTGAGATCCGACGTAATCCCGGCCGATGTCGGCGGCCAGGGAGGTGCCGTCCGGCGACAAGGCCATGTCGTGCACCTCCGCGTTGGCCGGGATGAACGCGGCCGGCAGGGCCCGCAAGGACGCGCGGCCCGTGCCCGGGTCGAAGCGCAGGAGGTAGAAGCGCGACGGCTGGTAGTACGGGTGAGGGCCCTCGCTGGGCTGCAGGTCCGGGGGGTGGCTCTTCTCCTCCGCGACCAGGACGAACGTGCGGTGATCGGCGGCGGCGGTCACGCCGGCGAAGTGGACGTACGGCTTGGGCGGGACGACCTTCGCCAGCACCGCGCCGGTGGCCGTGGCCCGGATCTCGGCGGCCGTGGCGTTCCCGTCGTACTCGCCGGGGTAGGCGGGCGCCGTCAGGGCGACGTAGTACGGCGGGACGGCGGCCCGGCTGGCCGGCTTGCTCGTCGTCCGCCCGGACCCGCCGTGGACCACGGCCAGGGAGGCGGCGACCACCGCGAGGACCAGGGCCGCGGCGGCCAGCGGGGCGGCCCAGCTGATCCAGCGGCGCTGGCCTGGCCAGACCGGGCCGCGGCGTGCGGGGTCGCGCGCGGGGGGCAGCCACAGCGGCGGCGGGTCGTCGGGAATCTCGCCGGCCGTATCCCGCAGCGCGGCGCGCAGCTTGTTTTCCAGCCCGGTCATGACGGCTCCCCCAGGGCGTGGCCGAGCGCCTTGAGGGCGCGGGCCGTGGCGGACCTGACCGAGCTTGGCCGCAGGCCCATCAGGCGCGCGATCTCCCGCTCGGGCAGGTCGAGGTAGAAGCGGAGCACCAGGGCCTCGCGCTGGCGCTCCGGCAACCGCCGCACCGCCCGCATGACCTCCTGCCGCTCCTCGAGTCCGAGCACCGCGGCCTCGGCCGAGGCCGTCGGCGGCTGGTACGCGGTCAGCAGCCTGCGCCCGGTGGTGCGCCGGCGCAGCGCGGACCGGCAGCCGTTCAGCACGGAACTCCGCACGTAGGCCAGCGCGCGGTCCCGGTCGGCCAGCCGGTCCCAGTGCCGGTACAGGCCGCAGAAGGCGTCCTGGACCGCGTCCTCGGCGCCGGCCCGGTCGCCCAGCATGAGGTAGGCCAGCCGGATCAGCCCCACGGCGTGGTGCTGGTACAGCGCCGCCACGGCCGCCGCCGCACTGTCCGCGGCCGGTTTCCCGCGCGCCTCAGGCCAGCCCGAATCGGTCCAGGACAGCGCGGCTGCTCCGCCCGGCTCTTCAGACTCCACGTAATACAGACGCCTGGCGCCCTTTATTGCTGCTTCAGAGCGACGGGAATCCGCGGGCTCGTCAGCTGCGGAGCCGCCCGGGCGCGCAATTGGTTATGGTTATGGCAAATGCACTCGAAAAGTAAGACAGGCCACGACTTCGTGGTGGTGGCCAGCCGGCTGCCGGTAGACCGGGTCGAGGACGCCGACGGCAGTACTACCTGGCGAACCAGCCCGGGCGGGCTGGTCACCGCCCTGGAGCCGGTCATGCGTGAGGCCGGCGGCGTATGGATCGGCTGGTCCGGCGATGCGGGGCCGGCGCCTGGGGCGTTCGAGGCGGACGGCCTGCGGCTAGTCGGGCTGGGCTTGTCCGATACCGAGGTCAGGCACTTCTACGAGGGCTTCTGCAACGCCACGTTGTGGCCGCTGTACCACGACGTCATCGCGCCGCCCCAGTTCCACCGCCGGTGGTGGGAGGCGTACGTGACGGTCAACCGCCGGTTCGCGGAGGCCGCGGCGGAACAGGCAGCGCCCGGGGCGACCGTGTGGGTGCACGACTACCAGCTCCAGTTGGTGCCGCGGATGCTGCGTCAGCAGCGCGGCGATGTCCGGATCGGCTTCTTCAACCACATCCCGTTCCCCGGCTACGAGATCTTCGCCCAGCTGCCGTGGCGACGGCAGGTGGTGGAAGGCCTGCTCGGCGCCGACCTGCTCGGGTTCCAGCGGCGCGCCGATGCCACCAACTTCCTGCGCGCCTGCCGCCGGGCCGTCGGCCTGACCACCAGGGGGTCGGCCGTGCAGGTCCGTGAGCCGGAGGGCTCGCGGACAATCCAGGCGGCCGCGTTCCCGATCTCGATCGACGCGAAGGGCCTGGGCGAGATCGCCGGCCGGGACGACGTCAGGAAACGGTCCGCGCAGATCTGCGACGCACTGGGCGAGCCGGGCCTGGTGCTGCTGGGCGTCGACCGATTGGACTACACCAAGGGCATCCTGCACCGGCTGCGGGCCTACGGCGAGCTGGTGGCCGCCGGGCGGCTCGGGCCGCGGCCGGTGCTGATCCAGGTGGCCAGCCCGAGCCGGGAGCGGGTCGAGGCGTACCAGACGCTACGCGACGAGGTCGAGGTGATGGTGGGCCGGATCAACGGCGAGCACGGGGAGGTGGGCTACGCCCCCGTGGACTACCTGCACCAGTCCTACCCGCGCGAGGAGATGGCCGCGCTATACCTGACCGGGGACGTGATGCTGGTGACGCCGCTGCGGGACGGCATGAACCTGGTGGCCAAGGAGTACGTGGCGTGCCGGAACGACGAGAACGGCGCGCTGGTGCTGAGCGAGTTCACCGGGGCGGCCGACGAGCTGGCCGGGGCGTTCCTGGTCAACCCGCACGACATCGAGGGCATGAAGGACGCGATCGTGCGTGCGGCGAACACCAGCCCGGCGGAGGCCAGGCGCCGGATGCGCGCGATGCGCAGGCGCGTCCGCGAACACGACGTGGCCCGCTGGGCGGCCGACTTCCTGGACTCGCTGAGCGAGGCCCCCGGCGCAGATCGGTCGGCCTGGGAGCCCGAGGCCAGCTGAGTTCGTCCGGGCATGACCGCACCGGGGTCGTCTGCCGGTGACGATCCCGGTGCGGAGCTGTGCTCAGGCGGCCCGGCCGAGCATCCGGCTAAGGGCGCGCCGGGCGGTTTCGGCCCAGCTGGCGCGTTCGGCCCGCGGCGGCGGCGGGGCGGGGTCCTGGGCTTGGGCTTGGTCCTGGGCTTGGTCCTGGGCCTCGGCCGCCGGGGCGGCGGGTTTGGCCTCCCGTTGGGCGTGGTCCTCGCGGATGTGCAGGTCGAGGAGCGACCGGGCGGGGTACCTGAGCCCGCAGAGCGGGCACGTGAGGCTGGACATGTGATCCTCCTGGGTTAGCTGCCCGGCAGTTCGCCGAGCGTGACCTGGACGCTGCGGTCCTGGCCGTCGCGGCTGATCGTGACGGTGACCGTGTCGCCGGGCTTAGCGGCGGCCAGCGCCTGGGACAGCGCGGTGGTGTCGGTGGTCTGTGCTCCGCCGACCGCGGTGATGACATCGCCGGCGCGAAGCCCGGCCCGTTCGGCCCCTCCACCATTGGTCACGGCGACCACGCCGACACCTCCGGCGGTACCGTCCGGGCCGAGGACGGTCGCGACCTCGGCGCCTATCGCGGCCCGGTGCGAGTTGGTGACGTGCCCGGTGTCGATGATCTGGGTGGCGATGTCGCGGGCCAGGTTGGACGGGATGGCGAAGCCGATGCCCTGGGCCTGGCCGCCGCCCTGCGGGCTGCCCGCGGCCAGCGTCGGGATGCCGACCACCTGGCCGGAGGTGCTGACCAGCGCGCCGCCGCTGTTGCCCGGGTTGATCGGGGCGCTGGTCTGGATCGCGCCGGGCAGCGTGGCCGCGGGCGAGCCGTCCGTGGCCGGCTCGGTGACCGCGCGGTCGGTGGCGGAGATGATCCCCTGGGTGACGCTGCCGGACAGGCCGAGCGGGTTACCGATGGCGAGCACCACGTCGCCGGCCTGCACCTTGCCCGAGTCGCCGAACGTGGCCGGCTGCAGCCCGGAGGGGTCGTCGGCGCGGATGACCGCGAGGTCGTCGGGCGGGTAGGTGCCGACGAGCCTGGCGCTGCGCGGGGCGGTGTCCCCGGCCACCTGGACCTGGAACTTGGTGGCGTCGCCCGCGACGTGCGCGTTCGTGACGATGTTGCCCTTCGTGTCGAGCACCACCCCGGAGCCGAGGCCGTTCTCGGTCCTGATCAGCACCACCGAGGGCAGCACCTGCCGGACCACGCTGGCGTAGCTGTCCGGGCCGGGACCGTTGACGCCCGTTGAGGTCGCGGGGCCGGGCACGGCCGGGCTCTGGGTCGAGGTCGCCGCCGCCAGGGTGCCTGACGCGCTCGAGTCAGCCGCGGCCGCACCGATCGCGACGCCGCTGCCTCCGATCACCAGCGCCGCCACCGTAGCCAGGCCCGCGCGGCGCACCCGCTGTGCCGTGTTCATCGGTTGTGTCTCCTCCGTCTCTGCTTGACACCCACAGCAAAGCCGGGCGCTGCGCAGGCGCGGTGACGCGGCGATGGGGACGATGTGGAGGAAGGCTGAGGCTAGGCCGAAGGCAAGCTGAGCGTCATCTGAGTGCCGCGGCCCGGACCCTGCGTCTCGCTGGCGGCGGTCAGCCGGCCGCCGTGGGCCTGCGCCAGCTCGGCCGCCACGGCCAGGCCGATGCCGCTGCCGGAGATCTGCGCGGCCTGCTGGCCGCGGAAGAACCGGTCGAAGATGCGCGGCAGGTCGTCGGCGGCGATCCCGGCCCCGGTGTCGGTGACGCGCAGGACCGCGGTGGAGCCGGTCCGTTCGGTGCTGATCGTGACGCGGCCGCCGGACGGGGTGAACTTCAGCGCGTTGGTGAGCAGGTTCGTGATCACCTGGTGCAGCCAGTGCGGGTCGGCCAGCACCGGGCTCTCGCCCAGGTCCCGGTCCAGGGTGATGCCCGCCGCCTCGAACCGGCGGGCCAGGCTGTCGGCCGCCGTGGCGGCGAGCTCGGCCAGGTCGGCCCGGCTCCGGGCCAGGTTGAGGACGGCGGCGTCGGCGGCGGCCAGTGTCTGCAGGTCGTCGACCATGCGCGCCAGCCGCAGCACCTCGTCGCGGAGGGAGCCGAGCTCGGCCGGGGTGGGTTCGGCCACGCCATCGAGCAGCGCCTCGTGGCCCGCCTGCAAGATGGCGATCGGGGTGCGCAGCTCGTGCGCGACGTCGGCGACCAGGTTGCGGCGGATCTGCTCCTGCCGGTCCAGGGTGCCGGCCATCTGGTCGAACGCGGCGGCCAGCTCGCGCAGCTCGCCGGGCGCGTGGATCTCGCCGACCCGGGCGGCCCGGTCCCCCGCCGCCATCGCCCGGGTCGCCGCGATCAGCCGGATGACCGGGCGGGTGATCCGCCGGGCCACGGCGAGCCCGGTGAGCAGCGCGAGCAGTGCGGCCAGCCCGGCCGCGCCGGCGATGGCGCGCAGCAACGCGGTCTGCAGGCTGCGGTCGGCGGCGTTGAGCCCGGAACCGGTGGACCGCACCAGCGCGGTGCCCGCCCGCTGGTCGCGGACGACGATCGGCAGGCTCGACTGCGGGCCGTCCGCGGTCGCGAAGGCGGGTGAGACCGCGACGACCTTCCCGGTCTGGTCGCGGATCTGCACGGCCGTGCCGGTGGTGGCGGCCAGGTCGAGGACGGACGCGAGGTCGGCTCCGGACCAGGTGTTGTTCCGGTCCCACGCGGCCCCGGCCGAGACCGCGACGGCCTTGGCCAGCGCGGCGCGCTGCTGGCTGGCCAGGTTGGAGACGTCGGCGGCGGCGAACGCCGCGGTGAGCCCGGCGAGCAGCGCGACCGCGGCCAGCGCGACGCTGAGGAAGGCCAGCGCCAGCCGGAGGCCGAGCGTGCCGCCCAGGGGTACGGCATCGGCTGGCACCCTTTCGGGTTGCATCGCATCCGGGGGCGGTGCGGCCCGGGCTTGCGCCGTCCCGGGCGGTGCGGGCCCGGGATCAGTCATCGCGGGCCAGGCCGAGGCGGTAACCGCCGCCGAGCACGGTCTGCACGATCTTGGGGTTGCCGGGATCCTCCTCGACCTTGCGGCGCAGGTTCTTCACGTGCGAGTCGACGGTGCGCTCGTACCCTTCGAACTCGTACCCGCGCACCCGGTTGATCAGCTCGAACCTGGAGTACACCCGGCCCGGGACGGTGGCCAGCGCGGTGAGGACCCCCCACTCGGTGGGGGTCAGCGCGATCGCCGCGCCGCGCACCGTGGCCTGCCGCTGAGGCTCGTCGATGACGAGCTCGCCCCCGCCGTAGCTGGCCAGCCCCTGGGAGGCGGCCGGGCCGCCGCGACGCAGGATCGCCTGCACCCGCAGGACCAGCTCGCGCGGGCTGAACGGCTTCGTCACGTAGTCGTCCGCGCCCAGCTCGAGCCCGCGGATCCGGTCTTCCTCCGCGGTCTTGGCCGTCAGCATCAGGATCGGCGTGCCGACCGTCGGCCCCGTCGCCCTGAGCTCGCGCGCCACGGTCTCGCCGGGCACGTCCGGCAGCCCGAGATCCAGGATCACCAAATCCGGCGCCGAGGTCAGGGCCATGGTGATCGCCTCCGCGCCCGAGTCGGTGGACAACACGGTGAACCCGGCTCGCTCCAGGTAGGACCGGACCAGGTCACGCAGCTTGCGCTCGTCCTCGACTACCAGCACCGTCGACGCCATCGTCGCTCCTCTCGCCTTCCCGCCCCGTTACCCCGGGGGGCACGCCTGGACGTTCCCATGATCCTCACACAGGAACCGGCACGCGCCTCCACACCATCACCATGTCAGCTTCACTAGGCCCGCACGGCCGCCGGGTGCACTGATCATGACCGCACCAGCAGTTGGAGGGCACGCGGATGACCGGAATCGACCTGATCGTGCTGGCCCCGTGGATCGTCTTCGTCGCGGGCCTGGCCGTCATCTGCATTCTCCTGCTGCGCTCCCGGCACGCGTCCGGTTCCGGGCGCGCGCCCGGTTCGCGGCGCGCACCCGGTTCCCGGCCCCAGCGGCCACCCCGATCCGCCCGGGGCGCCTCAGCGGGCCGGGAACCGGCTCGCCGCCCAGACCCACAGGAAACGGAATGTCGCGAGAACAACGCAGAGGCCAGGCCGCAATGACCGCCGAACACAGCGCCGGAACCCCCGGTCCGCGCTGGCGGGCGCTGCTCGAGGCCCGCTGGCAGTCCTACGTGCAGGAGGTCACCGAGCTGTCACTCGCTTACCACGTCGCGGCCGCGGCCGTCCCGGGCGGCACCGGCGACGGAGCCGGCCAGCCGGAGGTCGCCGCGCTGCTGCGCCGGGCGGTCGGGGCCCGCAGGAAGCTGGCCGACATCGAGGACGCCCTGGGCCGCCTGGCGGCGGGCCGCTTCGGCTCCTGCGAGCAGTGCGGATCACCGGTCCCGGCCGGGCTGCTTCGCGCGGCTCCGGAGACTAGGTACTGCGCGCGCTGCGACGCGCCGTCTGGAGCTTCTGAAGCGTCTGGAGTGCCTGGAAGGCCTGGAGAGCTGCCGTCCGCTGAAGCCGGACTGGACGGGATCGGGCCGCTGCCGCTGGCTGGACGTGCCACACGATGACGGCGGTACCCCTGTGGGCGTGGGGCGTTACCCTCGCCGTTCTCGCCGTGCTCATCGTCATCGATCTCGTCCTCACCAGAGGGCCGGAAAGCAGCCTGCGCGCCGCGGCGGTGGAGAGCGCCCTGTGGTTCGCCGCCGCGCTGGTGTTCGGTGCGGTCCTGTGGCTGTGGCGCGGCCCGACCACCGGCGGCCAGTACCTGGCCGGCTACCTGCTCGAACGAGCCCTCAGCGTGGACAACGTCTTCGTGTTCGTGCTGCTGTTCGTCTCGATGCGGATACCGGCCGAACTGCAGAAGCGGATCTTGTTCCTCGGCGTGGTCGGCGCGCTCGTGCTCCGCGGCGTGTTCATCGCGGCCGGCGGCGCGCTCATCGAGAGCGTCAGCTGGATCTTCTACGTATTCGGCGCGATGGTGCTGCTGGCCGGGGCGCGCATGTTCCGGGCCGGCGAGGGCGGATCGGGAAACAACTTCGCCGTGCGCGGCCTGCGCCGGGTGCTGCCGGTCACCGAGCACTACGACGGGAGCCGGCTCTTCACCCGGGTGAGCGGACGGGCCATGGCCACGCCGCTGCTCGTGGCGCTGGTGGCCATCGCGGTAACCGACGTGGTGTTCGCGCTCGACTCGATCCCCGCGGTGTTCGGCGTGACCAGGGACCTGTTCGTGGTGTTCACGTCCAACGCCTTCGCCGTCCTCGGCCTGCGGGCGCTGTATTTCCTGCTGGCGGGTTCGGCGGACCGGTTTGTTTACCTCAAGCCGGGTATCGCTCTACTGCTGGTTTTCATCGGCGTGAAGATGCTCCTGTACGACGTGGTGCACATGCCGGTATGGGTGAGTCTGGTGGTGATCGCGGTGGTCGCGGGGGGCGCGATAGGTGCGAGCTTGTGGCGTGACCGGCGCCTGCGCTTGCGCCGCATGCGCGAGGTGCCGCGTCCGCCCGCTGAGCAGTATCCGCCCGCTGAGCCGCGTGAGGCGGCTGAGGCGCGTCCGGCGGCC
>Ga0207683_10001819_pt1 | contig 18863 bp, 21 predicted proteins | sample KBSM73metaG_FD_184333 | JGI IMG/M metagenome (GOLD analysis project Ga0207683, IMG submission 184333) | Miscanthus rhizosphere microbial communities from Kellogg Biological Station, Michigan, USA - KBS M7-3 metaG (SPAdes) (version 2) | ecosystem: Host-associated > Plants > Roots > Rhizosphere >... | reverse complement strand
GTCGAGGACCGCGAGTACGACGCGTTCTTCTCCGAGGTCGGCGGCATCATCCAGGACGTCCGCCCCAAGCGGCTCCTCGTAGGCTGGTGCGACGCTATCGTCCAGAGGACGGAGTGGGTGAGTACATTGGACGAGGTCTACGGGCTGATGCGCGAGCCGGTGCCCGGTTGCGGGGGTACTTCGTTCAAACCACCGTTCGAGTGGATGGAAGAGAACGAGGTACTCCCCGAGACCTGTGTCTACTTGACTGACGGCTTCGGCTGGTACGGACCGAAGCCGGACTTCCCGTGCGTATGGTGCATGTCGACAGATCAAACGGCGCCGTGGGGGGAGACGGTGCGCGTTCACGTTGGATCGTAACAATAACGGGTTGAGTCCCAATCGGGACTCGACTCCAATTCAGATGGTTACAAATGAACTGGACACCGACAGAGGATCACATCTACCGACTGCAGCAAGTCGTCAACCACATGACCAACCGCCGTGCCTGCGTGATGGAGGCAGGCTACCCGCTGGATATCGAGCAGGTTAAGAAAATCGTCTGGCCGCCGCGCCTCCAGGAATTCGCCGCGCTCGGCTACGACTCATTGCAGACAACTCGCGGCATCAACTATGAACTCGGCCCCGAACACGGACTAGCCCGACGCTCGATCACTCATGTGAGTTTGCCGAAGTCTATCCATTACGCCTACCAGCGGCAGCTCCAGTCAGCCTATGTTGTAGATAAGCCGATCTATTTTAACCGCGACGGGATCGACGACATTGCGATGGAAGCGTTAAAGAAATGGACCGAGGAGGCGGTCTACGAACGAAGATTGGCCATGTTAACCACGACCACGGTGTCGATGTTCTTCAAGCACCGGGCCGACGACAAACTCACGATGTATCACATCCTGGCCCGCTGGCCAGGACTAAAGGCGATCTTCCCACGTGTGACCCATCACGGCTACGGTCGCGCGCAGGATATCTGGGAGCGGCACGGCAACGAGGTTCCGAGGAACCTCCAGCGATGGGACTGGCCCAAATTCGGGCCGGAAGCACTCTGGCGGGAAACCAACGCACGGCGCATGGCATTAGCCGAGGAGACCCTGTTGTCGTGCCTGTCACTGGCATCGTCACCGACTACCAATTCCGGCAAACTCACCGCCCATATAGCCGACTGGCAGATACTGGGCGGCGCCCCTTTTTAAGGTGGGTAGCAATGGCATCACCTAATACTGACGCCGCGACGATCATAATCAACCTAATGAAAGAGCAGGGCCGGGTCTGCGACGATTGCGGCGATCCCGACATTCAAGTCTGCAGCACGCCGTGGCGTGTGCCCGCCGACGGTGACGATGAAGAACCGCCACCGTACGCGCCGGGCGAATACGTCCAGAAATGCTACTGCGGCCCCTGCTTTATCAAGCTCGTTCAAAAACCCAAACACTAACGAAAGTTAACAAGCCAAGCCCCCGCCGTGAGCGGGGGCTTTTTTGTGGGTGGTTGACATTCCAATATTATAGGGTTTAGGCTGCGCCGATGCGCGGCGGCCCACCGATAAAAGACATTACCGGTCAGCGGTTTGGGCGCCTTGTGGCAGTTAAGGTAGCTGGCCGCATCAGAAGAAAATTCGCGTGGGAGTGCGCGTGTGACTGCGGTAATACGATACGTGTGGTCGGTACCAACCTGCGCAGCGGCAACACAAAATCGTGTGGGTGCAGCCGACTAAGACGCCGAACCGCACCGATTACTCCCGGAGTAACCCTATAAGCATAATCGTTAGGGGAAAGTATGGCGCTAATTACTCTCGATTTTGAAACGATGTACGACCAGGACTATAGCTTGTCAAAGATGAGCGAGGTCGACTACATCAAGGACGCCCGCTTCGAGGCGATCATGTGCTCGGTGAAAGTGGGTGACACGCCGACGGAGGTATATGTCGGCCGGGACATTAAGCCGGCATTGGGCCGGATCGACTGGTCTACATCGGCTGTACTCGCACACAACATCCGGTTCGATGGCGGGATTTTAGCTTGGCATTACGGCCATGTGCCCAGGATGTACCTCGACACGCTGAGCATGAGCCGCGCCACCACGCACTGGACGATTGGGCGGTCGAGCCTCGCCAAAGTCGCGGAGTATCTCGGGCTGCCGCCCAAGGGCGACGAAGTTATTAAGGCCAAAGGCAAGCGGCTGCGGGATTTCACGTCAGCGGAGCTGGAATTGTACGAGAAGTATTGCGCGCGGGATACCGACCTCTGTCACGCGATCTTCCAAAAGCTGCGCTCCCACTTTCGCGCCAGCGAGCTGGCGATCATCGACATGATCGCCCGCATGTTCATCTTGCCACAGGTCAAGTTAAATGCGGCGGTCTTGCAACAAAACTATGACCGGGTTCTAGCCGACAAAGCCGAGGCATTGGCCCGTGTCAGCGAGATACCGCGCTCAGTGTTTTCGTCGCAGCCGCAGTTTGCAAAACTGCTGCAGGAGCACGGTGTCGAGGTACCGATGAAAACCTCGCCCACGACCGGCGATCAGATACCGGCATTGGCTAAAGGCGACTGGGCTTTTAAGGAACTCTGCGCCGACGACACACTCCCACCCTTCGTGCAGTTGTTACTGGCGGCGCGGCTCTCGGAGAAGTCGACGCTAGAGGAAACCCGGTCGCGCAACATGCTGCGCCTCGCACAGACACCGTGGGCCCTAGGCGTTGGCTGGGCACCGATCCCGCTGAAGTATTCGGGGGCACGCACTCACAGGCTATCGGGCGACGGCGGCGCTAACTGGCAAAACCTGCCAAGAGGCAGCCTATTGCGAACGGCCATAGAAGCCCCAGCCGGTTGGCGCATCGTCCACCGTGACGCTTCGCAGATCGAAGCTCGCATGACAGCGTGGTTGGCAAAATGCAATATCCTGTTGGATGCCTTCGCTGAGCAGCGAGACGTGTACTGTGAGTTCGCGTCGATCATATACGACCGCGAGGTGACGCCGGAAGACAAGTTAGAACGGTTTGTTGGTAAAACCGCCATCCTTGGGCTGGGCTATGGCTGCGGTGCCGAGAAGTTCCAGAAGATGTTATTCATCGGCAATGGCGGGATCAGCCTCAAGCTCAACATCGAGACCGCCGATGTGATCGTGACCAATTACCGCGCGGTTTACCACGAGATACCGGCACTGTGGCAGTATTTCAACTACTTGTTAAAACAAATCATTAAGTTATCTCGGCGCGTGCGCTATGACCGGATGCCGTACGGGGTAGATTACAGCCACATCCCCATCGACGTGGACTACGATTGTTTCGTCCTGCCGAACGATCTGCGGATATGCTACCCTGAGTTAAGCCAGGACCCCGCAGACGCACAGATGACGTACATCGACCCGAACTATACTACTCCGAGATACCTCTATGGTGCGAAAGCTTGCCTTGGTGCAAACACTGAAGTCCTTACCGACCACGGGTGGAAGCCGATTATCGAAGTCGTCGTTTCTGATCGCCTATGGGACGGTATTGAGTGGATTACCCACGATGGTGTCACCTTTAATGGAACCCAATTGACCGCTTTGGTCGATGGCATCACAATGACTCCTCACCATAAGGTTTTAACCGAAATCGGGTGGGTGGATGGGGCGGCCTGCGAAGGATATAACCGGGCTGCGGTTTGGCTATCTGACAGCGACGCGGCGCGTTGGGTCGATCCTGACGGGGACTGGCTGGCGACCCCTGTGGGAGGTTCGCTGCGATTGCGGCCAGACCAAGCAGATGATCTCGTCGATTTACTGCAAGGGCGAACAGAAATCGTGCGGTTGTCAGCGGTACGAGATGATCGCAGCGATCAATCGGACACATGGGATGTCGAGGCACCCAGCCTACGCGGTATGGCGGTCGATGGTGGACCGGTGCAAGTTGCCGACGCATCAAGCGTGGGTGAACTACGGCGGGCGGGGGATCACGGTCTGCCCCGAGTGGCAGTCGTTCGACGCGTTCTGGGACGACATGGGTCCGACGTACAAGCGCGGCCTTGCACTGGAACGCAAGGACAACGAGGCTGGGTATTCACTAGCGAACTGCGAGTGGGCGACCTACCGACGGCAAGGCAACAACCGCCGGAACAATGTTCATATACCGACGTGGTTTGGTCCGATTACAGTAGCCGAAGCATCAAGATTGACCGGTATCGGCCATACGACACTGTTGTATCGCCTGAGCGTGGGTGCCAGCCCGTCTACGATATTGTCAACGCCGGACCTCGGAACCGCTTTGTCGTCGCGGGTACGCAAGGGCCATTCATAGTGCATAATTGCGAGAACATCAGCCAGGCATTATCGCGGATCATTGTTACCGATATCGCGGTGCGGATGCAGGCCAAAACCGGCTATCGGCCTTTCCTTTCTACGCATGATAGCCTCGATTTGTGTGTGCCGGAAAAAGACGCAGAGGCAATAGACCAGGAGCTGGCGCGGCAGTTTGCTTATGTGCCGGATTGGGCCGAAGGGTTGCCGCTAGCCTCTTCGGGCGGTTGGGGCCGCAACCTGACGGCAGCAGAACGGGAAGATAACTGTTAAAGTAGAACTGCGGCTTGTCGCCGCGTGCCCTAGGAGACCCAGCATGGCCGACGAACCCAATACCTCCCAAACCCACGCCGAGCAGCAGGCTGAGCGCCAACGGGAACGCGACCGCCAAGCCGCCGAAGCCGACGCCATTGGCCAACCCGGTGAGCGCGTCGTGGCCGAGCACACCGAGCGCACCAATAACCGGGCGCAGGGGTCCGGCCGCGAGAACACCGCGATCCCCGAACACACCCGCGAGGTGCCGCCGCCGTCGGAGGAAGCGCCGTTCGGGGCCAACCCCAAGCCGCCGTTGAAAATCCTCAACATCGACGGCCCCGGTAACGGCGACGGGGTTAGCTGGATGGATTTCTCCGAGCCCGCCCCGATGGAATTGATCCAGGCAATCTACGACAATTCTAAGGACGGCCCGGTCACCATCTGGTCGCGGCATCTGGCCGAGTCGAACTTCTCGGCATTGTTGTGGAACTGGCTGGTCGAGAGCGACGCCGCGTGGCGTTCGCGCTCACTCGCGATGCAGCTGTGGGAGCCGCCGACCGAAGTGCCGCCGCAAGGCACCGGCATGATCAACTTCACTCCGCCGGCCCCGAAGACCGAGGCCCAGCGCTCACCGTCGCAGCCGGCGCATCGCAACGCGACTACCCAGGCGCAGCGCGACGCCGGGCGCGCGCAGCCCCACAAATAGGTGAACCCCATGCCTGAGCGCCCCATCGAGCGTATCGAGCAGATGGACCTCGTCCCGCCGGGCGAGGTCGGCGAGACCAAGTGGACCGGGCGGGGGCGGATGCTGGGGGCACCCGCCCCCACCACCGACATGCAGCAGCCGTCCCGGCCGCATGACCCCTTCCCTAACCCGCCGGAAGACGTAGTGCCGGAAATCCAGATGCCGCCGGAGCCCACCCAGGAACACTCGTGGGGCGGCCCCTTGGGCCGCCGCAAGGCAGAGGGAGGACGCCGTGGCTGAGATTACCCTCCTCGACCTCGACGCCGCCGGGATCGATCTCGACGAGCCCTGCCCGCCCGATTTCATGCAGTTCGTCTACGAGAACTCGCAGGACGGGTACCTGACTTTGTGGTCGCATGTGTTGTCGGAACCCGGCGGCCCGGCGCGTATCCAGAAATGGTTTGACGAGGGGCTGGAGGAGTATCGCAGCCGCAAGGTCCAAATCCAGATGGCGCCGCCCACCCCTAACCCCCCATCGGGCGACAACGTGACGGAAGTCACTTACCCCGAGGGGTCGACCGAAGCACCGGTCAATGTCGACGTGCCGCATGTCTATGGCGGCAGCGCGGTTGGCGATACCCTCACCTGTACGATGGGCAACTGGCAGGGGGTGCCGACGTCGTACGCTTACGCTTGGTCGACCGGTGCCACTGGGGAGACCTACGTGGTCCAGGCTAGCGACGCGGGTACGTCGATCACCTGCGTAGTGACTGCGACCAACAGCGCCGGCAGTACCGAAGCGCCGCCGTCGAACGCGGTGCTGATTTCGGGGGCGCGGGCCAGCGGCAGCCGGCGCGAGTACCCGAAAGAAGAGAGGCGAGAATGAACGTGGACAGCACCTCCGACGAGCGCGTCACGAACAACGTGATGCGCCACGAGTACCGCGTCCTCACCGAGCACGAAAAGCTGAAAATGCAGCTTATCAAAGATCAGGGTAAGGACTTCTACGATTACTGCACCGAGCTAGGGAACAGCCGCGAGTTGTCCCTGGCGAAGACGAAGATCGAGGAAGCGGTCATGTGGGCGGTTAAGCACCTGACGAAGTAGCCATCATAGCTCACCCTGAACTATCGTGCACTCCTCAAAGAAGCGATAAAACCAAATGACATTCACCTGGAGTTACAGCAAACTAAAAAGCTTTGAAACTTGCCCTAAACGCCACTACCATTACGACATCGTCAAAGACGTCCAGGAAGCCGACTCGCCGCATTTGCGCGAAGGCAGTGCATTGCACAAAGCTTTCGAGGAGCGGGTACGCGACGGCAAGACCTTACCCCTACCCTACGCCCACCACGAGCCGATGCTGGTCAAACTGATCGAGTCGCCCGGCGACACGATGGCCGAGCAGAAGCTGGCCTTAACCGATAAGTTCAAGCCGACCGGGTTCTTCTCCGCGAATGTGTGGCTTCGCACCGTCATCGACTTTTGTAAAGTTAGGCCGAAATCCGCTATCGTGGTGGATTATAAATCCGGCAAGGTGACTGACGACGAGACCCAACTGGCGCTGGCTGCTGCCACCTTGTTTCACTACGCACCGGGGATCGAGGAGGTGAAGGCAGCGTTTCTCTTTGCCAATAACGACAAACTGATCGCCAAGACCTTCCACCGCGACGGGCTCCAAGGAATTTGGCGCGACATACTCCCTCGGGTACGGAGACTGGAAGATGCCACGGCAGAAAACGAGTACCCCCCAAAGCCCAGCGGCCTTTGCGTTAGATATTGTGGAGTTCAAAGCTGCCCTCACTGGGGAACCGGCAGCCGCTGGTGACGGTATGACCGACTTACAGTTGCAACGGCAACGCGAAGCCTATATGTGGCTGCGCCACCGGGGCATCGAGATGCCACACACGCTGTCGAGGCGCTGATGCCACGCCTCTATGACCGGGTCTACGCCCAGATACCCCGGCAGTTATTGGGGCGGCTCGATGTCATGATCCGGTCGGACCCGTATTACCTGCGGGTCGAGGTGATCGTCGCTGGTAAAGATGGCGTGCTATGGCCCAGCGGCCCACTCGATGTGACGCTGGATAACGGGGCATTCGTCGACTGCAAGCTCCCGGATTGGTTTGTCGGGCACATGTGCTCGATCCCGGTGGACGAAGACCGGCTCACCGGCAAATTGTGGGACAGCCTCAACGAACTGCCTGACATTACGACGCTACAACGATGATCGAAAGGTCAATAAAGCGAAAAATTCGTGGCGTCCTGAATAAGTACCGGGCGCACGGAATTTACGTATACATGCCGGTGCCCGGCGGCTACGGCGAATCGACATTGGACTACCTCGGCTTTATCTACGGGGTGGGCTTCGCAGTCGAGGCGAAAAGGCCCAAAGGAAAGCCGACGCCTCGGCAAGAGGGTATTATTGAGAGGATACAGGAAAGCGGAGCTATAGTATTCGTTGTGTCCGACGACAACAGTCTTGAAGAACTTGACGATTGGTTACTGCGTACCGTACAATATAAAAAACCATCGGATGGTACTCATGTCTTACGACTGGCTGGGCAAGAAGCCCTGGGCGATCCAGCGGACGACGACCGCATTGTTGGCAAAATCCCCGCGCGCCTACGTCCTCAACGAATTCGGTACAGGTAAAACCCGCAGCGTTATCTGGGCTGCCGACTACCTCAAGAAGACGCAGAACATAGGCCCGGTGCTAGTGTCAGCGCCGTTATCTACCCTATCGCCAGTGTGGGAGAGCGAGATATTCAAGCTCGACCCGCGAGCGCGCGTCCAGATTTTACATGGGTCGAAGAAGGAACGCCTGGACCGGCTCGCCAGCGAGGCCGACTGGTATATTATAAACCATCACGGTCTCAGCTTGATCGAGGCCGCGCTGATCGCCAAGGGGTTCTCGGTGTTTGTCATTGATGAATTGGCGGTCCTGCGCAATTCACGGACATTGTGGTGGCGGGCAGCGCAGAAGATAATTTACTCCGGGAGTAACATTAAATACGTGTGGGGTTTGACCGGCTCGCCGACCCCCAAAGCCCCGACCGATGCGTGGGCACAAATTAAATTACTCACGCCGGGGAACACCACCCGCTCGTTCACCCGGTTCCGCGATCTCACGATGCAACAGATCACGCAGTTTCGGTGGGTGCGCAAACCGGGGGCGAAAGATTTAATCCACCAGCAGATGCAGCCATCGGTCAGGTTTTCCCTCAACGACGTGACCGAGCTACCTGTGACCACATACCGCAGCTATCGCATCGACCTGGAGCCGCTGGCTTCCCAAGCCTATAAACTGATGCTCGATAAATTACGGATGATGACCGAGAAGGGCACGATCACCGCCGCCAACGAGGGCATTCTGCAGTCCAAACTCTTACAGGTAGCTTGCGGGTTTATTTACACCGACGACAAGGGCGTGCTGCGGCTGCCGGTGCAGACCCGGCTCGACGCACTACTGTCTATTGTAGAAAGTACGCAGCGCAAGTTCATCGTCTTCGTGCCCTTCGTCCACGCGTTGGAGGGAGTGGCCGAGCACCTGATTAAGGCTGGCGAAGACATCGCGGTCGTGCATGGCGGCACCCCGGTCGGGCATCGTAACAAGGTGTTCCGGGGGTTTCAGGAGAAAGAATCCCCACGCGGCATTGTTGCACACCCCGGCTGCATGGCGCACGGCCTTACTCTAACCGCTGCGAACACCATTATCTGGTATTCGCCGACAAATAGTTTCGAGACCTACGAGCAGGCGAACGCTCGTATTGTCAGGCCAGGGCAAACATCGCGCACGTTGATCGCGCACCTCGTGGGCACATCCGTGGAACGGGCTGTTTATAGTCGTCTTCAGGACCGCAAATCATTTCAGGGATTACTGTTGGATTTATTTCACCGCCAAGACGCGACTTGACGGGGATGGGACGCGCGCGTATTTCTATGGGTGGTAGTGGGTCTCCAGGCCCAGGTTCCATCCGAGTACCTCAAGCGGCGCGCCTCCTGTTCCCCTGGGCGCGCCGCCTTTTTCTCGGATGGGCGCATGAGAGCTAGATATACCCAGGAGATTGAGGTCGACGGTTGGACCCGGATGATTCCGGTCGCTCCCGCCTATCGGATTGCGTGCTGCGATTGCGGCCTCGTCCACGACCTCGAATTCACGCTTGATCAAGACGATCAAATCTATATGCGGGCAAAACGTAACCGTCGCGCCACGGCACAACGACGCCGACATCTCAAAACCTGGAGGAGCCCATGACCCCCGCCGAAATGACCAAGAAGTATCTGCTGTTGCGCGAGCGCATCAAGCAGATCGAAGACAAACACAAGGCAGAACTCGCGCCATATCTGGACATGAAGTTCCAACTGGAGACAGCGTTACTTGACCACCTCAACCAGAATGGCCTAGATTCTACCAAGTGCTCAGACGGCACTGCGTTCAAGTCCACCGTAACCTCGGTGACGGTACGGGATTGGCCCGCCACCTTAGGTTACATCCGCAAACACAACCTATGGGACCTGCTTGAGGCACGGGTCTCGAAATCCGCCGCTGTCGAGATCATCACCGATACGAAGACCCCGATCCCCGGTGTCGAGATCACCCAGGCGACAGTGTTGCGGGTTCGCACAAGCTAGGCATACACTCACCATCAACCCTATAATATCGGAGAAATCATGGCAAATTCGCTGACGTCTTTAGATCGTGGGCGGCCGTCCACATTAGCACGTCACCGGCAGGGGTCTCCCCTTCTGGGTAACGCCAGACAAGGGCTGGCCCCGTCCTTTGCGGTTGTGACCTACAAGGGCCGCAACTTCCGCCTCAAGTACCGCACCGAAGAACAGATCGTCCGCGACGACCGGGGGCGGGCGGCCACTTATATCGACACGGTAATCGTCGGGGTATCACCTAATATCTCGCGCCAGTATTTCCCTGACGCCTATGTCGAAGGCGCCAGCGAGGGGCCGGCGTGTTACTCGACCGACGGCAAGGTGCCGGATGTCGGGGTGCCACAACGGCAGAACCCGGTCTGCGGCACCTGCAAGTGGTCGCAGTGGGGTAGCCGGGTTACCGATGCGGGGAAGCGCGCCAAGGCGTGCCAGGAAACCCGGCGGCTGGCGGTCGTGCCCCTCCAAAACATCGAGAACGAGTTGATGGGTGGCCCGATGATGCTGCGGGTGCCGCCAATGTCGCTCTCTAACCTGTCCAACTACTCGGACTTCCTCGCCAGCAAAGGGGCCAGCTTCGAGACCGTCGCCACCCGCATCGGGTTCGACGAGAACGTGGCATACCCGCGCCTCACCTTCGAGACGTTGGACTGGCTCGACGACGACCAGCAACTGGCGGCCACTGGCGAAGATGGCAGCGGTGGGGTATGCGCCAGCCCGCTGATCGAGCGAATGCTGGGTGGGGTCGAGGTTGAAGTCTCCGACCAGAACGCTTCGCCGCAGTCGCCACCTCGTCGCGCGTCCGAGGAGCCAGCCCCCGCACCTCGTCGCAAACCGCCGCCTCCAATGGAGTTGCCGGCGGAAGGAGAAGAGATCGAAGAAGACGCCGATGACGATGACGAGGAGGAGGCCCCGAAGGCGGCGGCCAATCCCTTTGTCGAGGAGGTGGCGCCCCCACCTCGCCCACGTGGCCGTCCGCGCAAGGAGGGCAACGGCAAGGCCGCGTCGCAGCTTGCCATCGAAGCCGACATGGAGTCGGCGCTCGACAACCTCTTGGGTGAGTCCAAGTCCCTGTAAGGGATAGCTTCATGGACGCGTTTACATTTCTGGAACGCGTCGTTGCACCGGGCGCTTTTTATGCTTTCGCATACAAGCGCCCGGATGCGACGGGGCTACGGCATAAATTCTTCAAGCAGACCGACCGCAAGGCGGCAGCCGATTGGCTGCACCACATGTCCAACACCTGCGATGTGTGGCATGGCGTAGCCAGCTTCAAAGCCGCCGGCTCGCGCACCCAGGCAAACGCCGAGGCGCTACGGGTCTTCTGGTACGACGCGGACATCGCGCGGCCGGGCGACGGTAAATCACCGGCGAGTGTCTGGCAGACCCACCTTGAACTGATCAAATGGGCTTGGAGTGTGCGCGACCGCCTGCCCATGCCAAACCTGTGGATATGCTCGGGCTACGGGGTTCACTTCTACTGGGTACTCGATACTCCCATTCCCGCCGCCGAATGGTTAGGCCACGCCAAAGCGTTTCGTGACTTGTTAGCATCGTGTGGGGCACGCGGCGACATTGGCATATCCGCCGACAGCGCAAGGATATTGCGCCCGCCCGAGACGTTTAACTACAAAGTCCCAGCAAATCCCGCGCCCTGCTGGGAGATGACGGCAGGACAGCGCAAACTAAATTTGCCCAAGTTCTACAAGACCGATGAGTTCCTGGTACTACTTACTCCTGGAGTAACGCCACCGCTGGGGCCACCACCTAAACGAAAAATTAGTACCGCCTCGCTAGAGGCGGCGAAAGCCAACCTACCCCGGCCACCGCCGTCGGACTTTGGCATTGTCGCAACCAAATGCCTGCAAGTTCAGAAGAGCCTGGAAGAAGAGGGTGAGTTCGACGACCGCACCCTATGGCATCTCCTCGTCAATCTCGCGTATTTTTGCGACAACCGGGATATGGCGCACGCCATCGGACGGAAGCACAAGAAGTACAGCGAGGACGACACCGACGCCAAGCTCGACCAGACCGCGAGCGAACGCCAATCCAAGAAAGACTTTGGCGCGCCGACGTGCCAGAGCTTGAACGCAGCCCGGCTCGGGGTGTGCGACAATTGCGAGTTCCGAAGCAAGGTTAATTCTCCCTACTCGCTTGGCTGGTCGGGGGAGTTACCGCTCGGCTTTAAGCAATCGGAGGAGGGTATTCAGCGAGCCGACGGTACCCCCTTGGTCGGCGGCCTCGCCTCCAACGCGCAGTTATTTTATCTCGGCGACGATATCGGGTATCAGCTGGTGTTCGACTATACCTTCGGCGGGCGCACGACGGGAGTCCGCATCAACGAGGGGAATGTAAGCTCGACGATTGATAAGATCAGGCATGTCTTTGGCAAACAGGGTATGTCGCTGGATCGTAAGACCACGGTCGCCTTCTCGGATTTCATCATGGCATGGATACGCGAACTCAAGGACGCCTGTCGTGCGGTTGACGCGCCGCCACCCTTTGGCTGGGTTCACAACGAAAGCGGTGGATATTTGGGGTTGTCGGTTGCGGGTACGTTTTACCGGGTCGATGGCACTGAGGGGATTGCCCAGCCCGGCGACCCGGCAATCCACAAAAACTACACGCCCAAGGGCGACATCAGGGCGTGGCGAAAGTCTTGCGAGTACGTGATCGGCAATAAGCTGGAACTCCACACCCTCGTCGGTGCGTCTTTCGCCGCGCCCTTGATGGAATTGATCGGCGAGTCGGGGATACTTTCAATTTGGTCTAAGTCGTCGGGTGCGCGCAAGACGTCTGCATTCCGCGTCGCCACCGCCGTCTGGTGCAACCCGATCACGGGTATGTCTGCCATTAAGGACACTACCAACTCGGTCCAGCAATCCCTCGGCGAAACCAGGATCATGCCGGTGTTCTGGGACGAGATACACACCGTCAACAAAGACCAAATCGCCACGATGGTGGAGATGTTCTTTAACATCACTCAAGGTAGAGGGCGGGCTAGGCTCGATCAGCGGATGGAGCAGCGCACCGTCGGCTACTGGCGCACGTTGCTTATACTCAGTTCCAACAAGCCCAACGCCGAGATGATCGAGCAGGATCGCTCGCACACCAATGCCGGCGCGTTGCGGCTGTTCGAGTACCCCATCGAGCCATTCGGCGGGGCCGATCCGGAAGCGGTATCAACCGTGAAGCTGGTCGAGAACAATCATGGCCAAGCCGGGCGGGTCTACACCAAGTGGATAACGCAGAACCTCGACACGGTGCAGGCGGTCATCAAAACGATCCGTACCACACTCTACAAGGACGTGCCGAATATCAAACCGGAAGAGCGGTTCCACGTCGCGACTATCGTCGGCATCGTCGCGGGCGCGTGGATCGCAGGTAAGATCGGATTGGTTACATTGGACTGGCAGGGCATCTACGGATTCCTCAAATCCCGGTTGCAGGACATCCGCACCGGGCGGCAGGACGAGAACCCCGACGACGAGGGGCAGCTAGTCTCGACCAAATTCGAGAAATTCGTGTCCGACCACACCAAGGACACCCTGGTCACGCAGAGTTTTGTCGCCAGCGGACGGCCCAAACGCGGCGGGTTGATGGATGACCGGGTGAAACTGGTCAAGGGTCTGGCCATGCCGGGCCGCGCACTCATACACATCAGCCTCGACGACCGGGAACTGCGCTTCGACCATAACGCCTTCAAGGCGTGGTGTTTGAAGACCGGCCAGTCCCACACCTCCATGTTCGACATGATGAAGAAGGTCTGGTCGATAAAGATGGTACGAGCGGTGCTCGCCATCGGCACCGAGTGGTCGTCGGGCGCCAAGGTGCAGTATTACCGGCTGATGCTGACAACGCCGGAGCTAGAGCACCACCTCAATTGGGGCACTCCGGCTCCGGCTGCGTCTAACGTCGTGCCATTCCCGCCGGCAGCGGAGTAGTTACCGGGTCGGAGTTGCGACCGGTGGTACCGGCTGACCCGACGGGTGGCCTGGGCTGCTGCCCGGTGGACGGTTTGACGGGCGCGCTGGTCTGCCGCCCGGCAACTCGTTACCGGCTTCCAGGGTCAAGTCGACGCAGACATAGCGCCACCCGACACCGGGGATACCGGCGACGACCCAGAATTGCCCATCGGGCAGGTCCTCGCCGAGCGGCGGCCACACCGCGCCCGGTGGCGGCTTGGTCGTGGCGTCGGGCGGGATCGGCGCCCACGGGTGATTGAACGACGGCGGCGGCCAGATACCCGGCGGGGCTTCGGGGAGGGTGCCACCACCCAGACCCAAATGTGGCGGCAGTGGCTGCCCTGACGGATGGCCGGGGTCGCCGTGGCCAAAGCCGGGATCGACGGGGCCTTCAATTTCGCGAACATGAATCGGTGCGTTGCTATAGGCGACATAGGCCATGCGGCCCTCCATCCGGTTTTAGATGGCGAGGTATAGCAGACCCAGGTTACGCCGGCATTACTTCTTCCGAGACTGCCCCGCCTCGCTCAGCGCAATGGCGATGGCTTGCTTACGATTCTTGACTACCGGCCCCTTCTTCGAGCCGCTGTGCAGCGACCCAGTTTTATACTCATGAAGAACTTTCCGGATTTTCGATTGGCCTTTCATAGGTCTCCCCCTCGGGGTCTATCGTCTTCCAATAGCCGGTCATGTCCGGGTGGAATGTATTACATTCCACGCACTCGATCTGGCCGTCGTCATAGAGCCAGAAGTTTTCACAGCCGCACTGGCACTGGTACACACGCGGCGCCGGCTTTTCCGGTTTCTTGAAATTCAGGACAGTCATTGCCTCCCCCGCACCAGCAATAGGGTGACGAGACGTGCACGCACTCGGTCGAGGATTCGCCTTCGCAGCAATAGGTTACGGTACTGCCGCCGCACATCTCGCATGGGTACGGGTACCGTACGAAACCGTCACCGTGACAGGAAGGACATATCACGATTCGCCGCCTCCAGAAGCTTCTGGGCATACAAACGCAAGGTGTTGCGGGTCACGCTGATGCGCAGCCTCTCCGTTTGGCCCCGATACATGTCGAGGTGGACATACTCACCGGTACCCTCGTCGGAAACAACGAGGCGGCCGGGAATCATTGGCTCCATGCCTACCATATCCTGCTCGAACAGTTCGAGCTGTAGCCAGTTCATTATCGCATCGTAGGCAGAAAAATATAAAGCCCGAGCAGTAAGACCGCGATAAAAGCGAAATACACGTTGCTCGCCGAGAACGGCGCCATTGGCGGAATAGGCAAGATAGTTAGCAACCAAAGAAAGAGGGTTACAACAAAGAGAATTTCTAGAATCATGGCTCGATCCGCTCCTCGACTGGCAGGCGGTAAGCCATCGGTTTACTGCGACAGCCAGTGCACACACCGCTGGAATTGATCACCGGCGGACCGTAGGTAACCCAGCACCGCTCACCGCCTTTGCAGCGGCGCGGCCGAAAGGCCGCGCGTTCCTGCCGGTAACTAGCGAAGTGCTCTAACTCCGCCGGATCGTACTGGCGAGCTGTACGGCGTTCCATGATTGAGATTATAGCTCCGCTTGCCCTTAAGGCGGAAAAAATTCCGGGGGTCAAGCTCCGCCGCCAGCATCTGCGCCTCTATCTCGCGACAATAGGCTTGGTTCCGGGCACGGTCGTACTCGTCCATGTCGAACAGGTTGACGTCGGGCGAGACGGTTACTCCGGGAGTAATCACAGGCGGCGCCACTGCTTCGACTCGCGGGCGTGCGAGCCGAGCTTTTTCATCTGCAGGTGGATGCCGGTGTACTCGATGTATTTGAGACGGGCGGCGTGCATCCACACCGCGCCCCAGGCGTTGGGCTTATGCGGCTCGCCGATCTTCGGAATGATATATGGCTTGATGTCTTCGCCGATACCGACCCAGCCCGGCGGCAGTTGGAACACTTCGGCCACCGCAGCCCGGTGCCACGCGCTTTTGCCCGCCTTAGATACCAACGACAGGCCGGTATCGCGCAGGATTTCCCCATAAGAACGGCCGTGCAGCATGTGATTTCTCCAGGTTTATTGTCGAGCGAACCTAGTCCAGTTCTCCATTAGCGGTACTTCGCGCCGCGACACGCCGCGCATACCCGCAAGATTTGGTTGCGCGTTGATGATCGCCTGCTCTCGTATCCGGGCCTGGATCGCCTGTCCAGTGATTCGTTCAGCCGGTTCGGCGATAGAGTTATAGCGGTAGATTTTATCCATCACTGACTTGCGGTCAGCGGCAGGGGTTCGGATGAACTCGTCGAGGATCGCGCGCTTGGCAGCGTCCGAAACCTTGTTAACCACGTCTATCGTGGCGCGAACATTGCGTGCATCGCTCGCGGTCTTGGGGATAAAGCCTGCCGCCTTGGCGATCAACTCCGCCGTCGAGAACTGCTCCGGCCGGGCGATAGTCAGATCGCCCTTGGCTGTCTTCAACCCCTCGGTCCCCCATTGGTACGCCTCGATGGGGTCCCTGACGATACGCGGCAATAGCTTGGCAACGGTCTCGGGGCGGAAGTCGCCCTTCATCATGTTAAATACCGACGCGGCCATCCCGGCGGCATTATCGGCCGACGGTCCTAGCATCTGGATGGCGAAAGACAGCGTGCCTTCCTTGTCGTGGGTCCGCCACTCCGGCACGCCCAGAAGGTTGGTAAACTGCAAGGACCGGTGCGTGTCGATCCCGGCCGCCATTGGCAGCCCATAGGCGATTACGTCGGCGACACCCTTACCAGCGATGTCTTTCGCTATGTTGCGTGACTGGGCTTCCCACTCCCGGTTGGTGTGTGGGTCCTCGCCGTGGAGGAAGTCCCACAGCCCCAGCCCAGCCATCATCGGCAACGAGCCGAACACCGCGCCGCCGACGCCGGTCCACAGCATGTGCTGCATGTGCAGAAGGGCTAGGGATTTACGGGCCTGCGCCCGGATTTCCGGGTTCGCGTCACGCAGGCTCTTAGCGATCAGGTTTGCCTGCACGCCCAGCATGTGCAAGCCGAACTGGCGGAACTGGGTCGTCACCGGAGCGAGCTTGCCCAGAGTACCCTGCGGCGTCGCCAGCCTGGATTTCTGGTTGTAGTCCGGCATCGAGTCGCGGGCGATCTGCTCGGAGTATTTAAGCGCCTCCGCAGCGTTGTGGCCGTTCTTGTTGAACTCGGTCACAAAGGCCGCCTTGGCGATAGCAAATCTCATACTGCTATCGGCGGCGTGCTCACCGGCACTAAAGACATCCATCGCCCGAGCGATGTAGCTGTGTCCGGTCATGTACCCCTGCGGCCCGGCCATGCGGCGCATCTCGCGGGTGCGCGACTGGTTGACCATGTTGGTCCGGTCCAGCATGTCGGCGACGAGGTCGGCGTTTTCCGGCGAGATATCCCCGGCGTTGCGCATCCGCTCCCGGTAGAACTTCAGCGTGTCCCAGTTGACCGCGCCCATTTCGTTCTTGATGGCGGCCCAGGCATCGCGACGAAAGACCCCGAGCGTGGTGCCGGTCATCTGGGCCATCGCCTTGGCGACCGCGTAGTTAGACGCAACCACCCCGTGGCGACCAGCCATCAACCCGGAAGCCGCCGAGTGCGCGCCGGCCGTGTTCATAAAGAAATGCGCCGGGCGTATCAGCGAGCTTGCGACGGTCCAACTGGTTAGTGCGCGCGACCCATTGCCAATCATATCGGCTGATGTGTCGCCATCTGCCGGTATCTGGCGCTTGCGCAGTTCCCGCACCCCACTCTCGGCAAGGGCAACTTCCCATGCTTTAGCGCCGGAATGGCGGAACTGTTGGTTCTCGTGCTCGGCCTGGAACAGGGTGCGGTTGACCTCGACGCCGTGCTTCAGATGCCCCATGCGGGCATTGTGGGCGAGGTAGTCGCCCATCAATGTGCGGGCGTAGTCCTCGGTGGCACCCCGGATACCCTCGCGCCGCATTGTATGGGTGGCAGCGCGGATACCCTGCTGGATTAGCTGGGTAGCGTAGAGGTCCTTGATTATCTCAGCACGGTCGCCGGTAATGCCGCCGGTCTCCAATGCCCGGTCGAGCGTACCAAGCGCCTGCGCCGGGTTCTGGAACAGCTTATTCGATTGCATCTGGGATTTAGTAAAGACCTGGGACACGTCGGTACGTTTCGGTATGCCCTTCTCCACGTTACCCCGGTGCAATTCATCCTTGCGGGTTTGGGCTGCGGTGACCGTCTCGAAGTGCTCAACGCCATAACTCGACGGCACCTTAGGGTCGCCATAGCTGACGATGTACTCGCCATTGCGCCGCAGCCCGAAATAGTTACCGTCGACAAACCCGAGGCGCTGGCTCTCGGCAAAGACCTTTGCCAAAGCTGCCTTGTTCCCTAATAGCGGACCGATAGGCGTCGCCTCCGCCCGGTCGATCACGTCCAGGATACCCTGGCGGGTGCGCATCTGATTCTTAATGGCGAGGCGCTCGGCCGGGGTTGACTCCTCGAAGGTCGTCTCGACGAACTCCTCGATCTTGGCTTCCCGGTCGGCTCGGTGCCACTCGTTCCGCAACGCATTGTGCTCGCGAAAGATTTGCTGCGACGCAGGAGTGAGATCGTTGAAGTCGCGCTGTCGATTAGCTAGAGCATCGAATTGCTCCTGGGTTCGCAAATGCGCATTACCCGCCGGATCGAGTACATCCACACCGTCGTACTGCACCTCGCTCATCAGCTTGGTAATCTTTGCCTGCTCCGGCGACTCGCGAAGCTGGTTAGAAAGGCGGTTCACCTTATCCATCGCGGCTTCGGTGATCGGCCGGCCATTGTTGTCGTAGGTGGTAATCTGCCGCACCGCCTCCGCGTCGGACGCATTCTTGACGCGGTCTATCGCGTCGCGGTGCGCCGTCACCGATGGGATGTACGGTTTGAGCATATCGTGAATTGCCTGGAGGTTGCCGCTTTGGTACGCACCGCGCAGTAGCAAGCGTCCTTTAGGGTCGGCGAAATTCTTCGCCGCATCCTTGATACGCTTCATACTGGCGGCGGTCCGC
>Ga0207683_10001818_pt1 | contig 18864 bp, 18 predicted proteins | sample KBSM73metaG_FD_184333 | JGI IMG/M metagenome (GOLD analysis project Ga0207683, IMG submission 184333) | Miscanthus rhizosphere microbial communities from Kellogg Biological Station, Michigan, USA - KBS M7-3 metaG (SPAdes) (version 2) | ecosystem: Host-associated > Plants > Roots > Rhizosphere >... | reverse complement strand
GACGTTGTCGCCGTCGGACTACGAGCGGCTCGTCCCGTGGGAGGCTCAGCTGACCAACTCGCTGGCTGAGCTGGTACAGGAGCATCTGGACCAGAACGGTTGGCGCACGATCGGCGACATCGAGGTCTACCTGGCCCGGGACGATGCGCTGCACACGGGTGTCTTCGGCGTCGCATCACGCATGGAGTCCAACGCGCCGCCTCGGCGCCGGCCGTACGACTCGCTGTCGTTGCCGGCCGTCCCCGGCTTGCCCCCAGGCGCGTACCCGCCGCCACCGGGCCAGGGCGGAATGCCGCCGATGGCTGCTCCGGTGCCTGGCCGGGGACCCGGGCCGGGCGTGGCGACGCCCGCAATGCCACCGCCCGGAGCGCGGGCCGGCATGCCGCCCGGACCGCAGCTCGGCGCCCCCAACGCTTCGCCGCAGCCCGGCGGGTACCGTCCACCGCCCGGCGCCGCACCGCGCCGCCCCTCGGCGGCCGTCGTCGTCGACGGCACGAACCGTCGCTTCGATCTGCAGTTGGGGCGCAACTTGATCGGGCGCGGCACCGACTCTGATCTTCAACTACTCGACCAGGGCGTCTCCCGCCGCCATGCCGAAGTCCAATGGGACGGCAGCTTCGCGACCGTATACGACCTGGGATCCACCAACGGCACCAGTGTTAACGGCCACGACGTGGCAAGCCATGTTCTCACGCACGGCGACGTCATCCGACTAGGGCACACGAAGCTGGTCTTCCAGCAGGAGCACGTGTGAACTCTCCGCTGGCCCTCCAGCTCATGAGGTTTGGCTTCCTCGTTCTGCTCTGGCTGTTCGTGCTCGCCGCGGTCCGGGTGGTGCGGAGCGATCTGCGTTCCGCCGGACAGCAACGGGTCGGACTGCCACCCCCGGCGCGCCGTCGCGGACAGGCGACGCCGCCTGCCCCCGCTCCGGCGCCTCGCCGTGGACCGTCACAGCTCATCGTGACGGCCGGCGGCCTCGCCGGTACCCGGATCGGGTTGACCGGGGCGCCGGTACTGCTCGGCCGAGCCAATGACTCCACCCTCGTCCTCACCGACGATTACGCGAGCACCAGACACGCGCGGATCAGCCTCCAAGACGGGGTGTGGTTCGTCGAGGACCTGGGCTCGACGAACGGCACCTATCTGGGCCAACGCAAGGTCGACAACCCGATGCCTCTCGAGATCGGCGTGCCGGTTCGCATCGGGAAGACGGTGCTGGAACTGCGATGACGCTGACCCTGCGTTACGCAGTGCGCTCGGACCGTGGGCTGGTTCGCGGCAACAACGAGGACGCGGTTTATGCCGGTCCCCGGTTGCTGGCCATCGCCGACGGCATGGGCGGCCATGCCGCCGGCGAGGTCGCGAGCAAGCTGGTCATCGGGTCGCTGGAGCAACTCGACGAGGATCGGCCTCTCGGCGACATGCTCTATGCGCTGCGCAACGCCGTCGAGGAGGCCAATCACGATCTGGCCGGAGCGATCGCGGGCGACAACAAGCTCGAAGGGATGGGCACGACTCTCACCGCCTTGCGTTTCACCGGGCGCCAGGTCGGACTTGTGCACGTCGGGGATTCGCGGGCGTACTTACTTCGCAACGGCCACCTGACCCAGATCACGCATGACGACACGTACGTACAGTCGCTCGTCGACTCCGGGCGGTTGACAGCGGAAGAGGCGTCGCACCACCCGCGCAAGTCGGTGATCCTGCGCGCGCTCATGGGTTCGGACGTGGAGCCTGACGTCTCGATCCGGGAAGCGCGAGCTCGCGACCGCTACCTGCTCTGCACCGACGGCCTGTCGGACGTCGTCACCGCGGCGACCATTCAGGAGGCACTCTCCGAGGGCGAACCGCAAGAGGCTGCGGACCGGCTTGTCGACCTGGCCCTGCGCGGCGGCGGACCGGACAACGTGACGTGCATCGTCGCCGACGTGGTCGATACCGAATATGGCGATGACCTACCCGTCATCGGCGGCGCGTTCGTAGATCCGACGTCCGCGTCGGACAGCGACGGCGGGAGCCCCGCGGAGCGCGCGGCGCGGATGACCCGGCGGGCCACCGAGCGCCTCCGCCTGCCAAGTCACCCGCGGCGACGTCGATGGAAGCCGCTCATCGTGACGCTTGTGGCGCTGGCCCTCCTCATCGGGGGCGCGGCCGCCTTCTATTCCTGGACCCAGACGCAGTACTTCGTGGGCAAGGACGGCAGCGAGGTCGCGATTTTCCGGGGTGTCAATGCGCAATTCGGCCCGATCAAGTTCTTCGAAGTGGAGGAGAACACCGACCTGAAGCTGGCCGACCTGACCGCGGCAGCGCGCAGTCAGGTCATGTCCGGCATCACCGCGAGCGATCTCGCGAAGGCCCAGCGGATCAAGTCCAACCTGCTCGACCAGCTCCTGCCACCGTGTCGCTCTGATAGCCCAAGCCCCCCGCCGAGCGCGCCGCCGCCTACCACGCCCGGCCCGAAACGTCCGTCCGCACCTCGGCCGACCCCATCGCTCACCCTGACGCCCAGTCCGTCCGTGACACCCGTTCCCGGCGTGGACTGCCGGAAGGTGTGAGCAGATGACCGCGACCCGGACGACTCCGACGGCGACTGCAGCCCCACCGACGCGACGCCGGGCGGAACTGGGGCTGCTGCTGCTCGCCGTGCTTATCGTCGTCGCCGCGGAGGCGGCGGTTCAAGGTGCTCGCGCCGGGCATATCAGCTTGAATCTGATCACCTTCGCCGGGGTGACGCTCCTGGCCGGGCTCGCGGCCCACCTCGTCATTCGGTGGGTGGCGCCGTACGCCGACCCAGTACTGATGCCGTGCGCGATTCTGCTCAACGGCCTCGGCCTCGTCATGATCGATCGACTCGACCACGGATTGGCCATACAAGCGCAAAACAACGGGGGCAGCGTGCCGGCCGCCGCCGCGCCGACCCAAGTGTGGTGGACCGGCCTCGGCATCCTGCTGTTCATCGCAATCCTGCTGATCGTGCGGGATCATCGTGCGCTCGCCCGTTATGCGTACACGCTGGCGCTGGTCGGGCTCTTCCTGTTGATCCTGCCCGCGGTGTTGCCGGCCCGCTTCTCGGAGATCAACGGCGCGCGGATCTGGATCTTGGTCGCAGGCTTCTCCATCCAGCCGGCCGAGTTCGCCAAGATCTTGCTGACCATCTTCGCGGCGGCCTATCTGGTTACCAAGCGGGACGTGCTGTCTCTCGCCGGACGCCGCTTCCTCGGCATCGACCTGCCGCGCGGGCGAGACTTCGGTCCGTTGCTCCTCGCCTGGGTGATCTGCCTCGCCGTCCTCATCCGCGGTCATGATCTCGGGACCTCGCTGCTGTTCTTCGGCGTGTTTGTGGTGCTGTTATATGTCGCGACCGAACGCATCAGCTGGGTGATCGTCGGGACCTTGTTGTTCGCCGGTGGTGCGTACCTCGCCTATCAGCTCTTTGCCAACGTCCGGACGCGGGTCACCGTGTGGCTCGACGTTTTTCATTACACCGACGGCGTCGGCTATCAGGTGAGCCAGTCACTGTTCGGGCTGGGGACGGGCGGGTTGTTCGGGACCGGCCTCGGTGTCGGCCATCCAGAGATCGTTCCGCTGCCCGCGACCGACTTCATCCTCACCTCGTTCGGGGAGGAGCTGGGACTGTTCGGTCTGGTCGCCTTGCTCGTCATATATGTGCTGTTCGTCGAGCGCGGCTTTGCGGCCGGGCTGGCCGTGCGCGACACGTTCGGCAAGCTGCTTGCCACCGGACTGTCTTTTCTGATCGGGCTGCAGCTGTTCGTCGTGGCGGCCGGCGTCAGCCGACTGCTCCCGGAGACCGGGTTGACGACACCCTTCCTGTCCTACGGCGGCTCCTCGCTGCTCGCCAACTACGCGCTGCTCGCGCTCTTGCTGCGTATCTCCGACGCCGCGCGCCGTCCGTCGCCGCAGCGGCCGGTGACGTCGACCCCGCCCCCACGCCCGGCTGAGGTCGTGCCGGCATGAACAAGCACATCCGTCGGGTGGCCATCGCGGTCGGCGTGCTCATGGTCGCGCTGTTCCTCAACCTCAACTTCGTCCAAGTGGTGAAGGGCGACGACTATCGGAACAATTCGGCGAATCGCCGGGTAATCCTCACCGAGTACGCCTCGCCGCGCGGCCAGATCGTGGTGGACGGCAAGGCCGTGGCCGAGTCAGTGGCGACGAGCGACGAGCTGAAGTACGTGCGCAAGTACCCGAGCGGACCGGTCTACGCGCCGCTGACCGGCTACTACTCGCTCGTCTACGACAAGAGCGAGCTGGAGAAGGCGGAGGACCAGGTGCTGTCCGGGAGCGATCCCCGGATGTTCGGGTCGCGCATTGCCGACATCCTCACCGGCCGTAGCCTCAAGGGCGGCAGCCTAAACCTGACGATCAACAATGCCGCCCAGCAAGCGGCCTTCCAAGGTCTCGGCAACCGCCGGGGCGCGGTCGTGGCCATCGATCCGACAACCGGCGCGATCTTGGCGGCCGCCAGCTCACCGTCCTACGACCCGACCACCCTCAGCTCCCACAACACCGTGGCTATCCAGCAGTCCTGGCAGACCCTGCTCGACGACAAGAATCAGCCGTTGTTGAACCGGGCGCTCAACCAGAGCTACCCACCCGGCTCGATCTTCAAGGTCGTCGTGTCGGCGGCCGCGCTCAAGAACGGCAAGAAGCCGTCCGACCGCATTGCGGCACCCGATGTGCTGAAGCTGCCCGGAACCGCGTCTGCCACGATGCACAACTTCAACAACGAGCGGTGTGGCGACGGGAAGACGGACACTCTCGACCATGCGCTCACGATCTCGTGCAACACTGCCTTCGGTCAGCTCGGCATCGACCTCGGTCAGCAGCAGGTCGAGGCCGAGGCCGAGCTGTTCGGGATGAACAACGAGTCTCGCACGGTGCCGATCCCAGTCGCGCCCTCGACCATGGGTGAGGTCGACAACGACGCGAACCTTGCGCAGGCGTCTATCGGGCAGTTCAACGTTCAGATGACGCCGCTGCAGGCGGCAATGTTGTCGGCAGCCGTCGCCAATAACGGAACGCTCATGACGCCCTACCTCGTGCAACAAGAACGGGCACCCGACCTGTCCGTCCTGAAGACGGCCGTGCCTGAGCAGCTCGACAGCGTCCTCGATTCGAACCAGGCCGGCGAGCTGCAGTCGATGATGGAGAATGTCGTCACCAAGGGCACCGGAACGGCGGCGCAGATCCCGGGCGTCAAGGTCGGTGGCAAGACCGGCACCGCCGACAACGGACCCGTCGATGCGAACGGCGGCTATGTCAATGCTCCCCACGCGTGGTTCACCGGGTTCGCGCTCGACCCCACGCATCCCATTGCAATCGCCGTAGTGCTGGAGAACGCGGGGGTCACCGGCAGCGAGAGCGCCGGCGGCACCGCGGCCGCGCCGCTAGCGAGGATGGTCATGCAGGCCTACCTCGCCGACACGCGGGGCCGCTGAGCAGATGATGAGAGACAACCACGCGACACTGGATGAGGTTCATTCATGACGACGCCACGCCTGGTTGGGAGCCGGTACGAGCTCGGTGAGCTCATCGGCTATGGCGGTATGGCCGAGGTCCATCGCGGGCGCGACGGGCGTCTCGGCCGAGACGTGGCGATCAAGCTGCTGCGAGCCGATCTTGCCCGCGATCCCTCGTTCCTCAATCGGTTCCGTCGCGAAGCGCAGTCGGCGGCGGGCCTGAACCACCCGGCGATCGTGGCCGTCTACGACACCGGCGAGGACCACAGTGGCCTCGGCCCGGAAACAGCCGAGGTGCCGTACATCGTGATGGAGTACGTCGAGGGCCAGACGTTGCGCGACGTGCTCAAGATCGAGGGTCGGTTGCCGCCGCGGCGCGCCATGGAGATCGTCGCCGAGGTGTGCGGCGCGCTGGACTTCAGTCACCGCAATGGGATCGTGCATCGCGACATCAAACCGGCGAACGTCATGATCACCCGGGCCGGCGCGGTGAAGGTCATGGACTTCGGCATTGCTCGGGCGATAGCGGACAACTCGGCGACGGTTACCCAGACCGCGGCCGTGATCGGCACCGCGCAGTATCTGTCGCCCGAGCAGGCCCGGGGCGAGACCGTGGACGCGCGATCGGATGTGTACTCCACCGGGTGCCTGCTCTACGAACTGGTCACCGGTCATCCGCCGTTTACCGGCGACTCGCCGGTCGCGGTTGCCTACCAGCACGTTCGGGAGAACCCGGTCGTGCCCTCGTCCGAGAACCCGGCCATCCCGCGCGCGCTCGACTCCATCGTCATGAAGGCACTGGCGAAGAACCCGATGAATCGCTACCAGACCGCGGGGGAGATGCGCGCCGACCTGCTGCGCGCATTGGCTGACCGTCCGGTCGAGGCGGAAGCGGTGCTCACCGACGCCGAGCGGACCCAGTACATCTCGAAGGTTCCGCCGGGTGCGGTGCCTCCGGGCGCGGTCGTGCCGATGTCCGCGGACGGCGATGATGAGGATGACGGTGACGGCAAGAAGCGCGCGTGGCTATGGGTCGCTCTTGTTGCTGCGTTGCTTCTGGTTATTGGCGGTGCCGCCTGGGCGATCTGGGCGCTGAGCGGTTCGGAGTCACCCAAGAAGCAAGCGGTGCCGAACATCATCGGCATGAATCCGGCGCAGGCGAACGCTGCTATCGCGTCACGAAAGTTCACCCCGCCGACCGGGACGCCGCAGAGCGCGTCGAAGTGCGGCGTGAACCCGGACACGCAGCCGATCACGAATCCGGCCGAGGGCGCCGTGTGCACCCAGTCGCCCGCGCCGGACTCTCAGCAGAACGAGGGCACCACGATCACGTACACCGTCTTCAAGGCGGCGACGGTGCAGGTACCCAACGTGCAGGGGAAGCAGTTCGCCGACGCGAGCAATGACCTGGCCGGCATAGGCCTGAAGGTCACCCGTAAGGATGTTCCGAGTGGACAACAGGCGGGGGTCGTCACCGATCAAGACCCTAAGGCCTTCTCGACGGTTGCACCGGGCAAGGTGGTCACCCTCTCGGTATCGACCGGCAAGCTGCCGATCCCCGACGTTCGCCACCAGAAGTACGCCGACGCGGTCAGCTACCTGAACAACCACGGTTGGAGCGTCAACCCGACTCCGGTAATGGTGCCGACAACTGACAAGTCCCAGGACGGTACGGTCGCCGACGAGAGCCCGGCGGCTGGGACGCTGTTCCCGCAGAGCCAGCAGATCACCCTGTCGGTGTTCGAGTTCCAACCACCCCCAAGCCCTACTCCGACGCCGACTCCCACGCCGTCGCCGTCGTCAACACCCTCGTCGCCGTCCACGTCGACCTCGTCGTCAAAGTCGCAAGGCGGCGGCGGGGGGAATAGTCAGACCCCCTAGCCGGGAGCCTCGCTAGCCCGGTCGATCCTGGTCGCTACGAGCAACCGGGAGGATCACCGTAGCGCGCAGGCCGGGGTGGTTGTCCCCCAGGATGACGGTGCCGCCGTGCGCGCGAACTACGTCACGCACAATCGGCAGGCCGAGCCCGGTGCCTCCGGTGTCCCGCGATCGAGACTCGTGAGTCCGGTAGAAGCGATCGAAAACCCGTTCCCTCTCATCCTCGGGGATTCCGGGGCCATCGTCGCCTACCACCAGCTCGGCCGTGCCATTTCCGTTCACGGCGATGTCCACCGACACCTGCGAGCTGGCATAGCGCACGGCGTTGTCGAGCAGGTTCACGACGACCCGGCGAAGCGCCTCCGGATCCCCGTCGACGGACACGGCATTGGTCGAGGAGTGCACCGGTACGCGGGCATCCAGGTAGTCGTCGGCGACCTCGCTGACCAGCTGGTCGAGGGCCACTGGCTCCCGTCGGCGCAGTACTCCACCGGCCTCGTCCGATCGGGCCAACGCCAATAGATCTCCCACGAGCTGTTCGAGCCGATCGACGTCGAACAGCACCTCGTCGAGCATGCCGGGCCAGTCCTCCGCCGGACCGACCCGCTGCGCCACCTCGAGTTGGAGGCGCAACGAGGCAAGGGGCGACCGCAGCTCATGAGCCGCATCGCCGACGAACGTGCGCTGTCGCTTCGTGGCCGCGTCGATCCGGTCGAGCATTGCGTTGAGAGTGACGGCCAGCCGGTAGATCTCGTCGTGCGCGTCCGGTACCGGGAGCCGCTGATCGGCGAGCCCGGCCGCGTTGATCTCCTGGGCCCCCTTGCGCAATGCGGCCACAGGACGGAGCGCCCGGCCGACGATGAAGTACGTTGCCATGCCCATCGCGAGCAGGATGAGCGGGCACCCGATGAGCGCGGCGTCCCGGAGGATGCGAATGCTGTCCTCGACACCGGCGAGGCCGGAGGCGACCAGGACGGTTTCCTCGCCTGCGGGAACGGCGAGGACGCGCAGCTCCTGATTGGTGTTTCCGCGTTCGGGTGGGATGTTGATCGCCTGCCCGCGCTTGGCCGCCGCGAGCTCGTCCGGGGTCAGCAGCGGCTTGACTCGGTCGGCGGTTCCGGACGAGGCGTCGACCGCGCCGTATTGATCCAACACCTGGATCTGGACGCCGGCTGCGGCGACGACGTTGGTCGGCCTGACCCCGGTCATGCGAGTCGACGCGACGGATTGACCAGTCTTGATCGCCTGGGAATCGAGTGATCGGATCAGGGAGGCGCGTTGCAGCACTAGGAGCAGGACCGCGCCGGTGATCACAGCGAACGCGAACAAGGTCGTGGCGACGATGGTGATCCGCGCGCGAAGCGACTGCCCGCGCCACAAGTGGGACAGCCAGTGCACGGATCTTCCCGGAGTCAGCCGCCATCCGCGGCGAGCCGGTAACCGGCGCCCCGGACAGTCTGCACGCTGTGCCGGCCGAACGGCGTGTCGATCTTCCGGCGCAGGTAGCCGGCATAGACCTCGACGACGTTGGCGTCCCCGTCATAGTGCGCGTCCCACACGTGATGCAGGATGTCGGCCTTGGAAACAGCCTCGCCCTTGCGCCGCATGAGGAACTCCAGCAGGGAGAATTCGCGGGGGGTGAGATCGATCGTCTGCCCGTCACGGGTGACCGTGTGCGCTGATGGATCGAGCACGAGATCTCCGGCCGACAGGGAAGCCGGGCGTGGCGTCACGCCCCGGCGGAGCAGGGCGCGTAGCCGAGCGAGCAGGACGACGAATGAGAACGGTTTGGTGAGGTAGTCGTCGGCGCCGAGGTCGAGTGCGTCGGCTTCGTCGTACTCACCGTCCTTCGCGGTCAGCATCAGTATCGGCACCCAGTTCTCCGCCGCCCGCAACTGCTCGATGATGCGATAGCCGGACAGCCCGGGCAGCATGATGTCGAGCAGCACGGCGTCGTAGGACATCTCGGACGCCGCATGCAGCCCATCGGGGCCGGTGTGCGCGACGTCCACCGTGAATCCCTCGGCTGTCAGCCCGCGCTGCAGGGCAGAGGCCAGCCGAATCTCGTCCTCCACGATCAGCAGCCGCACGGTTCCGCCTCCTCGATCACTCGCCGCGCATGACGGCTACACCCTGCCACCCTCGAGTCGTCCGACGCTCAGCAAGGCTCAGCCAGGTCACAGTGCGCAACGGGCATTCTTCTCGTTGTGAGTGTTAGCACAATCTTCTCTCGCCACCGGTTGCTTCGGTGGGTCGTTCCGCTCGGCGCCGCCGGCGTGGTCGGCCTCGTTGCCGGTGGCGCGCTTTCCGCTCAGGCCGCCGACAAGCTCGAACCTCGGACGGCCGCCCAACTACTCGCGGATCTGCAGACCAGTCATGTCAACGGCTTCTACGGCACGGTCGTCCAGAGCGCCGAATTGGGTTTGCCGGAGCTGCCGAATATCGGCGGGTCGTCGAGTACCGGATCGCTCGCCGATCTACTTACCGGTTCGCACACCGCCCGCGTGTGGTATGCCGGGCCGACCAAGCAGCGCATCGCCATCATGGAGTCGGTGAACGAGACCGACGTTTTCCGGGACGGCGACCAGGTTTGGCAGTGGTCGAGTGCGACCAAGACTGCGACTCACACCCAGCTCCCGGCCGGTTCGGCGAAACACGAGCCGCCCGGGCCGACCCTGACGCCGGATCAGGTGGCGCAGCGGGCCCTCGCCGCGCTGGATCCGACGACGATCGTCCAGACCGACAACAACACGACGGTTGCCGGCCGAGCTGCCTATGAGCTGGTGCTTGTGCCGCGCGCTGCGGGGTCGCGCGTCGGCGCAGTGCACATCGCGATCGACGGCCAGTACAAGGTGCCGCTCGGCGTCCAGGTGTACCCCCGCGGTGCCGACCCGTCGAAGGCGATCGATGTGTCGTTCACCGACATCAACTTCGCGGTACCGGGCGACGACAATTTCCGCTTTACCCCACCCAAGGGGGCGACGGTACGAGAGCAGCCCATGGCCATGGGCGGCGCGGGGCTCGGAGAGCACGCAGCCGCGGCTGCGCTCAATCCGCAGGTCATCGGAACCGGCTGGACCTCGATCGTCGCCCTCCGTGCATCCGATCTGCTGCCGGGCACGGGCCCGCCTCCGCCCGGAACGGCAGGCACGCCAAGACGAGAGGCGGCCCCGCCCGGCGCTGCTGCGATGGAGCAGCTCCTGAATGCGCTAACCCCGGTCAGCGGGCCGTGGGGCTCCGGTCGGCTGCTCGATTCCAAGCTCCTGAGCGTCCTGGTCACGAACGACGGGCGGGTGTTCGCTGGCGCGGTGGATCCTTCAGCCCTTTACGCTGCGGCCGCGACGCATAAGTAGCCGCCCGATGGCGCTCACGGAGGTCTCGGCCGGCACGGATCTGACTTCCCTCGATCAGACCGTGCTGGCAGTCTCGTCGGCCGGGTTGACGAAACGGTTCCGCGGCGGCCAAGTCGCGGTTGACCGCCTTGACCTGGCCGTGCCGACGGGCGCCGTGTACGGCTTCCTGGGCCCGAACGGGTCGGGGAAGACCACCACGATCCGCATGTTGCTCGGATTGATCTTTCCCACGGCCGGCACGCATGCGCTGCTCGGTCAGGCCATGCCCGCGCACGCAGGGGCTGTCCTACCGCGGGTGGGCGCGCTCGTAGAAGGTCCAGCCTTCCACCCGTACATGTCGGGTGCGGCCAACCTACGTCGGCTCGACGCGGCCGATCGCACCGCAGACGCACGAACGGCTCGGCAGCGAATAGGCGAGGCGCTGGAGCGGGTGGGGTTGACCGCTGCGGCGGGCAAGCGGTACCGCAACTACTCGCTCGGCATGCGGCAGCGGCTGGGAATCGCGGCCGCCCTGCTGAAGCCGCGTGACCTGCTCGTGCTGGACGAGCCGACAAACGGCCTCGATCCGCAGGGCACCCGCGAGGTGCGGCACCTGATCAGCCAACTCGGGACCGACGGGGTCACAGTCCTGGTTTCGTCCCATCTGCTCAGCGAGGTCGAACAGGTGTGCACCCATGTCGGCGTGATGACCGTCGGGCGAATGGTGTGGCAAGGGTCGCTGGATGACCTGGCCGCTCAGCAGCGAGTGCGCGTGCGCGTCGAGACGCTCCAACCAGCAGCAGCGGCGGACGCACTCCGTCGGCTGGGCCTGGACGAAGTCGCGGTCGCAGACGGCGAGGCGTCCGCCGTGCTGGGCGACGCGGAGCCGGAACGAGTGGCCACCGCACTGGTCTCGGCCGGCGTGGGCTTGCGCGGCTTCGTCGTCGAGCGCCCGCGGCTCGAGGACGTGTTCGTCGGCCTGACCGGGGAGGGCTTCGATGTCTCGGGCTGATGTCGTCGATCTCTCCCCGCAAGTTGGCGGGCCGGACACAGCCCGGCGGCGAGCACGCCGGTGGCGTGGCCGGTTTCTCGGCTCCGAGATCGGCATGGTGTTCCGGCGTCGGCGCAATCAGGCAATTCTCGTTGTCCTTGGCCTGATCCCCGTCGTGATCGCGATCGCTGTCAAGATCACATCCCGGACGGGACGCGGCGGCGGGGACGGCGGCGCCTTCTTCAGCAGTATCACCGACAACGGGATCTTCGTTGGGTTCTCTGCCCTGCTAGTGGTGCTGCCACTCTTCTTGCCGATGGCGGTATCGGTGGTATCTGGAGATGCCGTGTCCGGCGAGGCGAACCTCGGCACGTTGCGTTACCTGCTCGCGCTACCGGTGGGGCGTACCCGTCTGCTTGGCGTCAAGTATGTCGCGATCGTCGTTTGGGCGTTCGCCTGCGCGCTCGTGGTCGCAGTGGCCGGCCTGCTCATCGGGTTGGTGCTGTTTCCTCGCGGCGACGTCACTCTGCTGTCCGGCATCGTCGTGTCCTATCCGGCGGCGGTGTGGCGCTTGGTGCTGGCCGTTGGCTATCTGACCGTCATGATGGCGGTCATCGGCGCGATCGGGCTGTTCGTGTCTACGCTCACCGAGGTCCCGGTCGCGGCAATGGCGACGACACTGGCACTCACAATCACCAGCCAGGTTCTTGACGCCATCCCGCAGCTATCCGCCATACACGCCTGGCTGCCCAGCCATTACTGGCTGCGCTTCGCCGACTTCATGCGGGACCCGCTCGCCTTCGATCAGATCCGCACCGGCCTGCTGGCAGCCGGCGCGTACATCGTGATCTTCGCCGCCCTGGCCTGGGCGCGGTTCAGCAACAAGGACGTTTCCAGCTAGGTTTCTCGAAGATCATCAGCAGCGGGATCGGCTCGTAATGGGTAATGGCCCGCGAGAAGGTCCGGGCGGCCAACGGGTGATCGGCCGCGCGACGAGCTACTGCAGGTAACCCTCGACCTCGTCCGCCGGACGCTCTCGCGCGACATCCGGATCCTCGCCAGCGTCCTCGCGGGCTCGGCGCTGCCGCAGCAGGTCCCACGCCTGGTCCAGCTGCCGCTCCAGAGTGTCGAGCCGGGTGCGGTCGGCACCCGTCAGCCCACCGGCTTGGTGGCGCAGCCGCTTCTCCTCGGTGACGAGCTCGTGGATCTGGTCGAGTATTGCGTTGTCGTCCATGGCGTCATTGTTCCCGGTCTCCGCGTCGACGCCGACTCGGCTGTCAGCGGCTCGCTGCTTAGCCGACCACCCGGGCGGAAATGCCGCCACTACTGGCCTCTCCCGGCCGCGGATCGCCACGCAGCGGCCGGACCGATCCCGCTGATCGACGACGGGCCGAGGTTCCCGGAACAGTCAGCCGGTTACCTTGGCCGAGGAACGGCGCGAAGATCGACATCACCAGGCCGCCGGCGACGGACAAGCATCCGGACGTGACCGCGAATCCGGTCCCGGACATCGTGTACTGCAACGGTGAGCCGGGAACGGTCAATCCGTAGACGCCCATCGCGATCACGGTGGTGGTGATCGACAGCCAGGGCACTCGGACTCGCGCCTTCGAACGGGAGCGTCGGGGCCGATAGGTTCGCTGCCGCAGGTAGGACGCGAAGACGACCGATCCGCAGACTGGTAGCGACACGAGGTAGATAGCCCACCGGGCTTGGTGGTAACCGTCCTTCGCCACTGACAACAGCGCCAACAGCGTCGTATACGCGAGCAGAGCCTCGGTCGGAATTTGCGCGACGATCAGGTGGCTGAAGTTCGTCGTGGCTGTTGGCGGGTTGGCTATCGGAGTGGAGCTCGCCGGGACGGTCGGGCACTGAATCGGCTTTCCGGGGTCCGCCAGGTCGCGGCTCACGGCCACACTACCGGCGAGCACCAGACTCATGATCGCCTCGGGCTACCCGGCCGGTGTGAGCTTCGTGGACGGAGAGCCGTACTTCTGCTTCCATACCTCGAAGTCCCATGTGCTGAGGAAGTCCTGAGCTGCGGCAACACCCTTGCTGTAAAGGTTGGATTTCTCCTGTTCGCTGATCCGGAAGTCCGTGGAGTTCACTCCGGATGTGTCCACGAACACCGTCCTCGACGTCACGGAGTCCAGGTCGACGTAGAGCTGGTCGTGCGCGGACACCATCGTCGAAATAAGGGCCTTCCCCAGCGATAGCACGCCGTTTGTGGCATTCCAGCCTTGTTGTTGGACCGACAATCGCGCTGACAGCTTCACCCCGAACGTGGGGTGATCGTCGTCATCGAACAACGACACCGGGAAGTTCGAGAGCATTCCGCCGTCGGTGAGGACGAGCTCCTTGTGGCCGTCGGCCAGGGTCGGATCGACCGGAATGCGCGACGGCTGGAAAAAAAACGGTATGGACGCGGAGGCCCGAACCGCGTCCGCGACGAGCTGAGTGTCGGGATCTTCTCCGTTGAGCTTCTGGTAGTCCCACGGCAGCCGCAGCATCCGGCCGCGCGAGATGTCTGAGATGACGACGACCAGCTTGTAGCGCTGTTCGATCGGAGTGCTGGCGTCGGTACCCGGCATATGCAGATCGCCCCAGGTCCGTACCGGGTGGGGCGCATGCGCCAATGTGTCAGCGATCCAGTCGTGCAGCTTCTGACCGCGATAGATGCCTTGGCGTCGCAGCACGTCGATCCCCTGACCGAGCTTTCCGAAGTGGCCAAAGAAGCCCTCATCGAGAAAGTCGGCGAGGTTCGTCGAGGTCATGATTTGCTGGAGATCGTCAGTGAGTTCGGCGGCCACGAAGGACGCGACTATGGCGCCGGCCGAAGTTCCCGCCACACGACTGAATTCGTACTGTTCGGCGAGCACCTCGATCGCCCCGGCGAGCCCTGCGCCCTTGACGCCGCCACCCTCCAACACCAGATCAGCCGTGTTCACGCTAACTCCCGATGCTCGTATTCGTCCGGTAGATGGGAAGAGCTGTGATCACCGTGTTTGATACCTGTCCGTTGGGGCAGAGTCTGCTCGGCCCCAGGCGAGTTGCTCAGGCCGGGTACGTCTCGTACGCGTAGACCGTTTCGGTCGGCACGATGATCTTGCCCAGAGGTACCAGGGACACCGGAATCAGCTTGAAGCAGGCGAGACCGAGCGGGATGCCGATGATCGTGATGCAGAGGGCAACGCCGGCGACGAGGTTTCCGATGGCCAGCCAGATCCCGGCGACGATCAGCCAGATGACGTTGCCGATCACCGAGGGTGCGCCGGCGCGGGGATTGTGGATGATCGTTCGCCCGAACGGCCAGAGCGCGTAGTTGGCGATCCGAAACGACGCGATGCCGAACGGGATCGTGATGATCAGGATGAAGCAGATGATGCCGGCGATGGCATAGCCGATTGCCAGCCACCAGCCGGCGAGCACCAGCCAGATCACGTTGAGCACTACCTTCACGGTGCCAAGTATGCGGGACGTCGCTGAGGATTTTCCGGCCCGAGTGGGCGACCGATCGACGTGACGGTTGGGCGGTCAGGGGTGCGCTCCACGCTCATGGGCGGCGTGGCTCGCAGGCTCGAACTGGAAGGTGGAGTGTTCGACATCGAAGTGCCCGGTCAAGCACGCCTGCAAGGTGTCGAGCAGTTGGGGTGCGTGATTGTCGCTGAAGCACGAATTATCGATGACGACGTGGGCGGACAGGGTGGGCAAGTCGGAGGTGAGGGTCCAGACGTGCAGGTCGTGCACGTCCTCGACATGCTCGTCCTCCAGCAGATGGGCCCGGATGTCATCGAGGTCGACGCCTTCAGGCGCGGCTTCCAGTAGCACCCGGCCCGAGTCACGCAGCAGCCCCCACGCGGCCCGCAGCATCAACGCGACCACCACGAGCGACGCGATCGAGTCGGCTCGGACAAAGCCGGTCGTGATGATGACAATGCCGGCGATCACCGTACCGATGAACCCGTAGAGGTCGGTCAAGATGTGCTTGAACGCGCCTTCGATGTTGAGGCTGGACCGATTGGCCTTCGTGAGCGACCACGCCGCGAGGATGTTGACGCCAACGCCAATGATCGCAACGACAAGGACCGGCCCGCCGTCGACAGGCGGCGGATGAATCAGCCGGCGGATTGCCTCGAACGCGATGATGCCGGACACGACAAGCAGGGTGATGCCGTTGGCGGCGGCGGACAGGATCTCGGCGCGCTTCCAGCCGAACGTCCAAGCGCCGGTTGCTGGGCGAGCCGCCAGGCTGATCGCCCACAGGGATACCGCGATTGCTCCGACGTCGGAGAGCATGTGTCCCGAGTCGGATAGCAACGCCAGCGAGCCGGCCATGATCGCGACGACAACTTCGAAAATCATGAAAGCCGTCAGCAAGATCAGCGCGATGATCAAGTAACGGCGGTCGGCATCGGAGTTGACACCATGCTGGTGGGATCGTTTGTCGGTCCCAGCGTGAACGTGGTGGCTGTCGTGGCCGTCGCCGTGCTCGAGGCTGTGGCTATGTCCGGTCGTGGCGGTCATGTTCGCCGCCCTCGGCCACGGTTCGAGATGCGGCGAGCAGGGCCGGCCGGATCCACCAGGTCGCGGACCGTGCTCGTGTGCGCGGTATGGGTGAGCCCGAGGGCAAGCAGCGTCTGCACATGGGCGTCGTCCAATCGGTAGTACGCCATCCGGCCTCGACGGCTGACGGTCACGACCCGATAAGCGCGCAGGAGCCGCAAGGCATGACTTACGGCGGACTCCGTCATACCCGTCGTCGCGGCGAGGTCGCCGACGCAGAGTTCGCCGGCGTGGAGCAGGCTGGCCAGCAACCGCAGCCGACCCGGCTCGCCGAGCAAGGCGAATACCTGAGCGCACTCGTTGATCGTTGCTTCGGGGGGCATTCCGCTCCGCGCTATCGCGACCTTGCCGGGGTCCACCAGCCGGACGCGGTAGTCGTCGACGATCGACTTGCTCACGGGCCACCTCACCGACATCTGCATGACTGTTCAGATATGAAGATACTGGCCCGGACACTAGCGTCGGTACTGTGCAGATCATCCTGATCCCTGGCTTCTGGCTCGATGGTTCGTCGTGGGACCAGATCGTTCCGGTTCTCCAACAGGCTGGGCATCGCCCGCTGCCCCTCACGCTGCCCGGCATGGAGTCGAGAGAAGCTGATCGCTCTGGAATCTCACTGCGTGATCATGTCGACGCGGTAGTCGAGATCATCGATTCCGTGCACCCCGTCGCCGACGAAGTCGTACTCGTCGGGCACTCCGGCGGCGGCGCCATCGCCCACGCCGCGGTCGACGCCCGGTCCGACCGCGTCGCCCGGGTCGTTCACGTAGACACTTGGCCCGTTGGTGACGGCGACGTGATCAACGACAGGTTGCCGGCAGAGAACGGCGGGATTCCGCTGCCGGACTGGTCGGATTTCGAAAAGGAAGACCTCGTCGATCTGACGGATGAACTACGGGCGGCGTTTCGCGCGCGGGCGATACCGACGCCCGCGCGGGTCGCTCGAGACTCGCAGCAGCTGTTCGACGAACGTCGCTACGGCGTGCCCGTCACGGTTATTGCGTGCGCATTTCCGAGTGCGCAGCTGCGGGAGTGGATGGCCCAGGGCGAGGACGCACTGCAGGAGCTCGCGAAGGTGCGCACCGTCGACTACATCGACCTGCCCACGGGCCACTGGCCGCAATTCACTCGGCCGGTCGAGCTGGGGCGGGCCATCCTCACGGCACTCAACGGGCCATTCGAATACTGATCACGTCGATGTCTTTGTCGACCAATAGTCTGTGCAGCTCACTCAGGTCGCATTCGCGAACCAAGTGAAATCGAAAGACGGTACCGCGCCCGACGGCAGAACACCGGGCTCCCGGCGCGAGGCAGGCGCGGGCCGCCGGTCCCAAGACGGTCCGCACTCGGAGGTCGTAACGTACCCGGGCGTTGTCCGGCGTAGCTACCGGGGAGGCGCTCACCTTTCACTCCGCCTTCGACGCGACCTCGGTGTCCGGTGCCGTTCGAATCTCGAGCAGCTCCAGACCCAAATTGCGTAGCCGCTGGAGTACTCCATGCAGCCCGGCCTGATCCAGTGGCTCGGTTCGCATGATGGTCTGCGCCGGCTCCTCGGTCAGGCCGGCGGCACCGAGTTCCGCCAAGACGGCCGACGGGATCGGACCGCGTACGCGTACCTCCCAGGTTTGAGAGGCCATGGGTCCTCCTGGAACTAGGTTAACCCTGAATCCACTTACTGTTCACCTAAGTGTTCACCGGCCCGGCGTCGATGTCTTCAGCCCCTTTGGATGACTGAGCGTCTTTTACAGGTAGTTCCTGTCGCGATGTGCAGCAGCGCTGGGATACTCAGCTGCCCCACTGGTTTCAGGAATGCGCACGACGCAGCGGAATTCCGTCGTCCGCACCCGACCAGGATCGGCCAGTCAAGAGTGGGAGACCAGTCTCGGCGTCTGCCGTTAGACGATGGCAAGCTCCCGCGCTCGGCGAACCGCTTCGTTCCGGCGGCTGACCGCCAGCTTCCGCAGGATGCTCCGGACGTGGGTGCGCACGGTATTGACCGAGACGAACATTGCTGCCCCGATCTCTTCGGTCGACAAGAGCTCGGACATGAGGCGCAGCACTTCGATCTCTCGCTCGCTGAGCGGCTCAGTCGTGACCGGACCAGGCGACGGCGACCTCGTCGGTCGGTCGTCGCCGGCGGACGCCGGGCGCAGGTTGACCACCTTCGACGAGGAAGGGCGCAGCCAGCTGGCCGACGCGCTCAGCGTGGCGTTTGCGCGCAGCAAGCCTCGAAGCTGTGACGTCGAATCCATGAACGGACGGCGCATTCGCTCAGGCTCAGCGAGCTGCAACGCCTCCTGGATCGCCGGCACGGCCAGCGTCACCTCGCCACGCTCAAGATGGCCGTACGCCCGATCGATCCAGGCTTCGACCACCGCGTCCAATGGTGCCGCTTGATCCCCGGTGACGTCCCGGGGCGCGGACCGCGACGACGCACCGAGAGCGGTGGCGCGACTCCGAACTACTTCCGCTCGCGGAGAGTGCGGATTCGGTAGGCCGTCGATTACTCCGATGGCCTGATCAGGGTGTGCTTGGGCGAGGTGAAGGGCTGCGATTTCCAGCAACTCCAGCTCGCGCACCCAGGACGGCGAGTCGACATTAGCGACGAACTGTCCGAGAG
>Ga0207683_10001817_pt1 | contig 18865 bp, 19 predicted proteins | sample KBSM73metaG_FD_184333 | JGI IMG/M metagenome (GOLD analysis project Ga0207683, IMG submission 184333) | Miscanthus rhizosphere microbial communities from Kellogg Biological Station, Michigan, USA - KBS M7-3 metaG (SPAdes) (version 2) | ecosystem: Host-associated > Plants > Roots > Rhizosphere >... | reverse complement strand
CCGCTGCTCGAGCGGAGCGACGAGCTCGCACGGATCGAATCGGCACTGGCCGAGGCTCGTACGGGGCGCGGCACCTTCGTGGTGATCGAAGGGCCGGCGGGGATTGGCAAGACGGCCCTGCTCGCGGCGGCACGCTCCGCGGCGGCAGACGGCGGAATGCGTGTGCTCCGGTCGCGGGGAACCGAGCTAGAGCGCGATTTCGCCTTCGGGGTGGTGCGTCAGCTGTTCGAGCCGCCGCTGGCCGCGGCATCTGCATCCGAGCGCGCCGATCTGCTGCAAGCCACTGCCGGCTTGGCTGCATCCGTCCTCGAGCTTCCAGGCGCACCACCCACGACGCACCCGCCTTCGTCGAGCGTCGATCCGTCGTTCGCGATTCTCCACGGGCTCTACTGGTTGTGCGCGAACCTGGCCGCGGCTGGTCCGCTTTGCCTGGTCGTCGACGATGCGCACTGGGCAGACGCCCCGTCCCTCCGCTACCTGGCCTTCTTGCTCACGCGGCTCGAGGAGCTGGATGCTGCGCTCGTCCTCGCGACCCGCCCTCGCGAGGCAGGTACGGATGCTGAGTTGGTTGCGACGCTGTCGACCGATCCCTCCGCGGACGTGATCCGTCTTCCGCCCCTGACGAGCGCGGCGGTCGCCCAGCTCGTGGAATCGGAACTCGCCGGCGCTCCCGATGCGGTCTTCATCGATGCCTGCCTGCGCGCAACGCGAGGAACGCCCTTCTTGATGCGCGTGCTCGTCGAGGCGCTGAACGAAGAAGGGATCGCGCCGACCGCAGAGTCCGCGCACCATGTCGAGAGAATCGGCGCACGAACCGTCGGTCGCTCGATTCGACTTCGGCTTCGCCGGCTCCCAGAGCCAGCCGGCAGGCTGGCTCGGGCCCTTGCGATCCTCGAGCAAGCCGATCTCCTCCAAGCGGCCCGACTCGCCGGGCTCGAAGAGCATGAGGCAGCTGACGCAGCCGAGCTGCTGGCGGGGGCGGGGATCCTCGAGTCGAGCAGGCCACTGACGTTCATCCATCCGATCGTCCGCACCGGCATCTACTCAGACCTCACCGGTACCGAGCGCGCGCAGGGCCACCGTCGTGCGGCGGAAGTGCTCGCTGAGCAACCTGGCGAGGGCGAGCGGGTTGCCCAACACCTGCTGATCAGCGAGCCGGCCGCCGACGCTTGGGTCGCGGAGCGGCTCCTCGAGGCCGCACGGGCGGCGGAGCGGAATGGCGCTCCCGACTCGGCAGCCGTCTTCCTGCGCCGAGTGCTCGATGAACCGCCGGCAGAGGAGGATCAGTCGGCACTGCTGCTGGAGCTCGGAATGGCCGAGGCGAGCGCTGGGCTCGCCGGCTGGTCCGAGCATTTGCAGCAGGCCGTAGACGCTGCGCCGAACGCTGTGGCAGCTGCCGAGGCGGCGATGGTCCTGGCGCACGCGCTCAGCCGGGCTCAGCGACACGGGGAAGCGGTCGAGGTTCTCGATCGTGCGTCGTCGGCGCTCGATTCGCGCCACGACGAGCTCGCGCTTCAGCTCGAGGCTGCGGCCGTCGTCCCCGGGATAAACGACCCCGTGACCGCAGCCTCGGTGGCCGTCCGCGGCGAGAAGCTGCGCGACCGGGCCGCCGGCGATTCCGCGGCGCCGCCCGAGCTACTCGCCGCTGCCGCGTTCATCTCTGTCCTCACGAACGAGCCCGCCGAGATCGGCGCGGACCTGGCGACCCGGGCGCTTCTGGTCGGAGACAGGGCACGGCCGGGCTCGCAAGGGGGCCCGTGGTTCTCGGTCGCAGGGTGGTTTTCGCAGACGACGTTCTCGCTTCTCTTGGCCGACCGATACGGACAGGTGCGGCCGCTGCTCGACGACTCGATCGCGCAGGCGCGGGCCACGGGTGACGCCGGCCGGCTGGCCATGGGCTTGCGCGATCGGGGGTGGGTTGCCCTTCGGCAAGGCGATCTGAGGGCGGCCGAGGGAGACGCGCGGACGGCGCTCGCCGCAACCGAGCTCCCCGCGCCATCCATGTATCGCATCCTCAACGGCAGTGTCTTGGTGACGGCGCTTGTCGAGGAGGGCGAACTCGATGCGGCCGTCGAGACGCTCGCGCTGCTCGACTCCGAGGCAGAAAGCGGATACGTCACGGGCGCAGTCCTTCGCCTAGCGCGCGGACGCCTGCGGGTTGGGCAGGGACGAATCGGCGAAGGGCTCGAAGACTTCATGGGCGTCGGCGCAGACGCGACGCGGGTGCTGGTCACCTGCCCGAGTTTCCTTCCTTGGCGATCGGAGGCTGCGCTCGCCCAGCTCGCGCTCGGCGATGATGAGGCGGCGGGACGCCTTGCAGAAGACGAACTCCAGCTCGCCTCGGCATTTGGCGCCCCGCGAGCGCTCGGGGTGGCCAAGCGTGCTGCGGGGGTCGTGCTCGGCGGTGAGCGCGGAGAGCTTTTGCTGCGTGAGGCGATCGACGCGTTCGACCGTTGCGAAGCCAGGTTGGAACGAGCGCGAGCTCTGGCTGATCTCGGCGCGATGCTGCGGCGGCGCAATCGACGCACCGAGGCTCGAGAGCTGCTCCGCGAGGCACTCGACGCCGCCCACCGCGTGGGCGCCAAGCGGCTGGCCGAACAGGCCGAGACCGATCTGCGTGCCACCGGCGCGCGCCCGCGAAGGGTCGTTCTCACGGGGCTCGACTCGCTGACAGCCAGCGAGCGCCGGGTTGCCGAGCTCGCCGGCCAAAGCCTGACCAACCGGGAGATCGCCCAGCAGCTGTTCGTCACGGATCGGACGGTCGAGGGCCACCTGACCAGCGTCTTCCGGAAGCTGCGGCTCGACTCGCGGACGGAGCTTCCTGCTGCGTTGGCGGAGGAGGTCGAAATCTCCGCGTAGCCGCGGAATAGATCCCCGGCTCCGGTGTCTTCAGGAGCATGGGATGCGAATCGAGAACGAGGGAACTGGCCCAGCGGCTGAGCGGAGGCGACGAGATCCTCCTCCTGTGGAACCCGCGGGACGGGCACCTCGAGGTCACGGTTCGCGACGTCGACACCGGCCTCGGCTTCAACCTCGAGGTCGCGCCGGGCAGCGCGCTGGACGCGTTCCACCATCCATATGCGTACGCCCCGTCGCTCGGGGGCCATGATGACTAGCGTCGAATGCCTGCAGGCGGCCTTGCGCACGCTCGTCGCGGAGCGGCAGGCACTGCGCGAGCACGGTGCGGAACGCGACGTGCTCGAGGCAAACCGCGTCGAGGTCGGGCGCCGCCAGCGGCAGCTGTCAGCGGCGCTGATCGACCGCTACGCCCGCTAGCGCTCGAAGAGATCGTGCCCTGGACGTACATTCCCAGCCGTACGCTGTTTGGAGCCGCTGCCTCTCGATCGCCGGCGCGCGCGCCAGAGCAGAATAGGGCGAGGATGCTCGAGCTCGACACCCCGCACGGCCCTGCGCGCGCGCACCTGCGCGAGGCGGAGTCGCCGCGCGGCTGGCTCGTGCTGGGCCACGGTGCCGGCGGCGGGGTCGAGTCACCGGACCTGAAGGGCGCGACGCAGGCGGGGCTGGACGCAAGCCTGAGCGTCGCGCTGGTCGAGCAACCCTACCGCGTCGCGGGCCGACGCTCGCCCGCCCCGGCCGCGCAGCTCGACGCGTCATGGGTCGCGGTCGTCGAGCAGCTGCCGCTCGCAGGACTGCCGCTCGTCGTCGGCGGCCGCTCGTCGGGCGCACGCGTCGCCTGCCGGACGGCAGCCGCGACCGGCGCCGTGGCGGTGCTCTGCCTCGCGTTCCCGCTGCACCTGCCCGGCCGGCCGGAGAAGAGCCGGCTCGACGAGCTCGACGCGGTCACGGTGCCGACGCTCGTCGTGCAGGGCGAGCGCGATCCGTTCGGGCTGCCGCCCGCTGGGGCGAACCGCACAGTCGTCACGATTCCGGGCTCGCATTCTCTTCGCAGCCCGATTAATGTGACGACCGCCGTGAGCGAGTGGCTCGCGGCGACTGTCATCGCGTAGAGGGAGGGGTACTTGAGCACCACTGAATCGGCCCGGTCCAGTGCCGGGCTCGCACGCTGGGGCGCGCTGGCCGGAGCGGCCTACGTCGTCCTGTTCGTCATCGGCGTCCTGCTGATCTACAACGGCACGCCGGACTCGTCGTCGGCACCGGCGAAGATCATCGCCTACTACTCCGACGGCGGACATCGGTCGCGGATGAACATCGGCTGGCTCGTCGCAGGGCTGGGCCTCTTCTGCTTCATCTGGTTCCTGAGCGCGCTGCGCCAGCGGGTCAGCCGCCTCGAGACAGGCGACGGCTTCCTGAGCGGCCTCGTCACGATCGGCGGAGCCGTCTACGCCACGCTCACGCTGGCGGCCATCGCAGTCGAGGTCGGCATCAGGACGATGAGCGACGACACCTACCACCACACGGTCTACCCCGGGCTCATCCATGCCGCGGACGACGCGGCCTGGGTGCTGCACGCCTCTGGCGGGGCCGGTTTGGCCTCGATGATCGTCGCCGCCTCTCTGGCGGCGTTGAGGGCCGCCGCCGTGCCTCGCTGGGCCGGTTGGCTCGGCATCGTCGTGGGCGTTCTGTCGCTCGGCCTGATCATCTTCTTCCCGTGGTTCCTCGCGGCGATCTGGGTGCTCGTCGTGAGCATCGGGATGTTCGCGAGCGCCGGTCGCCTCCAGGAGGAGCCGGCGCCGGTCGCGGCCTAGGCGCTCGGCGCGCGCGGGGCGGGTCGGCTACCGCTCCGCGCGCGCCGTCCCGAGAATTCCTGCCGATATTCGCTTGCGCGTCTGCAATGCCTCGTGTATTGTCACGCGTTCAATTCGGGGAAAGGAGGTACGTCAGTTGAGCAGCAACGTCGCGAATCGTCTCTACGTCATCTCCGCCCCGGCCCTCATGGCCGTTCTCGCAGAGGCGGCGTTCGGCGACCACAGCCCTCGGGCGGCCTCCACCGGAACAGCTCCAGCAGACGCGTAAGCGTCGGAGCGACGTTCGGTGAAGGCGGCCCACGAGGCCGCTTTCGTCGTTTCAGAGGCGAAAACTTCGCCCGTCACACAACCGAGGAGCACAACGTGGAGCCATCACCCACGGTGTAGCCGAGTCGACCCCGACTTGGAGCAGCAGCAGATGGTGTGCTGAACCGATGCGTAATTCCCCCGACAAAGCGGGGTGCATGAAGACCAGCGCATTTCTCTTCTCGACCTCCTGACGCCGGGCTCTCGACTCGGGCCAATCCGATCGAGATCCAAGGTGAAGGGAGGTGAACGCGGTGATGTACTACGACTCCGAGTCCCGCCGCCAGCGCCAGCACGAGCGCATGGCGGAGATCAGGGCCGAGTACCGGCGCGTCCAGCGGCACCGAGAGCCGCACAGCTCGGCCGCGATGCGGCGCTACGCACAGTCGGCGTGGTCGCACATGCGGTGGGCCGTGCCGCGGCGCGCACCGGTCTCCCGTGCCTGAGTCGCTCCACCCGCAGAGCCGCGCGCTTCGCCTGGGCGCGCGGCTCTGTCCTTCACACGCGTCGCCGCACGTCCAGGATCTGCAACGGCAGCACGGCGAGCAGGAGCAGCTCGCGAACCGCGAGCTTCGGCGACGGGCGATCGGGCGGCGACGACCGGGTCACCGGCACCGAGCCGCGCAGCGCGGTCCGCACCAGCACGGCCGCCCGCAGCGCGTGCCAGCTGGAGGTGACGACCACCACCTCGTCAGCACCGACCTCGCGCGCCGCCTTTGCGACGCCGAGCGCGTTCTCGCGGGTGTTCCGAGCGTGCGGGTCGAGCAGCACCTCGCCCGCGCGCCAGTGGCCGTGCATCAGGTCGGCTTCGCCCGAGAGCAGGACCGCGTCGTCCTCGCGCACGATCGACTCCGCGTGCCGGAGGCGCGCCTCGCAGATCGCGTGCAGCTCCTCGTCCGGCCGCTGCGAGTAGCCCAGCACGGCGACGAGGCGCATCAACGGCGCCGGCGCCAGAACGTCAGCAGCGTCCCGATCACGGTGAATACGACGAGCAGCGACTTCCAGCCGCGCAGCTTCGACTCGCCGCTCGCCCGCTCGCGCATCTCGACCGGAACCTCGTCGACGCGCAGGCCCGCCTCCGACAGCCGCAGCAGCGCCTCGACCTCGGGCGCCGCGGTCACGTACGGCTGCGAGAGCACCGGCAGCGCCTTCGCGTTGGCCGCGTACATGCCGGAGGTCGCGTCGAGGAACGGGCGGCGGAGCGCGATCCTCATCCCGCGCCGGAGCAGCGCGGTGCCGAGGCGGCGTGGGCGGCTCGGCTTGTAGCGGTACGGCGCGAAGCCTTCGCCGCTCGCAAAGCGGGAGCCGACGGCCACGTCGCAGACGCCTGACTCGACCCGCTCGAGCAGCCGAGCCAACTCGAGCACCGGGTGCTGGCCGTCGGCGTCAACCCGGCCGCAGAGCTCGTAGTTGCGTTCCTCCGCGTATCCATAGCCCGCTGCGATGCCGGCTGTCAGCCCACGGTTCTCGCCGAACGAGACGACTTCGGCTTCGTGCTCTCGAGCGACGTCGGCGGTACGGTCGGTCGAGCCGTCGTCGATCACGACCACGTCCGCGTCCGGCAGGACGAGCTGCAGCTCGTCGAGCACGGCCGGAAGGTTCTGCTCCTCGTTCCAGGCCGGGATGAAGACGAGCGTGCGCACGCGCGCAGGCTACGCGGCCTCGGCGATCGCTTCGAGGCGGTCGGCAACCTCGGCAAGAGGCGCCGTCGCGTCGAGCTCCGCCGTCGCGGTCGCGCGAAGACGCGGCTCGATCTCCGCGAGATGCCGCAGGACGAGGGCGCGCTCCTCGTCGCTCTTGCCGTACGGGTTGTCGAAGCGCGTCTCGATGCGTTCGAGGAGCACTTCCGCCGGTGCGCTCAACAGCACGATTCCGTCGAGCCGGTCGTAGAAGCGCCCCTGGTTCGTGTGGCAACCGGCGAGGAACAGGTGGCCCTGCTCGTGACCCTCGAGCAGCGTGTCGATCGCGTTCTCGCGCCAGTTCCAGCCGTCGTCCACCCACTCGCTCCACTCCTCCGTGTCGGTGTCCACGACGCGGTGGCCGCGGTCCGCGAGCACGCGGAGCACGCTCGACTTCCCCGTGCCGGACATGCCGGTGACGAGCACCTTGGCCATGCGGCGGAGGCTAGCCCGAGCCGGCGCGCGTGGCGACGAACGCGGCCACGTCTCGGATCTGCTGCTCGGTGAGCTGCCCCGAGAACGGCGGCATCCCGCCGCCGCCGTTCGTGACCTTGTCCTGCACCGCCGCGAAGCCCGGGCGGAGCTGGTCGAGGTTCGGCCCGACCTGGCCGCTCGCGTGCGCCGCGGCCAGCGTGTGGCACGAGCCGCAGCCCGCCGAGCCGAACACCTTGGCGCCCGCGGAGGCCGAGGCGTTCGCGGGAACCGGCGAGCTCGCGGCGGGCGCCGGCGCGGCGGTGTTCTGGCTGTACAACCAGACGGCGCTCGTGTACCAGACGCCGATCAGCACCGCGAACAGCAGCCCGCCGGCCAGCGGCAGCACGAGGCGCGGGAAGCGGTGCAGGCGCACGATCGTCACCTTCGCGGCGAAGGCGCCGTAGACCGCGCAGCCGAGGAGCGAGTGCACGAGGACGCGCGTGCTCGGGCTCTGGAAGCCGAGCTTGAAGATGCAGTGGTAGGCGACCGGCAGGGTGCAGGCGAACGCAAGGCGGCCCGACCAGCGGTGGACCGGGTTCACCCACGCCGGCTTCGGCCACGGCAGCTTGCGGAAGATCCAGGCGGCGGTGAAGACCTGAAAGCACGCGAGCACGACGGCCGCCGTCGCAAAGCCTGCCTTGAGGTGGATCGGGTCACTGAAGAAGAGCCGGAAGTAACCCTTCGAGCGCGTGCTGTGCGCGGCGAGCAGGCCGGCCGTCAGCGAGCCGACCGCGAAGGCCAGGAGCGGCGCCGCGAGCCAGCGCGCCGAGCGCTGCTCCGGGGCGGCGGCCGTCAGCTCTGCCACCGCGCTATCGAACAGCAGCCGCGGCGCCGAGGCAAGCGCCGTTAGGGTCGAGGCCATGCGGTTCACGACCCGGCCGGAGCTGCGCGGGACCTTCGGGATGGTCGCCTCGACGCACTGGCTCGCCTCGGCGGCGGGGATGGCGATGCTCGAGCGCGGCGGCAACGCCTTCGACGCGGCGGTCGCGACGGGGTTCGCGCTGCAGGTGGTCGAGCCGCACGCGAACGGCCCCGGCGGCGAGGTGCCGATCCTGCTCTACAGCGCCGAGCGCGACGAGGTGCTGCTGGTCGACGGCCAGGGCGTCGCCCCGGCGGCCGCGACGACCGACCGCTTCCGCGAGCTCGGGCTGGAGCTGGTGCCCGGCACCGGACTGCTTGCGGCCTGCATCCCTGGCGCGTTCGACGCTTGGCTGCTGTTGCTGCGGGACTTCGGGACGCGTTCGCTTGCCGATGTGCTCGAGCCGGCGATCGGCTACGCGGAGCACGGCTACCCGGTCGTGCCCGCCATCACCGAGGACGTCGCCAGGGTCGAGCAGCTGTTCCGCGACGAGTGGCCGAGCTCGGCGGAGCTGTACCTGCCGGCGCCGCAGCCGGGGACGCTGTTCCGCAACCGCGAGCTGGCGGCGACGTACCGTCGCGTGCTCGACGAGTCCGGCGGCGAGATCGACCGCGCGCGAGACGCGTTCTACCGCGGCTTCGTCGCCGAGGCGATCGCGGCCTTCGTCGAGCGCGAAGGCGGCCTGCTCACGGCCGCCGACCTGGGGTCATGGCGGGCGAAGCTCGAACTCCCGCTGGAGCGCGAGTACCGCGGCTGGCAGGTCTTCAAGACCGGGCCGTGGGGCCAGGGGCCGGTGTTCCTGCAGCAGCTCGCGCTGCTCGACGGCTTCGAGCTCGCCGAAGGAGCGGAGCTCGTCCACACCGTCGTCGAGTGCGCCAAGCTCGCGTTCGCCGACCGCGAGGCCTGGTACGGCGACCCCGACTTCGTCGACGTGCCGCTCGAGGAGCTGCTCAGCGCCGAGTACGCCGGCGAGCGGCGAACGCTCGTCTCGGACGAGGCGTCCGCCGAGCTCCGACCGGGCAGCCCCGGCGGACGGCAGCCGCGCCTGCCGACGATCCCGGAGACGGCACCGGCCCTGCCCGGCGCCGGGGAGCCGACCCGCGGCGACACGTGCCACCTGGCCGTCGTCGACCGCCACGGCAACGCGGTCTCGGCGACGCCGAGCGGCGGCTGGCTGCACGGCTCGCCGATCGTGCCGGGCCTGGGCTTCTGCCTCGGCACCCGCGCGCAGATGTTCTGGGTGGAGGACGGATTGCCGGCATCGCTCGAGCCGCGCAAGCGGCCGCGGACGACGCTCTCGCCGACGATCGCCCGCCGCGACGGCGAGGTGCTCGCCTTCGGCACGCCCGGCGGCGACCAGCAGGATCAGTGGTCGCTCGTCTTCTTCCTGCGGCTCGTCCAAGGGCTCGGCCTGCAGGAGGCGATCGACGCGCCGATGTTCCACACCGAGCACTTCCCGGAGTCGTTCTACCCGCGGCAGCCGCGGCCGCGGACGCTGCAGCTCGAGGACCGCTTCGGCCCGGTGGTAGCGGAGAACCTCGAGGCGCGCGGCCACCTGGTCGAGCCTCAGGACCCATGGTCGCTCGGCCGTCTCAGCGCGGCGGGCACGCTCCCGGACGGCACGCTCCGCGCGGCCGCCAACGCGCGCGGCATGCAGGGCTACGCCGCCGGCCGCTAGCCCTCCGCGGGCATGTCCTGGACGACGCCGACGAGGTGGCCCTCCGGGTCGGTGAAGAGACCGAGCGTGACCATGTCCATGATCGTCTCCGGGCCCATCACGCGAGCGCCGCCGAGGCTTTCGGCCTTCTGCAGCGACTCCTCGACGTCGGGCACCGCGACGTAGAAGGTGACGTGGCCCTCGTAGCCGTCCGGCCCCTGGGCGACGCCGCCGCCGATGCCGAGGTCGCCGTTCGCCGCCTTGTTGTCGTCGCGCGCGACCATGCCGTAGCTCATCTCGTTGTTCGCGTCGATGTTCCAGCCGAAGAGCTCGGCGTAGTAGCCCTGGAGCTTTCCGCCGTCCTTGCCGACGATCTCGAAGTGCACGACCGGCTGTCCCATGTCGGTCTCCTTTCGCGTTCGGGGTCACCTGCTTAGACGGCGCCGGCGGCGAAAGGTCATCGACGCCCTCTTACGTCGCCGGCCGCCGAGCGGATCGTTAAGCGCCTGTTGTGAAATCAAACTCAGGCGGGCCTGCTCGCGTACTTCCTTGCAGAGAGAAGGAGGTACCAAATGCGAAGAATCGGACTCCTCGCAACCGCGCTGGCGGTGGCCGCAGCCGCGGCGATCGTCGCCGCCGTGCTCGCCACGAACGGCTCCGCGAAGACAAGCGCAGTCGTGAAGACGATGCACAACGCCGCGCTCGGCAAGACGATCCTCGTCAACCGGAGCGGGCTCACGCTCTACTCCCTCAGCGCCGAGCGGCACGGACGCTTCATCTGCACGTCGTCCGCCTGCGTCGCGCTCTGGAAGCCGCTCGTCGTCGCCAAGGGCGTCAAGCCGACCGGAGTCAGCGGGCTCACGGCCGTGAAGCGGCCGGACGGCAGGCGGCAGGTCGCCTTCCGCGGCGCGCCGCTGTACCGGTTCGTGCAGGACACGAAGCCCGGTCAGATCAACGGCAACGGCTTCAAGGACGTCGGCGTCTGGCGGCCCGTGACTACCTCGGGCACGTCGACCGCGCCGGCCTCGTCCAACCCGATGCCGTCGTACGGCTACTGATCCCAACGCGAGCGCCGCGGCCGATGCCCAGCCGCGGCGCTCGCTACCCGCCGAGCTCGACTCCCTCGCCGGGCGGGAGCCAGCGGAAACGTCTGCTGATGCGGCCTCGACCAGGACCGTCGGCCCACCGATGTGCGTCAGCCGCACTGGTGGCTCAGGCCGAGGCAGCCGGTGCGGGCTGACGCGCGTTCGCGGTCGTCCACTCGAGCAGGAAGTCGGCGACCTCCTCCCAGCCGTCCTGGCCCGGGTAGTGGCAGCGGCCCGGATACTCCTTGTGGTCAGTCCTCGCCGGCGCCTTGCTCTGCTTCTTCCAGGTCGCAACGTTGAGCGGGGCCGGGCAGATCCGGTCCTCCGTGCCGGTCGCCAGCATCAGCGGCGCGCGGTGCGGGTTGTCGAAACGGACCTTCGTCGCGCTGCCCGGGTACGCGGCCTGGAAGAACATCCGCGCCGAGCCCGGGATGTAGTACCGGTCGTACACGGCGTCGGAGTCCTCGCGGCTGAGCGCGTTTGTGAAGCACCAGTAGAACTGGTCGCGGGTCAGCGGGTTGTCGTGGTTCTTGCCGAAGGGATTCTTGAGGGCGGGCCAAGCCGCGCGCAGCGTGGAGAGCGGCAGCGGAAAGACGCCTTTGGGCGTGGCAGTGCTCAGGGCGACCCCCGCGCTGCCGAGCCCCCGGTCGAGCAGGAGCTGGGTGACCAGGCCGCCGAACGAGTGGCCGATGATGATCGGCGGCCGCTCGAGCCCGCGGATCGTCGTCTCGTAGGAGTCGACGACGTCGATGATCGAAAGGCCCTGCAACGGCGACGGGTCGCTGCGCAGCGCGGCAGGCTCTTTGTCGAGGCCCGGCCACGAAGGCGCAAGCACCTCGTGCCCGAGCCCGCGGTAGCGCTCGGCCCAGTGCTCCCAGGAGAGCCCGGTCATCCACATGCCGTGGATCAGGAGGATCGTCTGCGGGTCGTTCGAAGGTTCGACAGCGGCCATGGGTGCCTCCCCGGTCGGATGCGACCCCTGCCGCGACCCTAGTGGAAAACGCGAGGGCCCGGGCGGCTCGGGCGGCCCGGGGCCCCTCGCGTCGGCTCCCGCTAAGAGCCCTCTGCGGGAAGCACTTCGTAGGTCGGGTTGTCGCCGTGCTGCTGGGTGTAGAACCAGCGCCAGTCGTCCTTCCACAGCTTCGGCGGCTTCGCGCCCAGGATGCCGTTCGCCCCCGGGTCGCCGTTCGAGACGACCGCGCCGGTGATCTCGTTGTCGCCCTCGTTGCCGAGGCCCGAGACGCCGGAATCGATCGTCGCGGACGGGTCACGGCCCTCCGCGAGCCAGCGCTGCGGCTGGTTCGCCGGGTTCGAGTAGTCCGTGTTGACGTTGAACAGCCAGCCGGAGTCGAGCGCGTTGCGCTGCGAGTGCAGCGTGTCGCCCGCGTCCTCGACGAACGTGACCTGGTTCTTCGAGATGAAGGTGACGTTGTCGAAGCCGGCGTGCGCCGCGTCGCCCTTGTAGAAGAGCGAGAGCGTGCCGGTGTTCGCCGACGGGGTCTTCTGGCTCAGCTGGAAGATCGAGCCCCAGCCGCCGATCGGGTTCTCCACGCTCGTGGCGTTCGTGTCGCCCGTCTCGTCGAAGTAGAACTGCCGGAACTTGCCGTCGGGCCGGAAGGCGTTGTTCTCCGGCCGCTTGAACGGCGTCCCGTTGGCCGCGGTCGCGAGCGCGTTCGCCGAGAACGGCGCCGTCCCGTCGGTGGCCGTGTCGTGGATCGTGATCCAGCGTGTGTCGAAGCTCGCGCCGTAGGTGTGGAGCGCGATCTGGTCCGCCGAGTTGAGCGGCGTCTGCGACGCCTTGGTGATCGGCGCGTTGGCCGCGTTCAGGACCTGCAGCACCTGGAGCCGGCCGTCGGCCAGGTCGCCCGGGTGCTTGGGCACGAACCGGTAGACGAAGCTGTTCGGCACCTTCGCGACCGTGGCGCCCTTGTTGGCGCCACTGGAGTCCTCGCTGAGCCAGAGGTTGCCGTCCTTGTCGTTCTGGACGCCCTCGTATGCGGCGTTCCCGAGCGAGCCCACGAGGTTGACGACCGTCGAGGGGTACCCAGGCGTGGCGGAGTAGATCGACGGGCCCCCGCCGAGCTCGGTCGTGAACAGCAGCCGCTCGGCGAACGGGTCCCAGGTCGAGCCGTCGATCTGCGGCAGCGTCGCACCGGTCGAGTCCTTCGTCGCCATCAGCGTCACGCGGTGCGCGGCGTCGGCGTCGAGGTTGATGCGCGTGATGTAGCCGGGCGAGCCGGACTCGTGCCCCTGGAACAGGAAGTGCGTTCCGTACCAGTAGTTCGGGTCGGCCCCAGTCAGGCTCTGCTTGAAGACGAGGTAGGTGTTCTTGTCCGGCTCGGTCTTATGAGCCTCGTGCGTCGGGTTCGACCCCGTCGGCACCATCTGCGGCTCGCCGGCGGCGTTCAGCACGTCGTTGTCGTAGCCGTAGTAGGAGACCGTGCCCGGCGAGCCGTTCTCGAGCTTCGTCGAGCCCTGCGCGACCACGCTCTGCCGCAGCTCGGCGGACAACTTGCTCGCGGGGGCGTAGCCCTCGGACTTCGTGTTCGCGGTCGCCACGTTGCTGAGCACCGGCGACTCCGGCGGATTCGCGGCGGCTCCCGCGAGGATCCCACCGGCAACCGCGGTCGTGGCCAGCACGGCCAGGACCGCGTAACGCGTCCTGCGTGACATGCAGCTCCTCCTTCTCTCCCTGTCCGTGCGCGCCGGGGATCGGGCGCGCTCGGCGGCGACGCTACGAGAGGCCGGAGCGCGCGTGGGTTACGCGGTTGGTCGAGTTCGGTGTCGAGGCGGTGACGTCAGTCGAGCAGCGGGTCGTGGCCCCAGTTGAGCAGTGAGTAGCGCCAGCGCGTGTGCGTGACGTCGCCGGCCGGGCGCTGCGCGAGGTGGCGGTGGACGTAGCCGACGACCTTGCGCATATGCCGGCGGTCGGCGTCGCTCAGGTGGTGCTCCCGGGTGCGCAGGAGCCGGACGATCCGGCGGCCCGAGGCGTGGCCGACCGACTCGCCGCGGCCGTCGGGACGCGACCCGACGCTCCGTGACTCCTCGGTCTCGAGCCACGCCTCGAGCTCGTCCGCATCGAGGTTGACGGCCTCCTGGAACTGGAGCGTGATCCGCTGCAGCTCCTCGCCGAGCATCAGGCGGCCCGGCGCTGCTCCGCACTGCGCTGCGGCGCAAGTCGCGCGACGCGATCGTTGCCGCGCGCGAGCGCGGGCAGCCGCGTGGCGCCGTAGACGGCGGCCAAGCCGACGAGGCCGTAGATCACGCGGGTCGCGGCGTTGGTCTCGCCGAAGTCCAGCCCGAAGATCCAGGCCACGAGGTCGAACTTGGCGAGGGCCACGAGACCCCAGTTGAGGCCACCGACGACGAGTAGCACGCCGGCAAGCAGGTCGAGGTTGCGCTTCATTCCTGTCCCTCCTCTGTCGAGATTGCGTCGAGACTGTATCGAGAGTGTCTCGTCTTTGTCAAATGCTTGTTCAGTGTTTGTAGACTTGGCTCGGTGAGCGTCGAGAGCTACCTACGGATCGGCGAGCTGAGCCGGCGTACGGGCGTCAGCGTCGAGCTGCTGCGGGCCTGGGAGAAGCGCTACCGCCTCCTCGAGCCGGCGCGCTCCGGCGGTGGGTTCCGGCTCTACTCCGACATCGACGTCGATCGCGTCCGCTCGATGCAGGGACACCTCGACGACGGTCTCGCGGCCGCGGAGGCCGCGCGGCGCACGCTGCGGCGGGAGCCGGCGCCTACGCCGGTCGCCGGCGGCCTCGTAGCCGGCCCGAAGCGCGAGCTCGCGCAGGCACTCGCGGCCTTTGACGAGGCGCGGGTGCACGCCGTCTTCGACCGACTGCTCGCGTCGCTCAGCCTCGACACGGTGCTGGCGGAGGTCGTGATCCCGTACCTGCACGAGCTGGGCGACGCCTGGGAGCGCGGCGAGGTGACCGTCTCGCAAGAGCACTTCGCGAGCGCGCTCATCCGCGGTCGGCTGCTCGGCCTCGCTCGCGGCTGGGGCGCCGGCGCCGGCCCTCGCGCCCTGCTCGCCTGCCCCGCTGGCGAGCTGCACGACCTCGGACTGATCGCGTTCGGGCTCGCGCTCCGCTCGCGCGGCTGGCGGATCACCTACCTCGGGCAGGACACGCCGCTCGACGCGGTCGGCGAGCACGGCGAGGCGCTCCAGCCGAACTGCGTCGTCCTCGCCTTCACGCGGCGCGGCGCCCTTGACGACGAACTCGGCGTGTTGAAGCGGATGGCGGGAACGGTGCCGGTCTGGCTCGCGGGCGCGGGTGCGACCGCCGAGCTCGCGGAACGCGCGGGCGCCTTGCTGCTGGCGACGGACCCGGTCGAGGCCGCGGACCGCGTCGCCGGCACACCAAGCCGAGCGACATAGGCTCTCCAATTCCTTTTGTGGAGTGCGCCTACCGCTAGCCAAAGAGGTCGGCCAACCCGAAGTCCGCAGGACGGCGCCCGTCGTCGGCCGCGAGGCTCCGGTCGGCTCCACGCTCGAGCAAAAGCCGCGCGAGCTCCTCGTCGCCGTTCTGGGCCGCCGCGTGCAGCGCGGTGAAGCCACCCTCGCCGGGACGGTTCGGATCGGCGCCATGGTCAAGCAAGAGCCGCGCCAGCGGCACCGACCGCGCGAAGGCGGCGGTCCCGAGCGGCGGCACGGGCGCGAACGAGCTCGTCGCGAGCACGTTCGGGTCGGCGCCGGCGTCGAGCAGCACTCGAGCCGCCCGCTCCTGCCGGCCGACGACGGCGAGGTGCAGCGCCGTGAAGCCGTCGCGGGAGAACGCGTGGGCTTGCGCCGGGTCGTCGTGCAGGATCTCGTCCAGCCGCTCGTCCCGGCCAAACGCCGCGGCCTCGAACACCGACAGCTCGCCGTCCGGCGGCAGCAGCCGGCGAGCACGCGCCGCATCTCCTTCGTACAACGCCTGTAACGCTTCGCTCATGGCTAGACGGCCGCCAGCTCTCCGCGCGCCTGCTCGGCAGCGAGCGCGTGCCCCTTCGCCTCGGCGAGGGCAAGCGCGTGCTCGAGCGCCGCGCGGGCCTCGTCTGGATGCGCGCCGAGCCGCGCGACCTCGGCGCGGACGAACGCGAGGTCGAGGTGGAGGATGATGAAGTCCTTCGAGCCGATCAGCTCCGCCGCCTCCGCGACCTGCACTTCCGCACAGGCGGCGTCGCCCCTCCTCGCATAGACGTAGGCCCGGACGATCCGCGCCCGGGCGTGCGGCTCGAAGTCGTCGGCCTGGGCTATCGCGTCCGCCTCGGCCGCAAGCTGCAGCGCCTCGTCGTGGCGGCCGAGCAGGAGGCTCATGTGGGCCTGGTACCCGATGATCGTGCTGAGGTAGCCCGTCTCGCCGCTCGCGGCAAGAGCCGTACGCCCTTCGGCGAGTGAGTCGTAGCCCCGTTGGTAGTCGCCAGCGTAGACCTCGTACTCGGCGTCCATCATCGACGGCCCCGCCCACCAGATCGTGCCGCCGAGATCGTGCAGGAGCTTACGCCCCTCGACCAGGCCCTTCCGCCCCTCGTCGACCCTGCCCATCGAGCCGATCGTCGAGCCACGGACCAGGGTGATGAGCGCCTGCAGGCGGATCGACGCCGTCGACGCCTCCGCTTCGTCGCAGACCCGCAACACCTCCTTGGCCGGCGTGCTGCCCCACCAGCAGGCCCACAGCAACCACAGGCGCACCTCGTCGGCGAGCCGGGGATTGACGGGTTGAGCCCGCCGCAGCGCCTCCGCGTAGTAGCTCGTCGCGTCCGCGCCGTCGCCCAGCCACGCCCGGATGTTCCCGATCAGCCGCAACGCCCAGACGGCGCCCTCCTCGTCGCCGAGGCGTTCGAGCTCGGCGTGCGCCTGCTCCACGGTCTCGAGCGCCGCGGCCATCGTCCCGGACGGATCGTGCTGGATCTCCCGCTCGGCTCGGAGGAGCGAGGCACGTGCGAGGAGCCGCCTGTCGCCCGCCGTGCGTGCAGCGTTCTCGACTTCGTCCAGGAGCGGCGCCGACCGGTCCAGGTCGCCGACGTCGCCGAGGATCGCCACAAGGTCGAGCTGCGCGGCCGGCCGCCCCGGAGCGTCCGCTGGGAGCAGGTCGAGCGCGCGGCTCTGGAGGCGGAGAGCGGCGGCGGAGTCGCCGCGCTCGCGGGCTCGGTCGGCGCTTCGCAGCAGCCGCGCTGCAGCTTGCGCGGCAACGGCCTCGGCTGCGGCATCGAGCGGCCCGAGCTCCGCCCGGTACCGATAGGACTGCTCGAGGTGGTACCCGACGATCTCGTCCAGCTCGACGAGGCCGGCACCGTGCTCCTCGAGCCAGGTGGCGAAGCGCTCGTGGAGCTCGGCCCTCGTCGCCTTCGGGAGCGCCTCATAGGCGGTGTCGCGGATCAGGAGGTGCCGGAAGCGGTAGGCGTCGTCCCCCGGCAGAAGCGCCGGTTCCGGCCGGACCAGGTCCTTGCGCACGAGCGTGACGAGCCTCCCATCGATCTGCGGCTCTTCGGGTGCGAGTGCCGCGACGGCGCCGCGATGGAAGACCTGGCCCTCGACCGCGCCGCGCTCGAGCACGCCGCGCTCGGCCGGGTCGAGCTGGTCGAGCCGCGCCGCGAGCAGCGCCTGGATCGTTGGCGGCACGGCGACCTCGCCGTCCTCCGCGGCCATCGCGAGCATCTCCTCCACGAAGAGCGGGTTGCCGCCGGCCGCCTCGAGGATCCGGCCGCGGAACTCGTCCGCGACGCTGTCGGACAGGGCCGCGATCAGGTCCGACGTCTCTTCCGGCGCGAGCGGCTCGAGCAGCACGTTCGTTGCATTCAGCTTCCCGCCGCCCCACGCAGGACGCAGGTCGAGCAGCTCCGGGCGCGCCATGCAGAGCAGCAGGATCGGCGCGTCGCGGCTGAGGTCGGCGACGTGCTCGACAAGGTCGAGAAAGGTCGGCTCGCCCCAGTGCAGATCGTCGAAGACCACCACCAGCGGCCGTTGCGCCGCCTGCGACTCGAGCAGCTTGCGGAACGCCCACGCGATCTCCTCCGGCGAGCCGGGCGCAGCTTCCTCGCCGAGGATGGAGGCCAGCGGACCCGCCACCTCCCCACCGGGAACGAGCTGCTTGACGACCTCCGTGACCGGCCAGTAGCTGATCCCCTCGCCGTAGGAAAGGCAGCGGCCCGTGACGACCGTCGCGTCGAGTCCGACGAGGAACTCGCGCGCCAGCCGCGACTTCCCGACGCCCGCGACGCCGAGGATCGTGAACAGGTCGCATGACCGACCGCTGACGACGTGCGCGAACGCGTTGTCGAGCCCCTGCCGCTGGCGCTCGCGGCCGATCATCGGCGCGTCGTGGCGCCGGGTCGGCGCGTCCGTGTGTACCGAAACGAGCCGATACGCCGCGACCGGCTCGGCTTTCCCCCTCGCCTCGACCGGCCGCGCCTCCTCGGCGGTCACCGCGGAGCGCACCAGCCGGTAGGTCTCGTCTCCGAGCAGCACATCGCCCGGCCGCGCGGACTGTTCGAGCCGTGCCGCGACGTTGACCGCGTCGCCGGTCGCGAGCCGTTCCTCGGTCCCGGTAACGACCTCGCCTGTGTTGACGCCCATCCGCAGCTCGAGGCGCGTGCCGTAGTCGCGCTCGAGCTCGTCGTTCAGCCCGTCGAGCCCGCCTCGCAGCTCGTCGGCCGCGCGGACCGCGCGCAGCGCGTCGTCCTCGTGCACCGCCGGCACGCCGAAGACAGCCATTACTGCGTCGCCGATGAACTTCTCGACGATGCCGCCGTGACGCTCGACGACCGTCCTGGCCGTCTCGAAGTAGCGCGCCATCACGCGGCGCAGGCTTTCGGGGTCGATCCGCTCGCCGAGCGCCGTCGAGCCAGTCACGTCGCAGAAGAGCACGGTCACGACCTTCCGCACCTCGCGCGCGGGCGCCGCGACCGCGAGCGCGGCGCCGCAGGAGTCGCAGAAACGCGCCCCCTCCCGGTTCTCTGCTCCGCAGCTCGCGCAGACGAGCACGGCTCAGCTTAGGGCGATCTCCGTCTCCGGATCGAAGAAGTGCAGCGAGGCCGGGTCGACTGCCAACTCCAGCTGCTCGCCGCGGTCGCAGGCCGAGCGGGAGTCGAGGCAGGCGCAGAAGTCCGAGTCGCCGATCGACACACAGTCCAGGTCGAGGTGCACGATCACCTGC
>Ga0207683_10001815_pt1 | contig 18886 bp, 18 predicted proteins | sample KBSM73metaG_FD_184333 | JGI IMG/M metagenome (GOLD analysis project Ga0207683, IMG submission 184333) | Miscanthus rhizosphere microbial communities from Kellogg Biological Station, Michigan, USA - KBS M7-3 metaG (SPAdes) (version 2) | ecosystem: Host-associated > Plants > Roots > Rhizosphere >... | reverse complement strand
CGCCGCGAAGCCGGTGTCGGGGATCTTCCTGCCCGCGATCAACGCGACCGCGCGGGCGCACGCTCGCGCCATGGTGACCGTGCCGTCGATGATGAAGAACGTCGCTCCCGTCGCGGTCAAGAACACCGTCGCCTGCGCCGTGACGAACCCCGGCTGCTACGGCCAGACGGTGACGCTCACCTTCGACGAGAGCAACGTCAGCTCGAGCAACATCGGCCTCGTCGACCTCACGTGCCACTCGACAATCTCGACGGCCTGTGGCTCGGCGTCCGGGATCGGCGGCAGCACGCTGAAGGACTGGATCGAGACCGGCTACGCCGACGCGCTTCCGGCGAACCAGTGGTACGGCGTCAAGACCGGCGAGACGGTCGGCCCGGTGAAGCAGGGGTTCACCGACCGGGTCGGCGTACCGCTCTTCTTCCCGGTCTTCGACACGGTCGCGACCTCGGGCGGGAGCGCCTACTTCTTCCACATCATCGGCTGGGCGGCGTTCGTGATCGACCCGACCGGCGTCACCTGGACGTCTCAGAAGCGCCAGCTGACCGGCCACTTCGTGACCTACGTCGCCACCGACCTCGCCGCCGGCGACCCGATCGGGGGCGCCACCGACTTCGGCGTGCATGTCATCACGCTCACTCAATGAGACCTGAAAGGAACCTGGCATGACGAAATCCCGACTTCGAAACCTCGCGTTGCCGATCGGGCTCGCCGTGCTCGCGGCGGTCCTGGTGGGCCTCTACGTGATCAGCTACCGCAACAGCGTCAACCACGGCGCCGACCTCGAGAAGGTGCTCGTGGCGGCGCGCGACATTCCCGCCGGCACGGACGGGGCGTCGGTTGCGGGCGGCGGGTACCTCATCGAGCAGACGGTCCCGCACCGCGCGGTCGTGCCGGGTGCGATCGTGACCGCCGCGCCGCTGGCCAACCTCGTTGTGTCCGGCACGATCTACAAGGGCGAGCAGGTCACGTTGCGCCAGTTCAAGCCGATCGCGCAGGGCGGGATCTTCGCCAAATTCAGCGGCAGGGAGCGCGTGGTCGTCGTTCCGGGGGATCCGAACCAGCTGCTTGCCGGAACGGCGTCGGACGGCGATCACGTCGACGTCGTCGCGAACACGAAATACAGCATCAGCGGGATCAACCGCGCGACGACCCGCGTCATCCTCCAGAACCTGCTCGTCCTCAAGGCGGCGAGCGGATCGAGCTCGGGAGGCGTCGGCGGGGCGCAGACCTCGACCGCCACGCTCGTGATGACCGACAAGCAGAGCCAGACGATGCTCTGGGCGCTCAAGAACGCGAGCTGGTACCTGGTTCTGCGGCCGACCGCGACCCCGCGCGACAGCCAGCCGAGCCTGGAGACCCTGTACTCGTTCCTCAGCCGCGGCCTGCCGGCGAACAACACGACGAAGATCCACGTCGCCGGCGGCTTCCCGGAGAGCGTCGATGGACAGTAACGGCCACAACAGGGTCAACGCGCTCCGGGTCCTGATGACTGGGTCCGCAGCCGACAGTGTCGCCGCGATGCTCGAGCACCAGCCGGCGATCTCGCTGGTGCGCCCGACGGGCCTCACCGAGACCCAGGCCTCCGCCGACGTCGCGCTTCACGTGCTCGACTCGGCCTCGGGCCACGGCGACCAGGACATCCCGCGGGCGCGCGAGCTGCGTGTCCCGCTGATCCTCGCCGTGTACGGCGAGCCGAACGGGATCGTCGAGGCGGGCCTCGCGGTCGGTGCGGCAGACGTCTTGGTGCTGCCCCAGCCGGCCGAGACGCTGGTGTTCGCGATTCGCAAGGCGGCGGCTGCTGCGGCGAGCTCGAACGGCGACAAGGGCAAGGTCGTCACGGTGTTCTCGCCGAAGGGCGGCAGCGGCAAGACCGTGCTGGCGACGAACCTCGCGGTCGCGACCGCCCGCTCGGGTGTGGAGACGCTCTTGATCGACCTCGATCTGCAGTTCGGCGACTCGGCGCTCACGCTTGCTGTGACGCCGCGCGCAACGATGGCCGACCTGGCTGCGTCGCCGGGCGACATCGACCTGGACAAGCTGAAGGCGTTCGTCAGTATGGACTCGCGGACTGGCCTTTCGCTCCTGCCGGCGCCGAAGCGGCCGGAGGAAGCCGATCTGGTCGGTGCGACGCAGCTCGCTGCCGTCCTCGACGCGGCGCGCAGCGGCTTCGGCGCGATCGTGATCGACACGGGCCCGCTCTTCGACGCCGCGATGCTGGCTGCGCTCGACCGCAGCGAACAGCTGCTGCTCGTCTGCAATCCCGAGGTGACCTCGCTGAAGAACGTGCGGATCGGCCTGGAGACGATTGACCGGCTCGGCTTCCCTCGCGACCGCGTCTCGCTGGTCGCGAACAAGGTTGGAGCCGCGGGCGCCGTCGGGACGGACGACATCGAGGAGGCGCTCGACACGAAGATCGCCTTCGAGCTGCCTGACGATCCCGCAGTCCCCGCGGCCATCAACCGGGCGCTGCCGGTCGTGCTGGCAGACGAGGGGAGCGACTTCGCCCAGGCCGCAACGCGTGTGGCCGCGACGGTCTTCGCCGGCGCCAGAGCGGGGGCCGGAGACGATTCGCCGCGTCGCCGCTTCGGCCGGAAGGGGCGACGATGAGCACTGTCGACGTCAACGGCTTCCCGCGCAACGACGCGTCGGTTCTCGCCGAGCGGCTCCAGGTCGACCAGGATCAGGTGCGTGCGCGGGCGAAGGACCCGCACGCCGAGCTGAAGACGCGCATCCATCGGGCCTGCATCTCGAGGCTCGGAGCGGCCTTCCTGAACCTCGAGGGCTCCGACGAGCTCGAGCGGCGCGTCCAGGAGGTCGTGAGCGAGGAGCTCAAGAGCGAGGAAGTCCCGCTGAGCCCGAGCGAGCGCGCGCTGCTCGAGCGGCAGATCGCCGACGACGTCCTGGGCTACGGGCCGTTGGAGCCGTTCCTCCGCGACCCGACGGTGACGGAGATCATGGTCAACGGCTACGACCAGGTCTACATCGAGCGCGCCGGCGTGATCCAGGAGACCGACTCCTCGTTCCTCGACGACGCGCACCTGCTGCGAATCATCGACCGGATCGTCTCCCAGGTTGGGCGCCGCGTCGACGAGTCGTCGCCGATGGTGGACGCCCGCCTCCCCGACGGGAGCCGAGTCAACGCGATCATCTCGCCGCTCGCCCTGCGCGGCCCATCGCTGACGATCCGGAAGTTCGCGCAGGACGCCTTGACGCTCGAGAGCCTCGTCGAGCTGGGCACGATGACTCCGCAGAGCGCCGACTTCCTCGCGCAGTGCGTCAGGGGGAAGCTCAATCTGCTGATCTCGGGCGGTACGGGCACCGGCAAGACGACGCTGCTCAACGCGGTCTCGCAGTACGTCCCCACGAGCGAGCGCATCGTCACCGTCGAGGACGCCGCGGAGCTGAGGCTCCAGCAGCGGCACGTCGTCCCGCTCGAATCGCGCCCGCCGAACGTCGAGGGCGAGGGCGAGGTCCGCATCCGCGACCTCGTGCGGAACGCCCTGCGAATGCGGCCGGACCGGATCATCGTCGGCGAGGTTCGAGGCGCGGAGACGCTCGACATGCTGCAAGCGATGAACACGGGCCATGACGGATCGCTTACGACGATCCACGCGAATTCGGCTCGTGACGCGCTCCACCGGCTCGAAATGCTCGTGCTGATGGCCGGGGTCGAGCTCCCGGTCAAGGCGATTCGCGAGCAGATCGCCGGCGGCTTCGATCTGCTCGTGCACATCGCAAGGCTCGTCGACGGCTCGCGCCGGATCACGCAGATCACCGAGATCACCGGCATGGAGGGCGAGGTCGTGACGCTGCAGGACCTGTTCACCGCCCCTGCCCGCGAAGGTCTTGGGTGCGAGCCCGGAATGCTGGGGCCGCTGGAGCCGATGGGCCTGCGGCCCAACTTCCTCCAGAAGCTGATGGCGAACGGCGTCGACCTGGCCCCGTCGACTTGGCTGGGGGAGCATTGAGAGCCGCCGTCCGCATTGCTCTGGTCGCCGCGGCGCTCTGCGTTCCGGCATCCGCCGCTGCGGGGACGGACGTGCAGATTCGGCACGTCGACCTCGGCGGGTTCCCGGAGGTGCGCGTGACGGCGGTCGTTCCCGCCGGAGCCCGCCCGATCCTCTGGGAGGGGAACGCTCCGGCGCAGTTCGCTCGCCCCCACCAGCTCGGGGCCGAGGAAGCCATTGTGCTCGCCGTCGACAACTCGCATTCGATGCGCGGCGAGCCGCTACGCCAGGCGACGAGTGCGGCCGCCGATTTCCTGGCGCAACAGGAGCGCGCCGCGGCAACAGGCCTCGTCGCGTTCGGGCACCAGGCGCTCGACCTGACCCGGGCCAACGAATCCCGGGAGGACGTGACCCGCACCTTGGCGACCCTCGCCTCCGACCCGCAGGGCGGAACGTCGCTCTACGACGCCGTCGTCCTGTCCGCAACGAGGTTGCAGCGAATGTCGAGCGGCATGCGGATCCTCGTCCTGCTGACCGACGGGAAGGATCTGGGCTCCCACAACTCGCTGACCGGCGCGATTGCGGCGGCACGGCGGGCCAACGTCGTCGTCTACTCGATTGCCGCCGGCGCGAGCGCGGACAAGTCCCCCCTCAGGGCGCTCGCCGCCGCGACCGGTGGCAAGGTCTTCGACGCTGCAGACGTGGGCAGCCTCGGTTCGACCTACGCCGCTCTCAGCCAGGAGCTCGATCGCACCTGGCAGATCTCATACCTGACGAGCGCGCGCCCGGGTGACCGCGTCCTGCTGAGCGTGCGCGCGGCGGGTCGGCGGGCCGGTGCGCCGCTGCGAATCCCGGGAACGAAGTACGGCCCTTCCGAATCGGGCTCGATCGCACACAGCGGCTACACCGCAGCCATGATCGTGTTGCTGGTCGCCCTCCTGCTCTCGGTCGCGGGCGTGGCGGCGAACCGGCGGTTGCGCAAGTCCGAGATCGGGCGCCTCGTGGACAAACACGTGAAGGGCGGTGAGCGCCGCGACGAGAACCGGAAGGGCGGCGGAAGTCTCGAGGCCCTCCTCGACTGGACCGAGCGCTCGATCGACGAGCTTCCGGGTGCAAGTCGTCTGACACGCGCCGTCGAATGCTCGGGCCTGAAGGTGCGCGTGGGCCACCTGCCCTACCTGGCCGGCCTGTCCGCCGTAGTCCTGGGCGTGGCCGCCACGGCCTTCGGCGCAGCACCGATACTCGCCGTCCTGTGCATGCTCGCCGGTCTCGGCGTGCCGCTGGTGACCCTCCAGGTCGCCGCGAGCCGGCGGCGGAAGGCGTTCGACCGCCAGCTGCCGGACGTTCTTTCGACGATCGCGTCCACGCTTCGTGCCGGGCACGGGCTCCGACCCGCGATTCGTGCGATCGCCGACGACGGCAGCCCGCCGGCGTCCGAGGAGTTCAGCCGGGTGCTCGGGGAGGAGCGGCTCGGGCGACCGCTCGACCAAGCCCTCGCGGGCATGTGCGAGCGAATCGGCTCTGCGGATTTCGAGTACGTCGCGACTGCCGTCAACGTTCAGTCGCAGGTCGGCGGCTCGATGGCCGGGCTTTTCGACACGCTCTCGGAGACGGTCCGCGAGCGGCAGCGGCACGCCCGCAAGGTGCATGCGCTGACGTCGATGGGCCGCCTGTCCGCCGCGATTCTGATCTCGCTGCCGTTCGGGCTTGTGCTGATCATGAGCGTGATCAACCCGTCGTACATGGCGCCGCTGTTCACGACTTCGGTCGGCCATCTGCTGATCGGGTTCTGCCTGGTCTCGATGACGATCGGCGGGCTGATCCTCAAGCGGATCGTCACGGTGGGGTACTAGCGATGATCCTGCTTCTGCTTGCCGGCATCGCGTGCTTCGCGCTCTGCGGCTACCAGCTGACCCGGGCGCGGACGGCGGCGGAGCGCGACCGCCGGACGGCCCTCGACGCGGTTCGTTCGGCGGCCGGCGGCCATGCAGACTCGACCGGTACGAGCTCGGCTTCCGCAGCTTTCGAGCGGGTGCTACGGTCACTCGCGACCGTCCACGAACGGCTGTGGCGAAAGGATTCGCCTCAAGAGGTCGATGCGCAGCTGCGGCGGGCGGGTGTCTCGAGCCGTCTCACCGCCGAGATGTTCATGGCGGGACGGGTTGCCCTAACTGGGCTCGGCCTGCTGGCGGGCCTGACGCTTGCCCACGGCGCGGGGCGCATCCTGCTCGGGATCACTCTGGCGGCGGCAGGAATCTTCGTCCCCAACTTCCTCGTCAGCAAAGCCGCGGCGCAGCGCAGCCGCCGCATCGACTCCGAGTTGCCGCACTTCGTCGACCAGCTGGCGATCGCGGTCGAGGCCGGGATGAGCTTCGACGCCGCGCTGAGCTACCTGCTCGAGGCGAGTGACGGCCCGCTCGCCGACGAGATGCGGCGTGTGCTGACCGAGCTCCGCGTCGGCGAGTCGCGGCGAACGGCGATGCGCAGCCTGGCCGATCGCGTCGGCAACGACAGCGTCACCGCCTTTGCCAACGCGGTCATCGCATCCGACCAGCTCGGTGCCCCGCTCGGCGGGATCCTCCATTCACAGGCGGCCGACCTCAGGCACCGCCGGCAGATGCACGCCGAGGAGCGAGCGCAGAAGGCACCGGTGAAGATGCTCGTCCCGATGGCGATCTTCTTCCTGCCGGTGATCTTCGTGATCATCCTGGCACCGGCGTTCTTCGGCGCGCATGGACTCCTGTGAGGTCGGAACGGGCGCCTAGCGCAGGAGCCCCATGGACAGCCGGGTGATCCAGCCGCCGCTGAGGAACGCGTAGACGAACAACGGCAGCGCAACGCCGAACGCGCACAGGAAGCGCGCCGCTGGCAGGCCGCTGGCGTTGACCAGGTCGAGCGGCACCGAGACGAACTGCAAGAGCGTCATAGCCACGACGACATGGATGACCGCCCAGACGAGCTTGCGGGGCCCGAAATTCGAGTACCGCGCCAAGATCCACAGTGCCAGCGCGGCCGAGCCACCGAGCAGTACAAACACAAACGTGTGAACGCTCAACTAGTCACCATGTTCGCACATCGACCGGCGCCGCCGAAACTGAAGCGCTATCGAAGCGCGCGCGGCCGCGAGTTTCTCCGCGCGTAGGCGCGGAACTCGCGCTCGAAGTCGGGCCACCACGGCGGACTGTCGGGATCGGCGTCCGGTCGTCGGTCATCCTCCTCGTCGCCACTGAGGACGAGAAGCGCTCCAATGGCGAAGGCGGTCAGTCCGGCGACGAATGCGGCGTCCGCGAGAGCGCGCGGCGGGGATCCGAACGCCTCGATGCCGACGGCAAGTGGCAGCGGCAGCGCGATGAGCAGCCATCCGGCCGCTCGACGCGACTGCCGTGAGGCGCTGGACAGCGTCCCGTTGAAACCGAGCACCACTGCCGCGACGAGCACGGCGGCCAGCAACAGGTCGATGACGAGCATCGGCACCGGTCAGGACCTTACGGCATGGAAGTCAAGCCGTTTGGACGTGCTAACGCTTCGAAGCCCGGTCTTACGTTCGGTGGGATGCGTGGACGCGCCGCAAGCGTGCTCTCACGAGCTGTGCTCGTAACCCTCTTCGTCGGCTTCGCCTGGGCGAACTTCCACCGCTGGCGCACCACGGGGGAGCCCTCGGGCCTGGGCACCACGCTGCTCGAAGGCTGGGTTGCGGTCCTCTTCTTGATCCGCCGGCCAACGGAGCAAGTGAGCTCGAGGCGCCTCGCCTGGGTGGCGGCGCCGATCGGAAGCTTCGCCATGCTCCTCGCGCGGCCGGCGCCGGGCGGCATGCCCCAGATACCCGCCGAGGTGCTGCAGCTCGTCGGAGTCGCAGTTGCGCTTTTCAGCCTGGGAACCCTCGGCCGGTCATTTGGCTTGGTGGCGGCCAACCGAGGCGTGAAGACCCACGGCCCGTATGCCCTCGTGCGCCACCCGACGTACACGGGGTACTTGATCGCGTACTGCGCCTATTGCGCGGAGAACCCCTCGGCCCGCAACGTCGGCCTCCTGCTCGCGAGCACCGCGTTCCAGCTCGTCCGGATCCGCGAAGAGGAGCAGGTGCTGTCCGCGGACGAGGGATACCGCGACTACACGAGCCGGGTTCGCTTCCGGCTGGTGCCCTACGTCTACTGACGCTCGGGCTTCGCCTCGACCCTGCGATTCCCCGAACGGGTGAGCCGACCTAGACGAACCGGCGAAGCGGGTGTGACCGCGGCCGCGGAATAGTCAGCAAGGTCAGAGTGAAAGAGCTCAGCACCCAGCCTGGCGGGCGAACCGCCCTACGACGTCGACTCGGCGTACTCGCGCTGCTCGCCGCTGCAAGCCTCTTCGTGGGTGGTACCGCGCAGGGTGTCCCGAAGACGCCGGTCCTAACCGGCCCGTCCGCGGGCGTGAGTGTCGGCGAGCTCCCTGCATTCGCCTGGAACGCGGTCGCCGGCGCCGAGGAATACGAGTTCGAGATCGCAGCCGACTCGGGCTTCAACTCGCCGGTGCTCGGCGGTGGCAAGGACGATTTCCGGACGAAGAACCTGCGAGCGACCCTGCAGCAGACCGTTCCCAACGGCACGTATTGGTGGCGGGTTCGCGCGATCGGCAGAAATGGCGGCGCGTCCGCCTGGTCGCGCGGTCGGTCGTTCACGAAGCGCTGGGGAACGTCGACGGTGCTCCAGTCGCCGGATTCCGGGGCCACGATCGTGTACCCGTCGACGCCGCTTCAGCTGAGCTGGGCGCCGGTCGCGGGTGCTCGCACGTACCTCGTGTCGATCGCGAGCGACCCCGGTCTCGGCTCCCTCGTGACCGTCAACGGCTCGGGGAAGCCGGTGGAGACCTCCGCGACGACGCTGACGCCGGCCGCCGCGCTCGCACCCGGCACGTACTACTGGGGCGTCACGCCGGTCGACGCCGAAGGGAACCGCGGCGCGCCGTCTCCGTCGAGGTCCTTCGTCTGGGCGTGGCCGTCGACGACGACCTTGCACCTCGAGGACCTCAATCCGGCACCCGAGGCGTTCGATCCGCGGTTCTCGTGGGACGCCGTGCCGGGTGCCGCGAGGTACGAGGTCGAGATCAACTCCTCGGACGACTTCGCGACCGGCTCGAAGGTCTGCTGCAGCGGCACCACGATCGCGACCTCGCTCTCACCGAGCCAAGTCTTCAAGGACAACGTCTACTACTGGCGCGTCAGGGCGTTCGACGCCGACGGCAATGCCGGGGTTTGGAACTACGGCGGGTCGTTCACGAAGGCGTTCGACAAGGTCGCCCCGGCCGGGCCGGTCGTGGGGACGAGCATCAAGAACGTGCACATGCGCGACAACCTCGCCGACCCTGGTGCGGACATCGACGCGGGCACGGCTGGCTATCAGACCCAGGTGCCGGTCGTTCGCTGGGACCCGGTTCCGGGCGCCTCGAGCTACGAGGTGCAGGTCGCGGGGTGGACGGGATCGGCCTGCTCGTGGGCGACGTCGACGTACATCAAGAAGACCTCGGTGACGGAGTGGACTCCGCTCGGCGGAACGACGTTGAACCCGGTCGTCTGGCAGGGCTTGCTGGCGCAGGACACGATCCCGATCACCCCCGGCACCTGGTGCTTCCGCGTCCGTGCGCGGAGCGACCGCGATTCATCGTCTCAGGAGGTCTGGGGCGATTACACCTACCTGCAGGACGGAGGCGTTGACTCGACGGGTCCGGTCGGCCCCGCCTTCACGTGGACCGCATACCCGAGCCCGGCGGATCCGACTGCTGCGGCGACATGCTCTTTCGGGTACCCGTGCGCGAACAGCTACCTGGCGCCGGCGGCGGCGTCGAGTACGACTCGAACGCCGCTCTTCACCTGGAACGCGATCAACGGCGCAAACGCCTACTACGTCGTCGTCGCCAAGGACGCGAACTTCAGCAACATCGTCGACGAAGGGTTCACTCGGATCCCGGCGTACGCGCCTCGCAACGCCTCGGTCCCGACGACGTACCCCGACGAGACGACGACCTTCTACTGGGCCGTGCTGCCGGCGACGGCGACGAACGGAAGCGACGCGCTTCCGATCGACCTGCCGAACTCGGCGAAGGGCTCCTTCCAGAAGCAGTCGACGCCGCCCACGCTCCTTTCGCCGAGCACCGGTCAGGTGTTCGCCCGCCAGCCGAACTTCCAGTGGTCGCCGACCTTCGGCGCGAGGCGCTACCGGCTGCAGGTCGCGGCCGACCCGACGTTCGGCACGCTGCTCGACGACGTGGTCACGGACGCCACCTCCTACACGAGCAGCACGACGTACCCCGCCGACACGGTCCTCTACTGGCGCGTGCGCGCGGACGACGAGAACTTGACGGGCCTCGCATGGTCGAACATCGGGACGTTCCAGAAGACGCTGCAGGCGCCGGCCGGTGCCGCCACCAATCCGACGCAGGGCGACGCGATCCCGACGTGGAGCTGGAACATCGTGCCGGGCGCGGTGTCGTACGACCTCTCGGTCGACCTGCCCGACGGAACGCACAAGGACGTCAGCGGCTTCCGGACGCCCGCGATGACGCCCGTGCAGATGTTCGGCACCGGCATCTTCCACTGGCGCGTGCGAGCGGAGTTCGCGAAGTCGCCTTCCGGTCTCACGCCCGGCCGCTACTCGACCACCTACGCCTTCACCCGCACGATTCGCGAGCCGAGCGGAGCGCATGCCGACGTCAGTCGGGACCACATCCTCCTCAGCTGGAACGCGAAGCCAGGCGGCCGGCGCTACCGCGTACAGCTGTCCGGGACGCCGGACTTCACGCAGTTGGTCGAGAACGTGGTCACCGACAACACCTCGTACGCTCCGCTGCTTCACTATCCGGGTCAGATCTCCCTCAACACGGGTCGTCTCTACTGGCGCGTCGCGGCGACCGACGAGGGCGACAACGTCGGCGACTTCACACAGCCACAGCTGCTCACGCGTGTCCGCCGCATGGAGGTCTCCGTCCGGGGGACGCTCCGTCGGCGATCCAAGCAGTGGCTGACCGTGAGCGTCACGAATTTCGAGACGGGCGGCGGCGTCGGCGGAGCGCTCCTTCGCCTCAAGGGAGCGGGCGTCCTCCGCAAGGCGCACACGACGGCGTACGGGAGCTCCATGCTCCAAGTGCGCCCGAGCCGCCGCGGGTACCTCGTCATCACGGCGTCGAAGCGCGGGTACACCGCTGCGTCGCTCACGCTGCGGATCCGCTGACGGCCGATGACCACCGGGGAGCTGCTGAGGGCGCGGGTGACGGAGGACGAAGTAGTCGCCTGGCGGCGCGAGCAGCTCCGGCGCGCAGGGTGCCGCCGCTTCGAAGCCGAGGTGCTGGCTCGCGAGCGGCACATCGACCTGCACGAGGCGGTCGAGCTGCTGGAACGCGGCTGCCCCCCGAAGATCGCGCTCGAGATCCTGCTCTAGGCTCACCGCCGCGCCGAGCGAAGCGAGCGCGCTGCACGGACTTCTGTGCCGGCGCGCTCGCGCCGCCGAGAGGTTACGGGCGAACCTGGATGTTCCCGCCGTCGATCGCGAACGGGAAGCGATACGCGGGGTGGTCGTCACAGAACGCCTTGGTCTGCGCCAGCGAGCCGATGCCCAGGAACGACGTGACGTCGGCCGGCGCGCTGCCGCCTTCGCCGTTGTCGGTCACGTGCCACCAGGCTCCCAGCCCGACGACCGTCGGATCGTTGGACGAGCGGATGACGCCGCCGATCCAGGCGTCGTTTCCGATCACGGTCAAACACGTCACCGGACCGTTGGTCGAGAAGGGGACGCCGTCCTCGACGTCGCGGTAGGTGAACCAGCCGTCCGCGCCGCCGTCCTCCTTGACCCTCGCGTTGAATCCGAAGTCCTGCAGCTCCAGCGTTTGTAGCCCGAACACGTTGTGCGCGACCAGGTGGCTACCGCCGGTCGCGGACGGCCCTCCTGCGCCGGCAAACGCTGCGCCGACAACCGACAGCGCGCCCACGACGGCAAGCAAGGCAATGCTCTTCACGTTCCCTCCCTCTCCTCGATGACCCGCTCGACGGTAGAGGGGAAGACCCGCCGCGTCTTGTATCGGGCTCGCCGTCTTGGAATCAGCGGTGCATGGCGCGGAAACGCGCCGGCGTCACGCCGTACTGCCGCCCAAAGGCGCGCGTGAAGTGACTTTGGTCGCAGAACCCGGCCTCGACGGCCAACACGGCGAGCGGCAGGTCGGCCGCTGCCAGTTCCTGAGCCGCCCACTGCAGCCGTAGCCGTCTGGTGAACTCGCCGAGGCTTTCGCCGTAGCGGGCGCGGAACACTCGTGCCAGGTGTGCCCGATGGACTCCGAGCTCGTCGGCGATCTCACCGGGCCCGACGGATTCGCGGAAGCGTTCGAGCAGCAGGTCCCTTGCTCGCTCCACCCATTTCTCCGCCCGCGCCGGGAATCGATTTCGACCGGCGAGCGCAGTCAGTTCGAGTGCAAGCCCTTCGACCGCGACCGGGGTGAAGACATCCGGCTCGGCCAGCTCACGGCGGATCCGCATCGCTAGCAGCGCCGCCTCCGGGTGAGGCGCGCAGGAGACGTGTCCTGCCAACGCACGAGACTCGACGACGACGATCACCGCGCCGGCGCGGCCGAACCGGTCCTCGTGGGGCTCCTCCGCCGGCATCGTGATCATCGCCCCGGTCTCGGCACCGGCCTCGAAGCGCGCGAACCGCTTGTCCACGACTCCGTCCGCGACGATTGCAATGCAGCCGAGGGGATGCGCGTGCCACGGCAGCCTTCGGTTGGGAGGGAAGGCGACCTCGCTCACTCGGAAACGGCCGGCGGTCAGCGATGCCCGGCGACTCGTGCCGTCGGAGACGGCGACTGCGCTCATGTCAGTCACTTAGACGCGATCCGGGCCGGAAAGATGCTCCGGTCGAGCGCGAGCCCCGGGCTAGACTCCGGCCGTGCCGAGCGACCCGCTGAGCCAGGAACAGCGCGAGATTCGCGACCTCGTCCGCGACCTCGCACGCGAGCGCGTCGCACCGCGCGCGGCCGAGATCGACAAGTCGGCGGAGTTCCCGTGGGACATGGTCGAGCTGATGCGCGAGCACGACCTGCTCGGGCTGCCGTTCGAGGAGCGCTACGGCGGTACCGGCACCGGCGCGCTGATGGTGCTGGTCGCAATCGAGGAGCTCTCGAAGGTCTGCGCGACGACCGGGCTGATCCTCGCCGTGCAGGAACTCGGCTCGCTCGGGATCAAGCTGGCCGGCACCGACGAGCAGAAGGAGCGCTGGCTGCCGCGGCTCGCGAGCGGTGAGTGGCTACCCGCCTACGCGCTGACCGAGCCCGGCTCGGGCTCCGACTCGGCGGCGATGCGGACCGAGGCGCGCCGCGAGGGCGACGAGTACGTCCTCAACGGCGGCAAGCGCTTCATCACGAACGCCGGCGTCGCGGGCCTCTACGTCGTCTTCGCGAAGACCGATCCCGACGCCGGGCACGCGGGGATCTCGGCGTTCGTGGTCGAGGCGGACGCGCCGGGCTTCGAGGTCGGGCGGATCGAGCCGAAGATGGGAATCAAGGGCTCGACCACCGGCGAGATCTTCTTCGACGACTGCCGCATCCCGGCCGACAACCTGCTCGGCGAGGAAGGCGAGGGCTTCCGGATCGCGATGCGCATCCTCGACCGCTCACGGTCGGGGATCGGCGCCCAGGGCCTCGGCCTCGCACAGGGCGCGACCGACTACGCGCTCGAGTACGCCAAGAGCCGCGAGACGATGGGCAAGCCGATCGCGCAGCACCAGCTGATCGCGGGGATGCTCGCCGACATGGAGACCAAGTGCGAGGCGGCGCGCGGCCTGCTCTACAAGTGCGGCCAGCTGATCGACGAGGGCGCCGAGGGGGCCGACCTGACCAAGATCTCGGCGATGGCGAAGCTCTATTGCACCGATGTGGCGATGGACGTCACCACCGACGCGGTGCAGATTCTCGGCGGCTACGGCTACATCCAGGAGTACCCCGTCGAGCGGATGATGCGCGACGCCAAGATCACGCAGATCTACGAGGGCACGAACCAGATCCAGCGCCTCGTGATCGCCCGCGAGATGGTCAAGGAGCAGCGGGCCTCGCTGCTCGCCGGCGTTGTCTAGAGAAGCTCCGCCCGACGCGTTCGGGCGCACGGCGCGCGAGTACGAGCTGGGGCGGCCGGAGTGGCCGGAGGAGCTGCTGGAGCGGGTCGTCGCCGACCTCGGGCTCGGAGCGGACGCGGAGGTGCTCGACCTCGGTGCCGGCACCGGGAAGTTGACGCGGCTGCTCGTCCCCCGGTTCGCTCGGGTCGTCGCGGTCGAGCCGGACGACGCGATGCGCGCGGTGCTCGAGGAGGTCGTCCCGGACGCCGAAGCGCTCGCGGGAACTGCGGAGTCCATTCCGCTCGCCGACGGCGAGGTCGACGCGGTCTTCTCGGGCGAGGCGTTCCACTGGTTTGCGACGCCCGAGACCGTCGCGGAGCTCGAGCGCGTGCTGCGGCCGGGCGGGGCCTTCGCGATCTTCTGGAACATCTTCCTCTCGCAGGAGTCGCCGCTCGACGACCGCGTCGAGGCGGTGCTGGACGAGGCGTTCGAGCGCGGCGGCGCGCCCGGGCTGCCGCGCGTGCTGAGCGGCGAGTGGCGCGAGCCCTTGGTCGAGTCGCGCTTCGGCGAGCTGCACGAGGACGAGCTCGTCCGCGAGGTCGTCCGCGACCGGGAGGCGTGGATTGCGAACATGCTCTCGGTGAGCTCGATCGCGCATCAGCCGGCCGAGGACCGGGAGGCGCTCGCGGAGCGGCTCCGCGAGCTCGTGCCGCCGGGCGACGTCAGGCGGCGCTACCGAACGGTCGCGTACTGGACTCGGCTTGACTGAGCTCGGCCTCAGCTTCGGGCGAATCGCGCCCGAGTACGACGCGGTGCGGCCCGACTACGCGCCGGAGGCGGTCGCGCGGGCGGCGGACGCGCTCGGCCTCGGCCCTGACTCGCGGGTGCTCGACCTGGCGGCCGGATCGGGGAAGCTGACCCGCGCCCTCGAGCAGCGGTTCGCCGACGTCGTGGCCGTCGAGCCGAACGACGAGATGCGGGGAGTCCTCGCGCAGCGCTCCCCGCAGGTCAGCGTGCTCGCCGGGACGGCCGAGCGGATCCCGCAGCCAGACGCCTCGGTGGACGCGGTCTTCGTCGGCGACGCCTTCCACTGGTTCGACGGCGGCGCGGTCGCCGACGAACTGACGCGAATCCTGCGGCCGCGGGGCGGCGTCGCGCTGCTTTGGAACCACTGGTGGAGCGACGGCGACGACCGTACGAGCAACTCGCTGGACCCGCCGCTCCCGGCCGAGGCGCAGGCACTCTTCGACGAGGTCTACGTTCGGTCGGGCCGCGCAGCCCAACGCGCGGCGATGGCCGATCCGCTGCTCGCCCTGTCGGCCGATCGCTTCGAGCCGCTCGCCTACGAGGCGTTTCCCCGCTTCGAGGAGCTCTCGCGCCGAGAGGTCGTCGATCTGTTCACGACGGTGAGCGCGGTCGCCTCGCTGCCGGAGGGCGAGCGAGACGACCTGAAGCGCAAGCTCGAGGTGCTGCTCGGCCCGTCGTACCGGTTGAAGATTGTCACCGACCTGTACTGGACGCACCGTGTCTGACGCCGAGCTCGACGTCGGCCGCCACAGCATCCGCGTCTCGAGCGCGGACCGCGTGCTCTTCCCGGAGGACGGCGTCACGAAGGGTGACCTCGCCGCGTACTACGCGGAGATCGGCCCGGCGATCGTGCCGCACCTGCGCGACCGGCCGTTCACGCTCAAGCGCTATCCCCACGGCATCCACGAGCAGCCGTACTTCGCCAAGCAGGTGCCGAAGGGCAAGCCGGCGTGGCTGCCGACGCGTCAGTTCCGCACCTACCCGCGCGAGGGCGGCTCGCGCCTCGTCGACTTCGCGCTCGTGAACGAGCCGGCGGCGGCCGTCTGGATGGTGCAGATGAACTGCATCGACATGAACGCGTGGTACTCGCGAACCGACAAGCCCGAGCGCCCCGACTACGTCGTCTTCGACCTCGACCCGCCGGAGTCGCGGAACGGGTTCGCCGAGGCGATCAAGGTCGCGCACCTGATCCGCGAGGCGCTGGAGCGACTCGAGCTCCGCTCGTACGTGAAGACGAGCGGCGCCGACGGGATCCACGTGCTCATGCCGATCACTCGGCGCTCGTCGTACCACGACACGTACGAGTTCGCCGAGCGCGTGTCCCGCGGGCTGGAGGCGGAGCACGAAGGGCTCCTGACGACCGAGTGGCTGAAGAAGAAGCGGCGCGGCGTGCTCGTCGACCACCGCCAGAACGGCCACGGTAAGACGATCGCGTCCGTCTACTCCGTGCGGCCGAAGCCCGGCGCGCCGGTCTCGACGCCGCTGCGCTGGGAGGAGCTCGGCGAGAAGATCCGCCCGCGCGACTTCGGCAGGCGCGAGGCGCTCGAGCGCGTGCAGAAGCACGGCGACCTGTTCGAGCCGGTGCTGCAGGGCGGCCAGGCGCTCGGCCCGGCTCTCCGCGCGCTGCGGCAAGAGTGACGAGCGCGCTCGTCGTCGGCTCGGGGCCGAATGGCCTCGCGGCGGCGATCGTGCTCCTTCAGAGCGGGATCGAGGTCGAGGTGCACGAGGCCGCGGACTGGGTCGGCGGCGGCGTCCACTCGGAGGAGTTGACGCTGCCGGGGTTCGTCCACGACGTCTGCGCGACCGTGCAGCCGCTCGCCGTGGGCTCGCCGTTCTTCCGCTCGCTCGAGCTCGGCGTCGAGTGGGTGCACCCCGAGGCTCCTGCGGCCCACCCGTTCGACGACGGCACCGCCGTGCTGCTGGAGCGCGACCTCGACGCCACCGTGGCAGGTCTCGGCCGCGACGGCGGCGCCTACCGTCGGCTCGTCGCGCCTCTCGTGGGCCGCTGGGACGAGTTGGCGCCCGTGCTGCTGGGTCGTCTGCCGCCTCGGCTGCGGACGACTCTCCGCCTAGCCGACGCGGTCGGTTCGAGCGTTCTCGCGAGGTCGGTCAGAGCGGCGCTCGCGGACGCGAGGTCGTTCGTGGAGTCGACGTTCGAGACCGAGCGGGCACGGGCCTGGTTCGCCGGCCATTGCGCCCACTCGATGCTGCCGCTCGAGCGCCGGCCGAGCGCCGGCTTCGGCCTCACGCTCGCAGTCCTGGGCCACGCCGTCGGCTGGCCCGTACCGCGCGGCGGGGCGCAGACGCTCGCGGATGCGCTGGCCGAGCGCGTGCGCTCTCTCGGCGGCACGATCGTCACCGGCTCGCGCGTCGACGAACTGCCACGCGACCAACTCGTGCTCGCCGACGTCTCACCGCGCGAGCTCGCGCGCCTGGTCCGGGGGCGGTTCCCCGACCGCTACGAACGCCGGCTGCTCGACTACCGGCACGGCCCCGGCGTGTTCAAGCTCGACTGGGCGCTCGACGAGCCGATTCCGTGGCACGCCGAGGAATGCCGCCGCGCCGGGACGATCCACCTCGGCGGCACCCTCGACGAGATCTCGCAGTCGGAGTGGGCGGCCTGGAGCGGTCGCGTTGCCGAGCGGCCGTTCGTCCTGCTCGTGCAGCCGACGCTGTTCGACGCCTCGCGGGCGCCGGCGGACAAGCACGTCGCATGGGCCTACTGCCACGTCCCGAACGGCTCGGTCGTCGACCTGACCGAGCGGGTCGAGGCGCAGGTCGAACGCTTTGCGCCGGGTTTTCGCGAGCTCGTGCTGGCGCGTTCGGCGCTCGGCCCGCGCGAGCTGGAGGCGCGCAACCGCAACCTGGTCGGCGGCGACATCAACGGCGGCGCGATGGACCTCGGCCAGCTCGTCAGGCGGCCGACGCTCAGCACGTGCGCGACGCCGCTCGTGGGCGTCTATCTCTGCTCGTCGTCGACCCCGCCCGGCGGCGGCGTCCACGGCATGTGCGGGTACCACGCGGCCCGAGCCGCGCTGCGTTCGCTGGCCTAGGGGTGCAGCTTCGAGGTGTCGACCACCTCGAAGTTCGAGCCCGTCACCCGTCCGAGCGTGTGCAGCTGGTCGTTCGACCACCCGGGGCTCGGCGCGCCGGTGATGTACCAGTCCGACCCGTTGTCGGCGACGATCATCCCGTAGCGCTTCAGCGCCGTCAGCACGATCCGGGCCTGTTTCGGGAACGGCCGGATGTCGAAGCTCGCCTTCAGCCGCACGCGGAGGCCCATCGGCGGCAGGCTCGGGTCCGTCAGCGAGCTCGCGTAGTGCCGGGCCGGATAGATGAAGGCCCGGCGCGTGCGCGAGACGGTGAAGCGGAGCGCGTGGTCGATTACGCCGCGCTTCGCCTCGTCCCAGCGCGCGAGGCCGGGGAAGATCGGCAGGCCGGCGGCATCGGCGGACGTCCAGCCGGCCGGACGCACCTTGTTCGAGCGCAGGTTCCACGTCGCGCCCGCCCACGCGTGCCAGCGGCCGTTCTGCTTCTCGAGGCCGCCGAGCTCGTAGAGCCGGCAGGCATCGCGGTCGAGCAGTAGCGCGTGGTGGTCGCTGCCGCCCTCGATGTGGACGCGCTTCGGGATCGGGTAGCCGACGTGGTCGCTCTCGTCCGAGTACTCGAAGCCGACGCGCGACCGCGGCGTTTTCTTGGTGACGACGTCGAACGGGATCCCGATCGGGGAGCCGTCCCAGAGGCCGGAGCCGAAGTCGGCGTGCAGGCCCGTCGAGGCGCCGATCGAGTTGATGACCGCCGCCGAGTTCGAGGCCACCGGTAGCCTGTCGACGCGCTGGTTCCACGGGTTCGACTTCGGGAAGACCGGGCACTTCGGCGCGGCCGGCACGCGCAGGGCGTCGGCCGACGGCGCGCCAAGCGCGAGTACGGCGGCAATCAACGGCAGGAGCAGGCGGCGGCTCATGGCTTCGGTATCGACCGCAGAAGCTTACGAGCCGAGGTGGCGGGCGTCCCCCGAACGGGTTGGCTCGACGGCTCGCTTGCGTACGAGCGCGTGGATGA
>Ga0207683_10001814_pt1 | contig 18887 bp, 12 predicted proteins | sample KBSM73metaG_FD_184333 | JGI IMG/M metagenome (GOLD analysis project Ga0207683, IMG submission 184333) | Miscanthus rhizosphere microbial communities from Kellogg Biological Station, Michigan, USA - KBS M7-3 metaG (SPAdes) (version 2) | ecosystem: Host-associated > Plants > Roots > Rhizosphere >... | reverse complement strand
TCGCGCCGGATCCAGTCGAGGATGTCCTCCATCGAGTCGTCGATCGAGAGGATGAAGCAGGCGCTGCACTGCGGCTTCTCCTCGAAGCCGACGTTGAACCAGACCGGCGAGTTGAAGGCGGCGTACTGGTTGACCAGGATCGCCTTCAGCTCGGCCTCGAAGGTCTCGGCCTCCTCCTCGTCGGCGAAGTAGCTGCCCTCACGGCCCCAGGCGCCGATCGTGTCGACGACGCGGCCGATCATCTGCTTGACGGTGCGCTCGCGCTCGGGCGAGGACATGCGGCCGCGGAAGTACTTCTGCGCGACGATGTTCGTCGCCGTCTGCGACCAGAACTTCGGGAACTCGACGTCCTTCTGCTCGAACGCGGGCGCGTCCTTGCCGGGGATCAGGGCGTCGCGCGTCTCCCACTCGATCTCGTCGAACGGGTCGCGGCCGGGGATCGTGAAGAACCGGCGCAGGCCGAGGCCGGCGGACTCCTCGACCACCGTGTTCTCGAGCTGCTCGTCCGCGATCTCGACGGTCTCCAACTGCTTTGCTGACGCCATTTTCCCGACCTCCTGGGCCGCAACTCGGGCCTCTCCGAATGGTATGTCCTGCGCCCGTGTCGGCGGTGCCTGCGCGGCTCGAGCGGACCGCTGAGGTTAGGCGGCCGGTCGGACGGATTCAGCCCTCGGCGAACAGGTCGAGGCGCCAGTCGTTGCAGCGCATCCAGTGGCCCTTCGGGTACTCGAAGTCCTGCGCTCCCAGGAGCTCGAAGCCGAGTTTGCGGCAGATGGCGTTCGACGGCGTGTTCTCGACCGACGGGAACGCGTGCAGGTAGCGGTGCCGCTGCTGACGGCGCGCCTCGTCGACGACGAGCCGAGTCGCCTCGCTCGCGAGCCCGCGCCCCTGGTGCTCGGGCAGCACCGACCAGCCGGTCTCGTAGACAGTGCCTCCGCGCCAGTCCTTCTCCCAGTAGCCGACCGATCCGAGCGCCTCGCCGGTCTCGCCGTCGACGATCTTGAACATGCCGCCGCCGCCGGAGTCGTCCAGCTTCGTATATCGCTCCTGGCGCTCGGCCAGCTTCTCTTCGGTCTCGGGGCCGCCGGGGTGTTCGGTCATCGCCGGATCGCCCATGATCCTGCGGACGAGCGCAAGATCGTTCTCGCCCCACGGCTCGAGCTGCACCGTCGACATGCCGTGAGGCTACTCGGCCGGAGCAGCCGGCTACGGCAGGGCGGATCGATCGCGGGCTGGGCTGAGGAAGCGAGCTGCGCCTGTCGCGCGGTGGAACTCGTCGGCTTCGGTGCTCGGCTCCCCGGACCGGTAACGAGCGTACGCGGCCGCGGCCGGATGGCCGAGCGCCGCGATCGTCTCGGCGGCGTGTGACGCCTCGCCCGCGACGATCGCGCGCGCCGCGTCCGTCCAGCCGGTCTCGATCGGGCTCGGGTCGAGAATGGCGGCGACGAGCTCGTTCCCGCGGCCAAGGTCCGCCATGGCCCAGGCGGCGTCGGCCAAAGTCGGGAATGGCGAGCAGAAGGCGGGCACGATCGACGGCCCCGCTGCGAGGAAGGCATCCGCGAGCTCATGCGCCTCTTCCGTCCGTCCGTGCGCGGCCGCGACGGCCGCACCCACCGGGTAGCCCGCTGCCTGTGCCTGGAGGTCGGACGCGCGCGCCAGTTCGGCGGCTCGCGCGCTGTCAGCGTCGGCGCCGGCGTCGTCGCCTCGGGCGAGCCGGATCCAAGCCCGAAGCGCGTACATGATCGGGTCGGTGTAGTCGACGGTTCCGCCCTCCGCGGCGGCGATCAGCGCGTCGCCGAGCGCGAGCGCCTCGTCCCAGCGCCCGTCGAGGTAGGCCCAATCGGCGGACATTGCTCGCGCGCTGCGGAGCGAACGGCCCAGCCCGTAGCGCTCGGACAGCTCGAGCCCGGCCTGCCACACCCGGCGCGCGTCCTCGATCCTCGCAAAGACGTGGAGCTCCGAAGAGAGATTGTCGTGCCCCATGACGACCATGTCGACGTTGGCCTCGGCGTCGGCGATTGCGGTGCCCTCTTCGATCTCCGTCAGACCGCCATCGTCCCCGAGACAGCAGCGGGCCGTGCCCACCACGATGTGCAGGCGCGCCACGAGGGTCTGCATCCCGAGCGAGGTCGCGAGCGGGAGCGCCTCGGCGCCGATGCGAATCGACTCCTCGAACTCGCCGCCGAGCATCAGGTAGCCGCTCTGCTGCGTCAGCGCTTCCGCCCTCGCGTGCGAGGCGGGACGGCCGGCGACTGCCTTGAGCGCCTCGGCGAGGTAGCGGTCGGACGCGGCGCGGTCTCCGGTGAACCACCCGAGGCGAGAGGCGACTGACAACGCCGCGGCCAGGCCCTCCGCATCGCCGTTGGCGCGGAACCCTTCGATCGCCTCGGTCATGACCTCTGGCGTGCCACCGCCGGCGACCATGACCGCACGCCCCCGTCGGAGGAGCAGCTCCGGCCTGGTGGGATCGTCCGGCGGCATCAGCTCGAGCGCGTCGGCGAAGAAGGCGACGGCCGCCTCGAACGCGAAGAGCGACAACGCGCGCTCGCCGGCGGCTGCCAACGCGCCGGACGCCTGCTCGACGAGCTGCGGATCGTCCTCGACGCCCGCCGCACGCGCGAGCTCGAGCGCCTGCTGGTAGTGGTACGCCAGTAGCTCGGCGTGATCCTCCGGCCGACCCAGCCCTTCGATCCACTCGGCGGCCCGGCGGTGCTTCTCCGCGCGCTCGAGCCGGGGGATCTGGCCGTACGCCACGTCGCGCAGCAGCACGTGCTGGAAGGCGTACTGGACGTCGCCGCCGACGGCCGACTGCCGCTCGCGTCGCACGAAGTCCTTGCGCTCGAGTGAGCGAAGCGCATTCTCGGCGACGCCGTCGCTCCCGAGACCGCCGAGCCAGAAGACCTTCCCGTGGACGGCAGCCTCCTGCAGCAGCTCCTTCTCGCCGCGCGGCAGGGCGTCGAGGCGCGCGGCGATCACGCCCTGGACCGACTCGGGCAGCTCGCCGGTCGTGCCGCGCTCGCTCAGCATGCGCACGTACTGCTCGGCGAAGAGGGGGTTGCCGCCGGCGCGCTCGAGCAGCGCCTGCCGCTCGTCGGCCGCCTGGACTGGGCTGTCGAGGAGCGCACCGAGCAGGGTCGTCGTCTGGTCGTCGTCCAGGGGCCGGAGCGAGATCGTGGTCGCATTGGCCTTGCCGCCTCCCCACGACGGGCGCCGCTCGAGCAGCTCCGGCCGCGCCGTGCCGACCACGAGCAGCGGAGTGGTCCGCAGCCAGTCGACCAGGTCGTCGAGGAAGTCGAGCAGGCCGTCGTCGGCCCAATGCAGGTCCTCGAAGACGAGCACCGTCGGCCCGTCCTCGGCCACGGCATCGAGGAACCGCCGCCACGCGGCACCGGCGGTTTCCGCCCCGGCCTGCTGTCGGCCCTCGGCGAGACCCACCAGGGCGCGCAGCTCGGTCTCGACCCAGCGTGCCTCGGCTTCGTCGGGGACGAGCTGTCCGACCCGCGCCCGGAGCTTGGCCTCGGCTTCCTCCGGCGCGTCGGACTCGAGGATGCCGGCCTCGGCCTTCACGATCTCGCCGAGCGCCCAGAAGGTGATGTGCTCCCCGTACGGGATGCAGCGGCCCTGGCGCCACCTGATCAGCTCGCTTTGCTCGTCGACCGCACGGAACAGCTCGGAGACAAGTCGCGATTTGCCGATCCCGGGCACTCCGACGAGCGTGACCAGCTGCGCCGCGCGCTCACTGCACACGCGCGCGAGGAGCGAGCGTAGTAGCTCGAGCTCCTGCTCGCGGCCGACCAGCGGCACGCGCGGTCGATCGGGCACGTCGACGCCGACGCGGCCGATCGCCTCGACAGCCTCCCAGACCGCGACGGGCTCGGACTTGCCCTTGCCGTGCACCGGCTCCGCCTCGCGGAAGCGGATCGCGCCGCCGGTTGCGCGGTAGGTCGACTCGCCGACGAGAACCCCGTTCACCGGCGCCGCGGCCTGGATGCGCGCGGCCGTATTGACGACGTCGCCGGCGACCATCGACTCGCCTTCGGCGGCCCGAGCGCCGAGGGTGACGAGCGCCTCGCCCGTGTTGACGGCGATCCTGACCTGGAGTGCTTCCTGCTCCTGCGCCCAGTCTCGGATGGCCAGCGCCGCTCGGACGGCGCGCTCCGGGTCGTCCTCGTGTGCGGTGGGCGCGCCGAAGACCGCCATGACGGCGTCTCCGATGAACTTCTCGACGGTGCCGCCGTGGTGTTCGAGCTCCGCGCGCACCCGTGTGTGGTACCGCGACAGCACGCTGCGGACGTCCTCGGGGTCGAGACGTTCGGCCTGGGCCGTGAAGCCGACGAGGTCGATGAAGACGATCGTGACGGTCTTCCGCTCCTCGCCGCCGGTGGGCTCGGCCCCGGCGAGCGCCGCGCCGCAGGCGTTGCAGAACCGTGAATCGTCGGGGTTCTCGCGCCTAGAGCTCGGGCACGTGACCATGCGCTAAGCCTACGACGGCGGCCCTAACGATTGCCGCCCGCCGCACGGAGATGTGACGGCGGGCGGCACCTCCTGAGGGGGAGGGGGTCAGGCACGGCACTCACCCGAGCCCTGGCGCGACCGTAAAACCTCTCGACGCAGCTTTGAAGCGACCTTAAGCAAATCTGTACAAAGCTGTCCCTCTATCGCCAGCCGGATATCAAGGCCTCCGCCGGTTTCGGCGACGACCTAGGTCAGTCCGGGTACTCGTCCTTTCGCCAAGTACGGGGCTCGTCCGGCTGGGCTATCGGGGTTCGTTCGAGAAGGAAGCTGAAGTACGGCGAGACGAACGGATCGGGTGCCATCACCGTGTAGGTGTGGTAGACGGTGCCGTTCTCGCGGGCGAAGGCGATCCAGCCCGGGCCTTCGCGCAGCCCGTCCTTGAGCTCGGCTCCGATCTGGTCCGACCACTCCTCGAGCCAGTCGGGCGGATTGTCGATCATCTCCTTCACCTCGGGAATCTGCTGCGCCTGCTCCTCGCTCAACGCGAGGCCGAAGTCGAAGGCGAAGTCGGTCTCGTAGGTGGACACGTACGGGAACTCCCAGCCCATCCGCTGCTTGTACGCGGTCAACCGCTCGATCGGCGCTCGTGAGAAGCAGATCAGGGTCACGTCGCGGTGGTTCAGGTGGACGAGCGATCCGTCGAGACCGTCGCCGAGGCTGGTGCAGCCTGGGCAGGCGCCCTTCGTGTAGTCGGGGCCGAACATGATGTTGTAGGCGAGCAGCTGCGAGCGCCCGTCGAAAAGGTCGGCGAGGGTCTTCTTGCCGTCCTCGGTATCGAACTCGTACTCCTTCTCGACCGGGGCCCAGGGGAGCTCGAGGCGCTTCTTCTTGATCTCCTCGTTTTGCTCCGCCTGCTCGGCCTCGAGCTTGGCGAGCTCGTCCCGGGCCGCCTGCCATTCCTCGCGTGTCCCGATCTTGTGCTCAGGCATGTCATCCCCCTTCGTCGGGCTCGATGTTCACAGACTGAGACTCTGGGCAATCGCGAAACTCATCGCCGATGAGTTCCGGGCCCTGGTCGGGTCTAGGGGATGAAGTGACCAACCACGTCATGCACCGCAATCGGACGACGGTGGCGCTGATCGCCGTCGCGGCCGCCGCCTGGGCGGTCACCGTCGATCGGATGAAGGGGATGGACGCGGGCCCGGGCACCGACCTCGGCGGGCTCGGGTGGTATCTCGGAATCTGGGTGACGATGACCGCCGCGATGATGCTGCCGACGGCGGTCCCGGCCGCGCGTCAGGTCGTGCGAGTCGCGCGCCGCCTGCCGACGCTGCTCTTCACGGCCGGATACCTGGCGGTTTGGACCCTCTACGGCCTCGCGGCCTACGGTGTCTTCCGGCTCGTAAGCTCGCTCGACTTGGGCTGGCTCGCGTGGAACCGCGGCGCGCCCTATGCCGCGGGCGTGGTAGTCGTCGCCGCCGGGCTCTACGAGCTGACGCCCGTCAAGCGGCTGAGCCTCCGCCGCTGCCGGGGCGCTGCGGGCCGCGGGAACGCATTCGGGGGCGGTCTTGCGCACGGATTCGACTGCGTCGGCTGTTCCGGGCCCCTGATGGCGGTCCTGTTCGTGCTCGGTGTGATGAGCCTCTTCTGGATGGCTGTTGTCGCCGTCGCGATCTTCGTGGAGAAGGTCGTGCCACGCGGCCCGCGGTTCGCGCCCGCGTTCGCCGTCGCCCTCGTCGTCCTCGGAGTCTGGGTCGCTGTCTCGCCGGCCAGCGTTCCGGGATTGACCGAGCCGGGCGGGTCCCCGTCGATGGAAATGGGATCGTGATCGAGAGAGGAACGCCATGAACCTTCCCCCGGTCGTCACTGCGACGGAATGGCAGGCAGCGCGCGACGCGCTCCTCGCTGAGGAAAAGGAGGCCACCCGGGCACGAGACGCGCTCGCCGCCAAGCGGCGCCTGCTGCCGCGGGTGCACGTCGAGAAGGACTACGTCTTCGACGGTCCGGACGGCAAGGCGACGCTGCTCGACGTCTTCGAGGGGCGCGGGCAGCTGCTCCTCTACCACTTCATGTTCGGCCCGAACCAGGACGCGGGCTGCGACGGCTGTTCGATGTTCGTCGACCAGATCGGCCACCTCGCTCATCTTCACGCCCGCGACACGTCCTTTGTGCTCGTGTCCCGCGCGCCGAGTACGAAGATCGAGGCGTACCGACAGCGGATGGGCTGGACGATCCCCTGGTACTCGTCGTTCGAAAGCGACTTCAACGTCGACTTCGGCGTTGGGCCGGAAACGCCGCAGCCGGACGTCTACCAGGACGGCGAGACGTTCGGGCTCAGCGCCTTCCTTCGTGACGGCGACGCTGTCTTCCGGACGTACTTCACCACGTCCCGCGGGGTCGAGGCGCTCGGCAGCGTCTGGACGTTCCTCGATCTGACACCGCTCGGCCGCCAGGAGGAGTGGGAGGACTCACCCGCCGGGTATCCGCAGACGAAGCCGTACCAATGGTGGCGACGCCACGACGAATACGGCGGCTAGAGACGATCCTCTTTCAGGTAATGGGCTCCCGCGCCGCGGGCTGCTGCTTCGTCGTCCGGGTTGAGCAGGTCGCACTTGTCGATCGAGAGGCAGCCGCAGCCGATGCACGTCGACAGGCGGTTGCGCAGGGCCTCCAGCGTCTCGATGCGGGCGTCGAGGTCGTCGCGCCAGCGCTTCGACAGCCGCTCCCAGTCGCGGCGGCTCGGCGTGCGGTGGGTCGGCAGGCCTTCGAGGGCCGTGCCGATCTCCGACAGCGTGATCCCGGCCGCGCGGCCGGCCTGGACGAACGCGATCCGCCGCAGGACGGAGCGGTCGTAGCGCCGCTGGTTGCCGTCGCTGCGCGCCGCCGCGATCAGGCCGCGTCGCTCGTAGAACCGCAGGGCCGACGCGGCGACGCCGCTGCGTGCGGCCACCTCCCCGATCGTGAGCTCGCTCGCCATTTGACTTGAACCATAGTTGAGGTTCTAGCGTGCTAGAACACTCACTACCGCGGAGGTGATCCGGATGACGGTCGTCGATTCGAGTCAGCGCGTGCGCGCGGCGTCGCTCGAGGAGCTGCGCGAGGCGGGGCGGTTGGTCGTGGCGGTGAACGGCCACACGGTCTTCCTGCTCGCGGACGGGGACGACGTCCACGCGGTCGACAACCGCTGCCCGCACATGGGCTTCCCGCTCCACCGCGGCAGCGTCAGCGACGGGATCCTCACGTGCCACTGGCATCACGCGCGCTTCGACCTCTGCACCGGCGGCACGTTCGACCAGTGGGCCGACGACCTGCGCCGCTTCCCGGTCGAGATCGACGGCGACGACGTGTACGTCGACGTCTCGCCGCGCGAGGATCCGCTTGCCCACCAGCGGCAGCGGCTCTACGACGGCCTGCGGCTCGACATCCCGCTGGTCGTGGCGAAGGCCGCGATCGCGCTCGCCGAGGCCGACCCGAGCGGCGAGGACGTGTTCGCCTCGAGCCTCGAGTTCGGCACCCTGCGGCGCGGCGGCGGTTGGTTCCGCGGCCTGACGACGCTGACGTGCCTGATGAACCTCGTGCCGAAGCTTGAGGGCCGGGAGCGCGCGGCTGCGCTCTACCACGGCGCCGCCGACGTCGCCTCCGACTCGGCCGGGATGCCGCCGCGGTTCCCGCTCGACCCGCTGCCGGGTGCGGAGAGCGTCTCGACGGAGCGGCTCGGCCGCTGGTTCCGGAAGTTCATCGACGTGCGGGATGCCGAGGGGGCCGAGCGCGCGCTCGTCTCGGCCGTTCGTTCGGGCGCGTCGCCGGCCGAGCTCGCGGACATGCTCTTCGCCGCGGCCACCGACCACCGCTACCTCGAGGGCGGCCACACGCTGGACTTCACGAACAAGGCGCTGGAGGCGCTCGACCTCGCCGGCTGGGACCGGGCGGAGTCGGTGCTGACCTCGCTCGCGCCGCAGCTCGCGTTCTCCGAGCGGATGGAGGAGTCGAACACGTGGCGCAACCCGGTCGACCTCGTCGCGCTGCTCGAGGACGCGTTCGAGCGGCTGCCGGCGCCGCGGCCGCGCGAGGCCTGGGACGGTCGCACCGAGATCGTCGAGATCACGCTCGGCGGCGAGCCGGCGGAGATCCTCGAAGCGCTGCTCGGAGCACTCGGCGACGGCGCGCCGCCCGCGGAGCTCGCCTCGGCCGTGACCTATGCGGCCGCCACGCGGATCGCGCGCTTCCCGACGAGCAACGAGTTCGGCGACTGGGACACGGCGCTGCACACGTTCACGTTCGCGAACGCCGTCGAGCAGGGCCTGCGCCGCTCGCCCTCGCGGGAGCTGCTGCGCGGCGTGCTCGATGCGGCGATGAGCGTGCACCTCGACCGCTTCCTCAACGTTCCGGCGGTACGTCTGCCGGAGCCGAAGGACGGCGCCGACATCGACGAGCTCGCCGCGCTGCTCGATGAGCAGCAACGGGTGAACGAGGCCGGGCAGCTCGTCGCGTCGTACCTCGGAACGGGCGGCGACGCCGACCGCGTGGTCGCGACCCTCGGCGCATGCCTCTTGCGCGAGGACCGCAACTTCCACACCATCCAGTGCGTGGAGGCCGCGGTGCGCCAGCACGAGCTGACCGGCGACGGGCTGCCGCTGATCGCGGCCGCGCGCTACCTCGCCGCGCACGCGCCGACCGCCCGGGCGCAGCGGCAGACGTTCGAGATCGCGAGGCGGCTGCACCGCGGCGAGCGCATCTACGAGGACGAGCCCGCGGCATGACCGAGCGGCTCGCGAGGTCTGCGAGCCGTCATCCCTGGCGGGCCCTGGGCGCGTGGCTGGCGGCGATCGTCGTCGCGCTCGGCCTCTCGGCCGCGTTCCTACCCGGGAACCTGACCACCAACGGCCACTCGACGAACAACCCGGAGTCGGCGCAGGCGGAGAAGCTCTTCAACTCGCGCTTCCCGCCGGACAAGAACGGCGTCGACGAGCTGGTCATCGTCCGCTCGCCCGGCCTGAGGGTGCAGAGCGCCGAGTTCCGTGCGCACGTCCAGCAGCTCGTGCAGCGCTTCAAGAGCACGGGCGTCGTCTACCGCTCGCGGCTGCTCGGCGTCTCGAACGACGGGCACGCCGTCCTGATCGGAATCCAGCGGCAGCGAGACGTCGACAAGTTGCTGACCGTCGTCAAGCAGCAGAACGGCGTCGGCGGCTACGAGGTCGTGATGACGGGCGGGGGCACGCTCGACCACGACTTCAACGACCTCTCGCAGCACGACCTCAAGTCGGGCGAGCTCTCCGTCGGCCTGCCCGCGGCGCTGGTGGTGCTGCTGCTCGTGTTCGGCTCGGTCGTCGCCGGGGTGATCCCGCTCGTGATGGCGATGATCGCGATCGTCGTGGCGCTCGGGCTCTGCGCGCTCGTGGCCGAGGCGTTCACGCTCTCGGTCTTCGTCGTGAACATGCTGACCGGCATGGGCCTCGCGCTCGGGATCGACTACTCGCTGTTCGTCGTCTCCCGCTACCGGGAGGAGCGCGACGGCGGGCACGAGAAGCTCGACGCGATCGGCATCTCCGGCGCGACCGCCAGCCGCGCGGTGCTGTTCAGCGGGACGATCTTCGTGATCGCGCTGACCGGGATGCTGCTCGTGCCCTCGAACGTGATGAAGAGCCTGGCGGTCGGGGCGATCACGGTGGGGATCGTCTCCGTGCTCGCGGCCTTGACGCTCCTGCCGGCACTGCTCGGGTTGCTGGGCGACCGCGTCAACGCGCTCCGGCTGCCGTTCGTGGGGCGCGGAACCGGCGAGGGCCGCTTCTGGGGCGGCGTCGTGCGCCGGGTGATGCGGCATCCGGTCGTCAGCCTCGTCGCCTTCACGGCGTTGCTGGTCGCGCTCGCGATCCCGGCGTTCGGCCTCAACCTCGGCGCGAGCGGCGTCTCGACGCTGCCCGACCGGCTCGAGTCGAAGCAGGGCTTCCTCGCGCTCGAGCGTTACTTCCCGCGCGCGAGCGCGAGCCCCGCGCTGATCGCGGTCGAAGGCAACACGGGCTCGCCGAGCGTGAACGCCGGGATCGTGAAGCTGCGCGCGGCGCTCGCGGCCGACCCCGCCTTCGGCCGGAGCGACGTGCGCTTCGCCCACGGCGGCGGCCTGGCCGCGATCGGCGTCGAGGTCGCCGGCGACAAGACCGGGCCGCAGGCGCTGGCGGCGGTCCGCCACCTGCGCTCGACGACGATCCCGCAGGCCTTCGCCGGGGCCGACGTGCGCGTGCTCGTCGGCGGCGACACGGCCGACAACGTCGACTTCATCGACGCGATGAGCGCCTGGCTGCCGATCGTGTTCGTCTTCGTGCTCGGCCTCAGCTTCATCATCCTGACGATCGTCTTCCGCTCGATCGTGATCGCGGCCGTCTCGATCGCGCTCAACCTGCTCTCGGTGGGTGCGGCGTACGGACTCGTGATGCTCGTCTTCCGCCACGGGATCGGCAGTGGCCTGCTCGGCTTCCAGCGCGTAAACGCGATCGAGGCGTGGGTGCCGCTGTTCCTCTTCTCGGTCCTGTTCGGCCTCTCGATGGACTACCAGGTCTTCCTGCTCAGTCGGATCAAGGAGCGCTACGACCAGAGCGGCTCGACCGTCGAGGCCGTGACGCACGGCGTCGCCTCGACGGCGCGGCTGATCACCGGTGCGGCGCTGATCATCGTCGCGGTCTTCAGCGGCTTCGCAAAGGGCGACCTCGTGATGTTCCAGCAGATGGGCTTCGGCGTCGCGGTCGCGCTGCTGATCGACGCGACGATCATCCGGTCGGTCCTCCTGCCGGCGGCGATGCGGCTGCTCGGGAACTGGTGCTGGTACCTGCCGAGCTGGCTGGAGTGGCTGCCGCGAATCCAGGTCGAAGCCCCGCATGAGGGTCGGGTTCCGCTGGCGAGCCCCGGTTCCTAGCTCACACGATCTCGACGGTGTCGCCGTCGGCAAGGACGTGGTCGCGCCCGACGCGCTGGTTCTCGAACTTCGCCGACGGGCCGCTGATCCGCGCCCCCGCGCACGTTTCGGCGAGGGTGTGGTGAACCAGGTGCGCCGCGTCGACGACGGTCGCGTCCGGCTCGAGCGCGTGTGGCTCGGCGTCGTCCAGGCCGGGCCTCCGCAGGTAGATACGGATCAGCCCCGTGAGCTGCCAGACGGCCTCGCGGAAGCGGTCGAGGCTCGCCTCGTCGAGGACGGACACGCCGATCGCGGGGAGCCCGAGCTGCTGCGAGATCTCGGCGACTCGCTGCGCCGCCGACTCGTCGAGCTTGGTGACGGCGACGAAGGAGGGCTTTTCGATTCCCGCGGTCTCGAGCTCTGCGCGGACCGCGCGCAGGCCGTCGAGCGGCGCTGTCGCGTCCTGGCAGAGCACCAGCGCGTCCGCGCCGCGCAGAACGCCGAGCAGCGCCCGCCCGCCGCCGCGATCTTCGGTGGCGCCCTCGATCAGGCCCGGGATCTCGACGAGCTGCACCGGCACTCCGCGGATCCGAGTCACCGCCGGCACCGGCCGCGTCGTCGTGAAGGCGTAGTCGCCCGTTCGGATCTGGATGCTCGAGAGCGCCTGGAGCAGGGACGACTTGCCCGCGTTCGGCGGGCCGACGAGCGCGATCTGGGCCACGCCCTCGCGCCGCACCGCGATCGAGTCGCGGTGCACCGTCTTCTTGCGGACGCGGGTTTCCTCGATCTGGCCGCTCACCCATTTGCGTATGTCGGCGTACGGGCCGTTCCTGTAGCCGGGCAGCTCGTCGAGAATCGCTCGGAGCTCCTTGATCCGCTCGCCGCCTTCCTTGCCGACGAGCCGGCGCTTGATCACCTGCATCTGCGTGCGATGCGGCATGGGCATCGCGATCACCTTCCTCTCAAGTCATGCGGGGAAGGCGCGCGCCTCTCGCGGCCGTGGATGCGGCCGCGCTCGAGCGCGTCCCTGTCCCGCCGCTTCCTCGGACGCTGAACTGGAAGCGGGGGATCAGCCGGTTTGGCGCAGTGCGATCGCGAACCAGCGTGCCATTGCGGGGACGAGTGTACCCACCCTGTACGCAGAGCGGTTAACCAGGCTGGTGCGGCGAGCCGAGCGCCGTGTAGCCCGGCGGCGGCGGTGCGCAGAGCTTCGTCAGCCGTTCACGCAGCCGTTCTTTGAGTGCCGCGAACGCCGGGTTCGACGCCTGGTTGACGAGCTCGAACGGGTCGAGCTTCAAGTCGTAGAGCTCTTCTTCGCGCGTCTGGTAGAGGACGTACTTGTAGCGCTCGTTGCGCACGCCGCAGTAGGTCGGGACGTCGGTTTGCGGCGGCCCGCGCAGGTGCTCGATCAGGAAGTCGTGCCGCCACGCGGGCTGCTGGCCCGCGAGCACGGGTACCAGGCTGCGTCCCTCGGCGCCCTTCATCTGCCGGCCCGCGAGCGCGGCGAAGGTCGGCGCGTAGTCGATGTTCAGCGCCAGGCGGCGGTCGGTGCGCGGGCGGCCGTGGGTGAGCGGGTCGTAGCGGATCACCATCGGCACGCGGATCGACTCCTCGTACGGGACGAGCTTCCGGGCGGCGATCAGGTGGTGCTCTCCCCAGCTGACGCCGTTGTCGGAGGCGAAGACGAACATCGTGTTCCTGAGCTGGTGCCTGGCCTTCAGCGCCTTGACGAGCGAGCCGACGGCGTCGTCGACCGCGAGCGCCGAGGCGAGCTGGTTCCGGCGGAACTGGTCGGCCTGCGTCAGCTGCTTCGCGTTCAGCGGGGCGAGACGCCGGATGTACGCCGGCTTCGTCAAAGCGTCGGCCGCGTTGAAGCTCGGCGGCTTCGACCACGTGCTGGCCGCGAAGGCCCGCGTGTAACGCAACGGCGGCGTCGCGGGCTCGTGTGGCCCGAACGGGGTCAGCTCGGCGAAGAACGGACTGCGCGCGTGCTCGACGAACGAGACCGCCTTTCGCGCCAGCACGTCGGTCGAGTACGAGTGCGCGTCGTGCCCGTAGCTCTCCACGCGCCCGTCGTCGACGAGCCGGTAGTCGTAGTACTTCGTCTTCGAGAGGAAGACGGTCCAGTGGTCCCAGCCGGGCGGGACGTAGTGCTCGTCCTTGGCCGCCACGCCGTACCGGTTCAGGTACTTCCCGAACAGGCCGGTCGTGTACCCGGCCGAGTGCAGCGCGGTCGCGACCGTGTTCTTGTCGTCGAACGCTCGGAAGCCGCCATGCGGGCCGATGTTCAGGTAGACGCCGGTCGAGTGGGCGTACTTGCCGGTCAGGATGCTCGCGCGGCTCGGGCAGCACAGCGAGGTGGGGACGAAGCTGTTCGAGAACGTGACGCCGTGGGCGACGAGCTCTTTCTGGACGTTCGGCATCGCGCCGAGCGTGTCCGCGCGCTGGTCGTCGGATAGGACGAAGACGATGTTCGGCGGCTTGGCGCCGTGGGCGGCGGCCGTGGGCGTTCCCAGCCCGGCGCCTGCGCACGCCGCGACGAGCGTCAACGCCAGGAGCGTGACGCCGGCCAGCGGGGTCAGCGGCCGTCGCATCACCAAGTAAGAACGTGCGCGAGAGGCCCGAGCTAGTGACCCACGTGCGTCAACCGGCGATCATTGCGCGGTGCGCGAGCTTCCCGGCGGAACCGTCACCTTCCTCTTCACCGACGTCGAGGGCTCGACGAAGCTGCTGCACGAGCTCGGTGACGGCTACGCCGACGCGCTCGGCGAGCATCGCCGCACGCTTCGTGCAGCGTTCGCCGCGCACGACGGGGTCGAGGTCGACACGCAGGGCGACGCGTTCTTCGTGGCGTTCTCGCGCGCGCGTGATGCGTTGGCCGCCGCGCAGGAGGGCCAGGAGGCGCTGGCGTCCGGGCCGATCCGCGTCCGCATGGGCGTTCACACGGGCGAGCCGGTCGTCACCGACGAGGGGTACGTCGGGCTCGACGTCCACCGCGCCGCGCGGATCGCCGCGGTGGGGCACGGCGGGCAGGTGCTCGTCTCGCAGTCGACCCGCGAGCTCGTAGGTCCCGACGGTCTGGTCGAGCTCGGCGAGCACCGGCTGAAGGACCTGACGGCGCCGGAGCGGATCTACCAGCTCGGCGATGGCGAGTTCCCGCCGCTGAAGTCGCTCAACCAGTCGAACCTGCCGGTTCAGCCGACGCCGTTCGTCGGGCGCGAGAAGGAGCTCGGCGAGGTGTTCGTCCTCCTGCACGACCCGTCGACGAGGCTGCTGACGCTCACCGGCGCGGGGGGCTCGGGCAAGACCAGGCTCGCGCTCCAGGCGGCGGCCGCGGGCGTCGACGGCTATCCGGACGGGGTCTGGTGGGTCCCGCTGCAGGCGGTGCGGGAGCCGGAACGCGTCCTCCCGGAGATCAGGTCGGCGCTCGGCGTGACCGGCGACCTCGTCGAGCACGTCGGCCAGAAGTCGATGCTGCTCGTGATCGACAACTTCGAGCAGGTGGTGGAAGGCGCGACCGCACTCGGGGAGCTGCTCGCGAGCTGCCCGAACCTGCGCCTGATCGTGACGAGCCGTGAGGTGCTCCGGCTGGCTGCCGAGCGGGAGTACGCCGTCCCGCCGCTCGTCGAGCAGGAGTCGGTCGGCTTCTTCCTCGGACGCGCTCGCGTCGTGAATCCTGCGTTCGAGCCTGACGACCGCGTCCTAGCGATCTGCCGCCGGCTCGACCACCTGCCGCTCGCGCTCGAGCTCGCCGCCGCCCGGGTGAAGGCGCTCTCGACGAAGCAGATCCTCGAGCGCCTGGAACGCGCGCTGCCGCTCTTGACGGGCGGCGCGCGCGACCTGCCCGAGCGGCAGCGCACGCTCCGCGGCGCGATCGGCTGGAGCTACGAGCTGCTCGTGGCGGAGGAGCGGGCTGCCTTCCGGCGACTCGGCGTCTTCTCCGCCGGCTGGTCGCTCGACGCCGCCGAGCCGGTCGCCGGCGCGAGCCTCGACACGCTCCAGTCCCTCGTCGAAAAGAGCCTCGTGCGTTTCGGCGACGAGCGCTACACGCTGCTGGAGACGATCCGCGAGTTCGCGCTCGAGCAACTGGACGACGCAGGCGAGATGGAGGAGACGGGCCGGCGCCACTTCGACTACTTCGCCGGGCTGGCCGCCGACTCGGACACCTCCGCGGAGGCAGGCTACGGGGTGCAGCCCGGAGCGCTACTGGTCGAGGGGGCGAACCTGCGCGCAGCCCTGGACTGGGGGGTCGAGCAGGGCGAGTTCGAGCGTGTCGCGGAGCTGATGGTGATGCTCGAGAACTTCTGGGTCGCGACGGACCCCTTCGAGGGCGCGCGCCGCTTCGGGGAGCTGCTCGACTCGGACGTCGTCCTGCCCGACCGGCTGCGGGCGCGCGCGACCCGCTGTTACGCAGGGTCGCTCTGGATCTCCGGCGACTACGTGCGGTCGCATGAGATGAACGAGCGCAGCCTCGCCATCTTCCGCGAGCTGGGCGACGACGAGGGCATCGGTGTGCTCCTCCACCGACTCGGCGTCAGCACGCTCTCCGTTCGCGAGGACACGGTCGCTGCACGCGAGCTCCTCGAGGAGAGCCGCGAGCACTACCGCCGCGCAGGCTCCAGCAGCGGAGAGTCCGAGGTGGTCGGCGCACTCGGCTATGTGGCGCGGGACGAAGGCGACATCGAGGGCGCGCTCGAGCTCTTCACCCGCGGCGCCGAGCTCGCTGCCGAAACCGGTTTCGTCTGGTGGGAGATCGGCATGCTCGCGGCGATTGTCGAATCGCTGATCGAGCTCGACCGCGTCGACGAGGCCGTGCCCCCCGCGCGGCGGCACCTCGAGCTCTCGCGCGAGATCGGCGACCGCCAGCAGGAGGTGATCGCGCTCGTCTTGCACGCCTGGATCGCGGGCCGGCACGGCGACCTCGAGCGGGCGCATCGGCTCTGGGGCGCCGTCGAGGGCGAAGAGCGGCGTGGCACTGTCGGCCAGTGGGAGCTGGAGCGCGAGAAGTACGCGGCGAAGATCGGCATACGCAGCGGAGATGAGCTCGACCACGCCCGGATGCGAGGCCGCGGGCTCTCGCTTCAGGCGGCTATGGAGGAGGCGCTCAGGCCGGCGGGCGCGGGCGGGCCTTGAGGCGCTTGTGCGTCGCCAGGCCGGCGGCCGTCAGCAGGAGCGCGGTGCCGAGGCCGGCGAGGACGAGCAGCGGGATCGGCAGCGAGTCGGCCTTCGTCGTGCCGAGGTTGTCGATCGCCTTGCGGTAGATCGAGGGCGCCGGCACGCCCTGCAGGCTGCGGTTCTTGTCCTCCGGGTTGGTCGGCGTGGCGCCACTCTTGGCGTTGCCCTGCCCGCCACTCGGCGCCGTGTTACCACTGCTGGTGCCGCCGCCGGAGCTGCCGCCGCGAAGCGACGCCTGCAGCGCGGCCGAGATCGCGTCGTTGATGTCGGAGTAGTCGCGCAGGTCCTCAGGCACGTGCTTGAGCGCCTGCTGGTAGCACGACGGTTTGTAGGTCGTCGCGATCGGCTTGTTGTCGAGCCACTGGTTGATCACGCGCTTCCAGCACGGAGTGGCCGCGCCGGCCGTCGAGGGTGCGACGAGGGCGGCCGTGACTCCAGCGAGCACGCCGATCAGGGCGATTGTTGTGGCGGCTTTTCGCTTGTGCATGCCGAACTGTGGGCGGGATGCCTCCCGGCAGTGTCCCCGGTCTCGGTGAGGCTCGGGTGTTGCCGGAGTAAACACTTTGTAAACGAGCTTTCGGCTTGCCTCGATGTTAGCCTGCTTTTCGAATGGTCGCGGCGCTCGATCGCTGGGCAGCCCCACTGCTGCTCGGTGCCGCCGGTGCCCTCGCAGGAGTCTCCACGTTGTTTTCGGCCGGCTCGTCCGGCGGCCGCCTGACCTGGATCGGGCTGGCCGCGATCTGCCTTGCCGCGGCGGCCGGCGCCGCGGCGCTCTTCGGCCTCCCGCGCCCGGCACTCTCGCGTGAGGCCCTCGTCGCGCTCGGGTCGCTGCTCGCGCTCGTCGCCTGGAGCGGGATCTCGGTCGTCTGGTCGATCGAGCCCGACCGTTCCTGGGCGTACCTGAACCGCGGCCTCGTCTACTTCGCGCTGCTGGCGTTCGGGCTCTGGCTCGGCCCGTGGCTGCGCGAATGGGCGTTCTTGCTCGCCGGCGTCTTGGCGCTCCCGCTCGGCTGGGCGCTGCTCGGCAAGGCGATTCCGGCGCTCGGCGCGTCGGGGAGGATCGGGCGGCTGAGCTCGCCGATCGGCTACTGGAACGCGCTCGGGCTGCTGTTCGCGATGGCGCTGCCCCTGGCGCTCTGGCTTGCGGCGCGGCGCGAGCATCCGCACTGGCTGCGTTCGGCCGGCGTCGTCTACCTCTACGCGCTGATCGTCGGGCTGCTGATGACCTACTCGCGCGGCGGCGTGCTCGCGGCCGGCGTGTCGGCGGCGCTCTGGATCGCGCTCGGCTCGCCGCGGATCGAGAGCGCGGCGGCGCTGCTCCTCGGCGGCGGCGCCGGGCTCGGGGTGGCGGTGTGGGCGTTCACGCGGCCCGGGCTCTCGTCGGACAACCAGCCGGATTCGGTGCGGGTGCACGACGGCGCCTGGTTCGCGGTGGTGTTCGTGCTCGGGGCGATCGCGGTCGCTGCGCTCGCGTACCTCGGGTCGCTGTCCGAGGAGCGGCGGCCGCTCACCGACGCGCGCCGACGGGCCGTGGAGCGGCTGGCCCTCGGCGTGCTCGTCGCGGTCGTCGCCGTAGGGGTCGTCGCGCTGGTCGTGGAGGCGAAGCCCGAGGGTTGGTTCCGCGACTTCACCGCCCAGCCGACGAACGCGGCGCTGCAGGGCGGGCCGGAGCACCTCGTCAACGCGAGCTCCTCGAGTCGCTGGCTCTGGTGGAAGGAGGCGTGGCGCGCGTGGGAGAAGCAGCCGTGGCGCGGGACGGGCGCTGGGACGTTCGAGCTGACCCACCGCCTGCTGCGGACGAACACGATCGTGGTCACCGAGCCGCACAACGTGCCGCTGCAGTTCCTGACCGAGACCGGGCTCGTCGGGTTCGTCCTCGTGCTGCTCGGCGTCGGCGCGGCTGCCGTCGGCGTCGTCAAGCGGCTGCGCCCGGCCCGCGACCCGGCGGTGGTCGCGCTCGCAGTGCTCTGCGTCGCCTACGTGCTGCACACGCTCGTCGACTTCGACTGGGACTTCGTCGCCGTGACGGCGCCGTTCCTGCTCACGCTCGGGGCACTGCTCGGCGGGCCGGCGGTACGGGACGAGCCGCGCGTCGTGTGGTCGCCGCTCCCGGTCGCCGTCGCGGCGGCGCTGGCGCTCTCGCTGCTGACGCCGTGGTTCGCGCAGCGCGACACCGACTCCGCGCAGGCGGCGATCTTCGACGGGCGGCCCCTGGTGGCGCTGCGCGACGCCCGGAACGCCCGCTCGCTGAATCCGCTCGCGCTGGACCCGCTGCTGGCGGAGGCGGCCGCGCTCGAGCAGCTCGGCGACGTCCAGGGCGCGCGTTCGGTCTACATCGACGCCGTCGAGCTCCAACCGCTGAACTGGCGCG
>Ga0207683_10001812_pt1 | contig 18898 bp, 36 predicted proteins | sample KBSM73metaG_FD_184333 | JGI IMG/M metagenome (GOLD analysis project Ga0207683, IMG submission 184333) | Miscanthus rhizosphere microbial communities from Kellogg Biological Station, Michigan, USA - KBS M7-3 metaG (SPAdes) (version 2) | ecosystem: Host-associated > Plants > Roots > Rhizosphere >... | reverse complement strand
CCCCGCCAGAGGGATAGATCATCTTCTGTTACAGAGCGTCACCACCACAACATCATCACCCACTCGCAGTAACGAAATTAGGCCATCCGGCGTAGTCCTTGCTACGCCAGACGGCCCAATATTCACTCTAATGGCCTAGTTACCGCATCGGCTATAACTCTCGATGTCCTATAACGGTGCCTGTATAAGCTATTTATAAGCTATCGAGGTCTTTAACCTCCCTTTCCGATGTCCCCCTCACTATTACCCAATCCTCGTAATTCTTACTAAATGCTAGTCCATTACCGGTAACTTGAAACCGCATTGAATAAACGCCAGTACCCGGACGCCCCAGCCAACTCATAACCTTAAAGAATTGTTTTAGCGTTGCAGGGTCTTTAATTTCTGTCATTCTCACTTTTTCTTACTCCGACGTCCCGCATATCGTAATGCAATAGCTACCGCTTGCTTCTGATTCTTCCCTTCCTTTTTCAACGTTCGGATATTCCGGCTAATAACCTTCTTCGACGATCCCCGCTGCAACGGCATTGCTCACCTCATAACATACGCCACGATCAGCGCAATGACAATTATCATCATTAGCACTAACAATACCAATACCAAATGTTCCGGCCACGTTAGTCCCCATTCCGACGCTTGAACCATAAGTAGATTCTATACCCCATCCACAATATCAGTACAACAGATAATACAAATGCCCCGATCTCCGTATAGTAGAGCATCATTATACAGACGACCCCCGGCGACCGGGCACGGCCGTTATCCGGGGGTCATCCGTTGGGTAACCGGATAACGGAGGGGATCTTTACCCAGCCACCCCGCCAGAATGTAACGGATTGGGCCGCGTTACATTCCTGCGCTATATTTTATCGACGTCGCGGTGGCGTTGCACGTCGAGGCGGGGCAGGGGTCTCCTCCCCACTCTCGACATCATCCCCGGTGCGGTCTTCAGTTGCGGTTTCCTTTTCATCGGACTCCGACGGAGTCCCACTACCCGCCTTAGCGGCGTCTTTGTCTACAGACGTTTCTGTGTCACTTGGACCGTATGAACCCGTTTCCCCCGAATCATATACGGATTCTTCGGGCGCAGAATCACGGTCGGCCGTATCGCCACCGCTTCCGTATTCGTTTTGGAATTCCTCGTCCGTGAGGTGTCGGACATTTCCGCCCGGTTCACGTACTTCCCAATCACCTTCGTTACCAGTAATAGGACCATTCGGAGTGATGATAGAACGCTGTTCCGTAAGTTGCTCGGCCTGCACATCTGCCGATTTCTGTCCGCTGAAGTCTGAGAATGCCATGCTCGTCCTCCTCATTTCCAATACTTCATATAGAGTTGTGGATAATACTGCCATCCGCCCGTGCCCTGGCATACCACCGCGTAATCCCAGCCGCTGAAAGTGTTACCTACCATAAACCCATTGAGGTAACCGTCCCTCATGCTACCCCAAAAGTTATTAGGTATACCAGGATCGTTAGGATTAATGTTAATCCATATCGGATCGGTGCCGCTTACGCTTACTCGGTGGACGTTCGGAATTCCACCCGACGGCTCATTACCGGTTCCCCACGGTCCGACTTGATTATGGAAACCCAACGAAATAATACCGTACTGCCCGAGCGGTTCATTTCCGTACTGCAATGGCGCCAATCGTACTCGCGCTTCTACGATATCTGCTTGCGGCACTCCGATTAGATCGTCAATATAGGTAGACACATCACTGTTAGTAAAGAACCACCATGCTCGTTGATTTCCTCGTCCGTTCTGCCAGTCACCCATTACGAGGTTAGTCGCATACTGGTCGGTGCGGAGTGTTCCGTTACTGTTGTATGTCCGTGAATTAGTCGCTGTGATAGTAAATTCTTTCAGCGTGCGGACGTTCGAACCGGAGCCGATAACACCCTGTCCAGGATGCGCGTACGGAGCCGTGCCGTGGTCGAGTACGACGAGGTTAGCACCCGCACCGGGCGCCCATGTCCGCACGTTCGAGCCGTTAAGGCTAGCCATATAAACGCCGATACGCATCCGCGTCGTCGCACCCGACCAGAACGAATACCGGAGCACAGTCTGATTAAAGATGGACTGTCGCAAACCGTTAGCGACAATATCCGACGACGTCGACAGCGCGGGCGGTGGAGTGCCTAGCGTCCACCGTAGCTTAAACTCGACCGAGTCTGCACCGGTTTGCACGTCCGTCGTTAAGTTAGTGAGGTAAACCTCGTAATACCGTCCGGTGACAATATCCGCTTCTACTTGCATTACCTGGATTTCCGTAGCGGTTTGCACCACCGGATATCCAGTAATAAACGCTATACATCCTTTAGGCAGATTATTAATCCGCGTGTTGAGATCCTGCCCGTTAAGGGTGATCGTGGGAACCCACAGATTCCCACGCAACCCGACATTATCAAACTCTGCCGCACCGTCGTTAGCGACACGCCAACCCGACACCGCCGGAACGTAATTCTCGGACCTAATCCCAGTCCGGTTTAATTCCTCGCCCGCGAGAATAGGGTTAGTAAACGCCACTAGCTGTACCTAATCTTTATCGGCCGCGATTCTCCACGACACCCTGCAATAGTAGTGACGCCCGTGCGCCCGGTGTTCCGCCCGTCCACACACAGATAAACCGGTCGAGCGTCTGCATCGTAATATCAGTTTCGTTAAAGTCCCGGTTGCCGCTCCACGTACCCGCAACCAATCGAGAATCTATTTCAGCGTTGAGATAAACCCGGGCATCCGAATCCGCAGCGCTGTCGCTTGTGACAGTCATTCGGCGCACTCTCCACATCTCCCCGTAAACACTCGGACCAATAATAATCCGTGCCGTCCCGGTAGAGTCGAAGACTGCCGTTCTGTTTGTGTCCAGCGGGAGGACCGCCATAGTTACTGTGCTGTGCTGAATTGTGAGAGCACGGCGAGGGTAACATTCCCGGCGACTCCGGTATCGGCGATAGCGTAGACCGGCGCCTCACCCGTAAACGAAACTTCGCCGCCGCCGTCGAGAGGATATCCCGTATAGATAGAAACGCTAGGATCAGGCCCAAGCCACACCCGACTAGATGCCGAACAATTCTTGACGTTGAGTCCGGACTGACCCTCTTTGCGATTAGCCACCATACTAGGCTGTGCAGCAGACGCGAAAGCCTGCCACGCTCGCCATTGTTTATATTCGTGTGTTGCAGTATCGACCACTCGGACAGGGACCGGATTAACATCCTCCTCAGGCGGTTGGAAAATGCCTGTGAGAACAGTTCCGTCCGGCGGTTTATTCTCATCATCCACCACAGGAATTTCCTGCGGCGCCACACCGTGAAATTCCGTACCACGATACGGAATATACGGAATAGGCCGGTCCATGATAGGCGCCATATATTCCGGCGCGCCGATGACTTCCTCATTAGTGCCGTAAGTGGTGAACGCTCCTTCATTTGGGGATTCACTTGGCACGGGCAGCCTCCCGATTAGCTAGTGCATATTCGTACAATAGGATAAGTCCACCGGCAGTGATAGCGGAAACCACCGCCGGAACCGATGAGCCGGATAGCGCGCTTGTCATCCCACCGATTCCAAGCGTGGTGATAACGGCCGCTAGCTCCCCCATACGCACATCCGCCACCATTCCCGCATCTTCGTCGGGATTGGCTGCGCTGATTTCCTGGAAACGTGGCAGGAAATTCTGGAACAATGTGAGCGACTGTGTCATACACAACGTCGCCATGCCAACGCCAGCGGAATCCATTAGATTGTCGGCATCCCACCTAACCCCGGTGCATTGGGGTCATAGTTCCGATATTCTTCGAGCGGTTGTCCCGGATCGGTCAGGCTCGGCCCCGGTGCCGGTTCGGTGTTCGACGTGAACGGCGGCGCGTCGTTCGGGTTACCACCACTCAATGCTAGTTTAACTGCCGCTAGTGGGTTCTTATTCTTCAGCGATGCCCATACCAATATACCGCCGACGATGCCCGAGAGTACCGCCGTTAAATCCATTATTTTAGTTCCCGCCCGACGAGAGTCCAAGTTTCGAGATAAGGCCCGGACCTTGCGCGCTCGGCGCAACGTAGATCGCACACGCTGCGAAAAATACCATAAACGCCAGCGTATTAGCCATCTGAGGGTCGGCGGCCGAGAGTAGTGCGAGACATACCGCATATCCGCCCACTCCAATAGCTATCTTAATATTGAGCGGTTTCTGATTCGCCCAATGGCCTGCGACAACTACCGCGCCTGTACCTACCGCTATCGTTGCCGTGTTCATAGCGCGCCTTTAGTTACAGCGGTCTTAGCGGCTTTACCCGCGACTCCGACCGCTTGTCCAACTAGCTTATCCGCTCCACTCAACCGAAAGAGGGAAAAGCCAATAAGACAAGATCCGAGTACGAACGCACCGATCCGCAGCCATAGGGAGCCGGATGTCAGTTTGGAAAATGCCTCTAGAGCACTCCCAATCGAGCCAAGAGCACCGGATGGCGACGCTCCGACACTCGCATTGATCGCCGTATCTCCCACATTCGCAGTAATCGCCGCGCCAGCGCCCGAATTCTGCACCGGCGGCGTCGGTTGCGATGCCGCCATTCTCGCTGTGTTCATCTGCGCTTGATAGGCGCCAGTCTTGTAAACGGTCCACGGAGTCCATTTATTACCCGCTCTCGCATAGACAGTCAGCGCCATCTTAGCGTTATCAAGCGGGTTAAACTTATCCCCTTGATTAAGGAGCTGGCCGTGTATCGTATTGATCTGCCATAGTCCGTAATCAGTCGAACCGTTCGAGTTGCGGTTAGTGGCGGTTGTTTCCCCGCCCGACTCTGCCAACGCTACAGCGGTCGCGGTTTGGATTTGATCGGGCGGGAAACCGGCCGCCGCCGCATATCCCGCGATCTGCTGCGGCGTTATTTTCATTACGTTTCTGGAGTGAACGTCGTCAGGTTGGAAGGCTCAGCCGAGGCAACTCCCGGCGGCGTCGGGAGAATACGCTTGAGCTCTGCCAACTCGGCGGGCGGAACAAGCGTGTTCGCCAGCGGATGACTCGTCAGCCCACCGAACAAGATACACAACAGAGTATCAATGCGGACTAGCCGCTGTTCCGTTGTGAGATCCTGCTGCGCGACAGTTTCCTCGTTAATAGACGATGTCACGGACAATAGATTTTCCACCCCACATAAATCAGGTTCGGATTCTTAATCATGCCCTTACTGCCGTCCGGCCGAGATACACCCACGCGGTTAGCGTTATACAGTTTAGGCCATTCCGAACCTCGCCCGTAGGCAATCGTCGCGATACCCCACAGTGTCGAGGCTTTCGTGGGCCACGGTGTTACCCATATCCATCGCCCGGTCGTCGGATGCGGTGCGGGCGGTGGTGCCGGTGGCGGTTTAGGCTGTTCCGCAGGCGGTTGGGGAATCTGCGGAAGGTCGGGCGCGTCGGGAAGCAATACCGGAGGCGCGCCGTACTTCGCTAGCGCCACCTTAATCAGCGCGTTCTCCGACAAACTCAACGGCTTAGATTGCAGATACTTCCGCACCGCCGTGTCTGCTAGCGCTCCGTCATATCCCTGCGCGATGAGGTAGTTAACGCACGCTCTCGCCCATTCCTCGTTAGTGGTGAATTTGTCATCGGCGACAGAATCACTCCCCGCCGGTGGCGCATTCTGAACCCATAAACTTTGTGCGCCAGTACCCACACCGGGAACACCGCTCGTATCCTCGACTTGTACCGTCGGTTTCTTGTTCTTCTGCGAGGAGTAAAAGGCAATGCCAAGCCCACCACCCACTAGAACCACCCACGCTCCCAGCGGAAGGGGGCCGTAGGTCTTCCCTAGCTCCATTTACAGCCTCCACGTCGAATAAGAGGCCGGTGGGAGGTCATACGCCACGATGCGACCGGGTGTATAAGAACCGCTCGGCGTTGGCATGTCGATACGGTCGACATCCCAGGGAACAGGATCGTTCCGATAGGTATTGCGCCGGTACATCGGCGGCGCCATCCCCATAATCGCATACGTGCGCCGGTGATCCGCCATCGAGAAGTGATCGCCGGTAAAGTACCGCTCGGTGTCCTGCCCAAACGGCCGCGTAAAGATGTAGTTATGCGGACTTAGCCGGTTGGATGGGCGCGGCTCGTCCGGTCGAGCAGGTCTAGCCGCTTGGTTCTTATCGCGTGGCGCGATTGCCTCGATACCGTCGGCATCGAGGAATTCCTGTTGATGCCGCGCCATATAATCCCGGCCCGGACCTTGCGGCCCGGTCCAGAAATTCTCGGGCGCCTGTCGCGGATCGGGGCGATAATCCCGTGTCGGGAAATACAATTCCCGCATGGGGTCGGGAGTCGCACCCGGTACCGCGTCGAGACGGGCGGCATATGCACCGATTGGCGAATCGTGATATCCCGGCCCGTCCGTTCCCTCGGTGGGAACGGCAAACGCTGGATTACCGGCGCCCATTTCATAAGCCGAGGGGATACCGCCCGGCCGGAAATATACCGGCGGCCCCGCCGACGGCGCTCCGCTAGTTGTCACCTCGGCTACTTACCCAAGGCGGCGCGAATGCTACCGGCAAAAGCGTCCCCCATCGCCCGGATGACGGTAGCGCTTGTCTCACGACTGACAATCGTTGTGACCAGCGCAACCGTCACGATCGCGCCGAGAACGTTAAACAGACCCTCACCCATTGCTCTACCTTCCCATAGCAGCGCGCAGAGTACCGCCGAACGCGCCGCCGATAGCGTTAATAACGCCTGCCGCTTGCGGACTCGACAGCACAGCCGTAACTAATGCCACGCCTACGATAGCCGCGAGGATTCCCCACAGCCCTTTATCGCCGCTAGCCATTAGCTCGGCGCCGCTGCGGATCGGCTAGCGATGAATCGCTGCACCCAAGGAATCACCAGGTACGCCATGAGGAGCCCGATGATGAAGCCTTTAATTTGGATTCCGAACGGCATCATTTACGACCTCACCAGCCCACCGGTTGCGCGGCTCACACTAACCCCGCGGAATCCTCGTCGAATCGCAATCAACGCTGCAAGCGAGCCGAGAACGACCGCCGCTGCCGCTTGTTCCGTCGATAGTCCCTGACCTTTGACCGGCTGTGTTGCACCGGTCGCATTGCCCGCATACGGTCCGGCGGTTGGATACACACCTTCGCGTTCACCCGCATATGCCATCAGAGGAACACCGGTCCCGCGATCGCCACATCATTAGTGAGAACAGTAAGAACACCCGCCTGCGCGAATGAACCTTGCAATTCGAGACGCGTAGAGCCGAGAGTCGGAAGCCACAGATCCCGATTCTCCTGCCCGATAGACTGATCGAATTCGTGCGTAAAGTCGTACACGAACACGCCGCTATCGAGCGACCCTGCCGCATCCTTCGTTTCGGCGACGGTCACAGCCGAATACTGTGCACGCGCACCGAAGCCGGAACGGCGGAACATCTGTTCCTGCAACAGAAGCTTAGACGCGGTATCCACCGCGCGGGCGTCGAGGAACATCGCGACAGGGTCCGGCCAATCCGTCTGACCATTCACCCGGGTAGACGACGCCCGACGATGAATAAGAATCAGATTGCGGATGTAGTTACCCACACGCGTGAGCCGTACCGTCTGCATACCTGCGCCCACGTTATAAATCTGTGCGGACCAGAATTGCGTCGTGTTCATCGCGGGCGGCGTGACCTGGTTAGTCATACCGGCGACGGCGACCTCGGGCTGGTCCCACGCTTCCAGATAGACCTGCACGCGCGCCGTTGGCTGTGTGGTCGGGGCCGTTGTGTAGTACGGGCCGGTTGCCGCACCCGCACCGGATGCGAGCGACAGTCGAAGCTTGAACGTCGCCGCCGCGTTCTGGTTGGGAAGCGAACCAAGCCCATCCCGGCCGGACAGTTCGATGGGAATCCGCAGCGCGAAAGTACAGTTACCCGACGCGTCGATAGACGTTGTGGGTGACATGCGAGCGTCAGCACCGAGCGGATGCGCATATCCGCCCCACTTGTTCGCCAGATACAGTTCATAACCGGAGTTGAACTGCGCAATTACTGCGCCGTTCGGCTCGGTCAGCGCGATGTTCTGGAGAAGTGAAAACGGTGTGTCTTCATACACTGCCGGGCTACCACCGGTACCGCCGGTAGCGGTGACGACAATAACGATAGACCGGATGTAGCCATAAGCCGGAATATCGAAAACACCGAGGTCTTGCGCTCCCGATGTCACAAGCTGGCGTGTGACGTCGATACCGCACGGCTCTCGGTGTTCCATGCTCGCCCGAATGAACGGGACGATAGGCTGCACGTTCTGTGCGCTCTTGCCGTTTTTCGTCTGCTGCTGTGTACCACCAGCAGTCTGCATCGTTGCCGCAGTGGGCACGTGGTGCTCCTCGCGAGTTAGTTGATTGGGGAGTGGCCGCCTCGCGATATTTAGTTGTTAGAAAATGACCGCCATTGCCTGACCCCATGAGTTATCAGACATCTTAGCGGCGGCCATTCTCCAGAAGAACATGAACACGATCATTGAGAAACCGATCGTGAGGACATTGAGCGTGCTCGGAAGAATCACGCTGCGCTCACCTCCGTGGTGGGTTATCCGCGTGTTGCGGCGTTACGCTACCCGGAAGCGGTGCCCGAGTCCGGTACATCTTTCCGGTGCGCGTGTTGACATATAGGCACTGGTGAGGTTCGAGATTCTGAATCACCATCTTAGCGACATCGGCGTTAGCTGCGCCGAGGTCGCTCACGCGCCGCAGCGCCTCACGCTCTACAGTGCGCCAGATAAACAAATGCGTTGACTCGCCGTACATTTCGACGGGCACCCACGCGGGACGCTGTGTGCCGACGACGAAAGACAGTTTATTAGAACGCCCTTGCGTCCAATAGTCCATCATAATGTCGCCTAGCTTAAGACGCTTTGTAAAATAATATCCCTCATCGACCACGACACACCACCGGCCATCGACAAACATTTCGTCCATAGCGTGGCGGAATACTTCGGCTTGTTTGGTCTGCGCGCCCGTGTGCTTAGCGTCCGGCCAGATTACCCGACGCGGAGACTTATCGGGGTCAACGTCCAGCCATTCGCGATATTCGTCGTAGCCGCTAGCGATAAGCTTATCAATCGTCTCATCGCGCGGCTTAGTGACAAGTACCGCAACGTACGTACGCTTAGGCAGAATTGAAATCAGTAGCGTGGTCTTGCCCTGTCCGTTCGGCCCGATCAGCGCCACGTGCTCGGACTGTCGCCAGTCGAACAACGGCCAGAATTCCGCCCAGGACACGCGCGGCGCGTGCTGCGCCATCTGCGCATCGCGTTGCAGTCCTACCGTGTGGAGATGCCGCTGTGTGCCGCGCCGGTTGAATCGGGGCGGAAGATCGGGCCGATCGGGAAAACTCATCGCCGTTGATATCCGTTCGAGACAGGGTTGATCGTTTCACCGGCGGGTGCCGGTGATGCTGATTCTACCCTGTCTCGCGGTTTCGGTGGGAACATGACCACGAAAATCACCGAGGCGATCGGCATATGCGCAATGAGAAGCGGCACCACAACACCAGCCGACATCGCCTTAAGAAGGTACTGACGGACGCGTTTGTCAGCCTTAGCCGCGTTGTCCCATGCTTTCGCGCAGCTCTCGGCGTTCTGCATAATGGACGTGCCGATCGGTTGGCTTAGCGGCATCACAACTGCCGCGATAGTCATATAAGCCTCTGTGATCGGTTTAACGAACATACCCGGTTTATATTCCGGAATGAGTTGCTCGTCGTCGCGAACGAAAACACGCGGCCCCGGTTCCGGCGGTGGTGGCGGTACGCGTCTTGTTCGACGTCTTGGCGATTCCTCGCCTACCGCTTTACCGGCCGTTCCCGTGCCGCGTGTATCGGGCTTTTCGTCAGGCTCCTGTTTCGGTTCTACTTGCGCCAGAATTGACAGGTCAAGAGGGCTATCCGTGGTTTCTGTCATAGCTGATTCGAGAACCATCGGTCAGCGAATGACAGTTGCTCGCGGGGTTTATCGTCACCGCCACCGCTGTTATTCTCCTGCTTCGGAGGGTCCTGCTGCTTACTCTGATCCTGTTGGCCGCTGTTGTTCTGTTGTGACTGCTGCGCGCCCTGGATAGCCTCGCGTAGTGCGCTCACCACTTGTTCCGGCATTGCTCGAATAGCCGTCACGAGGTCTTCGTCTTCCCGGTCCCTACGTGACGACCGACGATCACGATAATCGTCCCGGTCGTCGTCGCGATACCGGTCGCGACGCGGAGGAGGCTCGGTCAACCATGCGGGTGGCTTGGTGTACCAATCCGGCGGCTGTGACGATCCTGTCTGCTCCGTCATTCGGTCCCTCACTTATCTAGCCGATATTTACTCACGCTCGAATGCCAGCAGGCCGTCACCCGAACGGACTAAGAAGACTGCTCGAACGGCCGCAGCGCCGGAGCATGATCAAGTGGGAGGCTGGACTCGGCGAGGCGGCCAGCCGACCGAGCCCGAGCCCATGACCATCGTCCCATATGATCATGGACTATCCCAGCGATTCACCAAACAGAATGGACCGGGAATATGCCACCCACTAACCGCCGTCAGCGGACCCATCGCGTTTCGGATCTGCCGGACGGACCGCGCTCGTTTAAAGAGCGTCTGGCGTCCGCCAAGCGGATCGCGGAAGCGTCCGACGACGGGCACCGGGAGGTCGTCAAGGATGACCGACTGGACTACTGCGGACTCCCCACGCTCGTGAACAAGTGGGAAATCAAGCCGGAAGACACCACGTACAACCACAAGACGCACGCGCGGGTGTGGTGCGAGGTCGAGGTTCCCGACCAGCCCGAGCCCGCGCGCATCCGATTCTGGGATCACGGCGGACGGCTCGGTGACCAGCTTCTTGAATTCGAGCGCTGCGGAACGCGCGGGAACGTCGTCGGAATGCTCGACGCGCGGGAATACGACTTCGGTGGCGGTGTCGGCTATGAGTTTTTCCTGGCCGATCTGCCCGAGGAAACGCCCGTGCTGGAAACGGAGGACGCGCCCACCTACTGAGAATGGGCGCTGAACCGTAGGAAAAGGTCGCCGATTCTGAAATCGGCGGCCTTTTCCTGTTCACCCCGTTTACCCCCAATCAAACGGGAGTTATTCGTGACATATCCCGACGATGAGCCGTATGAGTTTTTCCTGCAAGCTGAATTGTTCGATGCCGAACCTGGATTGCGTGATGACTCGGAATTCCGCGGCTTGTTGCATGACTTGTTCGATTACGACTTGGCGAGCAACTTTGATGAAGGCGCGGATGCTATTTGGCAGGATCTCCACGATTATCTAGAAGACCATTACGATCTAGAATTGGACGACTATTTCGATTGGGACGAGTGGCGCGACGAATATAGCGCGGCTTAGATGCAACATCCTCACCGATACCGCAAGGGCTACACGATAGCAGAGCGGAAAGAGGCGGCTAGAAAAGCACATAGGAAGGATAGGGAAAACAAGACACGGGCTAAAACAGTCATCGTATGGGATGGCGAGGGGATGAAACTATCCGGCCAGAACAAAGCGCAGCATTACGTGTTGTTTGGCTGCTCTGCTCGCCCGGATAGTCCGCTGGTGATTGAAAAGCCTACGCAACGGCTCACGTTCGCAGAAATAGCCGATTATTGTATCGAGGTCGCGGAGGCTTACCCGAACGCTATACATCTCGGTTATTTCTTTAAGTATGACCAGAATATGATTATTTGGGATCTTCCGTGGCCTGCCAAATATGCCATTTACGATCGCAACGGCTGTCGGATACGGAGGAACGGAAAGAGCTACATTGTTAAATGCATTTTCGGAAAGACGCTACGTATCACTCGAATATCGGGCGACAAGAAGGTTTCTATTCTGATTGAGGATATCGCCGCATTTTTCGGTACCTCGTTTGTGAAAGCCTACGAAAGCCTATTCCCGGTCCCGGCCGATCCCGAGAATTGGGCTATAGTCGTCGAAGGTAAGAAACAACGTGCGGACACCATGTTTGAGGATATGCCCGATGTATTGCGGTATTGGCGGGCCGAAATCCTGGCATTGTGTGAACTAGCCGAGGAATTCCGGCGCCTCATGTTCGACGGCGGTTTTATGCTCACTGAATGGTACGGACCGGGCGCACTCGCTAATTATATTCGACGCCGTCATGGATTGGTTGAACATGAATGGGGCGGTAAGGAAGGTAATATGTCGCCTGCATTGCATGAAGCGGTGAAAGGGGCGTTTTACGGTGGCCATATCGAACAGTTTAAAGTGGGTATTGTTAAAGGTCCCATATTCCAGTATGATATCAATTCTGCATATCCTAGTGCATTCCGCCACGTACCTTCATTATCAGAAGGCGGACAATGGCGGAACGTGGGTGCTCTTAGTGCCGACGAGTTCTGGAAAAGGAAAGACTTACGCCTTGGTTTTACTGTCTTCCGAGTCCGGTGGAGAGGCAAGAGTAATAATCCTGAATTTCAATTTATGAATACTCAAATACAACCGTTACCGCACCGGTCGCGGAAGGATGTGATTAGTTATCCGCACCGGACAGAGGGATGGTATTGGGCACCGGAAGTAAGTACCGCAATGGCTTATGCCCGTTGCAATAAAGAGGTGGAGTGTGAAATACTCGACTCGTGGAATTGGGAGCCGAAAGAGCCGGTACGATTTCCGTGGGAAGAGTTAATGGAAGACCTATATGCTGCGCGGCTTAAATTGAAAGCGGAAGACAACCCCGTGCAAATGGGGTATAAACTTAGCATGAATTCGCTTTACGGGAAGATGGCACAGCGAGCGGGCGGAAAGGATAAAGCGCCGTCCAGTCACACATTACCTATCGCCGGATATGTCACCTCGTGGTGCCGATCGCAAGTGATGAAACTCATGTTAGCGTGTCGGCCCGGTACGGTTATCAGTGTGGAAACCGACGGAGTATTTACCACCGAGTCGCCGGAACGGCTCGGCGCACATTTCCCCTTGTCCAAGAAATTAGGTGAATGGGGAGTGAAAGAATACGACGAGATGGTGAGCGTGCAGAACGGCGTTTATCTGCTGCGAAAGGGCGAGGAATGGGAACCACCGAAGTCACGCGGAATTCCGGCCGCCGCAATGAACATTAACGCCATTCTCGGCCACTTCGAGCAGTGCACCGGTATGCGGTGGCCGCCTTTGAAATTCAAGAATAAGGAGGCATTTATCCAATTAGGCGCGGCTATTTCTCGGGCTAGTCACGTGAACGTGCGCGGTCGGCGGACCGTGAACCCGATCAAAGCGCGTGCGCTACACTGCACATGGAAGGTTGACCCGCGTGAGGTCGATCTAGAGGGGCATAGCTCGAAACGCGCCCACTACGCGGTGACCTGCCGCCAGTGCCGGAAAGGAATACCAATTACGGAACAAGCGCACGATATGGTTATTCATTCGGAGGCCGATAAGCTGAATAGCACTCCGGATGATTGGATGTCCTATAGCTATACCCTACCGTGGGAAAAGAAGGAGAAAGAACAATGGCGGCTGGAAATGGAAAAAGACGGTATGTTCAACGTAGACGGGGAGATCAGATAACGGCGCCTCGTATTCGGCCGGGCGAAACATCGAACACGCAATTTGATTGCGGATGCTGGCGCCATCTTGACGGTAAGCACAATCCGGGCGAAGAAATGTATTGCTATTTCCACAAGCGGATTGTGTTTATCACCGTATCCATGACGGAATATGTCGTGGATTGCCTCGGCTGCTCGTTCCGACGTCGACACGGACAGAACAAGATCGGCGCCGAAAGCCAGGCGGCCCGGCACGCGCTCACCCGCAAGCATCGCGTCGTGATCTTCTACGGCGCTAAACAAAGTGCGCAATTTGGGAACCAAACCGGACAGTTGGCGCTGGATGCGGCAGAGCCTCCCCCGTTCTAGATGTCAAGAGATATCGCCAGATATCACCCGAATGCGAGAACTGGCTGATCTTGAAAGGCACGTAGGGTAAGGTGGGTATGAGGAAGGATCTTGTCAGCGGCCATCTGAGAGCCGTTTACGGCTATGATCGTCGATCTTGGCTAGGTCACAGTTCTATAAACAACAGCCGTGTAACTCGATAAGAATTTTATATCCATCTGCATATCGGCTGTGGTAAGATGGCAGATGTTAGGCCAGTAACCGAGAGATGAGGCGGCCATGATGACACCCGAGTACGGCGCGCGAGTCGAGCTAGACGAGCGCTACGACTACCCGACATCCGGCGGAACGATCGTCGGCAGCGTTGAGATCCTCCGAAGCGGCAAGGAAAGGATCTGCCCGGACACGCTGTGGACTATCCGCCGCGACTTCGACGGACAAGAGGCCAACTACACGGCGGATCTGTTCACCGTGACGCTGGCTCCGTCCGTGTCGGCGGACCAGCTTACCCAACGATGGGGCACGGATGGCGCGCTCGAAGCGATGGAAGACATCACCCGGATTCCGCGCACCACACCCGGTATGGAGATTTATGAGGCTGCGCTGATCGTGGAGATTTACAAGGTTCACGCCTACGGGCCGGACAGCGACGTTATCCGCTACGACCGTGGCGGATGGATCTCCGGCCCGACCGGGTGGGACAGTGTTTAGGATTCTCCGCCGACTGCATCGCCGATCACGCTTTGAGCGGATCGGCGATGCAGCCGCGTATGGACTAATAAAGGGAATGATGGACGAGACATCGCGCGAACTACTCATGACGGTTATCGACTTGACGGACCGGGAACAGATCGAAAAGTTCATCAAGTATCTGCGCATGATTGAGAGCATGAGCGCGCGGACGGTTGGGTTGCGGTCTATCCGCGTGGGTATCGATCCGCTCGACGACGGTGTGAAATTCAGCGTGGACTATTCGACGTGGTCGCCACCGATTACTGGAAGAATCGAGGAAATGTGAGACTGTGCGTCGTGTGCAAGCGGGTAATAGAGCCGAGTGTTCCATATGTCGGCTGGATTGCGCGGGCGGAACAGATCGTCCGTAAGACGGGACAAACACTCGCCACAAATGAGCAGAATGTGGCAGCGTTTCACGAAATGTGTTATGCCTCGGTCACGCCTAAGCTGACCGAGTTTCTTAACGGATTGGGGCGGCCATGAATACCTTTGAACCCGCGACTATTGCGGCGTTGCACGCCACTATGGTGCACGCTATCGCCAAACACGGATGGGCACAGACACCGCTCAACCCCGCCCGTAAGGATGTCGATAACCTTCCTATTCTGGTGGAAGAGATCGGCGAGGTCGCGCGGGCAATGACCTATGACGAGGGTAGCCGTGACGCGCTTATTAAAGAGTTGTTGCAGACAGCGGCAATGGCGCTTTCCTGGGCGGAAGCAGTGGATATCCGCATCGAAGCGGATAGGAATAGGCAAGAGGCTACGGGGATATTGGAAGACATACACCGCGAAGCGGCTATGTCCGATTACCTCAAGAACCGTGACGATGTCGGGAGAAACCCTTATGAATGACAAAATGCCAGCGGCGCATATCAAGCCCGGCCGCATTATCCACAAGAAGACTCGCCAGATTATCGCGCAGAAAATGGTCGACGAGTCAATGGCTAAAGGGTGGTATGACACCGCGCAGAATCCGCGTATGCCTGACCAGGAAATCGCTGTAGATTTCCTCGAACAATTGGCGAACGTGGCGCGGGTTATTCGGGCACGAGCGGATAAAGAAACGGTAACGGAAGAGGTCGCGCAATTGGCGTCGCTTTCCGTTTCATGGTTGCAAAATCTTACGTATCAAACGAATAAGAGGTCGTGGTCGTGACTACTCCGAGAATTGTTGTTCGGGAACCAGCCGACGCGGATGTGATCCGTAAAGCGTTGTCGTGGTATCTCGACGTCCGTAAGCGGCAATACCACCGCGCGGCTGCGGAATCCGACACAGAAGGTGCGTTGCAGCTATCCATCTCTTATGAGACGGATAAAGAGTACGTTTGCGGTTTGCTTCGAGCGGTCGGAGACGGTACGATGGTGCCACAACCCGCAAACGGGACAGAGAGTAAGGATAACGACCATGAGTGAGCCCAACGGCAACGGTGCAAGGTTCGACCTGGCATCCCTCGCGGCTAAGGCCCAGCCGACTAAGATCCGCACCGCGACCGCGCGGGCCGGTGCCGATAACCCGTTCCTCGACGCCGTCCGTTCCTCACACGAGCAGGACCGCAACGAGCGCGACAGCGGATGGCGTGAGGTCGAAGTGCCGTCAAACGTGCTCGACGAGCTGATCACTTCGATGCGGGCGCTGTCGATGTGGTTCGGCGAGACGGGCGAGAAAATCGGCGTTCACCTGCGGATCGAATTCCTGCCCGATGGCGCGTCGGACTGGATCGAGGTCGGTCCCGGCCGGTTCGACGAGATCCCGCGCGACGGGCGAGATGTCGTGTTCAAGTTCACCGGGCGGGACCGGATGAAGCGCGGACGTCGCCGCCAGACATCGGCCCAACAGCCCGCCGCCGGGCAGGCCAGCGAGCCCGCCGACGTCGACCGCGAGGACGAGGATTCCGAGTTGCAGCCCGCGTGATTCGGGTACACTGATCGGCGAGGGTCGGGCGGGTGATTGGGGTCCGCCCGGCCCTCGCTCCGTATATCGGCACCGATGGGGAGATATGGACGCGGAAAAGCGGGCAATGATAGCGGGAGCAATCGCGACTATCGGCGAGGCGCAAGCAGACATCATGCACGCTCTTACGTTCCTCGCGTTGGAATGCGGAGCCGATACGCTCCCCACTATCCGCGATTCTGTGGATAAATTTACGGAGTGGTTGCAGACGCATCACGGCGTGGTGGCCGAGGCAGAGCCGATGATTCCTCGGACTATCGTGGTGATTCCTCCACTCAATCTTGACGTGTTATAACTCGGAATAGAGGCGGCCAAAAATGGTAAGGTATAAGAGCGAGTGGAAGGACGTTCGAGCGGCGTTCTGGTTCGGATTGTTCATCGGTGTCGGATTAGTTGCGCTCGCTTGGGTGGTGACATCCCGATGACTACCCCGGATGAGACCGCCAATAAACAGGCAAAGCGCCGCCCCGGCCGTTTGGTTTTAAAGCCGTCGGATATCGACTCGCACGACATGGAAATAATTAAGCAGGAATTGGCAGACCTGCGAGCCGCACATAATGACCTCGTGTGGCACATTAACGCGCAAGGCCGATGGTTGGACAAGTTCGCGCAGATATTCCGCAAGACGTTGAAATACGCGCCGTGGCGTTACTGCGCATGGGTGCTACCGCTTCCGCTTCCACCGTTTGAGGAGCACAAGGAATTACCTTATCTCGAAATGAAAGACGCTAAGCCGATGCAGCGAGGGGAAGTCTAATGGCTGAGATTATTGCTGCGGGCTTCGACTTCGACAATGCGCGGAAAAATGCCAAGTACCCTTATGAGGATTGGTTTAACGGCAAGGTGTGGAAGATTTCTCGTCCCGAGGATTTCCAGATCACGCCGAAGAGTATGCAGATCAATCTTTACGCGGCGGCTGCGCGGTACGACTTGCGACTGCGCACTAAGCTAGAAGGCGGCGATTCTATCATCATCCAGGCAGTAGAATGGGGTGATGACGAATGAAGCACAAATGTAACGGTTGCGGGCAACGTAAAGACTCGTATTGTGAAACGCCGGGAGGCGGTAGTCTGTGCTCCGGGTGTGCGGCATCGTTCGGAATGAAAGGGCACGGGCCGAACCGTGCAGAGGCTAACTCACGCGCGTGGCAAGCCAAGCCGTGCCAACACCAGAGCGTGCGATACGCTTACGTGTCGCGGTTCCTCACAAACTACCAAGTAAGCATATGCAATCGGTGCGGTAAAGAGGTTACACGGCTGATCGTGGGGTATCACAGTAGGGGTAGGCGGTGACAATGGAAAACTTTGTTTACGGCCTGCCGGGTGCTGTGAGAAAATGTCTGGTGTGCGGCGCTCCGACGTTTTACTACAGCGCATACCGGATGTGTTGGAGCTACTGCAATTTGTGCGGCGTTTTCTACACTCCGCACCGGAAACGCGAGATCGGAGCATTCCTTATGCGCGTGAAAGAGGCACTAAGCGCTAAGGTGACGTGACGCATGTAGTATGCGCCAAATGCAGTCGGTGCATATTACGAAATGCTTGCATGTTCTGGCGGTGTGCTCATGCACTGCCACATCATGCTGATTGTTGCCCGCATTTACGGAATTGTTGGGAATGCGGGCGGCCGATAGCTATTATCTGTTTGCGTGGGGTGTGTCAGAATGGGCTGCCGCATCATAGAATGTGTTGTCCGAATTGAGTAGTTGTAACAGTGAATGTGGATGAGGGTCTTGGTAGCTTCGAACTGTTTATTGGGGTTTATGCATGTTTGATTGCTGCGGTGTTTGCACTTTACGAAGTGCGACGACAATCGGAGGCTAAATTGTGGTGGAAGACGGCGGCGATAGAATGCGCAATAACCGGGTTTATCCTCATGCTGTGGTTGACGGTCGCGTTACTTATTCGGATCGTCGACCTTCTGTTTGGCGTCGGGTAACGAGTCTGGTAATTGTTGTAGTATGTGGCGCTGTGTCAATTGGGCTAACGGTGTGGCTTATTGTGGCAATTGTAGTAGGTGTTATATCGTTGCTATCGTGATGTTAGTGGCGTGGTTAGTAACCTTTATTCTGGCGGCCGTGACATGCATATTTACGATGTTTATTTCTATATTGTCTTCGCTTGGCTAGGCGGATTGACGGTATATGTAATAAAGCGTCGGTAAAGGCGGCTGGTCCATTGTGGACGGCGGCCGTTGCCACTGAGCGGGAATAGTCGCACGTATGTTCGAATGGGCCGCTCTCACTGAGTGGAAATGATCGCACACATGTTCGATCATTTCCACTCAGTGAGAGCGGCCCATTCGAACATACGTGCGACTAATCCCGCTCAGTGGCAA
>Ga0207683_10001810_pt1 | contig 18903 bp, 14 predicted proteins | sample KBSM73metaG_FD_184333 | JGI IMG/M metagenome (GOLD analysis project Ga0207683, IMG submission 184333) | Miscanthus rhizosphere microbial communities from Kellogg Biological Station, Michigan, USA - KBS M7-3 metaG (SPAdes) (version 2) | ecosystem: Host-associated > Plants > Roots > Rhizosphere >... | reverse complement strand
AGGCGTTGGCACCGAGTTTAAGGTGATGCAGGAGCTGCTCCGACACTCGACAATCCGATCAACACTGGATGTCTACACGCAGGCAATCACACCGGCCAAGCAGAATGCGCAGACCGCGGTAATGTCCCTAGTCTTCCCTTCTTAGTGAACGCTGAAGACATATATAAGGATGCGGGCGTTAGTCAGTTTTTGGGTGCAAACTGGGAGCAAAATGCACCCAAATTGCACCCAATTTGCCTGATTTCTACTCGCCAAAATCATCCCGTAAATCATTTGGAATGTATGGCGGGGACGACGGGGCTCGAACCCGCGACCTCTGCCGTGACAGGGCAGCGCTCTAACCAACTGAGCTACGTCCCCAGACTGCAAGTCAGGAAAAATCCAGAAAACCAGACTGTGCGATCAGCTTCGCCCATGGGGCTAGAACCATCTCGCATGCTGGCCGATTCCGGACGCATCGAAACCCGGATGGGTACCGTGCGTTCCCTCTGCAACATTCTTGAGTGTATCAGAAACTACCACCCGCCTGGAGTTACCGATCCCCAAACCATTTGCCGAATCCTTCAATGAACTGAAAGCCCGACAAGCACCACAATCTTCTAGTCATCATCCACGGGTGAGCCGTTATTCCAATGCAAAAAATAGATTCTTCGCGCACTTATCGAGTAGGAACCAGCCCTTAAGCGGTCCATGCAGTTCGATTGGAGCGACCAGTCGTCGCAAAGCCCATGTCCGTCGAGATTCCGCGCACGCACTGAAGCAGGTGATTGGCAATCGCGGGCAGCTTCTGCGCGGTTACGCGGAAGGACGGCCCGGATACGCTCACAGCAGCCACCGGCTGCCTCTGCGCATCGAGCAGAGGTACTGCGATGCACCTGAGACCTTCCTCTAACTCCTCGTCGTCGACGGCATACCCCCTGCGGCGGGTCTTTTCGATCTCCGTCCGCAACGCTTCAGCGGTTCCAATCGTTCGAGTGGTGAATCGCTCGAATCGAGTGCGGCGAATAATTTCGTTGATTCTTTCCTCAGGCAGAAACGCGAGAATTGCCTTCCCGACTGAAGTGCAATGCACAGGATTGCTCGATCCCACGCGCGTGATCATGCGCACCGAACGGGCCGGCTCAATCTTGTCGATGTAGATCACTCTAGCCTGTTCCAGAATGCACAGATGCGCGGTCTCCTCTGTCTCGGCCACCAAACGCCGGAGATGCGGCTGCGCGCGTTCGCGCAAATCGTATTGCTCAATGGCGCGGTTTCCAAAGTCGAAAAGCCTGAGTCCCAGGCGAAACTTCCCTGTTGAGGTGCGCTCGACCATTCGATGTCGTTCCAGCACCATCAAAAAACGGTGCGCTGTGCTTTTATGCAGTTGCAAAGACGAGGCGACTTGCGCGAGGCCGAGGGGCACTTCACTCTCACCGAGCAAATCCAATACAGCAAACGCACGATCGAGGGCTTGAACCTTATAAGTGCCTTGCGGGGCTGTGTCTCGCATATTGGTCCTCTATTCCGTCTTGTGAGTACATTTAAAGTTTCTCAGGATATGGGACAAACGTCAAGGATTTGAGACGCCCAAGCGGACTGGAAACTCCTGTTAGCGTCATCACAACTCGCTGCCGTGGCTCCGGAGTACAAATTGTCTCTTCGAAACACAATGCGCAAAATCTCGTGGGTAAACTTCGGATTTGCTTTGTTGGCATGCACAGTCTCCGCACAACTGGCGACGCATGGTACGAATTCAGGTCTGCAACCCAAAGCGGCGTCGGTCGACGGTCCTTTTCCGGCAACGCATCTTCCACCTACTATCATCGACGGAATTCCGACTTGTTCGATGCAATTGAAACTCCATCCGCATGCTGACGATATTTACAAAGTAGGCAACGGAGTAAAGTCGCCGCGCGCCAGAAAAACGCCTGAAGCCAAGTTCTCTGATGAAGCTAGCATGATGATGAAGGAGAAGCATCTGAGCAGTTTCGAAGCCGTCAGCGTAATCGGGCTCACGGTTAGCACTGAAGGGAACCCTGAAGATCTGTGTTTGCTGAGGGCCGCCGGATACGGTCTAGACAGACAGGCTTATCTTGCAGTCGAGAAGTACCGTTTCAAACCCGCAACATTCAACGGCAAAGCTGTCGCGGTTCGTATTTTTATTGAAGTCAATTTCCGGCAGTATTGAGAGCGCTCGCGGCATTCTTTAAGCGGGGATCGCATCTCCCTCGCCAGGCGCAAGAAACAGATTTTCTTCGAGCCCATGCTGGCGTGTGTAAAGGTCGTAGTACCGACCTCCTTTTGCGAACAATTCCCGGTGATTTCCGCGCTCTACAATTCGACCTTGCTCAACGACAAGGATCTGATCGGCGCGACGGATTGTCGAAAGCCGGTGGGCAATCACAAATGTAGTACGCCCAAGCATCAGTTGGCTTAACCCAGCCTGGATCATGGCTTCGGATTCAGAATCAAGAGAGCTAGTTGCCTCATCGAGAATGAGAATCCGCGGCTCGGCCAGTAGCGCTCGCGCAATTGACAGTCTCTGCCGTTGGCCGCCCGAGAGCTTCACGCCTCTCTCGCCCACAATCGTGTCGTAGCCTTCTGAGAATCGCTCGGCAAACTCGTCGACGCGCGCCGTGCGGCACGCGAATAGGAATTGCTCTTCCGTCGCTTCGGGCCGGGAAAACATCACATTCTCACGAATCGTCCCATCGAAGAGAAAGGAATCCTGCAACACTACGCCGAGTTGCGAGCGGAACGTGTTCAGATCGACCGCTGCAAGATCAATACCGTCCACTAGCACCCGACCCTTCGACGGTGTGTGAAAGGCGCAAATCAGGCTGATCATCGTTGATTTGCCCGATCCCGACGAACCCACAAGTGCAGTAACCGTGCCTGGCTCGGCTGCAAAGCTTACGCCATGCAGAACGGGTTTGTCGGGATCATAAGAAAACTCGACGTCTTCGAAGCGGACGGTTCCATGGATCGGCGGCATCTTGAGAGTGCGGTTAGGGTCCCGATTCTCTTCAAGTTCGGCCATAATCTCGCGAGTTCGATCCAGTCCCGCGAAGGCTTCGGTAAGTTGCGTGCCGATGTTCACAATCTGGAAGATCGGCATCACCATGATCGCCAAAAACATGTTGTAGCTGAAGTAGTCGCCGACGGTCCAGGAATGGCTCAGCACGTTGTGCCCCCCAAGCCACATTACGATTGCGGAGACGAGCCCCAACACCGTCGTCGAAGCAGAGCCCAGAACACTGGTCAGAGTCAGGGACTTCATTACGTTCGCAAGCAGTCGTTCTACTCCAACGGCGAAAACTCCAGCCTCGCGTTCTTCGGCGTGATAACCCTTGATCACGCGCACTCCTCCGAGCGACTCGGTCAGCCGGCCGGTGACTTCCGCGTTGATCTTGCCCCGTTCCCTGAAGATCGGACGTATCTTTTTGAACGCATACTGCAGAATGAAGACGAAGCCACCTACCACTGCGAAGACTGTCAGCGTAACGGTCGCGCTGCGATGCAGCAGAAAAATGAACGCAAGAACGGCGGTGAGCAAGCCGCCCACGAACTCAACAAGCCCCGTCCCCACCAGGTTGCGCACACCCTCTACGTCCGTCATGATTCGCGAAACGAGCGTACCGGTGCGGTTCTCGTCGTAGTACGCAACAGACAGGAGGCCCACGTGCTTCTGCACCTGGCGACGCATTTCAGCAATGAGTCGCTGCCCCGCCTTCGATAGCAATTGCGTAAGCGAGAAAGATGTAAGAGCCTGCACAATCATTGCCGAGAAGACCAACGCAATAATGCGCGGCAGCAATTCCGGATGCGCATTCGTGGGCGACAGCACTTTATCGAGCAAAGGCTTGGATGTGAAAGGCAACACGAGCCCGGCCACGCGATTGACGGCCATCAGGCACATTCCGGCGAGCAGAAGACCCTTGCGAGGCGCGACCAGCGCCCATATCTGAGGCCAGAGCTTTTTCAAATCCGGCTTCCGCTTTGGCAGGTCCCCTTGCGACGCACGCGCGCTTCCACCGCGGGGCGAACGCTCCGCGCTGTGACTCATGCCCATCCCGCCGCCACGCATCGTACTCATGTACTAGACCTTCCCCGAACGGCGCGCGGCAATGAACGACCGCACACAAAAAATGACGTAGACGAGCAATAACCCGGCCATCGTAACTTTCGAAGCGAAAGCGATGCCCACAGACTTCGCGTGCAGATAGCCGCGGATCGCCTCAATGGCCCCGCCAAGAAACCCTATTAAGCCGATCGTCACGTTGATATGCATGAAAAGCTTTCGCCGCGACTCATTAGGGCTTATCGCGAGGAAACCGAAGATGCCGAGCGCAACACCGAACCACGTCGGAATCAGCGCCGTTGCGTGCTGACTCCCCGTTCCCAGGTATCCAACCAAACCAAGAGCAATCAAAAGACCCGCAAATAACAGCGTTACTTTTGCCAAGCAGTAGCCTCCTCGCGGCACATGGTTCAGGATACCAGTTGCATGGATGCGGCGAACCGACCCTGCGATGCGAGGATTCCCGCACGCTTGCTCCGGATTAGCGCTGGATTCGTGCCGATCCACCTTGTGCGAATGCGCGCACCTGGTCTGCGGTTGCCATGGTTGTATCGCCTGGAAACGTAGTCAATAGAGCCCCATGCGCCCAACCCAGCTTCAGAGACTCTTCGGGCGATTCGCCGGCGAGCAGACCGTAAATGAAGCCGCCGGCGAAGCCATCTCCCCCGCCAACCCGGTCCAATACGTCTAACTCGGCCGTCGGAGCTGTATAGGTCTTCCCATCCACCCAGGCGACTGCGCTCCAACTATGCCGGCTCGTCGAGTGCACCTCACGCAGAGTCGTCGCAACGATCTTCACGCGTGGAAGCTTCTTTACAACCTGATCGATCATGCCAAAGAAGACGCTCGGATCCAGCTTTGACTTCGCCGCAACCTCGGGCCCGGGAACACCGAGACCCTTTTGCAGATCTTCTTCGTTGCCAACCAATACATCGACGTTTTCAACGATCTTGCCTATGATCTCGACGGCCCGCTCATTCCCGCCGGAGATCTTCCATAGTTTCTCGCGAAAATTGAGGTCAAACGAAGTCACGGCTCCCGCAGCCTTGGCTTCCTTCATCATCTCGGCAGCCAGCTGCGCGGTTGTCGGCGACAGTGCCGCAAAAATGCCCCCACTGTGCACCCAGCGCACTCCGCCTGCAAAAATCGCCTTCCAGTCAAAATCGCCGGGCTTGAGTTGTGCGGCCGCTTCGTTGCACCGGTTGTAGAACACTACTGGGCCGCGCACACCAAATCCCCGGTCGCTGTATACCGTGGCCATATTCGGGCCAGTGACCCCATCATGCTTAAAGTGCTTGTAGATCGGCTTCACGCCCATCGCTCGCACACGCTCGGCAATCAAGTCGCCGATCGGGTAGTCAGACATGGCAGTAGCAATCGCCGTCTTCAAGCCAAAGCAGTCCGCCAGGTTGGCCGCTACATTGAACTCGCCGCCGCTAACATGGATCTTGCACTCCGTTGCCTTGCGGAACGGAATGATACCGGGGTCCAACCGGTGGACCAATGCGCCCAGCGATAGAAAATCCAATTCAGCACCGTTACGTATGCTTAATCCATTGCTCATTGTCTACCCACTCCTGCGCGTCTGAAGGTCCAGTTTTCCGAGGCGACTATGCACCCGCGGTCTGTTTCACATCTGCCAGAATCTGTTCCGGAGTCCATTCATTCCCCGGATAAAAGCGCACTACCTTTCCGTCGGCCCCGATCAGCGTCGTAGAAAGGGTGTGCGTGATTGTTTCATCTGCCTCGTTCGTAATTCCCACGTTGAAAAACTTCGCCATCTCCATCAAAGCCGGCTTCTCGGGCACGGCAAAGTCCCAGTCGGCAAACGCGGATTTCGCGTCGCTCCCAATGTAAGTCGCACCGTATGCCCGTAGACGTTCAGGTGTGTCGTGATCCGGATCAAAGCTGACGCACAGCAAATGAGTTTTGGGATAGGCCGAAGGGCTCGCAGCCAATTGCTTCTGAATGGACGCAAAGTTGTGTGTCACGAGTGGGCAGAAATTCGGTAGCGGGCATCGCGTGTAAATGAACGTGATCAGCAGATCCTTCCCGCGAAATTGGCCAAGGTGAATCGCGCGGCCGTCCTGATTGCGCAATTTGAAATCTGGAACCGCATCGCCACGCGAGGGAACGTGGTAAAAAACGGCAGGCTTGTAGTCAGGCTTGCCCTGGGCCACCACCACGATATGGTCCAGAAAAATATCCGCATCGGCAGTTTGTGAGACCAGCACATCGGCTGTGATCACGTCTCCCGGATGTAGTTCGCTGAGAATGCTGGGATCTTTCAGCTTGTAAGGCATCGTCATCGCTTCCATGAAGCCCGGAATCGCTTCATGGTTGACTGTCACTTCCCCTTTTGCGGAGTCATTCGAAACTATCTTCCCGCGAAGTTTGTACACCTTGAAAGAGGGAGAAGATGCAGACGGTGCAGCAGCATCCTTGGCGACATGGCATCCGGCCATCCCAAGGGCCGTGAGCAGTGTGAGAGCGATCAGTCGGCGAGTCACACCCCAGTGTACAACTCTCGCTGTATCGCGCATTCTCCACAGATAGCGCTAGGGCCGCCGGGCAGCGTATAACGCAGGAATGGGGACCCGGGTGGACGCCGAGATCGACGGCTGGTTGCGTGGTGAGGGATTAGTCGTTACCTCGAGCGATCGAGCCGCACTCGCTTTGCGCTCCGCGTTCCATCGTCGCCGACGCGCTGAAGGGCTAACGGCGTGGGTCGCACCCAATATCCTCGACTGGAAAACTCTCGCGCGCAATGCCTGGGAAGAACAAAGGCCCGACGACCGCCTCCTGTTGAACTCCACCCAGGAGGAGGCTTTGTGGGCAGACGTCATTCGAGATCAGCAGCATCTCACTACAGCATTGCCGGGTTCGGTTCATCGGCTCGCCGCGATGGCCGTGACAGCCCACGAATTACTCTGCTCCTACTCTCCTCGCCATCTACGCGAAAGCGCCCGTGCCAATTGGGATCGTGACCCAGGAACATTCAGCGGTTGGTTGACAGCGTTCCAACAAGCCTGCACGAAAAGCAGTCTCATCAGTCCGGTCTGTTTGGCTTTGGAGTTGATCCCGCTTCTTGAAACCGGTAAGGGTCAGCGGCCAAGAATCCTGGCTGCCGGATTCGACCGGCTGACTCCGCTGCAGAGTCAGCTCTTCGACAAATGGGCCCCGTGGCAGAAACTCACGCCCGAAGAACCTGCTGATCAGGTCTTGTTTTACGAGGCCTCAGACTCCCAGACAGAATTAGAAGCCTGCGCCAAATGGTGCAGCCAGCGGGCTCATGCCAATCCTCATTCCCGCCAACTCGTCATCACACAGGACATTTCCCTTCGTCGCGGAGAAATTGAGAGAGCCTTTCTTCAATTCGCGCCTCCCGCCTCCGCGCCACTCTTCGAGTTCTCGCTTGGAGTCCCTCTTAAGCAGACAGCTTTGGCTCGAGGGGCGCACTCGCTTCTTCGTTGGCTGGATGACGCGCTGGACGAGGCCGAACTGGATTGGCTCCTCGCAAGCGGGTTGTCGGCGGATCAAGATGAATCAGACGAACTCCAATCTTATATGCGTGCTCTACGACAACGGGGACTGCAGCGCGCACAGTGGTCGTTGCAAGCTTTCCTGGGTCCTGCGCCCGTTTTGCCGAAGCTCCCCGTCTCATGGGTCCAGCGAATGCTCATTGCTCAACGCATCCTGCGAGAGATCGCAAGGAGCGCAATAAGTCCGTTGGAGTGGGCCGACAAGATCCCGCAGTTGCTGAATGCGATGGGTTGGCCTGGGCAGCAATCGCGAAGCAGCGCGGAGTTTCAGGCTCAGCGGCGATGGCAGCACGCGCTTGATACCGCTGCATCGCTGGGGTTCGATGGTCGACGTGTTCACTGGAACGAATTTCTCTCCATCCTGGATCGCACTCTTCAGCAGATTCTCTTCGCGCCTCAATCCCTGGACGCACCCATTCAGATTGCGGGCCCCGCAGAGTCTGCAGGCCTCGCGGCTGATGACATCTGGTTCCTCGGCGCCGACGAAGAATCCTGGCCCGCCGTCGGTTCCATGCACCCTTTGCTACCCACTCACGTACAGCGAGAAGCTGCCATGCCGCATACAACTCCATTGCGCGACTGGGAATTCTCGTCTGCCGTCACCAAAAGGCTGGTCAATTCAGCGTCTCTAATTCACTTCAGCTTTGCACGCCAAAAAGAAGGGGTGGAAACCCGACCCTCTCGGCTGATCACCAACATTCCCACGGCACCGCAACCCCTTGCCGCGGAATTGATTCCGACTCCAGTTAAGCCACCGATCACAGTGCCGTTCACCGATTCCACACGCGTCCCTTTTCGACATGAGAGCATTCAGGGCGGATCCAGTGTGCTCACTTCGCAGTCGCAATGCCCATTCAAAGCATTTGCAACCGCCAGGCTTGGTGCAAAGGATTGGGATCCAGCCGAGGTGGGTCTATCAGCGATTCAGCGCGGGCAAATTCTCCACTCGGTCCTCCACTCCATCTGGGCAGGCCCTCCAGAAGGATTGCGATCACACCGTGACCTTATTACCACTTCGGATCGTCCGTATCTTGTCCGGCGTCACGTGCAAAAAATCCTTCAGGAAGAAATTCCGAACGCAATTCGCGAAAGCATGCCGAGGCGCTATTTGGTACTTGAAGAAGAGCGCCTGGTGCACGTAATAACAGAATGGCTGGATTTCGAAGCAGAACGAATTCCGTTTAGTGTGGCTGAAACCGAAGCGAAACACCCTGTCAGCCTTGCCGGAGTCACATTTAACTTGCGCATTGACCGCGTCGACCGTCTCAATGATGGCTCGCTCCTGGTGATCGACTACAAGACGGGGAATGTCTCGCCGAAGACCTGGGAACTCCCACGTCCCGATGACGTGCAGCTTCCCCTCTATGCTGGGTTTGGCCTGAAAGAGAAACTTGGTGGATTCGTCTTCGCCAAGGTGCGGACCGGAGAACATGCTTTTGCCGGCAAAGTGGAAGATGCCAGAGCGACATTGCTCCCACAGCTACAGAGCTCGACTTCACTCGTACAGGAAGCCCTGACCGCAGAACAACTTCGCGACTGGAAACAATACATCGAACAACTTGCTCGGGATTTCGTCGCGGGCCGGGCAGATGTTGATCCTCGCGAATATCCTGAGACCTGCGAGCGCTGCGGACTGCAAGCCGTCTGTCGTATTCAAGAACCTGAGAATCAACATTGGCTGGAATCTGAAAGCGAGGCGTTCGATGAGGAGCGAGAAGATGAATAGCCTCCTCTCCGCCGCCCCGCCAGATCAGGCGGAACGAAACAGAGCACTCGATCCTGCTCGCTCTATCCTCGTTCAAGCTCCCGCCGGTTCCGGCAAGACCGACTTGCTAACACGCCGATTTCTACGCGTCCTCGCGGAAGTGGATGATCCCGGTCAGATTGTCGCGATCACATTTACCAAGGCCGCTGCAGCAGAAATGCGGCACCGCATCTTGTCGGAACTGGAAAAGGCAACTCTCGCTCTCGAATCAGAAAAGCCATCTGATGAGACTTCGATGCAGGCGCTGGCCTGCAGAGCGCTCGATCATTCGAACAAACACGGCTGGAACCTGCTCGACCTTCCAACACAGCTTCGCATCTCCACGATTGATTCGTTCTGTCATGCGTTGGCTCTCCAGCAGCCACTGCTTTCTGGCGTGGGTGGCAACCTGCAAATCGACGAGCAGCCAATGAAGCTCTATCGTCGAGCAGCTCGGCAAACATTGCAAATGGTTGACGGAAGCGACCCCGCAGTCATCGCGTCCATCGAAAAACTCCTTTTGTGGCGTGATAACGGATGGCAGGAGATGGAAGAGCTGCTCGTGAATATGCTGGCGCAGCGCGATCGATGGATGCATGACTTCGTGCTACGGAGCGACCCCGACTGGGAGGCGGTGCGGAGGCGATTGGAGCTACCCTTTGCCCGCGCAATTAATGCAGCCGTATCCGAGCTCCGCACATTGCTCGATCAAGTTCCCGGCGCCATTGACGAGGCTCATGAACTCGCGAGGTTTGCCTGCGCCTCGAGCAGCGGCGAGCTACATTTGGATCTTGTCGAACTCGCCGAGTTCCCCTGCGGCCCATTTGTTGACGGCGATGCCCTTGAAGAGGCCCGTCGTGCCTACGTGTGTCTGGCACAACTGGTGCTCACCGACGATGGCGATTTCCGTAAGCAGATGACTGTCAACCTGGGGTTTCCTCCCGATCGCAAACAGGAGAAACTGCGGATTCTAGGTCTGATCACAGAGCTTGAAGCTGTTCCCGGGTTGGTATCAGCCCTTCATCGGGTTCGCAGTCTCCCCCCTGCTCGCTACTCTGAGGAAGATTGGCGGATAGTCCAGGCATGCTTCACCCTGCTGCGCCAGGCAGCGGGCCACTTGAGAGCCGTCTTTGCCGAGGCAGGCTCCGTCGATTTCATCGAAGTAGCCCAGATCGCACAGCAGGTGCTTACGGACGGAGACGAATCTCCCACCGACATCGCAATCGCTGCAGCTGATGACATTCGCCACCTCCTTGTCGATGAATTCCAGGACACCAGCCGGCGCCAGCATCAACTTCTTGCCTCCCTCGTGGCTTCGTGGTCCGATCAGTCCGGTCGCACCCTCTTCCTGGTCGGTGATCCGATGCAATCCATTTACTCCTTCCGCGCTGCCGACGCCGAACTGTTCGCTCGCGTAAGAGATCGCGGCCTCGAGTTGACAGACAATGAACAACTCATTCTCGACTCGCTCAAGCTGCGAGCAAATTTCCGTACCGAAGCTTCCCTTGTCCATGGATTGAACGACGCATTTCTGCACGTGTTCGACCGAGATGATGGTAGCGGTGTGACGTTCACGCCCACTGAGCCCGCCCGCAACTCGAGCATCGATTCTCAGTCCCGGCTCCAGTTGCATCTCGAGTTCATGCCTCAGATCGGCAGAGGCAGATCCAGCGACCCCGAGGCTTTTCGCGAGAAAAAGGAAGCGGCGAAGCAATGCGAAGCCGCGCAGGCCGCACAAGTGGCTGAGATCGTCGCACTCATCCGCAGTCACTCCCAACGCATCGAGAACGCGCGTATGCAAGGCAAGAAATATCGAGTTGCAGTTCTCGGCCGCACACGCACGTCGCTTACGCCAATCTCTCAGGCGTTACGCGCTGCGGGGATTCCCTTCCGCGCATTGGACTTGGAAAACCTGAAGGACCGTCCGGAAATTCTCGATGCCCTTTCGCTGACGCGTGCTCTCCTGAATCCTCAGGACCGCGTCGCATGGCTTGGCGTTTTGCGAGGGCCATGGAGTGGCCTAAGCCTCGAAGAATTACATATTGTGGCTGGCGATTCCGTCTCAACCTCTCCCGTCCTGCCGATTCCGCAATTACTGCGTGAAAGGCTGCATCAGCTCACTGAGCACTCCCGCATCGCAAGCGAGCGAGTGTTGAGTGCCCTTGAATCCGCCTCGAGAGTCCGTGCTGCACTTCCGACCGCCTCGCTTGGCACATTGATTCAACAGATTTGGGCTGCCCTCGGCGGCCAGTATTGCGTCGATGCGTCTGCACACGCGAATCTCGAATTATTTTGGAAACTCCTCGATCGGTTGCCAGAAGGTGAACAGGATCTATTAGGACCCTCTCTCAATTCAGCCCTCGAAACGCTCTGCGCCTTGCCAGATCCCGCCGCGAGTGGCGATTGCGGCGTGCAACTCATGACCATTCACAAATCGAAGGGCTTGGAGTTTGAAGTCGTGATCGTTCCCGAACTTCAAGCCGGCACGGGCCACACCGGAAGGGCTCTCCTTTCCTGGCTTGAACGAGGACTCACCGATCCGGATGAATCCGGCGACATCACCGAATTCCTTGTCGCTCCTCTGGCGTCGAAGGGTGCCGAGCGGAGTGGAACAAAGGCCTGGGTTGATCGCATCCGTCACGAACGCGAAAAACAGGAGACCCGTCGAATTCTCTATGTCGCAGCCACCAGGGCGCGCGACGAACTGCATCTCTTTGCTCGCCCTGCGTACAAGTCAGAAAGTAACGGCTCCAGAACTCTCGTTGGGCCTTCGAATTGTCTGCTGGCTACTGCCTGGCCGGCCCTTGAGGATGAAATCCGCACTCGTTTCGACGACTGGCGATCGACAGAAGAACAGTCTGGAAGGCGCGAAGAAGAAATCGTTCCGTCCCTCGCCGCGTCGGGACAAAGCAATCTCATCATCATGCCAACTCCGCCGAAGCCCACATTGCTTCGCCGACTTTCCTCCGATTTCCTGAGCACCTTCTCACTCCGGGCTCAGCCTTACAGTTCCCTCGAAATGGGCGGCCCTATCGGTACTGTCCAGGAAAACCCCTACCAACGCCACGAAGGGGGTCTCATTTCCCGCGCTCTTGGAAATGCCGTGCACAAGCTCCTCGAAGAGCTTGCTCGCTTACGCGCGACTTCAGACTGGAATGCAGCCCGGGCCGCCTTACCTGAACTAAGGCCACGCATCGTCGCTCAGATTCGAGCAACAGGACTGCCAACTGCCCAGGCTGACTCCATCTCAGACAAGGCGTATGAATACGCGAGGAATACTTCGCAAGATCAGTTTGGTCAGTGGATTCTCTCTCCGCGGTGCGAAGCCAGGAGCGAAGCGAGTTGGGCGGGCCTTTTGGACGGCGAATTGCGCCTTGTGCGTGTCGATCGCGTGTTTCGTGCAGGACCAGTTCCGTTGCTCGACGGAGAAGATGTTTGGTGGATTATTGACTTCAAGACGACCCACGTAGATGCCATGGATCCCGCTGCGATGCTGCCGCAATTCCGCGCTCTCTTTGCTCCCCAGCTTGAGATTTATGCGGCGGTGCTTCGGAATCTCCACGGTGCAGATTCACAGATCCGAGCCGGTCTCTATTATCCACGTATGTCGTTGCTCGATTGGTGGGAAGTTTAGCTCTAATTACCGATTGGCGTACCCAGACCAATTGAACGCATCAGTTCCAGCGCGTTGCTTGACTTCACAATCCCCGGCTTCAACTTGTAATCGAAGAACAATTCGCCGTTAGAGAATTGGTCCTCGAAGTGGAAGTTAATCGCGGTGTTTCCCAGTTCTTCGGGAATCTTTGTCAACGCCAGATCGTGTGTGCTGACAATTCCAATCGCGCCTCGGCTGATCAGCGTTCGCACAACCAATCTGGTCCCTTCAAAGCGATCGTGCGAATTCGTACCCGATAACAACTCATCCAGCAAAAACAGAACCGGCGTGGAACCGAGCGTCAGATCGGTCGCGAGCTTAAGCCTTTGAATCTCGGCGTAAAAATGCGAAACGCCCCCTTGCAAGGAATCGAGGATACAAATGGATGCAGCAACATTCAGCTGAGAAAGCCTGAGCCGCTTTGCTCGAACGGGCGCACCGCACTGCGCCAAAACAGCATTTACTCCAATGCACCGAATGAAGGTACTCTTGCCCGCCATGTTGGGGCCGCTGAGGATAATGAGATTCAATCCATCGCCCATCTTCACGTCGTTTTGCACTGCCTTGCCGAGAGGCAATAGCGGATGTGCGAGACCCTCGCCATCGAATAGCGGCCCATGCTCGACAAACTCGGGAAACACATCATCCGCATGTTCATACGAGTAGCCTGACAGCGCCGTGAGTGTTTCGAACTCCCCTGCCGCCGCCAGCCAACCGCGAATCATCGGACCGAACTCATGCTGCCAACGCTCAGCTACAAAGACACATTGTGCGCTCCAAAATGTCAGTACATCGAGCAGGCGCATCGCTGGATTCCGCCGCGATTCCAAATAGCCCACGATTCGCGCAAGCTTCCTGATTGCATCGTGCGGCACAATCTGATCGTGCTTCAATTGACTTTGAATCTCGATCAGTTTTGGAGCGGAGAATCGCTCGATGTCGATCAGTTCCAGCACGCCGGCCAGCAATTCAAGATCTTGCGCTGCGATCTCAATCGCGTCCGACGCCTCCTCAAGCCTTGAATGGATTCGATGAGCCCAGGCCAGGTTGATTACCGAAATCGCCAGCGCGACTGTGCCGAGCCCCCATAGGCCCCAGCTCATCATTCCAGCAATCCAGAGAACACCCAGCATCGAGGTCACAAGCCTAGCCAGCCTGGTTCTCAATATCGGGGCTTGCTCTCCCCAGGCGGAAAGCGCATCCGGGTGTACTCCGAGACGCACCGTCTCGCCAAGCAAAAATAACTCCTCTCGAAATCCCACCCGCCCCTTCAGATCACTCACAGCAGCCTGTCGCTCAACAATCTCTTCCATTGGAGCAGCCGCCAACAGCCACGCAGCCAGCGTCTCTTCGCCGGATCGCGTTCGTGCAGTACAAATCAATTCGAACAACGACCCTCGGCCAAATAAGTCCAGATCGCGCGCATAAGGATGGTTTGGCTCGAGAAAGCGTTCCCCTGTTTCTCCTGTTCCCGCCCATCTATCTTCAAGTCTTGCAATCCCGCGCTGATAAAAATGGATCGCCCGTTGGCGAAGACGAATCGACTCCAGCCGCTTCTCATGAAGAATGGCGAGGAACACAAAGGCTGCGACCGGCGCCAAAAGGACCTCAAGGACAGTCGCATTTCGGAGAAAGATAACTGCCGAGACGAGCGTCGCCAGCGCGAGCGCGACTTTGGCATACCCGAGCCGCTTCTCCTGCCTCTGCTCCGCCGCCTGTAAATCGAGCAGTTCTCCAAGTCGCTTGGAATACACAGTTGCAGGGTTGTCCCCTGGCTGCGGTGCTGCATCCGCTTTCATTCCTGCACTCCGCCGTCTCTTCTCAGACTATCGCAGGTGCATGGAGATGTCGGCCTGGGCAAGCCTGACACTTGGCGTTGGTTAGATCGCTGTCTTTCCGTCTTTCTGAGCCATCACGCTCTTGTGATGACGGACATCTGCGCCTTGAATCCAGAAAATTACGTCTTCGGCGATGTTCGTTGCGTGGTCGGCTACGCGCTCCAAAGCCCGGCAGATCATCAGCGCATTCAGAGCCTGCGGAGCAATCTGGCATTGCTCCTCCATCACTTTGGTCAAAGCTTTGTAAGCCGCGCGATTCATAGCGTCAACGGCGTCGTCCATCGTGAGCACAGCTCGCGCCATCTCAGCATCGGCCTCGATAAACGATTGCAGACTCTTGCGCACCATCTCCGCAGCCAGCGTGGCCATCCGCGGAATATCGACCGGCAACTCCGCGACCGCCATCTGTTCCATGTTGCGCACCCGCTCGCTGATGCTCTTGGCGGAATCACCCACACGTTCTAAATCAGCATTGATCTTGATGACGCTGAGAATGAAACGAAGGTCGATGGCCATTGGCTGTTCCATCGCGAGCAGGTCAAGCGCTGCCTGATCGATGTCCCGCTCCAGCCGATTGATGGCAATTTCGCTGCGGCTAACCAGGTCACAGATAGAGAGGTCTCGAACACGATAGGCCTCAATCGCGCGCTGGATAGCTTGCTCGGCCAGCCCCGCCATCACCAGCAGATTTTCCTTAAGTTGATCCAGGCTTTGTTGAAAGCGAATTCGTGTCATCCGAACCTGCCCGTGATGTAATCCTCTGTGCGCTTGTCGCTTGGATTCGTGAAGATCTTATGGGTAGAGTCAAACTCCACCATTCTCCCATTGAGGAAGAATCCGGTCTTCTCGGCAACGCGCGCTGCCTGCTGCATGTTGTGGGTCACAATCACGATAGTGTACTGCGATTTAAGCTGAAATATAAGATCTTCAATCTTTGATGTCGAAACGGGATCCAGCGCCGAGGCCGGCTCGTCCATCAGCAACACTTCGGGATCGACTGCCAGGGCGCGCGCAATACACAGCCTCTGTTGCTGGCCACCCGAGAGACTCGCCCCGGACTTCTTCTTCAGATCATCCTTCACTTCGTCCCACAGCGCAGAGTTCTTTAGCGACTTTTCAACGATTTCATCCAGCACGCGGCGGTTTGTGTATCCATTCAGCTTCAGACCCGAAGCCACATTGTCATAGATTGACATTGTCGGAAAAGGATTGGGTCGCTGAAATACCATGCCCACCCGGCGCCGAATCTCAACGGGCTTCGCATCGGAATAAATATCGAGATCTCCAATGCGCACAGTCCCGGTTACGCGCGCGATGGGGTTGGTCTCGTGCATCCGATTCAGGCAACGGACAAAGGTGCTCTTACCGCAACCCGACGGACCAATCAACGCAGTGGCATGATTGGCAGGGATATTTAGATTGATGTCCTGCAATGTGTGATTTGTTGCGTACCACGCATTCAGGTTTGCCACCTCGATACCGACGCCCACGTTCGCACTTCTCCTTCTTAACTTTGCCGGACCCCATACACCCCAGTAGCAACCATTTCCAGAAAGCCGCCTCCCACCGCACAATCTGGGTGACATTTTCTGAAGGAGAAAGGCGCCTTAACTTGCCCCTTTCAGAACTCCACGACTGGTCACATAGCGCACCAGAGAAACTGCCATCACAATCAACGCAATCAATACCAACGCGCCTGCCCACGCAAGCCTGTGCCACTCGTCGTATGGCGACAGAGCGTAGACATATATCTGCAGCGGGAGAGCAGCAATTTCGCGGTTCAGATCTGTGCTCCAGAACGAGTTGCCCAAGGCGGTGAAGAGGAGAGGCGCGGTCTCGCCGGCTACGCGCGCAAACGCAAGCATGCAGCCGGTGATGATGCCCGGCGAAGCTGTCTTCACCGTGATGGAAAGCACTGAGCGCCAATTGGGAACACCTAGTCCGAGCGCAGCCTCACGAATAGCATGCGGCACCATGAGCAACATCTCTTCTGTCGTTCTGCAGACAGTGGGAATCATCATGATCCCCAGGGCCACTCCACCGGCAAGCGCGGAAAAGTGCTTCTGTGGAAGAACAATCAATGAGTACGCAGCGATTCCCATCACAATCGACGGAACTCCGTTGAGCACGTCGGCAGTGAACCGAATCGCGGTAGCCAGTTTTGTCCCCCGGCCAAATTCAGCCAGGTAGATCCCCCCACCGATGCCCACCGGGACACCGAGGAGACTCGCGATCCCCAGCAGGACTCCAGAGCCAACAATCGCATTTGCCATTCCACCGCCGGCTTCTCCCACCGGTTTTGGAATCTGCGTGAAGAAGTCCACATTGAGCGAACGGGCGCCCTTGAAAATGAGATACACGAAAATCGCCACCAGCGGTGCCACCACCAGGACCGTGGCTAGGATCGCCAGGAAAGTGACGGCGCCGTCCGTGAACGCCCGCCACCTTGATCGAAAACTTGCAATCTGAAGGCTCACCAGTCTCTCCTCAGTGCACCCGTGCCGGCGCTCCGCGCGTAACAAACCAAACCAGGATCCGAGCCAGCGCATTCACAAGGATCGTAACCACAAAGAGAGCCAGGCCAATTTCAATCAACGCGCTTCGGTGCAAATCCCCTGAAGCTTCAGCAAACTCATTCGCGATCACGGCCGCCATAGAACTTCCGTTGGAAAGCAACGAGCGGTTGATCTCGGCGCTGTTGCCGATCACCATGGTGACGGCCATCGTTTCCCCGAGCGCTCGTCCAAGGCCTAGAATGACCGCTCCAACGATTCCAATGCGCGCATTGCGCAGGACGCCCATGCGGATCATCTCCCAGCGCGTCGCACCGAGCGCCAATACCGCCTCACGCTGCGAGTGCGGAACCGCAGTCATTACCTCTCGCGTGAGAGACGAAATGATGGGCAGAATCATGATCGCCAGAATTACCGCCGCCGAAACGTATCCCAGGCCAGTGGGATTATCGTCGCGAAACAAACCAGTCCAGCCAAGACTCTTAATCAGCACCGGATTTACGTGTTCCCTAAGCAAAGGGACCAGAATGAACACCGCCCACAAACCATAAATGATGCTCGGTATGGCAGCCAGCAACTCCGTCAGAAAGGCAAGCGGCCCCCTCAATGCGCCGGGACACATCTCCGTCAGGAAGATCGCCAACCCAATCGCCAACGGAACCGCCAGCAATAAGGAAAGAAACGAAGAGATCAGGGTGCCGTAAACGAACGGAAGCGCGCTGAAGTGGCCATTAACCGGATCCCAATAGCTTGGCAAGCCGGTTCCAGGATCAAAATATGCCTTGAAAAAGAAGCTGAGCCCAAATTTGTTCCACGCCAGATCAGACCTCAGCACCAACTCGGTCGCAATCAGAATAACGATGCCAAAGATGCTGAGAGCGCAGAGCACGATGAGCGCATGAAAAAAGCCGTCGGCAACAGCAGAATTCCCCCGCGAGAGCAGGAACTTCCTGATCGCTGAGGCCTCGGTCCTGGGCGCTTCCGCCATTTGCTTGGCGTCTGCAACTCTGGGCTCAGATGGGACTTGAGGATGGGAGATGCGAATGTCTGGCACTTGAACCGTCACCCTTCGTAGGCTAACGGGCAAAGATGAATACAAGGTTACAGCGCTGCTAAATCAAGCGCATACAACACGAATATTCGCCAGCACCGCGTCGTTTTCATACCAACCGCCCCCAAAGTCACAATTACGCACCAAGTCTGGCTCCTTTAGATGCAAAGTAGATACTCGTGCGGCCGGACGACAATCCGCTCATCTTTCCCGAGAACGGCCAAAATGCACAACAGGCACCGCGGCCCGGTCTTTTCCGATAAGCTGATCAACTGAAATTGGTTAGGCCAAAATCTATGCGCTCAATTGCCCTCGTAATCGCCTTCGCCCTCACGTCTGCCCCATTCCAGGCTCAGAATCCCGTTCAATCGGATCCTCCCCACCGCGAATGGAAGGCTGCCTGGATTACTCACCCCACGGCGCCCCTGCGCGAACCCGTAGTCCTGCACTTCCGCCGTGCCCTCGAACTGGCAACAGTCCCCACTAGTTACCCCGTC
>Ga0207683_10001806_pt1 | contig 18951 bp, 17 predicted proteins | sample KBSM73metaG_FD_184333 | JGI IMG/M metagenome (GOLD analysis project Ga0207683, IMG submission 184333) | Miscanthus rhizosphere microbial communities from Kellogg Biological Station, Michigan, USA - KBS M7-3 metaG (SPAdes) (version 2) | ecosystem: Host-associated > Plants > Roots > Rhizosphere >... | reverse complement strand
AGCTGACGCCGGACCGCACGCAGGCGATCTGGTACCAGAGCAACCCCGACGATCCCGACGGCTTGCGTGGCGACCTCGTCGTCGGCCTGTTCAAGGATCGCGACGGGAGCTTCTGGTCGACGACGAAGGCGGGGTCTGTCTACCGCTTCGACACCGAGCGTCCGCGCTTCCGGTCGTACCGCCACCAGGAAACGGGGCCGCAGACCCTCGGCAAAGGCGCAGTCACCGCGGCGTACGTGGAAGATCCCGACACGCTGTGGATCGGCACGGACCGCGGCTTGAACCGTGTCGACCGCACGACGGATCGCGTCACGCGGGTCGACCACCCGGTCTTCGCGCGAGGTGTCAGCGCGATCACGAGGGACCGCTTCGGCAATCTGTGGCTCGGCACCAGGGGCAACGGTCTCGTTCGCTTCGATCCCGGTTCGGGCCGGTACACGACGTTCACCCACGATGCGTCCGACCCGCGATCGCTGAACCACGACCGCGTCACGGCGTTGCGGGTCGATCGCGGCGGCAGCATTTGGATCGCGACGGATTTTGGCCTGAGCCGATGGGAGCCGGCCACGCTCGATTTCACGACCTTCAGCCCGCAACCGAGAAGTCTGGTGCAGTACCGGTCGATTGAGGAGGACGCGAGCGGTGCGCTGTGGTTGGCGACGTTGTCGAAAGGGGTGCACCGGTTCGATCCACGCACGGGCAACTTCCGGGTCTTCGAAGCCGAACTCCGCGCCGCGCAGCCGCGCGGCCATGAGCGGGTCAACTCGGTTCACGTCGACCGCGCGGGAACGGTGTGGGTTGCCACGTTCCGCGGGCTGGGCAAGCTCGATCCTCGCGACGCGACATTCACGTCGTACGACTCACGCTCCGGGCTTCCCTCGGACCCGGTCGTCGGCATCCTCGAAGAAGACGACGGACGCCTGTGGATCAGCACGCCGAACGGGCTGTCGCGCTTCGATCCGCGCGCCGAGACCTTCACGAACTATCACGCGTCGGATGGTCTGTTGACCGATCGGTTCGCTGCGCCCGTGGTCGCCGCCAAAGGCTTGGGCGGGGAGATGTTCTTCGGCTCGCAGAAGGGGCTGGTGGCGTTCTTCCCCGGGCAGGTGTACTTCGCCGCGATGTTCCCGATCTCGCTGTGTGTCGCCGCGATCCTGGGCTGCCTGTACCTGGCGCTTCGGCCCTACCGGCCCGCGTTGGCCTGGGCCGGGTTCGCTGCTGGGTTCGTCGCCGGCTATAGCTACCTGACGGCGATCGTGCTGGTGCCGGCGCTGCTGGTCACCGGGCTGCTGGTGCTGCGCGGACGCAGCCGGCTTCAGGCGATCATCCCCGCCGCCGGGGCTGCCGCGGGCTTCGCCGCGGTGCTGCTGACGATGCAGGCCGCGGTCGGCATCTGGAACGCCTACTTCATCAGCGCCAGGAGGTGGGGCGTCGGCGGCCACAACCCCCTCGACACGTTAATCAAACGGTTGCGCCCGTTCTGGACACCGTTGCCGACCGGCAGCTACGTCTGGCACTACGCCGCCGCGCAGACGCTGTTCACCCTCTGTTTTGTCGGTCTGGTCTGCGTCGTCACGCTCATAGGCGCGGTCCGCGGTCAGCATGCTGTCGAGGTGCCACACGAGGGGTGGGCGGCGCCGATCCAACGCCGCATCTCGACCTTCGACCTGACCTTCCTGCTGATGACCCTTGGGGTCTGGGTGGTGCCCTATGTCGCGGGTGGCTCGCTCAGCACCTACCGGTCGGAGGCCTTCGTGATCGTCAGCGTACCGCTGCTCCGCCGGCTGCCCGCCTGGCTACTCGTCGTACCACTCGGCGCCGCGGTCTGGGTCGCCTGGCAGATGGCGCCCTACTTCTTCAACGGAAAGCTCATCTGACAAGGTGTCAACCGGACTTGCAGCGGCGGGGACCGCGAGTTGCCTGGCCTGACGGCGAACCGGATCGAGCCGGCGAAGGCCGAGCCCAGACTCGAGGCACGCCCGCGCTGGCGGCGGTGGCGGAGGCGCTCGTCCGCCGCTCGTGGCGCTGGCAGCCGGGTGAGCGTGATCGCCGCCCGATCGCCGTACGGGGGCTCGCGGCTGTCCGATCCGTTGAGTTTCTGCCGCTGGGACATCGGGCAATACCTGCGCATCGCCCGCAGCGGGTACACGACGGCACCATGTCCGCACGCGTGGCCCTGGCCTCCGGGTTACAGCCTCTGCGGCACCGTTGACTGGTTCCCGGGTATCCGTTCGCCATCCGCGCGCAGTCGACGGTGACGGCCTGTCACTAATGGACGGCCGGTCTCGTGATCGCCTGGACCTGCTGTACCTGGTTCTGGCGCTCATGTGGCGCCTGCTCGCCGATCCGCATCCTGGTTGTCATGTACAACCACGAATCAGCGCTTGCCGCGACCCTGGATCGCATCCCGGTCGACTTCTGCCCGAGAATCGACGAAATCCTGGTCTTCGACGACGCCAGCGCTGACAAGACCGTCGATGTCGCGCTGCGGTGGGGCGCGGCCAATGGCGAGACACCGACCACCGTCGTCCGACATCTGAAAACCTCGGGTACGGCAGGAACCAGAAGGCCTGCTACCGGCTTGCGATCGAGCGCGGCCTGGACATCATCGCACCGACATTCTGCCTGCCCGGTCGGGGTGCCTCGTACCGGATGACTTACGGACCTCAGTCTCGAACGTCACAAGCCGTGGGACATGGGCGAGTGCGGACGGCCGGGATGCATGACTACGGGTCCCTGAGCCACCGGATTGGATGCATTGCAAGGAGTCTGCCTCGGTGCGCGGCCGACTTAGCACAGGCAGGTTACTGGGCGGAGAGAAAGGCGGATGCCCCCGTGGGTTGCGGTCCTTAGAGGGTGTCTCACGTGGAGGTAGAGGGTCGTCGGCGCGCCTCGTGTGACTGGTGACGCTGGTGGGACATTGTCGCGGGCTGGTCCGATTCGCTGTCACGGCGGCTGGTGCCGGATGAGTTGTGGGAGATCGTGCAGCCGCTGATTCCGGCGGTCCCGCCCAGACCGCAAGGTGGCGGGACGGCGGTGACCGATGATCGGGCCGTGTTCACCGCGATCGTGTTCGTGTTGACCTCGGGGTGTGCGTGGCGGCATCTGCCGCCGTCGTTCGGGGTGAGCGTGCCCACGGCGCACCGCCGGTTCACCGCCTGGACCGAGGCCGGGCTGTGGCCCAAGCTGCATCGGGCGGTGCTGGACCGGCTCGGCTCGGCCGGGGACATCGACTGGTCCTCGGCCATCCTGGACGCGGCCAGTGTCCGGGCCAAAAAGGGGGATCGCTGACCGGCCCCAACCCGGTCGATCGCGGCAAGACCGGCTCCAAGCTGCACGTACTGTCCGACGCGAACGGTCTCCCGCTGCTGGTCGGTGTCTCCGCGGCCAACACCCACGACAGCCACGCCCTACAACCGATGGTGATGGGTCTACCCGCGATCCGGTCACGCCGCGGACCGCGCCGTCGCAAGCCAGCCCGGCTCCGCGCCGACAAAGCCTACGACTCCGCCGCCCACCGAACCTGGCTACGCGAGCGCGGCATCATCCCGCGCATCGCCCGCCGCGGCATCGACACCAGCGACCGCCTCGGCCGATACCGCTGGAAGATCGAACGCACCATCGCCTGGCTCACCGGCTACCGCCGCCTCACCATCCGCTACGAACGGCACGCCCACCTATTCGCCGCATTCCTATCCCTCGCCGCCGCAATCACCTGCTTCAAGAAACTCGCCACATGAGACACGCTCTTAGTTCACCGCCACCTTCGACGGATGGGCCCAGCGCCGGCGACCGCCTCGCTTCGGAATGTCCGAGTTCGCCTATGGAATGGCGTGCACCGTAAGGCGGAAGTCAGTTACTCCAGATCTCGTCTCCTGGATGAAGGAGCGTGCCGCCGTCTTGGTCTCGGAGAACTTTGCCCGCTTGAGCATGGCGTGTAAAGCTGCCTCATTAGGAAAAAACCAGTTCGTCGTATCGCCATTGGGCTCGCCCTCCGGCAAGAACTCGATGATAGGCCGTTGGTCATTTTCGGGAAGCGAGATGGCCGCTGTCTCCACAATGGCCAGGCCCTTCGTAGTCCGGCGCAGCCGCTCAAGTGCGCTAAGCGGCTCTTTGAGGTGATACAGAACGCCCAGAAACAAAACAATATCGAATGTACCAAGGCTCTCCAGATCGCATGTCATGAAGTCAGCATTGATGCTCTCAACCGCGCTGCCCAACGAGCGATGGGCCGTGTCGAATGCGCGTTTGCCCGGGAGTGTCTCAGCGTCCCACCAGGCGCACTCAGGGCCCCACGCGTCCGGGCGCTGGCCAGCTGAGCGGCACTTCGCTACGTATTCCCAATACTCCTCACTCCGACTGAAGTCAAGGGCCCAGACGAACTGATCCAAGGCCACAACCCGCGAAGCACACGAACGTTCCGCCTCAAAAGAGAACCAGCCGTCCCATGCTCCGATGTCCAGCACGGTCTTTGCCGACAGCGATGGAAGTGATAAATCCTGCCACTCCTGCTGAAGGATGTCTGGAGTCTTTTCGCCGGGAGTCACAGATCCGTCTGCCATTCGAATCGAGTGCCACCAGAAGCATCCGCTGTCGTCATTGGCCATCCAGCAGTCCTTTCCTATGCCGGCACTTTCTGGGACACGCTCACGTATAGCACGACTGACAGCCGGCTAGCGAGGTCCTGTGGTGCGGGACGCTCAGGTTGGTGAGGTGATGGCGCTGACGGTGTCATTGGTTGTGGGGATGGCGGTTTGATTCAAGGGGTGGTCTGGCGACAGCGTGAGAATGTCCTGATACGCGAAAGGGCCCTCTCGCTCATCTCTTGGCCAAGCACGAGAGGACCCTTTCTGGTTAATGCCGGAGGCACCGTGTCAAGACCCGCGCGCGATAACGACGCCGTGGAGGCATGGCACAGCCTCGTGACCGCAAGCCGCGCGGCCGTCGCGGCAGAGGATCGATGAGATGACTTTCGCGCACCTCAAAGCGACGGTCGCGACGCTGTCGCGGATCATTGACCGCAGCGGTCAGAGACCGCGCGAGGCAGTCCGCGCCTGGCGGCGGGCGCTGCTCTCCGCGCCTGCCCGGACAGCACCGCGGTGCAGCGGGCCGTCCGCAGCATCCGCCTCGACGGCCCGCTGACGCGATGGCGGATGCGCTGCGCCCCCTGGGCGGGGCTTCCGGCTGTGGCGCAACCACCGGCCCGCCGTCGAGGTCGTCACGGGCCAGGTGGTCGTCACGACGAATGGCAAGTCTCCGACCGCCGCTACCTCTCCGAAGGCTCCATGGCGTTACTCAACCTGACACCGACCGACACCAACCAGGTAGCGCCACCGGCCCTGCTCACGGCATCATCAGCACCACTCGCTGACCCGCACACGGTGAAGATCACTTACATCACCGAGCGGGACGCCTACCCCGGTGCCTCGCAGATCACGCCACCGGCATGATGTCCGTAGGTTACTGGTTCATCAGATCCGGCATACTGACAAGCTGAACTAATGCGACTCGCCCTCGACGGAACCCCGCTGCTCGGCAACCAGACGGGGATCGGTCTGTACACCCGACGCTTGATGCAAAAGCTGGCGGAGCCAGGCCGATCCGCGCAGCAGCCCTCCGAGGTGCGGGCGACCGCGTTCACACTCCGCGGCCGCGACGAGCTAGCGGGCCGCGTTCCGTCTGGCGTAACTACCCGCGCGAAGCCAGTCCCAGCGCGCCTGCTACGGGCATCGTGGGCGCGGTGGGAGTTGCCTCCGGTCGAATGGCTCTGTGGACGGATCGACGTGTTCCACGGGACGAATTTTGTGCTGCCGCCCGCTCGGCACGCGCGTGGAGTGGTGACGATCCACGACCTGTCCTTCCTCCGATATCCGGACACGGTCACCGCGGACTCGCTGCGCTACCAGCAGCTCGTGCCGCGCAGCATCGCTCGGGCTGATGTGGTCTGTGCGTTGTCGCACGCCATGGCGGACGAAATCGCAGCCGAGTACTCCGTCGAGCGCGCCGCGATCCACGTGGTCGAGCCTGGTGTCGACGAGGCATGGTTCGAGGCGAAGCCGCCCGATGCCGAGACGAAGCGCCGGCTCGGTCTGCCGAAGCGCTACGTCTTGGCGGTCGGAACCCTCGAGCCGCGCAAGTACCTGCCACTTCTTATCGCTGCGTATGGCCGATGGCGCGCATCGTCGGCTGACGTGCCTGGTCTCGTCCTCATTGGGCCGGCGGGCTGGGGGCCGCAGCTCGATCTCGAATCGCTGCCCGCGGGCTCCGTCACCACCACCGGCTATCTGGACGAAGCCGTCTTGCGGCACGTAGTCGCCGGGGCCAGCTGCGTGGCGTTTCCTTCGCTGTATGAGGGATTCGGGATACCGCCGGTCGAGGCGCTGGCTTGTGGCGTCCCGGTCGTCGCTACCGACCTGCCGGTCACGCGCGAGGTGCTCGGCGACGCAGCTCGGCTCGTCCCGCGCGGCGACCGCGAATCACTTGCAGCTGCGCTTGCGCAAGAGTGCGCCGCTACCTCCACCGCCGAGCAGATTCTCGAGCGGCAGGCCCGGGCCCGTCGGTGGACGTGGGAGGCGTGCGCGCAGAAGGCGATGGCGGCATACGAGGCCGCACTGAGCTAGTCTGTCAGTGCCGTCCCCAAGCGCGCACACGCGTGCCTCAGCGAGTCGCGCCAGTGCGGTATGCGCGAGAGCCCCGCGTTCTGCCAGCTCCTCATCGACAGGACGGAATACGCTGGGCGGGGCGCCGGACGTGGGAGCGCAGTTGTGGTCGCACGCACCGTCGGGGATCCGCGCCCAACTCCTCGAAGATCGCGCGGGCGAAGCCGAACCAGGTGGCCCCCGGGATCCCGTGCACTGCTATATGCCGGGCGACGGCCGTACCGGCCGAGTTCGCGCCAGTGACCCGATACACCATGCAGTCGGGACGACGAAGGAACGATCGGCAGAAGCTCCCGCACGGGCCTGCTCGCCGGCGAGCGTCGTGCGCCCTACGCCGACTTGGGCCTAGGGCCGTCGTCGATCTCGTATGAGCCCCACCGCAAGGCCGGAAAAGACATAGTCGGTCGAGATCTGGATCAGCGGGCCGCCATGGGTGCGAGTGGGCAGGCAAGCGCTGCGGGGCCGCCGGCATTCGCCCGGTACGCTGCGTTCTCCTCAGACTCGGCCGCGTCGACCCATGTGTCTTCCGCCGCGTTGACCACGATGTCGGGCGTGAAGCTGTTCCCACCAGGCGCAGTTGGCGCGGTACGACGAGACGGTCAACGCCAGCCGTCCCGAAAGCGGACCTAGCGGGCATAGCCAAGCATGGCGATCTGCTGGAGCCCACCGAGTAGACGGGTCGTGGCCCTAGCGATCCTCGATGTAGTCGATGCTATGGCCGCCCCTACATTCCGAATCACGTGTCGCATTGGGCCGAGGCCGGGGCGAGGCAGGATCTACCGAAGGGGTCGAGCGAAGTAGGTATGTTAACCGCTGGCTCCCGACATCTGGTGTCTCTATGTCACTGATCGTAACGATGCGCGGTCCGGTACGCCCGGCCTAACGAGCACGAAGGTCGCCCAGTTCGCCGGCGTACTGCCGCACTGGGCCGAGACGTTCGACAGCCGGCCGAAAACCACGCGGAATTACACGTACTCGATGACCGTCTACCGGCTAACCGCGAGCTGACGATGGCCGCTGGGTGCGAACAGCTAGGATCGCGGACGTTCGTATCTCTTAGCACTCAGGCTCAACCGCGTCCCAAGGAGCCTTCCTCGCCGTGACCGCACATTCTGTGCCCTCGATCGTCTCCCACCATCCCAGCCAGTCGGTCTCGGCCGACGATGGTCATGTCAACAGCCTGGATGTCACTGTCGTCCTACCCTGCTACAACGAACAAGATCACGTTAGCGACGAGCTCGAGCGCATCGCGAAGGCACTGGACGCAAGCGATTTCAGCTACGAACTGCTCATCATCGATGACAAGTCGACCGATAACACCCTCGCCGTGCTGCGCGAGGAGTTGCCGCACTACCCACACATGCGCTTGATGCCCTTCCGTCGTAACGGTGGATCGGGGACGGCCCGGCGGATCGGTACCGCCGAGGCCCGGGGCCGGATAGTCGTGTGGACCGACGCCGACATGACCTATCCGAACGAGCGGATACCTGAGTTCGTCCAGTACCTCATCGACCATCCGGACGTCGACCAGGTGGTGGGTGCCCGGACCAGTGAGCAAGGCACGCACAAGATCTTCCGGGTGCCGGCCAAGTACTTGATCCGGAAGCTCGCCGAGACGTTGTCATCAACGAAGATTCCCGATCTGAATTCCGGATTGCGCGCGTTCCGCCGGGACGTGTCGCTGCCGTATCTCCGATTGCTCCCGCCGGGATTCTCATGCGTCACGACAATCACGATGTCGTTCCTTTCCAACCAGCACGCCATCGACTATCTGCCCATCGACTACGCCAAGCGGGCGGGAACCAGCAAGTTTCACTTCATCAAGGACGCCTACCGATACATCCTGCAGGTGCTGCGGATGGTGATGTACTTCAATCCGATCAAGGTCCTGATGCCACTGGCCTTGTGGATCTTCTTTTTCGGGTTTGTGAAGGGCGTGGTTGATATCGCTCGTTACCACTTCCGGCTGACGACGAGCACGCTGCTGCTGTTACTGACCGGACTGATTATCGGTTCGATTGCACTCCTCGCGGACCTCATCGTGAGATCCCGAGACGATCGGTGAGTCCGGACTCTCCCTGGGCCTGCGGACCGGGTCTCTCTGACGCGAAAGTCATAGGCCGAAGAGCTTTCCAGGCTACGATGTCTTGCTAGTGGATGCCCCCGAAGTACGCCGCAGCGTCGACAATGCGGCGCCTGACTCCGAACACCGAATCAATCGCACCCGCGCCGTCGTGGGCGGAGTCGTCCTCGCGATTGTCTTCGCCGGGGCCGCCATCGCCATATACCGGCAACGCGACTCGATCGCCGATACCCTCCGCGAATTGGGGCTGGGACCGGTACTCCTCAGCGGTGTCTTCGGGCTGGTGGGCGTCGCCGCCACATTTCCGCTGTGGCGTGACGTGCTGGCCGGGCTAGGGATCCGGATGCCGTGGATCTCAGGGGCCCGAGTGTTTTTCATCAGCCAACTCGGTAAGTATGTGCCGGGCTCCATCTGGCCCGTCATCATGCAAATGGAGGCGGGCCGCGCCCGCGGAGCCAGCCGGCGCACCATGCTCGCCGCAAACCTCATCACCGTTGTGCTCGGGTGCGCAGTGGGGCTCGTCCTCGCCTGCGCCTTCCTGCCCGCATACAACGCCGTCGCCCTCGAGCACTACTGGTGGCTGTTCCTCGCCTTGCCGCTGCTGCTCGCGCTGCTCCATCCCCGGGCGATGACAAAGATCCTCGATTGGTTGTTCGGACTGCTCCATCGGCCCCCACTCGGCGAGCGTCTGCAACCACGTTACGAAATGCGGGCCGTTGGGTGGTCATTGCTCAGCTGGGCGGCGCTCGGGGCTCAACTACTGGTGCTCTGCGCCGCGCTCGGGCATGGTGGTCTGTCGGCGTACATCCTGTGCATCGGCGCAATTGCCTTTGCCGTCTCGGCCGGGGTACTACTCGTCCCCGTCCCGGCCGGAGCGGGGATCCGGGACGTCGTGCTCACAGTCGTGCTGACGGCGATGTTGAGTTCAGGCCAAGCGCTCGCCGTCGCGATCGCGTCGCGCGTGGTGCTGATCTTCTGCGATCTCCTGCTGGCGCTGATGGCCTCGCTCCTTCGGAACCGACGGACGCGCGACGGCACGGTCGAGCCCGCCGATTCCGGCGAGTTGTCTCGTCCGTGAACGTCGGTGTGCTGTTGGAACAACTCCTCGCACCGGTGCCGGGCGGTACCGGCCGATATACCGAAGAGCTCACCGCCGCCCTGGTCCGCACGACAGTCGGGGACGACGAGGTGCGCGGATTCATTGCTCGGCACCCCGACGTGGATGGCGTCGCCGTCTCCGGGCTGGCCGCGCCGACTCAGCTGCGGCTCCCACGACGCGCGCTGGCCGCGACCTGGGAGCTGGGCCTCGGCCCGGCGCCTCGGGGGGTGGACCTGGTCCATGCGCCGACCCAGTTGTTCCCACCCCGCCGGCGCCCGCTCGTGGTCACGATCCATGACACCGTCGCGTGGACCCATCCCGAGACCCTCACCCGTCGAGGTGCTCGCTGGCACCGGGCGACCGCAGCGCGGGCCGCCCGGGTCGCGGACGCCATCACCGTGCCGACTCGGGCGGTGGCGGACGAGCTCGGTCGCCGGCTTCGGCGGTTTCCGGCCGAGCGGGTGCATGTCCTGGGCGCAGGCGTTACACCGGCGCTGCGCCGGGAGCCGTCGGACGAGGAGATCGCGAAAGTGATCGCCCAGTTCGAGCTGCCGGAACAGTTCGTGCTGACCGTGGCCACTCTTGAGCCGCGGAAGGGGCTTGACGTCGCGCTGCAGGCACTGGCCCGGCTCGGGGGCACCGCGGTTCCGCTGTTGGTGGTCGGGCCGCCCGGATGGGGCGGCGTCGATGTCCGGGCGTCGGCGCACGCCGTCGGGTTGACCGAGCAGCAGGTGCGGGTGCTCGGACGTATCGCCGACCCGGAGCTCGCGGTCATCCTGCGGCGCGCTACGGCTTTGCTGATGCCGAGCCGGGCGGAGGGTTTCGGGCTGCCCGTCATCGAGGCCATGGCGTGCGGCACCGCGGTCATCTGCTCCGACGTGCCGGCGCTCGTCGAAGTGGCCGGGGACGCCGCGCTGGTCACGCCGGTCGGCGATGTCGCCCGGCTCGCCGAGGCGATCGAGGCTGTGGTGGGTGATGCCCAGCTCCGGGAACGGCTGGTGCGGGCCGGCCGGTTGCGAGTGCCGCGGTATGACTGGAATGCGGTGGCCGAGCGGGCCTGGCGGCTCTATCACTCACTCGCCTAATCAATCGGTGGCACTCTAGCGGGTAGGCTTCGGCGGTCCGTTCGTTGCGTCCCTGTGAGGTTTCCGGTCGTGGTTCGCGTGCTGGTCGACGCGACGGCTTTGCCCACAAACCGCGGGGGAGTCGGGCGTTATCTCGATGCCTTGCTCGGAGCGCTCGCCGGCCCGGCCGGCTCGGGGGCCCAGGTCGTCGTCGCGAGCAAGCCGGCCGACCGGGTCGGCTACGAGTCGCTCGGCCTCGAGGTCGTCACCGGCCCTCGCGTGCTCGACAGTCGTCCGGTCCGGCTGGGCTGGGAACAGACCGGCCTGCTCCGCGTGGCCCGTCGCGTCCGGCCCGACGTCCTGCACAGCCCGCACTACACCCAGCCGATCTTCGCAAGAGTGCCCACGGTCGTCACGGTGCATGACGCCACGTTCTTCACCGACCCACGGCTGCACTCCGTGGTGAAGGCCCGCTTTTTCCGAACCGCGACACGCTGGGCGGCCCGTCGCGCGACCGGGCTGGTCGTGCCGTCGGAGGCGACCCGGCAGGAGCTCGCCCGGCATGCCCGCGTGGCCATTGACCGAGTCACGGTGGCGCCGCTCGGCGTGAACCGCGCCGTCTTCCATCCGCCCGCCGCCGAGGACGTGAGGCGACTGCGCCAACAGCTCGAGCTGGGCGACACCGCGTTCGTGGCTTTCCTCGGCACAGTCGAACCGCGCAAGAACGTGAGCGCGCTCGTGCGGGGTTGGGCGCTGGCGGTTCGCGATATGACTCGCCCGCCCGCACTCGTCGTGGCCGGCGGCCATGGGTGGGACGACACGGTCGACGCCGCCGTCGCCGGAATCCCGAGCCGACTGCGGGTCATCCGACCTGGTTACCTGCCCGTGGCGGATCTGCCGGCATTGCTCGGCGGCGCCGCGGTCGTCGCGTATCCCAGCTTCGGTGAGGGGTTCGGGTTGCCAGTCCTCGAGGCCATGGCCTGCGGCGCGACGGTGCTGACCACCCGTCGCTTGGCCCTTCCGGAGGTCGGCGGCGACGCTGTGGCCTACACCGAACCGGACGACGCGTCGATTGCGGCGGCGTTGCGCGAGTTGCTCGCGGACGATGCAGCGCGCGCACTGCTCGGCAAGGCCGCCCAAGAACGGGCCACGCAGTTCACCTGGGACCGCTGCGCCCGACTGCATGTGCAGGCGTACCGCGCCGCGGCGGAGGCCCGCCGGTGAACATCTCCGTCGTTGTCGTGACGTACTCTCCCGGTGAATCGCTGGCCACGTTCCTCTCGACCCTGGAGGGCGCAAGCCGGCACCCGGTGCCCGTGTTGCTCGCCGACAACGCCTCGACGGACGGCATCCCACAAGACGCCGCCACCAAGTACGACAACGTGTCGCTCATCGAGATGGGCCGCAATCTGGGATACGGCGCGGCCGCCAATCGCGGCGTGCGGGCTACTGACACCGAGCTGGTGCTGATCGCCAATCCGGACATCGTGTGGTCGACCGGCACGATCGACACGTTGGCCGTTGCCGCCTCGCGGTGGCCGGGCGCGGGCGCGGTAGGCCCGCTGATCCGTAACACCGACGGCGAGGTGTACCCGTCGGCGCGGGCGTTGCCGTCGCTCGGTCGGGGCATCGGCCACGCGTTGTGCGGTTGGTGGTGGCCGAGCAACCCGTGGACCACCGCCTACCGAAACGAGCGCGGTGCACCGCAGGAGGGCCCGGTAGGCTGGTTGTCCGGCTCGTGCCTGCTGGTACGCCGGGCGGCATTCGACGCTGTGGGTGGCTTCGATCCGGACTACTTCATGTACTTCGAGGACGTTGACCTCGGCGAGCGGCTGGGCCGAGCCGGCTGGCAGAGTATCTACATCCCATCGGCGGAGGTCACCCACGTCGGGGCCCACGCGACGGCCCGGGAACCCCGCCGGATGGCCACGGAGCACCATCGCAGCGCCTGGAGGTGGGTGCGGCGGCACTATTCCGGGCCGTGGTGGGCACCGGTGCGGTTAGTCCTCCGGGCCGGTCTGGCCGGCCGCGCCGCCCTAGCTCGCCGCGCTCCGGCGGTCGCCGCCGGAGCCCGTCCGAACCGGAGGATGCCCTGAACGCTCGCCCCGATCGCGTGGATGCCGTCGTCCTGGTCGGCGGCCTCGGCACGCGGCTGCGGCCGCTGACGTTATCCGCGCCGAAGCCGATGTTGCCCACGGCGGGCGTTCCGCTGCTCGCGCACTTGCTGTCGCGCATCCGCGACGCTGGGGTGCAGCACATCGTGCTCGGGACCTCCTACCAGGCCGACGTCTTCGCGAGCTACTTCGCTGATGGGCGGCGGTTCGGCATCGACCTGGAGTACGTCGTGGAAACGGAGCCGCTCGGCACCGGCGGAGGCATCCGTAACGTCGCCGACCGGTTGCGGGGTGACACCACGCTGGTCTTCAACGGAGACATATTGAGCGGCATCGACTTGACGGCGCTGCTCGACCGGCATGCCGACACGGCTGCCGATGTGACGCTGTATCTCACGACGGTTGACGATGCCCGACCCTTCGGGTGCGTCCCCACCGACGGTGACGGCCGGGTGTTGGCCTTCCTGGAGAAGGATCCGAATCCGGTGTCCGACCAGATCAACGCCGGCACGTACGTATTCCGGCGCTCCGTGCTCGAGACGATTCCGACCGGCCGACCGGTGTCGGTCGAGCGAGAGACCTTTCCCGGCCTGCTGGCCGGCGGCGCGAACGTCATCGGCTACGTCGATCGCTCCTACTGGCGCGACCTCGGCACGCCGGGGGATTTCGTGGCGGGTTCGGCCGATCTCGTGCGCGGCATCGCCCCGTCGTCCGCGGTCCCAGGACCGGTTGGCGAAGCGCTGGTACTGCCAGGAGCCCACGTCAGCGAGCACGCGAAGCTGTCCGGCGGAGCGACAGTCGGGGCCGGCTGCGTGGTCGCGCCGGGCTGCATCGTGGACGGGGCGACCCTGTTCGACGATGTCCGGCTCGCCGCGGGCGCGGTGGTCCGCCGCGCGATCATCGGGCGATCCGCGACGATCGGCGCCGACGCAACCGTGGTCGACGCCGTCGTTGGTGATCGAGCCCAGATCGGCGCCCGGGTCGAGCTCACCGGCGGCGTCCGGATCTGGCCCGATGTCGTATTGGCCGATGGGTCGGTTCGGTTCTCCTCGGATGCCTGAGCGGCGACGCCGATGGGCGGCTGGGCGCCCGGTGGACATCCGCGGCACCTTGGGGCCGCTCGTGCACGGCGGCGGCGACCCCGCGCATCGCACCAGTGTCGATGGCGCCTTCTGGTGGGCGTGCCGCACGCCGGACGGCCCGGGAACCTTGGCGCTGCGCCAGCGCGCCGGCGTCGTCGACGCTTCCGCCTGGGGCGCCGGCGCGGCTTGGCTGCTGGACCGGATGCCCGTTCTGCTCGGTGCTGGCGATGACTGGACCGGCTTCGACAACGCGGCGCATCCGTTGCTTGCCGACGTGGCTCGGCGTCATCCCGGGCTGCGGCTGCCTAGCACTGGTCTCGTCCTCGACGTGCTCATACCCGCCATCCTCGAGCAGCGCGTCACCGGCCGGGAGGCGCGCCGCGCCTGGCGCGGCGTGTGCTACTGGTACGGCGATCCGGCGCCCGGGCCCTGGCCGGCGCTCCGGGTGCCGCCGGCTGCCGAGACGCTCCTCGACGTCCCGACTTGGGACTGGCACCGTCTCGGCGTCGACGTCGCTCGGCAGCGCACGATCCGTGGTGCCGCGACAGTGGCCGGTCGGCTCGAGGAGTGCGTCGAGCTCGCGCCGGTAGCGGCGTTGGCCCGGCTGCGGCTCGTGCCGGGTATCGGCGAGTGGACAGCTGCGGAAGTCGCCCAGCGCGCGTGGGGAGACCCTGACACGGTAAGCGTCGGGGATTTCCATATCCATGACCAAGTCGTGCACGCGCTTACTGGGCGCCCGCGAGGGGACGACGCCGAAATGCTCGCACTGCTCGAGCCCTGGCGCGGCCATCGACAGCGAGTCGTTCGGCTCATCGAGGTCTCGGGGATCGCCAAACCCCGCTTCGGGCCGCGGCACAGCCCGATCGACATGCGCGCCATGTGACATCGGTTCGCGCTGACCCATATCCGCTTGGGCGCCCCACCCCGCACCACCTACCCTTGCCTGCATGATCCAGCCGAGCGAGGTCGAGTCGGCCCGCAAGGCGTATGACGCCCGCGCGTGGCGCGATGCGCGCGAGGGTTATCAGCTGGCCGCGGCTCGGACGGCTCTGGAGGCAGAAGATCTCGAGCGCTTTGCCCGGGCCGCGCTGCTGACCGGTGATGACGAGGCTTATGTCGATGGGTTGGCGCAAGCCAGTCGGGCCTGGACCAGTCGGGGTGAGCTGTCGCGCGCGGCCGAATGTGCTTGCTATGTCGCGATGAACCTGGGCTTCCGCGGTGAATGGGTACTGGCGAACAGTTGGCACGCCCGCGTCGAGGAGCTTCTGAAGGACGACGACTGCGACTGCCCGGCAAGGGTTTTGGAGCGGGGCTTGCGGGCCGCGCCACTGCTCGTGGCCGGCAAGGCTGACGGTGCATACGTCGGGTTCAGCGAGGCAGTGGCGATTGCGAGCCGCTGCGGTGAACCGAGCTCCACGGCGATGGTACGAATTGGTATGGGGCAGGCCCTCGTTGGATTGGGCCGCGTCGCCGAGGCCATTGCTGAGCTCGAAGATGTGATGCTTTCCGTCATTGCCGACGAAGTAAATCCGATCATCTCGGGCATTGCTTATTGCACGGTGGTCCAAGCGTGCGTTGAAGCATTCGACCCGAAACGCGCCGGCGACTGGACGAGGGCTCTGAGTCGGTGGTGCGAGGGACAGCCGGACCTTATGCCGTTCCGGGGCCAGTGCCTCGTCCATCGGGCCCAAATCATGCAGTTGCGGGGTTATTGGCCGGATGCGATGGAGCAGATCGACGAGGCCTGCGCGCGATTGTCGGCTCCCCCTGGCCATCCCGCGGTGGGTGCCGCCTACTACGAGCAGGCCGAGCTTCATCGATTGCGCGGTGATGTCACTCAAGCGGAACGGAGCTACACCCTCGCGGCGGAGTATGGCCGAGAAACCCAGCCCGGGCTGGCGTTACTGCGGCTGGCGCAGGGCCGACAAGAGAGCGCTCGGACCGGAATCTCCCGTGCGCTGGCGGAGACCCCTAAAGGGATAGCACGATCTCCGCTGTTGACTGCCGCGGTCGAGATCGCGATCGCCGCCGGTGACCTCGATGCCGCGGAGTCGGCGGCGGCCGAACTCGGTACGGTCGCGACCGCGCATGACTCGGTGTTGCTGACCGCGATGGCGACCCAGGCGGCGGGTGCCGTGCTCGTTGCGCATGGTGAGTGGGCCAAGGCCCTTCCGGTGTTGCGGCGCTCGTGGAATGCGTGGCAGGACGTCGATGCCCCGTACTTCGCCGCACGAGTCCGAGTGCTCGTCGGCCGGGCGTGCCGGGACTCGGGCGATCTCGATGCGACTCGAATGGAACTCGAGGCCGCTCGGGCGGTCTTCGATCGGCTCGGTGCCCAACCGGACTTGCAGGCATTGCGCGACGTCACTGGAGCCACGACCAGAGAGCGGCAGCCGGGTGGGCTGACCGCACGCGAGATCGAAGTACTGCAACTGGTGGCATCCGGGAAGACGAACCGGACTATCGCGACGGAGTTGTTCCTGTCGGGAAAGACGGTCGCCCGGCACGTCGCCAACATCTTCACCAAGCTGAACGTCTCGAGTCGAGCCGCGGCGACCGCCTATGCCTACGAGCACGATTTGATGGACCGTACATAGAAATACCCATGTCACACCGGGCGAAAGTCTGCATGGTTCGTCCGATGCGACGGCACCGGCCGGGTTCATACCGTGGCCGACATGACATACACATCAGAGCGAATCGACACACTGATCATCGGCGCTGGACAGGCCGGACTCTCCGCGGCGTATCACTTGCGACAAGCCGGTCGCGAGTGTCTCGTCGTTGACGCGAACGACCGAGTCGGCGACAACTGGCGTCGCCACTGGGACTCGCTGCGCCTCTACACCCCAGCGGCGTTGGACGGTCTACCGGGCCTGCCGTTCCCGGCCTCGCGATGGTCCTACCCGACGAAGGACGAAGTGGCTGACTATCTCGAGACCTACGCGGCGACATTTGAGCTGCCGGTCCGTGGCGGTATTCGGGTGAGCGCCCTAACCGCCTACGAGGACGGATATCGGGTCGAACACGAGGACGGCGACTTCGAGGCGAACAACGTGATCATCGCGACCGGCACGTTCGGCCGGACGCCCAACATTCCGGCGTTCGCGGACGAACTCGACCCGCGCATCGTGCAGCTGCATTCCTCCGAATACAAGAATCCGGACCAGCTCCAACCGGGACCGGTGTTGGTCGTCGGCGCGTCCCATTCGGGGGGCGACATTGCCTACGAACTCGCCGCCGAGCATCACGTGATTCTGTCCGGTCGAGACACCGGCGAAATCCAATTCCGCCTCGATCGGCGCTCTGCCCGGTTCATCTGGCCGATCGTCTTCTTCGCATTCGGGAATGTGCTGAATCGACGGACCCCGATGGGTCGCAGGCGAATGGAGCTCATCCGGCACCACGGTGGCCCGCTGCTACGAGTCAAGCGGGCCGACCTGGCCGCGGCCGGCGTCGAGCGAGTAGTGGCTCGGACCACCGGCGTGGCCGGCGGCCAACCGGTGCTCGGCGACGGTCAGATTGTCGAGGTCACCAATGTGGTGTGGAGTACTGGTTTCGTCCATGACCTGGGCTGGATCAAGCTGCCCATCGTCGGAGACGACGGCTGGCCGGTCGAAAACCGCGGTGTGGTCGAGTCGGCGCCCGGGTTGTACTTCACCGGCCTCAGCTTCCAGTCCTCGATGCGATCGATGCTGGTGGGCGGCGCCGGTGGGGACGCGGCTTACGTCGTCAAACACCTCATGCGTAACCGCCCGGCGCATCAGACGCGATCGGAATTGACGCCGTCTGTCGTCGGCGCGATGGCGGATTAGGCCCGCTGGCCGACGCTGTCACGCCGCCGCGAGAACGGCGTCGGACAGCGCCGGCCAGGCCGTTTTGGCCCAGTCGCCAAAGGGCCGGTCCGCGAGCGCGACCAGTCCGATCCGACGTTCCGGGTCGACCCAGAACATGGATCCGCTCAGACCGAAGTGACCGTAGGTCGAGGGCGAGTTATGGGTCCCGGTCCAGTGCGGCTGCTTGCCGGACCGGATCTCGAACCCGAGGCCCCAGTCGTTCGGGTTCTGGCTGCCGTAGCCCGGCAGAACCCCTCGGATGCCCGAGTACTGAACGCTCGCCGCTTCGGAGAGCGTCGCGGAGTGGAGCCAGCCGGACGGCTCGAGCAGCTCGGCTACGACCTGCGCCAAGTCCTCCACGGACGCCACACCGTCCCGAGCGGGCGATCCCTCGAGGTGGGTGTCGCGCAGTCCGAGCGGGCGGACCAGCGACTCGTGGAAGTAGCTGCCGAATGGCATGTCGACGGCACGCGCCACGAGATCTGCGAGCAACTCGATGCCAACGTGGGAGTAGACCCGCCGGGTGGCCAGCGGGAACATCCGTCGCAACTCGTCGGGTGCCAGCCCGGAGGCGTGAGACATCAGATGCCGGACGGTCGCTCCCGGTACCAGGTCCTCGTTCGCGGTGTCGGTGAGTTCAAGCGCGCCTTCCTCGACGGCGACGAGCGCGCTGAGCACCGCGAGCGGTTTCGTGACTGAGGCCAGGGGAAATTGGCGGTTGACCGGCCCAGTCGAGGCGAGCACGCCACTAGGCCCCACGGCCGCAGCCGCGGCTACGCCGACCGGCCATTTCCCTGCTTGTTCGACGACGGAGGTCAAGTCCGCCATCAGGCGTCGATCCTGCGGCGGGCGACCTCGATCATGCCGGGCAGGTTAGGCGCCGCGCCTTCGGGCAGGGCGTCCCAGGTGACCCAGCGCAGATCCAGTGATTCGTGACTTTGCGACAGCGGCGCGCTGTCTGGCGCGATCGCCAGGTAGGTCACGTCGAAATGTCGGGTCGGCACGCCGAGCGAG
>Ga0207683_10001804_pt1 | contig 18958 bp, 13 predicted proteins | sample KBSM73metaG_FD_184333 | JGI IMG/M metagenome (GOLD analysis project Ga0207683, IMG submission 184333) | Miscanthus rhizosphere microbial communities from Kellogg Biological Station, Michigan, USA - KBS M7-3 metaG (SPAdes) (version 2) | ecosystem: Host-associated > Plants > Roots > Rhizosphere >... | reverse complement strand
GAAAACTAAAGACGTTCTTCCCAACCGGGGGCATAGCTCAATGGTAGAGCATCGGACTCTTAATCCGCTGGTTGAAGGTTCGAGTCCTTCTGCCCTCACCCCGTAAGACAACGAAGCCGTGGTTCCACATCGGATCCGCGGCTTTCGTGTTTTCGGCGCCGAGCAACCGGGCGCACGTTTCGCTATCTAATGCACGCATGCGTGCTTGGTGGGTCCTCGGGGCGTCGCTCGCGGCGTGCAACTCGCCGGTGAAACCGGCCGCGACGGCTGCCTCATCGTCGCCGGCGAGTGCGGCGGCCCCGCTGCCGGGCGTCGTGGCGAAGTCGGCTTCCGCCGAGCGCACTGCCGTCAGCGCGGCGCGCGCCGACATCGAGGCGGACCTCGGCTTCGAGGCGCCTGCGCTCGGGCACTGGACGGCGCGTCCTGCGGAGACGGTCGCGGTCGATACGACGATCGTCCATGGCGGTCATGGCGCGATCCGGATCGAGCGCAGCGCGAGTGCGGCCGCTGCGTTCTCGGCGATCAGCGATCACACGCATATCGATTTTTCGGGATCGACCGTCGAGCTGCGCGGGTTTGTTCGCACGAAGGATGTCCGCGGCGGCGCGGGGTTGTGGCTGCGCGAGGACAACGATGGGACGGACGTCGAGTTCGTCAACTCGCTCGATCCGGGCGTGCACGGCACCGCCGAGTGGACGGAAGTCTCGATCCAGTTGCCACTCGTTCCGACCGCGAGCACGCTCGTGTGGGGGGTGTTGCTCGACGGCGAAGGCACGGCGTGGGCAGACGATCTGCAGCTCCTCGTCGACGGGAAGCCGATCTGGAATGCGCCGTACGTCGCGCGTGCCGTGACCGCGCTCGACCGCGACCACGAGTTCGATCACGGCTCGGGCATCTCGATCGCGCGCCTCACGCCGCTGCAGATCGAGAACCTCGCTCTGCTCGGCAAGGTGTGGGGCTTCCTCAAGTACCGCCATCCCAAGGTCACCTCGGGTCAACTGAGCTGGGACTACGAGCTGCTTCGCGTGGTGCCGGCGATCCTCGCCGCGACCGATCACGCGGCCGCGGAGGCAGCGCTCGTGCACTGGATCGATGGCCTCGGAACGGTCACGCGATGTGCGCCGTGCGCGACGCTCGACGAGAGCGACCTCGCGCTGGCTCCGGACCTCGCGTGGCTCGACGATCGCTCAGAGGTCGGCGCGGCGCTGAGCGCGCGGCTGCACGCGATCGACGCCAATCGATTGCCCGACCAGCAGTTCTTCACTGCGATGGAGCCTGGGATCGGCAACCCGACGTTGCTGCACGAGCCGGCGTACGGCGACATCAAGCTGCCGGACCCCGGCTTCCAGCTGCTCGCGCTGTTCCGGCTATGGAACGTCGTCGAGTACTGGGCGCCCGATCGCATGCTCGCCGACGGCTGGCGGGGAGCGCTCCCCGAGCTGATCCCGAGGGTCATGCTCGCACCGACGCGCAAGGACTACGTGCTCGCGATGATGGCGGCGATCGCGAAGCTCCACGATACGCACGCCAATCTGTGGAGCTCGCTCGACGTGCGGCCTCCCGAGGGGGCGTGCGAGCTCCCGATCGCGGTGCGCTTCGTCGGGGCGCGGCCGGTGGTGGCGACCGCGGATCCGGGGCGAACGCTCTCCGCCGGAGACGTGATCACGGGCATCGACGGCGCGCGCGTCGAAGATCTGCTCGCGACGTGGACGCCGTACTACGCGGACTCGAACGAGGCAGCGCGGCTTCGCGACATCGCGGAGTCGATGACCCGCGGTCCATGCGGCGACGTCGCGCTCGCGATCGATCGCGGCGGCAAGCCCGTGCGGGTGACGGCGAAACGCGTCGCCCCGGGGCCGCGCGAGATGAAGACGCACGATCTCGCCGGGCCGGCATTTCGGCTGCTGTCGCCCGACATCGCATATCTGAAATTATCGGCGGTGAAGCAGGGCGACATCGCGGGGGATGTCGAGCGCGCGGCCCACACGAAGGGCTGGATCATCGATATCCGGAACTATCCGTCTGCCTTCGTCGTGTTCGAGCTCGGGACGCTGCTCGTCGACGCGCCGGCGACGTTCGCCCGCTTCACGTCCGGCGACCTGTCGAATCCGGGCGCCTTCCACTGGACCGACGCGATGACGCTCGAGCCGGCCACCCCGCACTATGGCGGCAAGATCGTCGTGCTCGTCGACGAGGTCACCCAGAGCCAGGCCGAGTACACCGCGATGGCCCTGCGCGCCGCGCCGCGCACCGTGATCGTCGGCTCGACCACCGCCGGCGCGGACGGCAACGTGTCGCGGCTCGCGCTGCCGGGTGGGCTCTCGACGATGTTCAGCGGGCTGGGCGTGTTCTACCCGGACAAGCGTCCAGCCCAGGTCGTCGGGATCGTGCCTGACGTGACGGTCACGCCCACGATCGCCGGCTTGCGCGCCGGGCGAGATGAGGTGCTGGAGGCGGGAATTCGCGCGATCCTCGGCAAGACCGCCTCGGCGACCCAGATCGAGAAGATCGTGCGTGGCACATCGGATGCAACCTCCGATCGAGGAGGCATCCCATGCACACCTTCATCACGGCGATGTTCGCAAGCGAGCCCGCAGCCTACGAAGGGCTCCGAGCGCTGAAACAGCTGCACGCCGACGGGACGATCACCCTGCACGACACCCTGGTCGTCGCGCGGGACGACCGCGGGGAGATCGTGATGAAGCAGTTCCGCCACGACGAACGGCCGCTGAAGCGCACCGGCATCGGCGCCGTTCTCGGAGCACTCGCAGGTGCGCTCGTCGGACCGATAGGCATCCTCGTCGGCGGCTCGGTGGGGATCCTCGGAGGGGCGATCGACGACGCGATGCGAGCCACGGTCGGCGAGGAGTACGTCGAGGACATCGCGGCGCACATGCAGCGCGGCGCGTTCGCGGTGATCGCCGAGGTCCACGAGCGAGAGACCGCTGCGGTCGATGCGACCATCGCTGCGTGCGGCGGCACGATCATGCGCGAGACGCATCGCGAGCTGCTTGGCAACCTGATCGAGAAACGTGCCGAAGCGCGCCGCGTGGCCGCGCACCGCCACTGACGCGGAGCTACGCGCGCCTCAGTGCGGTACGACCGAGGGGAGCGGGGCGGCGAGCCGGTCGGTGTGGATCGTCGCGAGCTCGACGTTGCCGATGTGCGGCGTCCGGCGCTGGCTGCGCAGCTCGGTGGCGAACGTCGCGCCGATCGCGAAGTGGCGGTCGAGGTAGCGCGCGAGCTCGGGGCGCGAGACCGCGCGCGTCGCGGTGATGTGGCGGATGCCGACGATCGACGAGCGAGCGAGGTCCCAGACGCGCCGGGCGGCGTCCTCGGCCCACACCGCCGAGCGGCACTCGTCGGTGACGATCGTCATCGGCAGTCCACGGCGATGGCGGCCGCGCAGCCAGTCGAGATGACCGATCTGGCCGGTCGCCGACGGGCCGATCCAGAGGCCCGCGCGGATGACGAGCGTGCTCGCGCGCGCGACGACCAGCTGCTCGGCCTCGACGCGCGTGCGGCCGTACACGCTGATCGGTGCGGTGGGCGAGTCCTCGCGATACGGGCCGGCGTCGCCACCGAACACGTGGTCGCTCGAGCAGTGAACGATGCGGGTCTCGGGTGGCGCGTGGACGAGGAGGTTGCGCGTGCCCTCGACGTTCACCGTGTGCGCGAACTCCGGCGCGTCCTCGCAGGCGCCGACGTCGCACACGCCTGCGCAATTGATCACGAGGCGCGGCCGCTCCCGCGCGAACAGTGCTGCGACGGCCGGACCATCGTCGAGGTCGATCGCGCGCGACACGCCGGCCGGCCAGCGGCGCGTGTTGTCGTTGCAGAACGCCGTGATCTCCGTCGGGTCGCCGGCTCGCAGGATCGACCAACCGAGCATCGAGGTCGCCCCGAACAGGAAGACGTTGGCCATGCCCGTGCACTCTACTTCTAACAAGCCGGTAACGAACAGCTCGCCGCCGCCGCCCTAGAGTCGGTGCATGCGATCGACCTGGCTCGTCGGGATTCTGCTCGCTGCCAGCTGTAGCGGCAGCCACGACGCGAGTTCGCCGGACGCCGCCGCCGGCTCCGATGCGGGCGGCGACATGCAGGCGTGTAGCGATCCAGTCGCATCGGACCCCGATGTCCACCAGGTTCTGCCGCAGACGCTCGACACGACGCTGCCGCCGATGTCCGGGATGACCGTTCATGTCGCTGCCGGCGGCGATCTGCAGGCCGCGCTCGATGCCGCGCAGCCCGGCGACACGATCGAGATCGATCCTGGCGCGACGCTGGTGGGCCCGTTCACGCTTCCCGTCAAATCCGGCAGTGGTTGGATCGTGGTGCGTTCGGCCGACGACCGGTTGCCGCCTCCTGGCACGCGCGTCGGGCCGGCCGACGCCATCCACATGCCGAAGATCCTCGCGCCAGATGCGCAGTCCGCGATCGTCGCCGCGCGCGGAGCGCATCATTTTCGGCTCATCGGGCTCGAGATCGCGCCAGTCGATGCGAGCGCCACGACGTACGAGCTCGTGGCGTTCGGCGACGGCACGATCACGACGCTCACCGATGTGCCGCACGATCTCGTGCTCGATCGCGTCTACATCCACGGCACACCCACGAGCTCCACCAAGCGCGGCGTCGAGCTCGATGCTGCCAGCAGCGCGGTCGTGGACTCGTACATCTCCGACTGCCACGTCGTGGGACAGGACGCTCAGGCGATCGCCGGCTTCAACGGGCCGGGGCCATTCAAGATCGCCAACAATACCCTCGAGGGCGCGACGGAGAACGTGATCTTCGGCGGCGCCGACCCCGCGATTCCGAACCTCGTGCCGTCGGACATCGAGATCACCCGCAACTACTTCACGAAGCCACTGACCTGGAAGGCCGGCGACCCGAGCTACGCAGGCACGCACTGGAGCATCAAGAATCTGCTCGAGCTGAAGAACGCGCAGCGCGTGCTCGTGCGCTGCAACGTGTTCGAGCACAACTGGGCCGACGCACAGGTCGGCATTTCGATCTTGATGACGCCTCGCAACCAGGATGGCACTGCGCCATGGTCGGCCGTCGGAGACGTGACCATCGTCGATAACGTGCTGCGTGACGCCGCCAGCGGCTTCAACATCGCCGGCGAAGACGACCTGCATCCCAGCCAGCAGACGCAGCGCATCGTTATCGCGAACAACCTGATCTACGGGCTCGACGCGGCCGTCTGGGGCGGCAACGGTCGCGTCTGGCAAATCACGACGCCGAATCGGCCCACCCTGGGGCTCAAGATCGCGCACAACACCGCGCTATTCGCCGGCAACGCGACGGTCGCAGCCGGCGACACCAGCGCGGTCGCCGATTCGTTCATCTTCCGCGACAATCTGATCGAGCACGGGGCATACGGAGTGTTCGGCAGCGGCCAGAGCGAGGGCACCGCCGCGCTCGCGTTCTACTTTCCGGGCTACGTATTCGATCACGACGTCGGCATCGGGTTTCCCTCCGCCGCGTATCCGAGTGGAAGTGGCAACATCTACCCGGCGACCGACGCCGACGTCGGCTTCGTCGACTTTGCCGGCGGCAACTACCGACTCGCGCCGACGAGCAGCCTCGAGGGTCAGGCCAGCGACGGATCTGATCCGGGCGCCGACATCGATCGCATTACTGCTTCCAGCGCGGGCGTAGCTCCGTAGCGAGCGCGCGGCCCCCTTCACCCGTGCACGGACGGCTCCATTGCGACCCTGGGCTCGGGTTGTGCCGCCAGCGAGGCGAGCAACGCGGTCAATGCCGCCTGGTCCGGTCCGACGAACCTCGGTTGCGCGCGTGCGGTCGCCACGTGATCGAGCAGCACATCGAGCATGCCGATCGCCGGCGGCAGGTGGCTGCTGAGCACGATCGGTGCGTCGAGCTCGCGGATCCGGTGCAGGCTCTCCTCGAACGCGGTGGCCTCGACGTGGCCCAGCCATGGCGAGTCAACGGTCGTCCAGGTGACGACCCCGTAGCGCAGCGCCGCATCCGAAAATTCATCGGCGCGCTCGGCCGGCGTGCTCACGATGCCTCCGAAGCAATCCGAGCTGAACAGGGCGCCGGTCTTCGAATCGACGAATGGGGTGGTCTCGGGCGCGTCGAACGTCAGCGGCTCGAGCGCCTGCAGCTCGCGGTCTCCGACGCGCAAACGCTGCCCGGGATTCAGCAGATAGACGCGGTCGGGCGCCAGCTCGCGATACAGGCCGAGCTTGCCGAATCCGAGGAACGTCGTGATGAGCCGGGCCTCGGGGGCGGCTGCCAGGATGTCGGCCACGCAGCCCACGTGGTCCGGATCGGCGTGCGTCAGATAGATCCAGCGCAGATCGTCGAGGTCGATCAGCTGCTCGATCGCATCGAGGTAGAGGTCGCGCGCTACGACGGGGCCCGTATCGACGAGCACCGGCTCTCCTGCGCGCAACAGAAACGCGTTGATCGGGACAAGGCCGAGTCCGGGGACCGGATAGAACGACGAGAGGACCTCGGCGTCCGCGTCGGGGACAGAGCTCGTCGTGACGTGCTCGATGGCTCGGGACATGATGAAACCTCGTCTCGAGGGGTTGCAAGCAACGCACCACGCAGCCGCTGCACGATGCGCAGGATGTGCAACCGATGGAGGCGTTCTGCCCTCACCCGGTTGATGCAGTGTCAGCGCCGCCTCGCTGCCCCGGGGACGCCGGTGGGGTTCAGTAGGAGCCGATGCTGTTCCTCGCACCCATCGTGTTCGTGGGAATCGTCGGCACCCATCACGACGCCGTCGAGCACCAGCTCGCGCCGTCGCTCGAGAAGAACGGGATCACCGAGATGGCGATTCCGGATGGCGAGCGCGCCGCGATCATCAAGCACGGGCCCGGCGCCAAGAAGGTCGTCATGAGCCTGCATGCCGGCGGCGTGATCGCGGGCCAGCTTGGCGGCAAGGGCGCGACGCGCACGTTCCACCTCGTCATCTACGACGCCGACGGGAATCTCACGACGGACCTCGAGTCGCCGATCGGTGCGAACGGACTGACGAAGGGCAACATCCAGGCGTTCGAGATCAACATCTCCGACATCGTCGCGTCGGCGCCGCACACGGCCGCACCGGCGCGCGCCGGTCAGCCGAAGGTGGCGAAGCGCAAGACCGCCGAGGTCGACGACGCGCCGCTCGGCAGCTCGCACGCCGACGACGATGCACCGCCCGGCTTCGCCGGCACGCCGAAGCAGTCCGCGCCCGTGACGGTCGCCGCAGCGGCCGACGCGGATGACACCACGGCGGCAGCGCCCGCGGTCGTCGAGAAGGCGCCGGCCAGCCACGGCGACCATCGCGTTCACGTGCGCGTGGGACTGCTGTTCGGTGTGGTTGGCCGCAACCTCGCCACGGATCCGAACACCGTGCAGACGTACACGTCGTCGCCGATCGGGACAGGCGGCGTCGCGGCCGCGGTCGATGTCGGCCCGCGCATTCACATCACCGGCTCGTTCGAGCACACGCTCGTGATGCACACCGCTGTCGGCAGTGACAACTCGTCGACGGCGATCGGGCGCGCAGAGGGCGCGATCTCGTACGACGTCGTGCACGGCAAGGTCGCGCTGGCGCCGGTGGTCGGCTTCGGCACGCGTTACTTCTCGATCGATTCGGCCTCGACCATGCGCTCGCCAGACACCGAGTACCAGTACGTGATGCTCGGCGCATCGGTCGGCACGCAGCTCGGTAGCAGGTGGGCGCTGCGCGGGCTCGCGGCGTTCGAGCCGGTGGTCGGCGGCCTCCCGGCGATGCTGCCGACCCCGAGCCGCTGGGGCTTCGATGTCGGCGCCGCGCTCGAGGTGCAGGCCACGTCGCACGTGTTCGCGCGCGCGGCGTTCGACTACCAGTCGTTCGCGTCGTCGTGGGACATGAAGGGCGGCGCGACCGACGCATACCCGAGCGGCACGATCGCGGCCGGCGCCGCGTTCTGAGCCGGAGCGCTCCGCGTCGCTAGATGCGCGCGGCGATGCTCGCGTGGAACCACTCGGCGGCGTTCTCGAGCGCGCCGAACACGAGCTCGGTCGTGCGGCCGTCGGCGAGGCCCTTCTGGATCTGCTCGCAGACCCAGAGGTCCTCGCGCTGGAACACGGTCTCCTCGATCAGCGCCCAGCTGCGGTCCCAGTGCTCGGTCTCGGCCGCGCGCTCGGCGGGGACGAGCATCACGTGGTGGAAGTCCGTGCGGTCGGGCGCGAGCGGGGCGACCGTGATGACCGACACGAAGTCGGGATGCTCGATGATCGTCGTCGCTGGGAACAGCGTGAACGACGGCGTGGCGACGAGGCGCGGATCCGTGACTGTGGTCGTCTCGCGCAGCGTGCGGCGCGCAGTGAGCGCGCGGATGTGATCGCCGGCGCGCTCGGCGGCCGACGCCGCGTCGAGAAAGAACCGGTAGATCGAATCGCGATGCAGCGTGCGGATGTGATAGCCGTCGAGGAACGCCTCGATCACGAGCTTCCAGTTGCACGCTCGCACGGTGCGCGACTCGCGATGAGCGACGTGGCGATCCAGGCCGAGCGCGGCGAGCTCGTCGTCGAGCGGGCCGAGATACGCGGCGAGATCGCCGGTGGCGGGGCCGCCGAGCCAGACCAGGCCGTGGCGCTCGGCGACCGGCACGGCGTGGAGATCGCGGCGGTCGAGCCCGGGGAACGCGGTCTCGTGCGGGACGTGAATGTTGCGGCCGCCGAGCTCGTAGGTCCAGCCGTGGTACGGGCACACGATCGCCTTGGCGCTGCACGGCGCATCGACGAGGCGGGTCGCGCGATGCCGGCACGCGTTGACATGGGCGTGCACGCGGCCTTCGAGGTCGCGCGTGACGAGCGCCGACAGGCCGGGCGCGTCGAACGGGCGGCACGCGCCGGGGGCGAGCGAGCTCGCGGCCATCGCGATCCGCGGTGCGGCGAACAGCGGCTGCTCGCGCGCGAGCCACTCCGCCGAGGTGTAGCGCTCCGCCGGCACGCGGAACGGCGGGCTCGTGGGCGGCTCGTCGAGCGAACGCCGGACCTCGTCGATCAACCGCGCTGCCGTGTCGGCTCGCATTTCTTTCGTATACGAGATAAATATCTCGCATGCAAGATGAACAGCGACTGGTGCAGTCGCTCCCGCACGCGATCGTGCGGCTGTTTCGGTTGATCAATCGCGCACATAACCGCGCGCTCAAGCCGCACGGACTGTCGGCCGAGCAGGCGCACGTACTGTCGGTGCTGTGGATCTACGGCGCGATGACGATGGGCAAGCTGCAGCGCCACCTCGCGCTGTCGAGCCCGACACTGACCGGAGCGATCGACCGCATGGAGGCGCAGAAGCTCGTGCACCGCGTGCCGAACCCCGACGACGGCCGCGCGTGGCTGCTCGAGCCGGAGCCGGCGGCGAATCGCAAGCGCAAGAAGATCGACGACACGCTCGAGGCGACCGATGACGCGTGCTTCGCGACGCTGACCGTGGCGGAACGCCGCGAGCTCGGCCGGCTGCTCGACAAATGCATCGCGGGGCTCGAGGCAGGTTAGGGGTGGTACTCGTCGGCGCCGATGTCGTAGGCGCTCCCGAAGGGCCGGCTCTCGCCGTCGAGGTCAGTCCCCGGTCCGGCGACGGTCGCGGTGTCGCGCAGCGGACTGGACGCGGTGATGTGGAAGTCGAGCGCGACCGGGTTGACGAAGCCGAGACTGGCATTGGCCTGGATCACCGACGACGCGTTCATGCAGGCACCGCCCGTGTTCGCGTACGTCGGCGTCGGTGAACCGCTCACGAGGTTGCCGGCGAGCACGTTGCCGGTGGCGGTGAAGGCGGTGATGTTGCAGTAGAGGCCGCCGGCGGCGCTCGACGTGCTCTTGATGTTGTTTGCGACGACCGTGTTGAAGTCGACCTTGCTGGTCGGGCTCGCGGTCGTGCTCTCGAGCCTGATTCCGCCGATCATGCTGCCGCCGCCGCCGCCGCCGATGCCGTTGCCGGCGATGACGTTGTTGGTGATCGAGAACGTCGCGCCCTGAACGTCGATGCCGCCGTTGCGGTTCTTCGTGAGCCTCGAGCCGTCGATGACCAGCGCGCCGGCTGCGTTGATCGCGACGTTGTTGCAGTCGTGGACGAAGATGTGCTCGGCGGTGAGCGTGCCGGCGTTGGTCGTCACGCAGCTGCTCGCGAGCTCGAGCTCGTAGAGGCCGATGTTGCCGCCGTTGATCAGCAGGTTGTTGTTGCTGAACGCGCCGCCGGGCTCGGCGAAGATCGAGACGTCGCGGCTGATGCTCGTCAGCTGCGTGATCGCGCCGTGCACGCGGATGTATGGCAGGTTCGTGTTCAGCGCGCTACCGAGCGACGTGCACGGCATCGCCATCGTGCACAGCGAATTCGCGGTGCCGGTCGCGCTCAGCCACGCGACGTCCGTCTCGGCGGCGCAGACCGTGCTCGGGAGGCACACGCTGGTCGGGCAATCGGCGATCGTGACGCAGTGGCCGGGCGCAGCGTCGGGCAGATCGATGTGGCCGTCCTGTCCATCGACCGCATCGGCGGCCGCGGCATCACCAGCTGGGTGCGGCGAGGACAGCCCGAAGATCTGAGCGCAGCCGGTCAGGAGCAGGAGCGCGGCGGCTCTCATCCGACCCGGCGCTCCGTCGCGTCGGCCGGCTGGAACCGCTGCGCGTGCGCGTCCCAGACGTAGAGGTTCGGGCCGCCGGCTTGCGCGAGGTCGCGGAGGCCGGCCTTGATCGGGCGGAAGCCGTCGGTGAGCGGCAGCTTCTCGACCACGCGGACGCGGCGCGGGCGTGCGTACTCGGGCAGCGTTGCGGCGGCGGCCGAGAGCGCGTCGAGGTCGAGCGAGGCGGCCGGGTGCAGCTGGATCGCGGCGATCGGCACCTCGTGCTCGCCGTCCGGGAGGCCCGAGGCGATGCACAGCGCGACCGACGGGCAGCCGTAGAGGGCGTCCTCGACCCGCGTCGACGCGACGGGGCCCATCTTCGTCATCACCATCTGCGACTTGCGATCGACGAACCAGGTGTCGCCGACGGCATCCACCCTGAAAATATCGCCGGTGACGAACCAGGTGTCTCCCTCGGCGAACGCATCGCGCAACAGGCGCTTCGGATCGATGTGCGACGCATCGGCGCCGGCACGCGACAGCCGCGCGAGCAGCATGCCCGGCTCGTCGATGCGCGCGTGGAGCAGATGGCCCTGACCGTCGCGCACGAAGTCGTCGTCGGCGAACGACCACGCGGCTACCGCCACCGCGGCGCTGCCGGGCAGCGGGCGGCCTGCAGAACCGATCTTCTTGCCCGCGGCATTCGCGAGCACGGCATTCGCCTCGGTCGAGGCGTAGAGCTCGAGCACGCCGACCGGTCCGAAGCGGTCGACGAGGCGCTTCCACACGTCGGGGCGCATGCCCGAGCCCGCGAACAGCCGTACCGGGTTGTTCTGCTCGCCGACCACGGGCTGCGCGTCGACGAGCCGCCGGCACATCTCGCCCGCGTAGTAGACAACGCTGACGCCGTAGCGCCGCACCTCGTCCCAGAACGTCTCGGGCTCGAACCGCGACGCGAGCGCGAGGCGGGCGCCACCGGCGAGTGCGCTGCCCGACGCGACGAGCGTGCCCGACGGGTGGTGGAGCGGCAGGCAGCAGTAGACGGTGTCGCGCGTGGTCAGCGTCGCGGCCGCGGCGGCGCCGAGCGCGGCGATTGCCCAGCGGCGGTTCGTGATGCGCGTCGCGCGCGGCGGCTCGTGCTTGCCGCTCGACACGAACACCATCGACAGGTCACGCGCACGACCCGGGTCCGGCCGATACCAGGCGGGCAGGGTGACCGCGGCGGGATCGATCGTTTCCATGTCGATCACGCCAGGCGGGATCACGCGCGGGGACTTCACCATGCCGGCCGGCAGGTCGCCTTGATCGCCGACGCCGCCGAGCACGAGCACTTTCACGCTCGTCGCGGCACGGGCGCGCGCGGCCGTCTCCGGATCGACGATCAGCACCTCGGCCTCGCCGAGATCGAGCGCGCGCGGCAACACGTCGTCGGCCATGTCGGGCGACAGCAGCACCGAGACCGCGCCGAGCCGGCTGCACGCGGCGACCATCGAGAGGTGCGACGGCCGCGACTTCATCATCACGCCGACGCGAGTCCCCGGGCGCACGCCACATGCGATCAGGCCGCGCACGACCGCGTCGACACGCCGGTTCGCCTCGGCATACGTGAACGCGCGGCCGCGCCACAGGAAGAACGTGCGATCGCCGATCTTCGCTGCCTGGTCCGCGATCGTGCGGCCGAGCGAGACGAGCGAGTCGTCCTGCATGTTCTTGAGCTTCTGGACGCGCGGCAGCTGCCAGCGCGCGTTGTCGAGATACGCGCCGAGGTCCTCGCCGAGCTCCTCGATCCGCTCGAGCGCCGCGTGGGCGGTCTTCTCGACGAGCTCGCGCGCGAGATCGATCGCGTCGTCGTGCTCGTCGTCGTCATCGTGCTCGTGCTCGTGCTCGTGCTCGCGGCGGAACGGATCCGTCACCTCGTCGCTGCGCACGTCGAACGCGCCCTCGGGCAGCCCGCCCTTCATCCACGCGACGACGCCCGGCCACGTGATCGTCAAGGCTGTCGAGCCGACGACAAGCCCGAAGTGGCCCGCCTTGAGCGGCACCTCGAACATCCGCGTCACGCGCGGTGCCGCGCGCCGGATGCCGCGCACCGAGCCCGGCCGGCCCATCTCGTCGCGGCTGCCGACGTAGTAGAGGATCGGACACGTCAGATCGGCGAGCGTCACCGTGCGGCCGTCGACGACGAAGCCACCACTCGCCATGCGATTGCCGACGATCACCTCGTCGACGAACTTGCGGAACGCCGGCCCAGGCCATGCGACGAAGCCCTCGCCCCCGAGGAACAGTCGCTTGGCCTCGCGCTTCTCGAGCGCCTGGCGGTCGTGCAGGTTGCGCACGAAGTCGACGAGCTGCATCGCCTCCTTGCGCGCGGACAGCAGCTTGAATCCCGTCGACGTGAACATCCCGGGCAGGCCCTCGATACGCGCGAGCGGCCAGCTCAGTGCCGCGCGCAGGCCGGCGACGACGCGCTCGGTGATCTCCTCGTCGACCTTGAGATGCCGGTGCAGATCGACGGGGCTACCCATCGTGATGATCGACGCGAGGCCCGCGCTCTTGCGGAACGCGGCGGCCTGGTAGCAGAACATGCCGCCCTGCGAGTAGCCGCACAGGTGGACGTCGTGGCCGGTCGCGGCGCGCACGCGGTCGATCGCTTGCGACACGGCGCGAATGTGATCGTCGAGCGTGCGGCTCATGCCGCCTTCCTCGCGCTCGGGCGCACCGAAGTCGACGAGCCAGACATCGACGCCCTGGCCGACGAGGTACGCGATCGCGGAGACGTCGGGCGAGATGTCGTAGACCTCGCTCGCGACCATCAGCGGCGGCACGAGCAACAGCGGCGCAGACACGCTCGCCGTGCCGGCATAGCGGCGCAGCCGGTACACCTTCTCCTCGTGCATCACCTCGAACGGTGCGCCGTAGGGTGCGGTCAGCCGGCCCGCGCGTGCGATCTCGAGCGCGTTCTGCCACGCGAGGCCGAGCCTGCGCGCGCGCCGCGCCCACCACACGGACCGCCGCCGCTTCGCGCTGGCCATGCCTGGTAGTTTAACCGGGCTCGCCGGCGAGCCGGTAGCCGACTCCGCGCTTGCTCTCGATCAAGTCATCGGCCTGCACGCCACCGAGCTTGCGGCGCACGCGGTGCACCAGCTCGCGGACGTTCTCGCTGTCTGCCTGTACGGAGCGGAACGACAGTGCGTCCGCGATCTCGTGCCACGCGACGTACGCGAGCTCCGCATCGGTGACGCTGCGGCGCCGCTCGACGAGCAGCTGCAACAGGCCGAACTCCATGGCCGCGAGCTCGATCGACGCCTCGCCGATCCGGAGCACGCCGCCATCGACGCGCTGGCGCAGATCGAGCTGGTGACCGCGCGGCGTCACGACCTTCGCGGAGAACACGAGCTCGTCCCGGCGGGTCGGCGCGGTGCGCCCCTGGCCGCGCGGCGGCTCCATCTTCGGCAGCGGATCGGGCCAGAAGTAGAACTTCACGTCGCCGAGCCGGATGGTCGCGCCGCTCGCGAGCTCCTGGTCGGTGATGCGAGTGCCGTCGACCTCGGTACCGTTGCGGCTCGAGTTGTCGACGATGTGCCACTTGCCGGCGACGTGCTTCATCGTCGCGTGCTCGCTCGAGACCGAGGCGTGGAGGACGGCGACGTCGACGCGAGGATCGCGGCCGATCCGGCTACCGTCGATGATCGCGTGGGCGCAGCCCCAGGCGTCGACCAGCGCGGCCGTGGCGTTCTGCACCCGCGAGAACACCTGCTCGCTGGTGATACCCGGCGAGGCGATCGCGACGCCGTGCGACGTGCACAGCACGCCGATCGATCGGGGCGACGAGCAAAGCAGGCAGGCAACCATCACCGCAACTGTCGCCCGACGAGCGGGAGCGGCGCAAGCCCCCCCTCACGTTCAGAACATGCCGCCGGTCATCAGACCGAGACCGTGCGCATTCGCCCACGGCATGATGGGCGTACTGGAAGCGGTCTTGGGCGGCTTGTCTTGGTTGCCGAACCGTGGATCGGGCACGTCGTCCTTGGTCATCAGGATGCCGAGCGCGAACCCACCCCACAGGCCGGCCGTCATCGCTCCTGCCACGACATCGCCGTTCGCGTCGGTGGTGCCACCGTTCTTGGGCTCGGTGAGCAGGCCCGACAGCATCGCGCCGCCGAGCGCGCCGAGGCCGGTCGCGGCGAACACGAGGTTCGCGCGGTGTGTCGACCAGTCGAGGTGCGGTGCGATCGCGGCGCCCACGACGGTGCCGCCATCGATGCCGATCGCGAGCGTGCCGTTCTCCCAGTTGCCGAACTCGCCGTCGCGGCTGCCGCTGATCGCGCCGAACGCCGCGGTCGCCGTGCCGAGCATCGCCAGGTTCGCGATGAACACCGCCTGGCCACCGGTCAGGTGCTCCGAGTGGCCGTAGAGGAACCCGCCGGTCGCGCCGATCGCGGCGCCCGCGGTCAAGAGGCTCAGCACCGAGGTGTCCTTGTCGTAGCCGGTCGGCTCGACGAGCAGCGCGCCGTTCGCGATGCCGAGCAGGAGGCCGAGCGTGGTGGCGTGCGCGGCGCCGGCATCGACGGGCCACTTGTCGGTCATCAAATATCCGGTCGCGCCGCCGCCGACGACGCCGGCGAAGATGATGAGCGTGGGGAAGCCGTTGTTCTCGATGTTCTGGCGCGCGAGGATGTCGATCGAGGCGAGCGTGCCGACGACCGCGAAGTCGGCGATGACCTCGCCGTCGTGGAAGCGCCGGTGCTCGGGCTCGGGTGCGGGAGGCGGTGGCGGCGGCTGCTGCGGATAGGCATACGGTTGCTGAGGCGGGTACGGGTACGGATACGGTTGCTGCTGCGGGTACGGTTGCTGCTGCGGGTACGGCTGCTGCTGCGGGTACGGCTGCTGCTGCGGGTACGGCTGCTGCTGCGGGTACGGCTGCTGAGGTGGCTGCTGCTGCGGTTGCTGCTGCTGCTGCTGCTGCTGCGGCGGCGGTGCCGGCTGCGCACGCGCGAGCGAGGCACAAAGCATCACCACGCACGACACGAGGACGCGCATTCCACCCATCGGTCCATTATCCTCGTTTCTCGACGAACGTGCGCGATCTCGCGTGAGGGTGGCGTGAGCCGTCGGATAGCGATTTTGCAGGGATATACTCGGGACATGCGGCAGTTCCTGGCAGTGGTGGTGCCTGCGTTCCTCGTCGGCGGTTGCTCGCTGATCTACAACCCGAGCAACATCAAGCCGATGATCGACGCGCAGGCCGACGCGAAGGTCGTCGACGTGTTCACGCAGATCGACGCGCGCATCGATGCCGCGCCCGTGCGCGATGCCGATCCGACGATGCTGACGATCGACCAGGTCGTGCCGGGCGTGATCTACGAGGGCGCGGGTGACGGCGGCAGCCGCAACGCGCTGATCGTCGTGCACGGCCATCACATGACGCAGATGGCGACCGCCCAGATCATGGGCGCCACGACCGTCTCGGTCGTCAGCCAGCAGGTCTCCGTCGACGGAGACTGGATGGCGGTGCTCGTCCACGCGGCCGTCGATGACACGCCGGCGACCGACACCGGCACGGCCGCGCTCACCGTCGCCGTCAACGAGCCCGGCGCGAGCGGGCCGCAGATGCTGACCGGCATGCTCGTGCTCCAGAACCTGCCGAAGCTTTCGACCACGGCCGGCCAGTCGATCGACGTCACGACGCTCGCGCCGATGTACTCGCACGTCAGCGGCACCGGCACCGTCACGTTCACCGGCGACAGCGATCACCAGGCCGTCCTGCGCGCGGTCGCGGACATCTCGCTCGGCACCGTCGTCTCGAAGGGCACCTCGGCGAACAAGGATGCTGCGGGCGGCGGCGGCGCAGGCGGCTGCGGCGGCGGCGCGGTCGGCGTGACGGGCGGCTGCGCCGGCTTCAACGGCGGCGGTGGCGGCGGCGCAGCGCTCGCCGGTGGTGGCGGTGGTGGCAACGCCGCAGGGGCGGCCGCCGGCAACGGCGCAGGCGGCGGCATGGCCGGTGCGGCCGGTGGTACCGCGCAGATCGTGAACTACGTCACCGACACGATGGGCACGAACCGCGCGGGCGGCGGCGGCGGTGGTGGCGGCGGCAGCGGTGGCGTCGTCGGTCTCAAGGGTGGCGCGGGCGGCGGCGGCGGCGGCGTCATCGAGCTCGACGCGGGCGGCGACATCACGGCGACGAGCATCGACGTCTCCGGCGGCGACGGCGGCAACGCGACCCCGGGCGCACTCGGCGGCGATGCGGGCGGCGGCGGTGGCGGTGCCGGCGGCATCGTCGTCGTGCGCAGTCAGCACGGCACGGTCATGGTCGGCGCGAAGGCGCTCGGCGGCGGAGCCGGCACGCCGGCCAACAGCGGCGGCGGCGGTGGCGCGGGCTCGTTCGGCAAGATCCGCATCGACGCGCCGGGCGGCACGCTGCCCACGACGATGCCGGCGGCGCATCGCGGCCCGATGTACGCGACCGCGACGCCGCAGATCGTGACGACCGTGAATCCGATGATGATGGTGCTCGGCACGACCGGTGACACCGTCGACGGCTACGACCGCGATTCGAGCGACATGGACCACAACGGCGAGCCGATGGGCCAGATGTTCACCAACGGCATGCTCAACCTCGTGCCCGCGATGATCCCCGGCTACAACAAGCTCTGCCTGACGCTCGAGCCCGGCATGCGTCGCGGCGACCTCGCCGACGCGTGCATCGAGATCGCGTACCTGCCGTAGCTATTTCATGCGGGCGGCGATGTCGGCGTGGAGCTTCGAGAGCATCGTCGCGGCCTCGTCGCGCTTGGGCTGCGTCGACATCGCGTCGGCGATCCGGATCATCCGGTAGCGCGACTGCAGATCCGACGCGGCATCGGCGCCCTTGCTCTGCTCGAAGGCCTTGAGCTCGGCGCCGACACTCTTGTACTGCGTGACCAGCGCCGCGGTGTCGACGGTCTTCGGCTTCGTGTCGACCGGCTTGGTCTCGATCGCCTGCACCGGCTTGGTCTCGACGGGCTTCGTCTCGACGGGCTTGGTCTCGACGGGCCTGGTCTCGACCTTCGCCGTCGTGGTCTTCGGGTGCGTCTTCGGCCGCGTGTCGACGGGCCTGGTGTCGATGGGCTTCGTGTCGGCGGGCTTGGTCTCGGCGATCTGGTCGGCCGGCTTCGTGTCGGTCTCCGCCGGCTTCGTCTCGATCGGCGTCACGCTGGGCGCAGGCGTCGGCGTCACGGTCGGCGCAGGTGTCGGCGCGGGCGCCGGCGGTGTCGCAGCCATCACGACCGGCTGCGCGGTCTCCGCGGGCTTCGCATCGTCGTCATGCCCGTGCCGCGTCAGCGCGAACACCAGCGCCGCCACACCCGCGGCACCGAGCACCCCGACCACCAGAGGCCACCGCCGGCGCTGCCCGTACGGCAGCGGGTCGGTCATCTGGGTGTCGAGCTCCTTCGGCGTGCGCGGCCGGACCGCGAGCGGCGGCTTCTGCACCGGCGTCGGCGCCTCGCGGCCCATCGGCGGAGGGTACGTACCCGGATGGTCACCCTGGTGGCGGCCGATCGGCTGCGCGTCCTGCGTGGTCAGCACCGGGCGCGCGGCATCGAGCGGCACGCCGAGCGCGGCGGCAGCGGCGTTGCGATCGCGGTCGATGAGATCGAGGAGCTCGCGCGCAGCCTTCGCCGTCGCCGGACGCAGGTCGCGCTTCTTCGACATCATCCGCCGCGAGAACGCCTCGAGCAGCGGATCGACCTGGAGATACGGCACGCGGTCGGCGATCTTCGGCGGGTCGAGCAGCAAGTTTGCGCGCGCGACCTCGGCGCCGGTGCCGTCGAACGGCAGCTTCCCGCACAGCATCTCGTAAACCATGATGCCGAGCGCGAACAGGTCGATGCGGTGGTCGATCGGATCCGCCACGGCCTGCTCGGGCGCCATGTAGTGCGGCGTGCCGAGCACGAGGCCGTTCGTCGTCAGGCGGCCCGGGCCCGCGGACGACTCGCCACCTTCGCGCAGGATCGCGATGCCGAAGTCGACGATGCGCGGCAGCTCCGCGCCGTGCGTGTCCTTCTCGACGATCACGTTCTCCGGCTTGAAGTCGCGGTGGATGAGGCCCTGCTCGTGGGCGTGGTAGAGGCCCTCGAGCAGCTGGCGCGTCAGATGGATCACGCGCGTCGGCGGCATCGGCGCCTCGGTGAGCAGCGACGCGAGGTCCTCGCCCTCGGCGAAGTCCATCACCATGTAGCGCATGCCGTTGGTCATCTCGCCGACGTCGACGACGCCGATCACGTTCGGATGACGCAAGCGCCCGGCGAGCTCGGCCTCGCGCTCGAAGCGCTGGAGCACCTTGTTGTCCTCGAGCAGGCGCGGGTGGAGCACCTTGACCGCGAACGGCCGGCCGACCTTGACGTGCTTGG
>Ga0207683_10001803_pt1 | contig 18967 bp, 18 predicted proteins | sample KBSM73metaG_FD_184333 | JGI IMG/M metagenome (GOLD analysis project Ga0207683, IMG submission 184333) | Miscanthus rhizosphere microbial communities from Kellogg Biological Station, Michigan, USA - KBS M7-3 metaG (SPAdes) (version 2) | ecosystem: Host-associated > Plants > Roots > Rhizosphere >... | reverse complement strand
CCTCGGCCTCCTTGGCCCGACAGCGACATGCGCGCGCCTCCGTGTCGGTCTCGGCGCAATCGCGCGCCGCCGGCCCTCCGGGTCTTGGCTCCGCCCGTCGCGCTCATGCGCTCCCCGCAGAGACTATCGCGTCGATCTTTCCCATGACGTCGGGTGTGAGCTGGCGCACTACCGCCAGTGCCTTCATGTTCTCGACGACCTGCGCGGGACGGCTTGCGCCGGTGATCACCGTGGAGACGTGCGGGTTCTTGAGGCACCAGGCCAGGGACATCTGGGCCAGTGTGCAGCCGAGATCGCGAGCGATCGGCGCCAGCGCCCGGACCTGGCGCAGCCGCGCGGCGTCGAGAATTTGCTCCGCCAGCCATTCATAGCCCTTGATGGTGGCGCGCGAGTCCGGCGGGACGCCGTCGTTGTACTTGCCGGTCAAAAGCCCCGAGGCGAGGGGACTCCAGATAGTCGTGCCTATCCCGAAGTCGTCGTACAGCCGCGCATACTCGACTTCGACGCGCTCGCGGTGGAACAGGTTGTACTGCGGCTGCTCCATCACGGGCTTGTGCAGATGATGCCGATCGGCGATGCGCCATGCGTCGACGATTTCCGCGGCACTCCACTCGGACGTGCCCCAGTAGAGAGCCTTGCCTGCGCTGATCATGTCGTGCATCGCCCACACGGTTTCCTCGATCGGCGTCTTCGAATCGGGGCGATGGCAGAACACGAGGTCGACGTAGTCGAGCTGCAGGCGCGAGAGCGATCCGTCGATCGCCTGCATCAGGTACTTGCGGTTGAGCGTGTTCTTTTCGTTGGGGCCGTCGTGCAATCCCCAGTAGAACTTGGTCGACACGATGTAGGACGAACGGCGGCGAGCGAGGCGTTTCAGCGCTTCGCCCATGATCGTTTCCGACTGACCCTTGGCGTAGACCTCGGCGTTGTCGAAAAAATTCACGCCGGCGTCGAACGCTGCGGCCATGCATTCGCGCGCCGTCGACTCGCCCAACTGGTTGCCGTAGGTGACCCACGACCCGAAAGACAGTTCGCTGACTTCGAGCCCGGACCGCCCGAGCCTGCGATAGTTCATGGTGAAATCCGCCGATGGCGCGATGGCGCGGAAGTTGCGCCCTGACAAAGCTAGAATCGCGCCTTCGATTGTAACCGGAAGGAATTGTTCATGCCCGCAAGTCGCGCGCCCCGTTCCGCACGCCGACCGCCCCTCGACGTGGCCGCGCTCTGGGCGATCAAGCGCATCGGCGCACCCACGCTCTCGCCCCACGGCCGGTTTGCATGCGTGCCGGTGACGTCCTTCGACATGGACAAGAACGCGGGCACCACGGCGTTGTGGCTCCTGCCGACGGGCATCGGGCCGAAAGGCGCACCGCTGCGGGCGCGAAAGCTCACGTCCGGGGAGAACGACAGCGACCCGCGTTTTTCGCCCGACGGCAGGTGGATCGCATTCACCGCGAAGCGAAAAGACGATAGTGAAGCGCAGATCTACCTGATCGCCCCCGACGGTGGCGAAGCGACCCGTCTCACGCATGGCGCGACCGCGGCCTCGGCGATCAAGTGGTTCCCCGACGGCAAGCGCATTGCCTATGTCGCCTGGGTGTGGCCGGATCTCGCGACGGACGCGGCGCAGGCTAGGCGCATGAAGGAGCGCAAGGACTCCAAGGTCAAGGCGCACGTGACCGAGCATGCCGAGTATCGGTTCTGGGACCACTGGCTGACGGACGGCCGCGTTCCCCGCATCTTCGTTTGCGACGTTGCCACCGGCCGGTCGAGAGACGTGCTTCGCGCGTCGGGACTCGCATTGCAGCCCTGGGAGGCGACGAGCGAGCATTACGACATCGCGCCGGACGGCCGCGAGCTTGCGCTGACCATCGATCCCGGCGCCGAGCCCGCCATGATGAATCGCTGCGACATCGCGGTGGTGAACCTGGCGACCGGCCGCGCGCGCAACCTCACGACGGCAAGCGGCATGTCCGACGAGCATCCGCGTTATTCGCCGGACGGCCGCTACATTGCATGGCATGCCTACGACACCGGGCGCGCCTTCAATGATCAGGGACAGCTTCGCATCTTCGAACGCCGCGGCGGCCAGGTGCGACGACTGATGCCGCGCTTCGACCGGGCCACGCAGAGCGTCGACTGGACAGCCGATTCGCGTGCGCTGACGTTCCTGGTCGAGGACCGCGGCAGGGTCGGGCTGTGGCGCCTGCCACTCGAAGCCGCGCAACCGGTGCAGCTGGTGCCCGGCGGAACGGTCGCCGGCTATGCGCGTTCGGCGGACGGAAGCGTGCTGACCTATACGCGGTCGAGCTACATGCATCCGCCGGCGGTGTTCGCCGCGCACGGCGACGGCAGCGGCGAGCGATCGATCGAAAGCCAGAATCGCGCCTTGATGTCGCGTCACGCCTTCGGCGAGGTGCGTGACGTGACGATCAAGGGCTGGCACGGCGAGCCGGTGCAGATGTTCGTCGTGTACCCGCCGAATTTCGACCCGAACCGCAAGTGGCCCCTCATGCATTCGATTCATGGCGGGCCGCACGCGGCACATCACGACGGCTGGCATTTCCGCTGGAACGCCCATGTATTCGCCGGGCAGGGCTACGTGGTGCCGCTGGTCAACTATCACGGCTCCTCCGGCTTCGGGCAGAAATTCCTGGAAACGATCACGCGCCGGTATGGTGAGAAGGAGTATGCCGACGTCGAGGCCGCGACCGACTATCTGCTGCGACAGGGCTACATCGACCGGACGCGCCTGACCGCGACGGGCGGCAGCTATGGCGGCTTCATGGTGGCTTTCATGAACGGCCAGACGAACCGCTATCGCGCGTACGTGTGCCACGCCGGGTGCTACGACTGGGTCAGCATGATGGCGACCGACGGCTACCGGTTCTTCGCCAAGGAACTGGGCGCCTTTCATTGGGACGACCAGGCGCGCGTGATGCGCCAGTCGCCGCATCACTATTTCGGAAACGCGCGGACCCCGACGCTCGTCGTGCATGGCGAGCTCGACTACCGCGTGCCCGCGACGCAGGGGCTGCAGTACTACAACTCGCTCAAGGCGAAGGGGATCGACGCGAAGCTCGTCTATTTCCCCGACGAGAATCACTGGATCCTGAAGCCGCAGAACTCGCGGCTGTGGTATGCGGAGTTCTTCGCCTGGCTCGCGCGCTATGCGCCGGGAGGCGCCGCGCGCGGCTGACGAGCGAGCTGATGGGGCCGACCGGTCGTCAGCGCGGCGAGCCGGCGCGCCGTGCAGCCGCCTCGGTTGCCTCCTGGCAGCTCACGCAGCGTGTCGCCGCGGGATAGGCGGATAGCCGCGCGTAGGGGATGTCGATGCCGCAATCGACGCACTCGCCGTACGTGCCGTCGGCGTGACGCGCCAGGGCCGCCTCGACATCGGTCAGGATGCGGAGGTCGCGGGACACCGCCGCGATATCCATTGCGGCCATCGCGTCGGCCGCCGCCCAGTCGTCGGTGTCTTCCATCCGGTTACGCAAGCCCACGAGCCCCGGATCGTCCTGCGTCCGCAGCTGACCCGCGATCTCGGCCCGCAACTCGGCTTGCCGGGCCCGGAGCTTCCTTTCGATGTCCGCGCGCTGATGCGAGGTGAGCGGAGCGTTTCCAGCTGTCATCGACATCGGCCTTCCTTCCGCGGCAATTACGCCCGAGAGGGCAGCGCGGGGGACGCACGGCCCTGCCCGCGATTCGCGGCGGGCCCCTTGAAACAGGCGCGCTTACCCCGAGATTGCATTCAGCGGCACGACAACGACAGCCTCTCTCCCGGGGGCCGGCGGTGCCAATTCTTTGTGATCGACAGGAGAACTGAAAAATGGCCCATCTGCAAATCTACAGCCCGTTCGGCGAGAGCACGTTGAACGAGGTGTTCCGCGGCTTTTTCGAGCCGTCACGCAACGAACGCAATTCACCGGCTCCGGTGCGAATCGACGTCGCGGAGTCGGACAAGGACTATATCGTCCACGCCGAAATTCCCGGCGTCAAGAAAGACGAGATCAACGTGGCGATCGAAGGCAACCAGGTGACGATCTCCGCGGACGTCAAACGCGAATGGCAGCCGAAGGACGGCGAGCAGGTGCTGCGCACCGAGCGCTACTTCGGCAACGTCTACCGCAGCTTCACGCTGCCGGTCGAGCTCGACGAGGCCGCGAGCGAAGCCCGCTATGAAAACGGCGTGCTGGAGCTCAGGCTGATCAAGAAGCCGGCCGCGACGGGCCGCAAGCTGACGATCCAGTAATTCCCGGCATCGGTGCCGCGTCCGGCCGGCGCAAACGCGCGCGGCCGGATTGCGGCTGTTGTCGCATCGCGCAGCGGCGCCTGCCTCGCGCTAGCGCAGGCGCCGCGCCGTGTACTCTTCCTCGATGTTGTCCCGGTAGTAGCTCCATGGCGACGACGCGCCGGAGAAGCGCCGCCATACTTCCGACGGGACGCTCTGATATTCGTAGGTGCCCGACGTGAGCTCGATCACGAGCTTGCGCGCACGCTCGTCGTAGCCTGCCGAGCGCAGGCTGCCTCCACTCACCCGCTGCATCTCCATGATGCCCTCCCGCGAAGCCGGCTCGAAGGGGTCCCGCAAAACATCGACGGAAGACCGGCACGAAAGCCAGCGATTATCGCGGCGTGACGAGATCGGACGTGCGCCACGCGCTCCGCGTCGCAGTGCAAGACAGAGCCGAGAACCGGACGCCGATGCAGTATCGTCCTCGTGCGGGAGCGGGTCAATCGGGTTTTTTCCACATCGGCACGCTCCCGGCGACGGCGCATGGGCGATGCTACGATCCCGCGCACGCCACCCCCGCCAGACGCCTTTCGTGAATCGATTCCCAATGCTCGTTCGCCGCGCTGCGCTGCTCGCGTTGCTGGCTCTCCCGGCAGTGCCGCAGGTGGAGGCGGCCGATGCGGCGAAGACGCTGCGGGTCCCGATGCAGATTGCCGAGACGAGCTTCGATCCCGCGTTTGCATCGGACGCGGCCTCGGACAGCGTCATCGCAAATGTCTACGACGCCATGCTCGACTACGACTATCTCGCCCGGCCGGTGAAGCTCGTTCCCCGTGCCCTCGAGGCGCTTCCCGTCGTCGAGGACAACGGTCGCACCTACCTGTGCCGGGTCAGGAAGGGAATCTTCTTCACGCCCGATGCCGCGTTCAAGGGCAAGCCGCGCGAGCTCACGGCGGCCGACTTTGCCTACAGCTTCAAGCGAATCCTGGACCCGGCGGTGAAATCGCCTTGGCTCTGGCTTCTCGAAGGCAAGCTGGAAGGCGGCGATGAGGCGCGCGCAAAAGCGGCGCAGACCGGCCGGTTCGACTACGACGCGCCACTGGCGGGTCTCACGCTGGTCGACCGGTACACGCTCAAGATCAGGCTCACGGCGCCCGATCTGCGCTTTCCGTACGTGCTCGCAGTTCCGAACATGTCCGCGATGGCGCGCGAAGCGGTCGAGTCGTACGGTGCCGATATCGGCGCGCATCCCGTCGGGACCGGTCCGTTCATGCTGGGCGAGTACAAGCGAAGCGCGAAGATCGTGCTCGTCGCCAATCCGGATTTTCGCGCGATGACGTACGTGCCGTCCGGTCCCTTGCCGGCGGAATCGAAGGCCGTCGCCGATGCGCTCAAGGGCAAGCTAATCCCGCAGGTCGGCAGGATCGAGATCACGGTGGTCGAGGAAGGACAGGCCCGCTGGCTGGGGTTTCTCAACGGCGAGTTCGACTTCCTCGATATTCTTCCGGTCGATTTCACGGATGAAGCGCTCGACAACGGCAAGCTCAAGCCCGCGCTCGCTGCGCGGGGCATCGTCCACGACGTGTTGCTGCGCCCGAACACATGGTGGACGTACTACAACATGAAGGACCCGATCGTCGGCGGTTACACACCGGAGAAGATCGCGCTCCGGCGCGCCATCGGCATGGCGTTCGACAATGCCGAATCCATCCGTGTGCTCTACCACGGCCGCGCGGTGCCGGCCAACGGCCCGATTCCGCCGGACATCGCCGGCTACGACCCGCGGCTCAAGACCGAGGCGCAGCTCTACGATCCCGCCACCGCGCGAGCCCTGCTCGACCGGTTCGGCTACAAGGATCGGGACGGCGACGGCTATCGCGAGCTGCCGGATGGCAAGCCCCTCGTGCTCGAGCGGTGGTCGACGCCGAACTCCGTCGCGCGGCAGGGCGACGAGCTGTGGAAGAAGAACATGGATGCGATCGGCTTGCGGATCGTTTTCAAGAAAGACCGCCTGCCCGAGCTTCGCAAGATGGCGCGGCAGGGCAAGATACCGATGCGCGCCGATGGCTGGAACGGAGACTATCCGGACGCCGAGAATTTCATGCAGCTCCTGTACGGGCCCAACGCGGGACAGGAGAACCAGGCGCAGTTCGACCTGCCCGATTTCAATCGCCTGTACGAGCAGGCGCGAACGCTGCCGGATTCCCCCGAGCGGACCCGGCTGTTCGACCGCATGACGCAGCTGGTGCTGGCCTACGCACCCTGGCGGATGACCTATCACCTGCTCGAAGACAGCGTGCGACATTCTTGGGTGCGCACCTACGTCCCGCATCCCATTCGCTCGCAGGTATGGATGTACGTCGACGTGGATTCCGCCGCGCGCACGCCCGTGAAATAGCGGGTGCGCCGTAAACGTGCGCTACCAGTCCACCACTATGCGGAATCCCGCCTCGTCCCCTCGCAGCGGAACCTGACGACCGCGGCATCGTCGTCGTCGCCGTATCCCGCATCGATCGCGGCACGAAACGTCGCATGCGCAGCGCGCGCGAACGGCGCGTCCACGCCGATTCGCGCAGCGAACGCTGCGGCGATTGCGCTGTCCTTGGCGAGTATCCGTGTCGCCGCCCGCGGCGCGAAGTCGCGGGCGAGCGCACGCGGCATGCGATCGGCGAACATCCAGCTTGCGCCGGAGCTCGCGTTCACGACGTCGAAGACTTGTCGGGGATCGAGGCCCGCCGCAGTCGCCAGCGCGACGGCCTCGGCGGCGGCGGCGAGGTTCGCCGCGGCCAGCAGGTTGTTCACGATCTTGAACCTGGCGGCATCCCCGGCGTGTGCGCCGACCTCGAAGACGCGCTCCGCGATGACGCCGAACACCGGCGCACAGCGCGCGAGTGCGTTGGCGGGTCCGGCGACCATCATCGTCATCGTGCCGTCGGCGGCGCGACGCGGGCCCCCGGAAACCGGCGCATCGACCAGCGTGGCGCCGCATGCCGCGAGCCGCGGCGCCAGCGCGGTCACGTAATCCGGCGCGAGGGTGGAGGACAGGACGACGATGGCGTCTGGGATGAAAGCGGCCGCCGCACCGTCGGCACCGAACAGGACGGAATCGACTTCCGTGTCGTCCACGACCAGGATGATGACGATCGGACACACGCGAGCGAGCGTGGCGGGCGAGTCGTGGATCTCTGCGCCGAGCGCGCGGGCAGCATCCGTCGCGTCGGCCCGCACGTCGCGCACATGAGTGGTTGCGCCGGCTCGGCGGAGCGACCGCACGACACCGCCGCCCATCGCACCGGCGCCGATCACGCCGATCGAAACTGCATCGATCGCGGCTGCCCGCGAAGAGGCCAACGTCACTCCGCCTTGACGGGAATCTCGTAGGCCTTGCAGATCATCCTGACGGTGACGCCATCGCGCGTGAGCTGCAGGTCGAGACCGCGGCCGCGAAGCTCGAACATGCCGTTGGTGTAGCGCACGCCCGAGGCCGAGGGCAGCTGGTAGAGGATGACGCGCGTCGCGTCCGGCATCAGCATGCGCGCCTCGCCATCTTCGAAGCGGATCACGACGCGGTCGCCGCCGTGATCGCAGTCGACGGTGTTCTTCGCGGCGTCCTGCTCCTCCTTCGTCGGGCCGCTGCTCTTGCATGCGGCAAGGAGCAGCGCAAGTGCGAAGGCGAAGAGGCGGATCGGCATGGCGGTTCCCGTGTCGTCGACGACGCGCGAGGATATCACTCCGTCGGCACCGCGGCACCGACGCGGTCGTCCGTGTGCGCAGCGGACGGCAGATGGAAACGGATCGAGCGCGGATAGGACAGCACTTCGGTCTGGCGCCCGTCGGCGTTGGCTTGCTGCATGTCGCACCACCAGGCGGCGGTGAGCAGATCGGCGTGGAATGCCTGGAACGCGTTTCGCACCTGCGGGTCCGTCAGGAGAAACGTCGCGAACTCCTCGGGAAAGATGTCGCGCGGGCCGACGCCGTACCAAACGTCGCTCGACATGTCGTCCCATCCCGGCGGCGGCCGCGGGATGTCGCGGAAACGGCATTCGGTCAGGTACTCGATCTCGTCGTAATCGTAGAACACGACGCGGCCGTAGCGCGTCACGCCGAAATTCTTGAACAGCAGGTCGCCAGGAAAGATGTTGACGGCCGCGAGCTCGCGGATCGCATCCCCGTAGTCGCGCATCGCGCGAATGCGCTGCGCATGGTCCGCGGTTTGCAGGAACAGGTTGAGCGGCGTCATCCGGCGCTCGATGTACACATGGCGGACGACCACGTAGGCACCATCGTGCTCGACCTGCGACGGCGCGACGGCAGTCAGCTCGGCCAGGAGCTCGGGGGTGAAGCGGTCGCGCGGGAATGCGACGTCCGAGTACTCGAGGATGTCCGTCATGCGGCCCGCGCGGTCGTGGTGCTTGACCAGCGCGTACTTCTGCTTGACCCGGGCGCGGTCGGTGTCCTTCGAGGCGGCGATCGTATCCTTGATCACCTTGAATACGTAGGGATACGACGGCAGCGTGAACACGGTCATCACCAGTCCCTTGATGCCGGGTGCCAGGATGAATTGATCCGTGGAATGCGTGAGGTGATGCAGGAAGTCGCGGAAAAAAAGCGTCTTGCCGTGCTTCTGCAAGCCCACCATCGTATAGAGCTCCGCCGCAGTCTTGTCGGGCACGATGTCGCGCAGGAACGCGATGTACGCCGACGGCACTTCCATGTCGACCAGAAAATACGCGCGGTTGGCCGAGAAGAGGAGGGCCAGCTCCATGGACTCGGTGAGGAACGCGTCGACTGCGAGCCGGCCGCCCGCATCGTGCTTGATCGGCACGACGAATGGATAGGCCGCGCTGCCGTTCACCAGGCGGCCGACGACATACGCGGTCTGGTTACGGTAGAACATCGACGACAGCACCTGGATCTGGAAATTCGCTTCTGCGACAAACGGTCGCGGCAGGCGGCGGCGCATCGCCGCCAGCACGTGCCGCAGGTCGCGCCGGAAATCCGCGAAGCGTCGCTCGAGCGCGAGGTCGAGCGTGAGATCGATCAGCGCCTGCCGCAAGCCGCCGCGCTGCGGGTAATAGCTGCGGTAGGACGGGGCATCGGCGTCGAGATATTCGGTCGACGCTGCGGGCCGGACGAACAGGAAGCGATTGTGGAAGTACGTGCGATGCAGGATCTTGCACGAGACCGTGTTGAAGAACGTTTCCGCACACTCCGGCTGCCGGTGTTCGATCAGCAATCCGATGAAATGCAGCTTGACCCTCTCCCACAGCGCATCGGCGCCGCCGCCCTGCAGGCCGGCCGAGCGGAACTCGCGCTCGATGCGCTCGACGGTCTCCTCCGCGCGCCGGTCGTAGAAGTCGATGCGGTCCCGCGCGACGTGCGACAGCGCGAGCCAGTTCCCCGCTTCGAAGTAGCGCTTGGCGGCGCGCGCGCACTCCCGGAACAGCGCGTAGTGCCGGTTGAAGCCGTCGCGCAGAACGTGCGCGATGGCGACGGCCGTGTCCTCGGGCGTCGCGCCGACGCTGGCGATGCGGGAAGGACGGGCGGCAGCGGACATGCGGCGGGCTCCGTTAGCCGGGGTTCGCGGGGACCGCAGGCGGCCCGCGAGGGCGGCGACGACCTATTTGCCGCGCTGGATCTGCTCGTTGAACGTCTTCACGGCTTCGTTGTATTCGTCGACCGCCGAGTTGTAGGCCTTCACATGCGGCTCGGCCAATGCCTTCTGCTCGCTGATGAACTTCTTGAGGCACTCGGAATAGGCGGACGCATCTTTCTGCCAAGTTCGCTTCTGCGTGTCGCTGCCGAGGTTGCCCGGCGGATCGCCGGGACGCGTGCACGTGTGCTTGATGGCGGTCGCGTCGGGCGCAGGCGCCTGCGCATGCGCGAGCGGTACCGCAAGAACGATGAGCGAGGCGAGCAGCGGGCGGGCAATCATGGCATCACCATGGCGGATTCGATCGCTCATTCTAGCAGGGGGATTGCGCCCATCGACGCACGCGTCGAATAGGCTACCAATGAAGCATCGCGCCGAGCGCCGTGAAGCCAATGGCGATGAGGTCCACGCCTCCGGCAGCGCCGCCATCGCGGCGCCGCGCCTCGTCCATCTCGCGCTCGAGACGCGCGAGCGCGATGACCCCGTCGCCGATCTTGTCGGGGTCGGGCGTCGCCCGCCGGCTCTCGACGGCCTCGATATCGGCCAGCGCCTTCTTGATTGCATCGGGGTCGAGCGCGACGATCGGCGCGCGGCAATAGCTGCAGACGGTCGATCGCTCGATGTCGACCGGCGCGCCGCAACTCGCGCAGCGAACGGTGCGGACGCTCGATTTGAGACGCTCGATCTCGGCGGGATCGAGTGCACGTATGAAATTCTTCTCGCGCATGAATTGCATGAACGGCGTAAGGCGGCCGTGACCGTAGCGACAGCGGTAATACGAGAACCGCGTCGTATGCTGCAGATCCTGGGTGGGCGCGAGCACGGTCTCGCAACGAGGGCAGGGCAATTGCGCGCGCAGTGCCTGTGGTGTCGACGGCGGGGCGGCGTGAATCGCGCGGAAAAGATCGAGCGTTCCCGCGGGCGACAGCTGCAGGCTCTCATAGGTGTCGAACCAGATCACCTGGCATCCGGTGCAGAGGTCCACGGTGATCGAGCCCTCGGGCCGCCGCGGGAGCGGCATCGAGGCCATCGGCTGGGTGCAGCCGGGGCAGGAGAGGAGCGGCACCTTGACGGATCAGCCCACGCGAGCCGGTGCCTAGCGGGATTCGAACGTGTTGCAGCTTCTCGGGTCGCCAGAGTCGAACCCGGTCTTGAACCAGCGCATCCGCTGTTGCGCGGAGCCGTGGGTGAACGATTCGGGCACGACGTAGCCCTGCGTCTTCTTCTGGATCTGGTCGTCGCCCACCGCCGCGGCGGCGCGCAATCCGGATTCGAGATCGCCTTGCTCCAGCAGATTGCGCTTCTGTGCGAAAAAGCCCCACACGCCCGCGTAGCAGTCGGCCTGCAGCTCGAGGCGCACCGACATGTCGTTGCGGGTGCGGGGGTCCGCGCGCTGGGATTGCGCGTCGAACTGCCGCATCGTTCCCATCAGATTCTGCACGTGGTGGCCCACCTCGTGCGCAATGACGTAGGCCTGCGCGAAGTCGCCGGGCGCACCGAATCGCTGCTTCAGTTCCTGGAAGAACGAGGTGTCCAGATACAGCTTGCGGTCCAGCGGACAATAGAACGGACCGACCGCCGCACTCGTGTTGCCGCACGCGGATGCCACTGCGCGTTCGAACAGGACGAGCGTGGGTGGCTCGTAGCGACTCCCCCCAGCCTGGAAAACCGCGGACCATACGTCTTCCGTGTCGCCCAGGACGCGTTTGCTGAACGACGCCGGAGTGCTTTCGTTGGGTTTTTGGCCTTGCGTCTGCGCCTGCGGCGGCGGTCGCGTTTGCGGGCCATACCCGGGCGGAGGCGCGGTGGGCGGGGCCTGCGTTACCGGACCGCCGCCGCCGACGATGCCAAGCATTTCGAGCGGGTTGATGCCGAACAGCAGGCTGGCGATGACGATGACGATGATGGAGCCGACGCCGAGCCGCATTCCACCGAAGCCGAAACCGCCGCCTCCGCCGGGACCGGGCATGCCGGTGCGGTCCTCGACGTTGTCGCTTTCCCGCATGTCGCCCCAACGCATGATCGCTTCCTCCTGCCGGCTGCACCGGGCTGAACTTCAAGTCTCGCACACTTCACACGAAGTCGCTGTAGGACCGCGACGGACGTTGGTGCGGCTTTTGCGAACGCTGAACGCATGTCCGGATCCGCCCATATGCGGCGGTCCGGAGATGCGACCGTTTTACGGCTTGAGTGCGCGATAGAGGAGCGGCAGGCTCACGTCCATGCGGTAGTCGATCGACGAATGGTTGTCGTCGAACTCCTCGTAGATATGCGGCACGCCGGCCTTCGCCAGACGCTTGGAAAGGATGCGCGCGCCGTAGTGCAGGTGATACTGGTCGCGCCACCCGCAGTCGATGTAGAGGCACCGCAGCGTCCTGAGATTGCCCTTGTAGGTGTCCACGAGATTGACCGGATCGTGCTTTTGCCACTGTTTCCAGCGTGCCGGGATGATCTCGCCCGTCTCGAGGTTGAAAGGCAGGCGGAAACCGCCGGGCGCTTTCGGATCGGGATCGTAGGTCGCAGCCATCGCGAGATTCATGAGCGCGTGGGCTTCGGAATCGGAGAGCTTTTCCTTCTCCCAGACATGCTCGAGAAATCGCCGTGCACGGCCGTCGTCGAAGCCGCGATCGACACCTTTCTCGTCGCGCCTTATGTCGACCCGGCCCGCCACGCGGCCGCGGCGCCGATAGCGGTCGATCTCGTTCAGCGTGCGCGGCCAATCCGTCAGATAGCAGAAATCGAACAGCGCATCGCCGGAATGATCCGCGAGCGCGCCCCAGTACTCGGGGTAGCGCATGCCGTGAATGATCGCGCCGTAGCCGCCCGACGACTTGCCGAATACGCCGCGATGGTCCCGCGACGGCAGCGTGCGAAGCTCACGGTCGACAAAAGGGATGAGCTCGTGCGTCAGGTAGTCCGCATAGCGGCCGATGGCGGTCGAATTGATGTACTGGTTGCCCCCCATCGACGTGAAGCAGTCGGGGAAGACCACGATGCACGGGCCCATGCGCCGGTCGTGGGTGAGCCGCGCCACGCGTTCGGGCACGTTCTCGTCGAACGGGCGCCAGTTGAGATGCGCGAGTCCCGAGCCCGTATAGCCGACGAGATCGTAGAGCACCGGATAGCGGCGGCCGCGCCCTTTGGCCGCGGACGTGCCCGTGTCGTAGCCGGGCGGCAGCCAGACTCCCAGCTTGCGCACGTGCGGGTCGCCCAACGGGTTGTCGCGAAGAATCCGCGAGTCGAACTCCAGCACGAGCGTGGTGCCGGACGAAACCGAGCTGCGCTTGCGGGCCATGCCGTTTCTCCTGGGGCGAAAACCCCGCGGAAATGCGGGCAGGCGCGATTCTCGCAAAGGTGGGGGTCCGCCGGCAAATTACCGCCGGGTTCCGGTGCTCCTGCCCACCGGCCAGGACGAAATAATCGGTCGGGGCAGCAGCGCGATGCCGGTCTCCGGGGAGCGGCCTTGCGCCTGCTCCCGCGTGCGGCGGAGCAGGGCTTCGGGCGCGGCGCCAGCGTTGGGCATCCCACGGATCCCGCCACCGGGCGTGGTCGTGCGCCGCCCGGTCACCTGCGCCGATGACCCCAGTCATCGACCTGCGCGGTCGACTTTCTCCAGCGGTGCTATCGTTCGCGGCGACAGCCGCAGCGTCGCCGTGACGCGGGGCCTGAGGACATCGGGATGGCAGACTTCGGTTACTTCGTCGACGACTACGAACAACGCAATGATGTTCTGTGAAACGCCGGGCTTCGCCTTCGTCGAGCGCGCAGCGCTCGCTCGCGATGGCCGAGCCCTCTGAGGCGCGCAGGTAATGCCGCCGCAGATTGCCGTCTTCACCGCCAACCTATCCTACTCGGTCCGCAAAGGGATCGTCGCCATCGATCGCGCGATCCCCGACGTCAAGTGGCTGGTACTCGTGCACGCGCCGCCGCGCACGCCGCGCCTTTTGCTGCGCAACCAGTGGCGCAACTTGAAGCGCAACGGGCTGCGCTGGATTCCCTACCAGATCGGGGAGATCGCCGGGCGCCTGGCAACGCCGGGTTCCGCGACCGACGCTGCCGGCACGCCGGGCCTCGGGTACACGCGCGCGGCGATCGACGCGATGCCCAACCTGCGGATATGCGAGTTTGCCGACATCCACGGCGACGACGCGCTCGCCGTGCTGCGTGATTTCGCCCCGGATCTCGGAATCGCGCTCGCATCGCCGATCCTGCGCGCGACGCTGTTCACGATCCCGCGCCTCGGCACGCTCAATCTTCACAAGGGAAAGGTGCCCGATTACAGGGGCATGCCGCCGGCGTTCTGGGAGTTGTGGAACGACGAGCGCGAAGTCGGCTGCACCATCCATTGGGTCGACGCGAAGCTCGACACGGGTGCCATCGCCGCGCGGGCGACGGTGCCGCGCGAGAAATTTGCCACGCCGACGAGCCTGCAGCTTCGATTGGACGAAGTTGGCGTTGATCTGATGCGCGAGGTCGTTCGCAGCGTCCTTGCCGGGGCACATCCCGCAACCCCGCAAGCGCCGGGAGGACGGACCTTCCGCAAGCCGACCCTTGCGCAGGCGGCGGCGCTTTCGCGCCGGCTCGAGGCGCTGCAGCCGACGCCCACGACCGGAGGTCTGCGGCAGGGCGCGAAGCGCGGACTGTACCGAGGTGCATTCATGATGCAACGCCTGGGCGCCCTACGTGCGCGGGCCCCTCGCATCACCGTGCTGCTCTACCACCGCGTGAGCGATGAAGCGCGCGACAATCTGACCGTCGGCGTCGCGCAGTTCGATCGCCAGATGGCGCTTTTGCGCCGGCATTGCCGCGTGCTGTCGCTCGACGAAGTGCTGGCCGCGGACGACGTGCCGCATTCGGCGGTGCCGCTCGTCTGCGTGACGTTCGACGACGGATATCTCGACAACTACCTGTACGCTGCGCCGATCCTCGCACGCCATGGCGTTCCCGCTGCTTTCTTCGTCTCGACGCGGATTGTCGCGAGCGAGCGCCGGTTCCCTCACGATGTCCGACGCGAGAACCCCCCGATCCCCGTCCTGAACTGGGACCAGCTTCGCGCCATGCGCGCAGAGGGATTCACGATCGGTTCGCATGCTGCGACGCACATCGATTGTGCGGCCGAGCCCGAGGACGTCGTCGTTCGCGAGCTGGCGCAATCGCGTGATGACCTCGCGCGCGAGCTTGGCGTCGCGGCACCGATTTTCGCGTATCCGTACGGTGGGCGCCAGCACATGACGCCGTCGCGTCTCGCGCTCGTCAAGGCTGCTGGCTACACCGCCTGCCTCGCGGCGTATGGCGGCTCGAACGTCAACCGCGTCGATCGCTGGAACGTCCTGCGCCGCGGCATCCACTGGGAGTTCTCGGACGAGGCATTCTTGTATGAATGCCTGGGCAATTGATGGCCCGCGCGGATCCTCCCCTCGTACTTCACGTCATTCACCACCTGGTAACCGGTGGGATGGAGAATGGGCTCGTCAACCTCGTCAACGCAATGCCGCGTACGGCCTTCCGGCACGCCATCGCCTGCATCGAGGACTACTCCGACTTTCGCAGCCGTGTCGCGGACGAAAGCGTCGAGGTGGTCGCACTGCACCGCTCGCGCATCGGCATCTGGCGGCTGCGCCGCGAGCTCTACCGGCTGTGTCGCCGGCTGAACCCGGCGATCGTGCATACGCGCAACATGTCCGGCCTCGACGCGCTCCTGCCCGCCCGCGCAGCGGGCGTGCGACGGACCGTGCACGGCGAACACGGCTGGGACATGGGCGACATCGACGGCACTGCACGGCGTCCCGCGCTGCTGCGCCGCCTGCATGCGCCGCTTGTCAACCGCTACATCACGGTGTCGAAGGACCTCGAGCGCTATCTCGTGCAACGGGTCGGGATCGCGCCGGCGCGCATCACGCAGATCTACAACGGCGTCGACACGACGCGATTCGCGCCGCCGGGCGCAACCGCGCGAGCGCCGCTGCCCGCCGACTTCGCGCCGGAGGGAACACTGGTAGTCGGCACGGTGGGTCGCATACAGCCGGTGAAGGATCAGGCGACACTGCTCCGCGCGTTCGCCGCGCTCGCCGCGAAGGCGCCGGCTCTCGCGGCGCGGGCGCGGCTCGTGATCGTTGGCGATGGCCCGTCGCTTGCGACGCTGCGGGCGCTCGCGGTGACGCTCTCCGTTGACGCCTCGACGTGGTTCGCCGGCAGCCGGACCGATGTGCCCGAGATGCTGCGGGCGTTCGACGTGTTCGCGCTGCCGTCGCTGAACGAGGGTATATCGAACACGCTCCTCGAGGCGATGGCGACCGGGGTTCCGGTCATTGCGACGACGGTCGGCGGCAACGTCGAACTGGTCGACAGCGGCACGACCGGCGTGCTGGTCCCGCCCGGCGACGCGGATGCGCTCTCCGTCGCACTCGAGCGTTACCTCGCCGACGCCGCGGTCCGCGCGGCGCATGGCCGCCATGCGCGCGCTGCTGCGATGGAACGCTTCAGCCTGCCCGCGATGGTCGCCGGCTACCAGCGCCTGTACGAGGCGCTGGCCCGCTGATCACCTATCCGGCTTCGTCCCGACTTTCAGGCTTGGCCCGAATGAACAGTAACGACGTATTGAAGTTTCAAACCTAGGCGGCCTCCGGCACCCTGTCGGCTTCGACCGCAAGCACGCCAGCCGTCGCCGCCACGACGGCCGCGATCCGGCCGACGTCGCGAAGCTGCTGCGTGGTCATGCCTGCCTCCCGCAACAGGCGGTAGTGCGAGGCGATGCAGAACTCGCACTTCCCCACGATCGACGCGGCGAGCGCGTAGAGTTCGAAGCTCCTGGCGTCAACGCCGCCGTGGGTCGCGTAGGCGTTCATTCGCAGCTCGGGGCGCATGGTCTTGAGCTCCGGGTCCGCCGCCATCTCGACAAACGGATACCACACGTTGTTCATGCCCATGAGCGTTGCCGCCGTCAGCGCGGCCGTCACGTGCGCCGGGGGCAGGGCGCCGTCGACGCGAAACGCGTTCACCAGCGCCGGAGACCCGGCCGCGAACGCCGCAGCCAGCGCGGCCCCCAGCGCCTCCTGCGGCGCGAGGCTGCTGCGATTGACGACCGCGTCGAGGTTGAGCCGCAGGTCCTTGGCGTAGTCGGGCAATCGATCCTTCATGCTTGCTATGGAACTCATGTCGTCTCCCGTATCAGGCCGGTCAAAGCGTTCCGCCGCCGACCGAGCGGTTGCAGGGACACAGCTCGTCCGTCTGCAGGCCGTCCAGGATGCGCAGGATCTCCTCAGGATTGCGGCCGACGTTGAGGTTGTTGACCGATACGTGCTGAATCACGTTGTCGGGGTCCACGATGAATGTCGCGCGGAGCGCCACGCCTTCGTTCTCGTCGCGCACGCCGAGCTGGTCGACGAGCGAGCCGGTCACGTCCGCGAACTGCCAGTGATTGAGGCTCGTCAGGTCCTTGTGGTCGCGCCGCCAGCCGAGCTTCGCGAACTCGTTGTCGGTCGAGCCGCCCAGCACCACGGCATCGCGATCCTCGAAGTCCTTGGCGAGACCCGCGAAGCCGACGATCTCGGTCGGGCAGACGAAGGTGAAGTCCTTCGGATAGAAATAGACGATCTTCCACTTGCCCGGGAACGACTGCTCGCTGATCGCCTCGAACGCGGAGACGCCGTTTTCCTCGTGGCGATTGAATCCCGGCTTCACGCCGACGACATTGAACGGAGCGATTTTCTGGCCTACGGTTTTCATGGCGGTTTCCTTCGGTTCAAGATCTCAAATGAGAACGATTTACATGATAGGGACGCGGTAGTCATAAATCAATTCGATTGTTCTTATGATTCAATTAACCCCACGTTATGGCCGCGACGCTGTTCTCATTGCGAATTCGCGTGATTGCGCGCGTTTTCTGGCACGCGGTTGTTGCGGTGCACGTTGCGGGAGATGAAGGTCCGGCCTAGATTGGACTAATCGTCGTTGTCGAGCAGGTGACCAAATGTCGATTCTGCAAGGGCGGTCGGGCCACGCGGTCCACGGGTTCGTCACGTGCGCAGCGTCGCTGGGGCTCGCACTCGCGGCTTCGGCAGCGGTGGCAAGCTCGCCGACGCTTGCAGAATGTCTGGAAGGGTCCGATTTCATTGCGAACGCAGCCCTGTCCCGCGACCACGGCATGACGCGCGCGGCGTTTCTGGAGCGGCTCGACCAGGACATGTTCGCCATCCGCGCGTATCCGGCCGAGCTCAGGTGGTTCGTCAAGGACGAGGACGACGAGCGGTTCCTCCACAGTGCCGCGCAGTCGGTCTTCGACGCGCCTGCGCAGCCCGAGGCGCATCGCGCCGCGTTCCTGCGCGCCTGCTTCGAGCGGCTGTCGGACTGACGCTTCCGCGGTTCGCGTTAGAATTGGGCGCAGAGCCCGCGAATCGCAAGCGCGTGCTTGCCGCATTGCTTGCGCTGCGATCCATCGCGCTCCTGTCCTCCATTCCGTGTATCGCGAGCCCGCGCTGCCGAACGACCTGCCGCCCTCCGGCGTGGCCGTCGCACGCGCGCTGGTGTCGCGCCGGTCGGTGCGCGGCTTCCAGGGGACGCCGGTGCCGAGGTCGGTCGTCCTCTCCATCCTGCAGCTTGCGGCGCGTGCGCCCTCCGGCACCAACTGCCAGCCATGGAAAGTCTACGTGTGCATGGGCGCGCCGCGCGATGCCCTCGCGCAGGAGCTCGTCGCGGCGCATTTCGCCGCCACGGGGGAATACGTCGAAGAATATGCGTACTACCCGAAGAGCTGGCGCGAGCCCTATCTCGGCCGGCGCCGCAAGCTGGGCTGGGATCTCTATGGGCTGCTCGGCATCGTCAAGGGGGACCGCGACGCGACGGCGCGCCAGCACGCCCGGAACTACTCGTTCTTCGGCGCGCCGGTCGGTCTGTTCTTCACGCTCGACCGCGATCTGGAACTCGGCAGCTGGCTCGATACCGGCATGTTCATCCAGTCGGTGATGATCGCGGCGCGCGCCTACGACCTGCACACCTGTCCGCAGGCGGCGTTCACGCCTTTCCATCGCATCGTGCGGCGCCATCTGGCCATTCCCGACACCGAAGTTCTGCTGTGCGGCATG